>Ga0102924_1001960_pt1 | contig 22977 bp, 27 predicted proteins | sample PaiPotPPM11metaG_FD_80116 | JGI IMG/M metagenome (GOLD analysis project Ga0102924, IMG submission 80116) | Iron sulfur acid spring bacterial and archeal communities from Banff, Canada, to study Microbial Dark Matter (Phase II) - Paint Pots PPM... ...
AGAAGGAGTTCATGAGCGGCACCCGGCTGACCCCTCGTCAGCCGGATAATGCTGCTCATTCTCCGCCCTCTCGCAACCTGCGGGACGAAGGGATATCAAGGGCAAAGCCCTTGGCTAGTTAGTTAGGGCGTGCACTCATGGATGGGGCTGCCGCTGCGCTTGGTCGCATGGAGACCTGCGCTTAACGTCTGCTGCACCCGCTTCAAATCAGATTCGAGGTAGCTGTCAGCTTAGATGATGGAGCACTGTCGATCACCAAGGGAGCCGACAATGGAGTTCTACCTCAGCTTTGCCGACCTCTTTGAGAAATTACCGAACAAAATCGGCGCGATCTTTGTCCCGGTCTTCCTGGTCACCATCCTGGTCGAGGCGCTTTTCATCCAGGCCCGGCATGGCAGCTACCCGTGGAAAAATACGGGGATTTCGGCGCTCGTCGCGGTCGGGCACCTGGTGACCCAGGCAGCGGCACACGGCGTCATATTTGGTTTCATCGTTGCGGCGGTCTACCAGGTCCGGCTGACGACTATCCCGGTGTCCTGGGGCAATTGGCCGAGCCTGATCGCACTCTTCCTGCTGACCAATCTCGCCTTCTATGTCGAGCATCGCTGCTCACACCGCATTCGACTGCTTTGGGCCTCGCACAGCGTCCATCATAGCACCGAACGCATGGTGGTCTCGGCCGCCTTCCGTCTGTCCTGGACGCCGATCCTGTCAGGCGTGTTCCTGTTCTACCTGCCGATTGTCTGGATCGGCTTCGACCCGGTCTGGGTGTTCGGCATGGTCTCAGCGAGCCTGACCTACCAGTTCTTCGTTCACACCGAGCTGGTCAAGCGGATCGGGTGGCTGGAGTGGATCATCAACACGCCATCGGCCCATCGGGTCCACCACGCCAGCAATTCCGAGTACATCGACAAGAATTTTGGCGGCGTTCTGATGATCTGGGACCACTTGTTCGGCACTTATCAGCCGGAGCTTCCGGATATCAAGATACGCTACGGACTCTCGCATCCGCGCTCCTCGCCCAGTAATCCCTTTGTCATCGCTTATGAGGATTTATGGCGAATGCTGAAGGAACTGGTGAGCGCCCGGGGATGGCAGGCGTGGTTCCACAGCGTGCTCGGACCGCCGGCCTGAAGCGGCGAGGAACGCCTGGTGTGCGGGATGGGCTGCGCTTTCCGCAGGTGCAAACCTCAGCTATTGCATCCGATTGACCAGCCGCGGCCGCGTGTTCCGCAGGCCAGCCACGGACGGCGGCGATCAGCCAACCCACCATCCGCGAACGGCCGGCGTCCGTAGACCTTCACAGATGCAGACCGTCGGCCCCACCTTGTGGTTGGCGCTTTGCGGTTTTACACTAAAGCGCCACGCGTTGCCACCGCGCGATAGGCGCAAACAATCAGAAAAAGAACAGCGACGACGGCTCGAGTGCTGGCGCCGGCCTAAGAAGGTGGAGAGACGAGGCGATGGCGACGATTATCAAGCCCAGTGAAGTGCCGAAATATGTGCCTGGCGCAGTAACGGCGGCGAGCGACGATCTCGGCTGGAATGGAGTTTGGTTACGCGGCTATCGCTATGCAGCCCTGGATGTCATCGTCCCACCGGTGAGGGACTTCACAATCATATCGTATTGCCGAGGAGCCACGTTGATGGAGCGGCGGTGCGAAGGAGCATGGACTAAGACGCATTGCGCGCCGGGCGATGTTTCGCTGTTGACCAGGTCGCAGCGTTCGCATTGGCACTGGACCGAGGAAATCGATGTCAGCCATGTCTATTTGACCGACAATTTGGTGTCTGAGGTTTGTGCCGAGGTAACCGACCGATGCTTCGCTGATGTTCAATTGCATGACGTATTAAAGTCGCACGATCCGATCGTGACGGCGGCAGTGGCTGCCATCACGCGCGAGGCCGAGCAAAAGGCGTTGGGTAGTGCCTTGTATGTTGAAGCTGTGGCGACACAGCTCGTCGTGCACCTTTTGCGCAATTACGCATCCGTGACGTTCCGCGAACCGAGCGGCAAAGGAAGGCTATCGCCGGCTCAAGTTCGCCGGCTGACGGGGTACATTGACAGCAGGCTGCCCGAACAGCTCAATCTTGAAACGCTGGCGGCAGTGGCGGGAGTGGGTGTGTGGACGTTTACCCGCCACTTCCGTGAATCCTTTGGCCGAACCCCGCACGCTTACATTGTCGAGCAGCGCATCGATCGGGCTCGACGCTTGCTGGCACAGAGCTGTTTGCCGATCAAGGAGGTAGCATCGGTTTGCGGGTTTGCCGATCAGGCCCACATGACCCGCGCATTCCAGACGCATTTGCACACCACGCCGGCGGCGCTGCGCCTTTAGCGGCGGGGGGGGCACCGTTTCTTTCAAGAAATTGCCTTTTTCCTTCAAGACACGCGCTTGGCTGAAGTTTCATAATACGGGCTGTGGGGCACCTCCACCATTACGCAAAGGAGAATGCCATGAATAAGCAAGTGCAACGGACTGAGAAATCAGGGTCGGTAAAGGCTGTTAGCGTCGCCGACTACATCGTCGAGCGCCTTGCCGCAGAAGGGATCAACCACTGTTTTGGCGTTGCCGGGGACTATGTGTTCCCGATCTGCGATGCAGTGGACAGCAGTGCGAAGGTGAAGTGGATCGGCTGTGCCAACGAGTTGAATGCATCTTACGCCGCGGACGGCTATGCGCGCATCAGGGGCGCAGCGATGTTGGCGACGACTTACGGCGTCGGCGAGCTATCCGCCATAAACGGCGTGATGGGCGCCAAGGCGGAACGATCACTGGTGTTTCACGTCGTCGGAATGCCCTCCTATCAGCATCAGCGCGTGGGCAAGATCGCCCATCACACGCTCGGCGACGGCGTCTTCGGCAATTTCGTCGATCTGTCCGCTGGGGCCGCGTGCTGTCATGCTGTCATCAATCCGGAGAACTGCGTTGTCGAAATGGAGCGTGTCATCGCGGAAGCACGCCGCAGCAATCAGCCTGCCTATATCGCGGTGCCATCGGACTACGCGCTATCCCCAGTCGTGTCGGCTGACGTGAAGCCTATCGTGCCTCGATCAAACCCGGAAGCGCTGCAGAAGGCGATGACCATCATCGCAGCGCGTATAAGCGATGCAAAGTCCGTCATCGCATTTCCGGCCTTCACAATTTCACGGCTCGGCTTGCAAAAGCAGGCACAGAAGGTGATCGAAGCGCTGGGTTGTCCTTTCGTCACAACGCTTATGGAAAAATGCGTGATCGACGAGGGCCATCCGCAGTTTGCCGGCATGTATGCCGGTGCGGTATCAGCGCCGAAGACGCGCCAGATCGTCGAAGGCGCCGATCTCGTCCTCGATCTGGGCGGTGTCAATTTGAACGACATCACCACGGCCGCATATTCCGGGCAGCTCGATCTGTCCCGGTTTGTTACCGTCGGTCTTGAAGATGTCAGGATAGGAGACCAAATCATCGCCAATGTTCGGCTCGCGGACGTTCTGTCTGAGTTGGCGAGGCTCAAACCAACATCGGCGCCATACAAAGGAAAACCGCAGGGTCTTGCGCCGGTGAACGGGAGCCCGTCCGACAAGATCACCATGGCCGCGCTTTAACCGCGCTACGCGGCTTTCCTGCACGCGGGCGACACGGTCGTTCTCGAGACTGGCAGCTCAAGCCTCGGCGTGACACCCACCATGCTTCCGGACGGCGTCAGGGTGGAGGCGCAAGTTCTGTGGGGATCGATCGGTTGGGCGACCCGGCCGCCTTCGGTGTCGCGCTTGCCGACCCGAGCCGGCGCACAATTCTGATCACTGGCGAAGGCTCGCATCAACTGACTGCGAACGACGTCGGCGCCATGGGACGGTTCGGAGCAAACGTTATCGTCTTCGTACTCAACAATAGCGGCTACCTTATCGAGCGGGCGCTGGAGGAAAATCCGGACTGGACCTACAACGACCTCGCGCCTTGGAACTACGCCGAATTGCCGAAGGCGCTTGGTTGCGCCGACTGGTTTACTGCGCGAGTCAGCACGCTTGCGAACTCGACGAGGCGATGAAGACCGCACGCGCCAGCAAATCCGGGGCCTACATCGAGATCATCGGCGGTAAAATGGACATGCCGCCTGCCCTCGCCTTCGCCCATGGCCAGCTGAAGGCTATGTACGGCGACACACCATAGAACATCGCATCCGAAACATCAGATGACGGGGGCTACCGCGCCCTCGCCATCTGTGAGTTTGTGTCCGCGATGGGTGTGCGCCGTGACAAGGCGGCGCTTTTCGGTGGGTGCAAGTCCCTTAAAATCAAAGTCGAGCGCCGACGGCTGCTGGTTGCGAAAATCGTTCCGGTACCCCCTGACTGATCCGCGCCAATTCGATAGCCTGCGATGCCGTCCCGGCACGGGTGAGGCGGATGTCAGTTAGTCACTTCAAACGGCGCGAATTTATAACGCTTCTGGGGGGCACGGCAGTCGCTTGGCCACTCACTGTGCGCGCGCAGCAGCCGGACAGGATCCGGTTGATCGGCGTGCTGATGGCGTTTGCGGAGAGCGATCCGGCTGCGCAGTCTCAGGTCGCGGCGTTTCGAGGCGCGCTTGCGAAGCTCGGATGGACGGAAGGCCGCAATCTCCGGATCGAACTGCGCTGGGGCGCTGGTGATGCGAATAGGATCAGCACATTTGCAAGAGAGCTGGTCGAGCTGCGGCCTGATGCAATCGTCGGTCAGACCACACCCGTGACCAGCGCGCTCGCCCGCGAGACGCGGACAATTCCGATCGTGTTCGCAGTCGTGTCCGATCCGATCGGCAGCGGCTTCGCGGCGAGCTTCGCCCATCCGGGCGGCAACATCACCGGCTTCACCACCAACGAGCCTGCAGTCGGCGGTAAATGGATGGAACTATTGAAGGAGATCGCGCCACGCACGGCGCGCGTGGGGCTTCTATTCAACCCGGCGACGGCCGTGGCGCCCAAACTCTTCATCTCCTCCATTCAGGCTGCAGCATCGCCCCTTGCTGTCGAGGTGAGTGCCGCCCCGGTCCACGCAAAGGATGAGATCGAAGGCGTGATCACCGCGCAAGCGCGCAATCCGGGTGGCAGTCTTGTCGTGATGCCGGACGCATTCTTTTTCAACGTGCCAACTCGTGATCTGGTCATTGCGTTGGCGGCCGGCAACGGCGTGCCGACGATCTATTTCGATCGCCTTTTTGTGGAATCAGGCGGCTTGATCGCTTATAGTGCTGACTTCTCTGAAGAGCTCCGCCAGGCGGCAGGGTACATCGACCGCATCCTCAAGGGCGCCAAGCTAACCGATCTGCCGATCCAACAGCCGATCAAGTACGAGCTTGTCATCAACCTCAAGGCCGCGAAATCGCTCGGCCTCAACGTGCCGGACAGACTGCTCGCGGTCGCCGACCAGGTCATCGAATAAAGGCTGGCCATTTTCGGTTGTGGTGCGAAGCCCTTCTCGTACCCGGGGTGGCGGCGGCATAGCCGCTCGGGAGCGCGGGCGCAGCACACCGACCGGTTACGGTGGATCGGGGTGCTGACGGGATACGGTGACGCCGGTCCGAGGCAAGCGCGTTGCGGCCGGAGTTCACGCCGGGGCTTGCGGAAAGGGCCTGGACCAACGGCCGCAATTGCGTTCGACTTATTCATCCAGACAGTGCATGGTGGCTGTGACCGAGCCGCCGACGCAACGCGGTCGGGCCTTCAGTCCACTGTTTGACCGGAGCCCACCCGGGTATCCGTTGCCCTCGCTCCGAAAACATGTCGGGCGAAAGGAACCTTCATGCAATTGCCGTCAATTCCGCAAGGCGAGTCGCTCACGCGCCTCCTGCAAGGTGCCGCCGCTGGCGCCGTGGCTACCATGATCATCGGCTTCCAATGGAGCGGATGGACTCTTGGCAGCACCGCGGACAGACAGGTCAAGGATGCCGAACAGGCGACTGTCGTGAGAGTGTTGGCGCCTATCTGCGTTGATAAATTCCAGCAGTCCGCCGACGCCAGCACAAATCTGGATGAACTCAAAAAAGCTGACTCGTGGAGGCGAAATGAGATAATAGAAAAGGCCGGATGGACAAAATTCCCCGGCTCAGAGCCTGACGGCAAAGTGGCAGAGGCCTGCGCTCGCCTTCTTAGCCAAGTCAAGTAGCGCACCGGCACCCAAGCAGCCCCGGCAGTCCCGACGCCGTGGCTACGTCACAGCAATTTCTCAATTCTTTTGCGCCGAGGCAGCCGCAGATCAGCGGCAGCCCATGCGGGTGCTGTTTGTTATGCGTCGGGCGGGAACAGCGCCAGGAGGAGGTCAGCTTTGACCTTCTTCCGGTGGTAGTTCGGGCTCGGTGCGATTGGCTTTGCGCTGCGCAGCCTTCTCGTCCTTCTTTTTCTGCTTCTCTTCGCTCTTGGCGCGTGCCGCCCTCGCTCGCTCAGCTCGGTCTCTTCCGTAATTTGGCTTGAATGCCATCCGGGTCCTCGCTAGTTGATTCGGTGCCTAACCGCGCCATATATAGGCACGTCGTGCCGCTGGCGCAGGTGCAAGAAAACGCGCCGATCCACAGCAACCCATGCAAGGTGAAGACAGGTGAGTGGCTTTAAGCAGCCGGATTTGGTCGAGCGTCAAAAGGCTGCGGCCGAGGCCAAGAAGGCTGCACTGGAGAAGTTCCGTGCCAAGACCGCCGACCCCGCGCTCGCAGAACGGCTGACGACGAGAGCAGCGAGTGCAGCAGACCGCAGGGCAGCCAAGAATGTCCGCGAAATTGAAAAAGCCCAAAGTAAAGCACGTGACGCCGAACGGGCGCAGCAGGTAGAGCGGGATGCCGCGTTACAGGCTGCGCGGGCCGCGGCCGAACGCGCAGATCGTGAACTCGCCGTGCAAGCCGAACAAAAGGTAGCCAGGGACGCCCGCTATGCCGCCCGCAAGGCGCGGTCGAAGCGCTGATTCCGCGCGTGGACGACTGTGGCGGATGATCCATTTATTGAAAAATCCGCTTCGACGAGGCTGCCTATTCTGTCGAGGTCAGGATTAGGGCGTTCCTTCCCAGTTCGTGGAGGCGGGAGATTTATCGCGCCGGAAAGTCAAGCCCCACAGGGCAGTCGCCGTTTTTTTGCGCCATGGCTGCCGCTGACAAAGCAGGAAAAGCGCCGTCACGGTTTGACAGGTTGGATGGGCATGCAAGCGCCTTGCTGACCGACAAACAGCCGCCCTGCCAACTGCATTGACCGACAAAATAGGAGGGCCTTGCGGCACTAAACCGCCATCTTCAAGTCCTTGGCAGCCCGGAACGCGACTTTCTTGCTTGCTTTGATCTTGATTGCTTCTCCGGTGGCAGGATTGCGCCCCATGCGAGCGGCGCGCTTTCTAACCTGCAGAATGCCAAGACCGCTCATGCGGATCCGCTCGCCCTTCTTGAGATGCTTCGTGATCAAGCCGACGAGACCGACGAGGAAGGCTTCACCAGCCCGCTTCGTCAAGTCATGCTCCTCGGCCAATGTCGCTGCAAGATGCTTGAGGGTAACGGGGCGGCTGGTCTTGGCCGCGGCGGGGGATTTTGATGCTTTATCTGAACGAGCCATGATCAGTTGCCCTCCTTGAAGCGCGAATGCGCATCCGATCGATAAATGATCGCCGCCGAAAAAGCTCCTCTCGTCGCTTGAATCCGACATTTATCCACCGCTTTGCACCCGCCGATTTGCACTTGCGCGGGCCGCCCTCCTGGACCCCAACTCGGACGCCCGGCGGCAAAATCTGCTATGTTGCACACTACATTACCGCGTTTGGTGGTGTGGCAGGGTAGTTGGTTTGTGCGGGGAACCGTGAAACGAAGCGAATCCATCACCTCGCTACACTGAGCGGTTGTCATGCCTTGTCTTGGACCTCCGGGGACTCAATGAAACGGCGCGAGCTTCTCAGGCTTCTCGGCGGCGCAGTGGCTGTATGGCCGCTCGCCGCGCACGCCCAGGAGCCGGGGCGGACCTATCGCCTCGGCAGCCTGCATTTCAGTCCGCTCCGCGCGCCGCATCACGTCGCCTTGTTCGAGGTGCTGAAACGGCAGGGCTTCATCGCCGGGCAAAATCTCTGGGTCGACGAGCGCGGCTATGGCCTGCACGCCGACCAGCTTGCCGAACATGCCGCGGAGCTGGCCAAAGCCCACGTCGACGTCATCTACTGTGGCGGCGATGCGAATGTTCGCGCCGCACTACAGGCGACGCAGACCATCCCGATCGTGACCGTGTCGGAGGATTTGGTCCGATCCGGCTTCGCCCATTCGCTGGCCAAACCCGGCGGCAACACGACCGGGGTCAGCATTCTGTCGCCCGAGCTTGACGGCAAGCGGCAGGAAATCCTGACGGAAGCGGTGCCGGGTATCCGCCACATGGCGGCGCTGGCCGACAGCAACACCGACACACCGGAGCAGCTGCGAGCATTGCAGGAGGCGGCACGCGCACGCGGGTTGGAGCTTTCGATCTACCGGGTGGCGATGCCCGAAGAGATTGCCGGCGCAATCGATGCGGCGCACGGCGCCGGCTCCGAAGCACTCAACGTGTTGGCGTCGTCGCTCCTCTACAACAATCGCCAGATCGTGCGGGCTCGCATCGCGGCGCTGCGTTTGCCTGCCATCTATCAATTCCCGGAGGTCAGCGAGGAGGGCGGCCTCATCAGCTATGGGCCGCGCCTGGTCCAGGTCTATGGGGAGACCATCGCCCGCCAGATCGCGACACTCTTTCGCGGCGCCAAGCCCGCCGACGTGCCGGTCGAGCAACCGAGCAAATTCGAGCTCGTGATCAACCTGAAAACCGCGAAATCGCTCGGCATCACGATCCCGACGACCATGCTCGACCGCGCTGACAAGGTGATCGAGTAAGCCGGCGCACTGACGTCACCCTGTTCGCGACAGCGCCATGCTCATTGTCCGCCTCGCCAAGATTTTAATGATCGCCGCGGTCGGCGCTTTCGCGTTCATGGTCACCTACGACAACATCGTCGACTTCGGCTCGAACTACAAGTTCGTGCGGCACGTGCTGAGCATGGACACGACCTTCTCCGGCAATGCCTTGATGGATCGCGCGGTAACCGACGCGCGCGTCTGGAAGGGCGCCTATGCGGCGATCATTGCGGCGGAGGGGCTGACCTGCGTGCTCCTCTGCGTCGGCGCGCTGGCCCTGCTGATGCGGCTGCGGGCGCCGGCCGCGGCCTTCAACCGCGCCAAGCTTTGGGCGGTCGCCGGCCTCACCGTCGGCTTCGGCGTCTGGTTTTTCGGCTTTCTGGTCGTCGCCGGCGAATACTGGGCGATGTGGCAGTCGCGGACCTGGAACGGGCAGGAGGCGGCGTTCCGCTTCACCATGGTGATCCTCGGCGTGCTGATCTTTGTCAGCCTCGCCGACGGCGAACGCGAATGATGCGCGCTGGCCGGTCGTGAAGGACCCGCCCGCCATGGCTCAATTTCAGAATGTGTTGAGCCAGGGGATAGTGAAACTTAACGCTGCGATCTGGCAGCGCTGATTGCCTTGGAGAACTCCGCCCATGAGCTGTCTTCACGATCATCACGCTTCCGATCGCACCAGCGCCGTTCATAGCCGGCGAGCCATTGTGACGGCGCTCGGCGCCGCCGCCATGCTGGCGGCCGTTCGACCCGCTGCCGCCGCCGACGCGTCAGCCGAGGATGAACGATTCATGCGCATGGCGCTCGATGAAGCCCGGCAAGCCGACTTTCCGTTCGGCGCCGTGATCGTCCGCGACGGGCAGGTCATTGCGCGGGGGCGCAATCTCGGAAGGACAAACGACGATCCGACCGCGCACGGCGAAATGGTGGCAATCCGCCGCTGCCTTGCCGACCATGGCAGTGCGGCGCTCAAGGGTGCAACGCTCTACACGTCCGGCGAGCCGTGCGTGATGTGCATGGGCGCGATCGTATGGTGCCGCTTCGGCCGGCTGGTCTTTGCTGCCTCGGTCGAGCAGATCGCCGCGAGGATGAACCAGATCATGATCTCGAGCGCCGACATCGCGGCCAAGGAGACTTTCCTGCCGATCAAGATCACGGGCGGCGTCCTGGCGGACGAAGCCGTGCAGCTCTTCGGCAAATAAAAATCTTTCGTCGGCAGCCCACATCCCGGCGGCAACCCCAAATGCTGGACGTGCTCGCAGCAAACAAATGGCCTGCCGAGCGGACCTTTTCCGCCGAAAACGAATACGGCGCGCAAACTCGGAACTGTCGCTTGCGCAAGCGATCTTTGTTCGTCGCCCGTGCAGCCGCTCAGATTTTCTGCCGTGCAACACGGCTGAGAAATTCTGTCAGATCATGCGGGGCGCGGCCGAGCAGCCAGCGCAGCGTGTTGGAATTGCCCGCAAGGCCGTGCTGCGCGTAATAGCGGAACATGGCGGCGAGCGTCGAGCCGTTCATGCTCGCCGGCGCCGGCAGCGCGGGCGCGCGCCTCCCAGGCATCGACCGTTTCGGCTTCTGCGCGGACGTCGCGACCCAAAGCGGCGCCGATGGCGGCCGCTACCTCGGCTTGGCTCAACGGCCGAGTGCCGGCGAGTTCATAAGTGGCGCCGGCATGGCCGTCGTTCATGAGCACCACCGCGGCGGCGTCGGCGAGGTCAGCCAGATCGAGGAGACTGAGCCGAGTCTCGACCGGATAGGGAACGCGGAACACGCCGTCGTCGAGGATGCCGCGCCAGCCGCCGAGGATGTTCTGCATGTAAGCCGCTGGCTGCAGGATCGTCAGCGCGAGCCCGGAGGCGAACAGCATCTCCTCGACCCGCATCTTCGCCCAGTGGCGCGGCATCGCCTCGACCTGCGGGTGCAGTACCGAGTGATAAACGAAGCGAGCAACACCCTGCGCCTGCGCCGCGGCCACCACGGCGCACGCAAACGCCAGTTCGTCGCGGCTGACGTTGGGGCAAATGTGATAGATCGCCCGCGCCCCGGCCGCGGCCGCGGCCCGGGCGAGCGCGCCGGAGTCTTGGAAGCTGCCGATGGCGACCTCGGCGGCGCCCATCACCTTGACCGCCGCGCCGCTTTCCGCGCGGCGCACGAGCGCGCGCACGCGAGCGCCGCTCGCCGCCAGCGCCTTGACGACCGCTTTGCCGGTCTTCCCCGCGGCGCCAGTAACCAGGATCATCGCCGCGGCTTGCCGGTCAGTTCGAACAGGCGGTTCGGGCTGAGCGGAATTTCGTTGAGCTCGATTCCCCTCGGCAACAGCGCGAGCGCATCCTCGATCGCCTGCGCGAACAGCGGCCCGACCGGAATGGCGCCCGCCTCGCCGGCGCCCTTGATGCCGAGCGGATTGAGCGGGGAAGCGGTTACCGTGTGCCCGATCTCCATGTTCCGCACTTCGAGCGCCGTCGGCAAAAGATAGTCGGCGAGCGAGGCGTTGAGCAGCTGCCCGTCGTCGTCGAAGACAAGCTGCTCGTAGAACGCATTGCCGATGCCCTGGGCGACGCCGCCGTGCACCTGGCCGGCGAGGATCAGCGGATTGATGACCGTGCCGCAATCATGCACGACGACGTATTTGAGCACGTTGAGCGCAAACGTCTGCGGATCGACTTCGACGATCATGGCGTGCGCACCGTTCGCGGTCGTGCCGCTGGGCGGGCCGAAATATTGCGTCGATTCGAGCCCCGGTTCGGTGCCCGGACGCACCGCCCCGCGCATCGGATTGGCTTTGAGCGCCAGCGCCCCGAGCTTGATCGCCTGGCCGGGAACGCCGACGACCGAAACCTCGCCGTTGGCGATCTCCAGGTCCTCCTCGGCGCACTCGAAATGCTCGGCCGCAAGCTTCAGGATCTTCTGCCGCACCGCCAGCGCCGCTGCGTGGACGGCGTTGCCCGCCACCACCGCGCCGCGGCTCGCGAAGGTGCCGGCGCCCCAGTAGAACTGATCGGTGTCGCCGGTGACGACATCGATGTCGGTAACCTCGACGCCGAGCTGGTCGGCGGCGATCTGCGCGAAGCTCGTAAAATGCCCCTGCCCTTGCGTGCCGATGCCGGTCGCAATGCTCACCTTGCCGTTCGTCTGCACCTGGACCTTGGCGCCCTCGTAAGGCCCGATCCCGGTGCCTTCCACGTAGCAGACAAGTCCGATGCCGACGTGGCGTCCCGCGGCGCGCAGCCGCGGCTGCTCCTCGGCGAGAAAGCGGCGATAGCCGATCATGTCGAGCGTCTTGTCGAGCACGGCCTCGTAATCGCCGCTGTCGTATTCGAGCGGCGCGAAATCTTGATTGATCAGCTCGTTGTTGTAGGGGAATGCATCGGTCGGAATGAAATTGCGCCGCCGGATGTCGGTGCGGTCGAGCTTGAGCTCGTGCGCCGCGGTGTCCATGAGCCGCTCGATCACGAACACGCCGTGCTGGCGGCCGGCGCCGCGGTAGGGCGTCACGATCGGCTTGTTGGTGAAGACAGCCGTGAAGGTGCTCTCGTAATTTTCGACCACGTACGGACCGAGGATCGAGATCTGGCTGTTGATCGGCACGGTCAACCCATAGGGATTGTACGCGCCGGTGTCGTGCAGGAACGTGTCCTTGATGCCGAGGATGCGCCCGTCGCGCGCGAGCGCGATTTCGGCGTCGTGGATTTGCGAACGCTCCTGCGTCGTGGCGAAGAAATGCTCGAGCCGGTCTTCGATCCACTTGATCGGGCGGTTGAGTTTTTTCGCCCCAGGGGATCACCACCTCCTCCGGGTAGAACAGCATGATCTTCGGCCCGAAGCCGCCGCCGACAAACGGCGCAATCACCCGCACCTGCCGCTCGTTCAAGCCGAGCATCGCTGCGAGCCCGTTGCGCAGGAACACCGGCCCCTGTGTCGTGTCCCACACCGTGAGCTGGTTGCCGCGAGCGTCCCAGTTGGCGACGATGCCGCGCGTCTCGATCGGCGAAGACGCCCCGTGGTCGTAGCGGAAGCGGCGAGCGATGATGTGGTCGGCGCGGGCGCGGGCGGCCGCGTAATTGCCGCGGCTCTGCCGCACGTGCGCGGCGACGTTGCCGCGCAAGTCCTCGTGCACGCGGGCCGAGGTCTCGGTACCGGCCTTTTCCAGATCGACGACCGCCGGCAGCGGATCAAGCTCAACGGCGATGTCGGCCAGCGCGTCCTCGGCGAGATAGCGGCTTTGCGCCAGCACCACGGCCAGGGGCTCGCCGACGTGGCGCACCTTGCCTTTGGCGAGCGGCACCTGCGTGCGCTGGTTGAAGATGAGCCCGGCGATCGGCGGTGGCGGCACCAGCAGCGGCCCCGGCGCCCAGTACCCGCCGAGGTCCTCCGCCGTATAGACGGCGATGACGCCCTCGCGTGCCCGCGCTGCGGAAACGTCGATCGAGCGGATCGTGGCGTGGGCGAGGTTGCTGCGCAGAAAAGCCGCATGCAGCATCCCGGGAAGCTCGACGTCGTCGACGAACAGCGCCTGGCCGCGCAGCAGCCGCGCGTCCTCGTTGCGTCTGATCGGAGCGCCGAAATTCCGCGTGGCCACGGTTCAGCTCCGCAGCCGTTCGGCGGCCAGCGCGACCGCCTCCACGATGTGCTGGTAGCCGGTGCAGCGGCAAAGGTTTCCGGAGAGCGCTTCGCGGATCTGCGCCTCGTCCGGCTGCGGCGTCTCGTCGAGAAAGACCTTCATGGTCATCAGGATGCCGGGCGTGCAATAGCCGCACTGGAGGCCGTGACAGTCGCGCATCGCTTCCTGCAGCGGATGCAGGCGGTCGCCCTCCGCCGCGAGCCGCTCAACCGTCGCGATCGCGTGACCATCGGCCTGCGCCGCGAACATCAGGCAGGAACGCACCGCGGCGCCGTCGAAGATCACCGTGCACGCTCCGCATACGCCGTGCTCGCAGCCGACGTGAGTGCCCGCGAGCAACAGATCATGGCGCAGGAAATCGCTCAGCAGCGTGCGCGCCTCGACCTCACGGCGGTACGACGTGCCGTTCACCGTCACGGTGATCTCGTGAGTCTCAGTGCCCACGCCCGGCCCGTTCGTTCGCGCAAGCGAGCGCGCGCGCGGTTAGCACCTCGGAAATGTGGCGCTGATACTCGCTGCTGGCGTGCACGTTGCCGCCCGGCTCGATCGAGCGCCGCACGACCGCGGCGGCTTCGTCGATCTGCCGCCGCTCGATGCGTTCGCCGACGAGGCAATCCCCTGCTGCGGCGACGACGACCGGCGTATCGCCGGCGTTGCACAGGCCGATCCGCGCCTCGCTGCAGCGTCCCTCGGTGTCGAACCCCAGCGTGCAGGCCACTCCGATGATGGCGAAGTCGCCGCGGCGGCGCGCCAATTCCATAAAGCAGGCTCCGGAGCGCGGCGGAGCGATCGGAAGTTCCACTTCCACCAGCATCTCGTCGTGCGCCAGCGCCGTCGTAAGCGCGCCGACAAAAAAATCAGCAACCTCGATCCAGCGCTCGCCGCGCACCGATTGGGCGCGCAGCCTGCCGCCGAGCGCGAGCACGATCGCCGGCATTTCCGACGCCGGGTCGGCGTGCGCGAGGTTGCCGCCGATGGTGCCGCGGTTGCGGATCTGCGGGTGCGCGATGTGCGGCAGCGCCTCGTGAATGAGCGGCAGGTCGGCCGCGGTTGCCGGGTCGCGTTCGAGGCTGCGGTAGCGCGTCAGCGCGCCGATACGCAAACGGTCCGCGCCGTTCTTCCGTACGCCGGCAAACTCCTTCAGCGGATTGATGTCGATCAGCATTGCCGGCTGCGTCAGCCGGAAATTCATTGTGGGAACAAGGCTTTGGCCGCCCGCCAGAAATCGTGCCTCATCGCCGTATTCAGCCTTTAGCTCGAGCGCCTGCGCGAGGCTGCGGGCGGCGACGTAGCGGAAGGGTGCGGGTTTCATAGCGACGGCAGGGTAGCAGAAAAAGCCCCGGGGCGTGCTGGGGCGAAGTATGGGAAAGATCGCTGCCGGGAGTTCAAAATCCGGCTCAAGTGTTGCGCGGGAAGACCATTGACAACGGCGTCGAACCAGCGCGCCCAGTATTTTTCGGTGGGCGGCGCCCCCGTGCCGCCTTAGCCCAGCAGCGCCATCAGGTTCGCCTTCTTCTGCTTGACCTGATCGAGCGTGCATTGCCGCGGCGCCTTGTCAGGCCGCCAGCGCAACAGGCGCGTACCGTGACGGAAGCGCCCGCCCGAGAAATGGTCGTAGCAAACCTCGACCACGAGCTTCGTCTTGAGCGGCTCCCACTCGCCGGAGCGCTCCGTCGACCAGCGGCTCGGACCACCCGGCGCGTTGCCGGTGAATCCAGGGGGCGCGATCAAAACCTTCAGTTTTTTGGTGAGCGCCGGCTTGTCCTCGCGCTTGATCGTGGAGGTGAAGCCGACGTGATGCAACAGCCCGTCCTCATCGTAGAGGCCGAGCAGCAGCGAGCCGACAAGCGGGCTGCCTTCGTTGTAGCGAAAGCCGCCGACCACGCAGTCGGCGCTTCGGTAGTTCTTGATCTTCTGCATGCCGCTGCGATCGCCTGAGCTGTACGGAAGATCGCGCCGTTTGGCGACGACGCCGTCGAGCGTCGCGCCGACGCGCTTGAGCCAGCGTTCGGCGTCGGCGAGCCTCGTGGTCGCCGGGGAGAGCCGCAGGCGCGGCGAACCGCGGCAGTATTTTTTATAAAAACTTTCCAGCTCGCGGCGGCGCTCCGACAGCGGCTTCCCGGTCAGCGCGCGGCCGTCGGCGCCGACCAGGAGGTCGAAGACGATGAACAACACCGGCGTTTCCACCGCCAAACGGCGTACCCGGCTCGCCGCCGGATGAATCCGCTGCAGCAGCGCGTCGAACGAGAACGCGCGGCCGGCCGGAACAACGAATTCGCCGTCGAGCACGAATTTCCGCGCCTTGAGCGCGCCCAGCGCCGCCACAAGCTCTGGGAAATAGCGCGTCATCAGCCGGCCCGACTTCGACTGGATCTCGATCCTGTCGCCGTCGCGAAACGCGAGTGCGCGAATGCCGTCCCACTTCGGCTCGTACTGCCATTCCTCGCCGACCGGGATGGTATCGACGGAGAGCGCCTCCATCGGGCTGAAGGGCATCTGGAGCGGCAAGGCCATTGGAGGAAAACGCGGCGCGGCCGACGCAATCAGATCGGGGCGCGAAAGACGAAGAAGGCGCCTCCGGCGATCAATGCGAACCCGACCACGTGGTTCCAGGTGATCGCCTGCTGCAGGTAGGTCACCGAGAACACCCCGAACACGACAAGGGTGATCACCTCCTGAATCGTCTTCAGTTCGGCGGCGGAATACACATAGCTGCCATACCGGTTGGCCGGGACGGCCAGGCAATACTCGATCAGGGCGAGGCCCCAGCTTACCAGGATGACCTGCCACAGCGGAAGGTCGCGGAAGCGCAGGTGCCAGTACCACGCTGTAGTCATGAAGGCGTTGGAGCCGATCAGCAGCAGGACGGTGAGAAGAGAGGGTGGAATCACGCTGGTCATGGCAATCCAGTTGGCTGGGAAAACTTCCGGCGCCGGCACTTAACGCGCGGCGCACCGATCGTCGACTCAGGCGGCGGCCTCGGTCCGAATAAATTCTCGACGGAGTTGATTGTTTGCTGCCGATAAGCCACATGAGGGCCGCGCCTGGCTGCGGCCGCCCGCCGCACCACGGTCGCAATTCCAGGCTAGCCCGTCTGCGAAACTTCAACCAATCCATTGCCGAACCGAACGGAGATTGTCCGATGCGCCACCCCTTCACCGCCCTGACCCTGATCCTCGCCACCGTCACGGCGGTCACGCTCGTTCCCGAGTTCGCCAGGGCGCAAGGCAAGTCGGATCAATCGCCGCCCAAGGCGGCGCCGGTGAAGCCGTACAAGCCGCTCGCGGTGACGCCGCCGGGCCCGTACACCGATCCGGGCTTTGCCGCTTTCCGCAAGCAGCTTGGTGACGCGGCCCAGCACAAGGATCGCGCCGCCCTTGCCAAGCTGGTGGTGGCGCAGGGCTTCTTCTGGATTCAGGACAAGGACCTCGCGGACAAGCACAAGCCCGGCATCGACAACCTCGCCAAGGCCATCGACCTCGACGCCAAGGACGGCTCCGGCTGGGATGTTCTCGCCGGCTACGCCAACGAGCCGACCGCATCGCCGTTTCCCGAGCGTCAGGGCGTCATCTGCGCGCCGGCCAATCCGCCCATGGATGCGAAGGCGTTCCAGGCCCTGCTTCAGGGCACGCAGACCGACCCGTCGGAGTGGGCCTATCCGCTGAAGGACGGCATCGAGGTGCGCGGCGCCGCGCAGCCGAACGCGCCGGTCGTCGATAAGCTCGGCGGCTATCTGGTTCGCGTGCTGGCGGACAGCGCGTCGAGCGACGACGCCAACCAGCCCGCGTTTCTGCACGTCGCCATGCCTTCCGGCAAGACCGGTTTCGTCCCGTCGGATGCGATCACCGGGCTCGGCGGCGACGAAATGTGCTTCAGCAAGGATGCAAGCGGCTGGAAGATTGCCGGCTATTTCGGCGGCGCCGGGGAGTAAGGTTGCCGGAGGGCGCCGGGCTCCGTCCGGCTCTTGAACAGGCGGCGTTCCTGTACGAAAATGGGGCGTCAAGCGAGGCTGGGCGGACGAGGGACAAAACCATGAACGTGCGCTTGTTGGCGGGGATCGGCGCCGCGATCCTCTGTATCTTGTCGCTACCGGCGTGGGCACAGGATCGATCGCAGGGGTTTCCCTTCTTCAAGCCGACGACCGAGGACGTCGCACCCGGCGTCGACCACGGCAATTCGAACTCAAATCTGCCTGAGCAATTCCAGCGTCAGGCGGTGTACTATCGCTCGCAGCATCCCGCCGGCACCGTCGTCGTCGAGACCTCCGAGCGTCACCTCTACCTGATCGAGGGTCCGACGCGGGCCATGCGGTATGGCATCGGCGTCGGCCGCGACGGCTTCACCTGGCAGGGCCTGTTGCAGATCTCGCGCAAGGCCGAGTGGCCGGACTGGCACCCGCCGCCGGAGATGATCGAGCGGCAGCCGTATCTTCCGCGCTTCATGGCCGGCGGTCCAGGCAATCCGCTCGGCGCTCGCGCCATGCATCTCGGCAACACCGTGTACCGCATCCACGGCACCAATGCGCCGGAGACGATCGGCCACGCCGTTTCCTCCGGGTGCTTCCGCCTGGTCAATGACGACGTGGTCGACCTCTACACCCGCGTGGCGGTCGGCACGCACGTGATCGTGCGGCAGAACTAGCGGAACGCAGGCGGGTTAGCGGCGAAGCGGCGTGACCCGCCTCGCTGTCGCTCAACCCACGCTACGACGTTACGGCTTCGCCGCCATTTGCTCCACCGAAGCTGCGGTCTGGCCGAACAGGATGGCGCGCTGCTCGGCGGTGCGGACGCCGCCCGGGCCCGGGTCCGGATTCACCTCCTTCGCCTTGGCGTAGGCGCGCTTGACCGGATCGCGCGCGTAGATCGCGTCCAGCCAGCGTTTGACGTGCGGGAAGTCTTCGATGTCCTGACCCTGCCGCTTCCAGGGAACGATCCAGGGATAGCTCGCCATGTCGGCGATGGAATAATCGCCGGCGAGAAATTGCCGGTTGGCGAGGCGCTTGTTCATGACGCCGAAAAGCCGGTTGACCTCGTTGCGGTAGCGGTCCATCGCGTAGGGGAGCTTCTCCGGCGCATAGATGTTGAAGTGATTGTTCTGGCCGGCCATCGGGCCGAGATTTCCCATCTGCCAGAACAGCCATTCCACCGTCTCGTTGCGGCCGCGCAAATCCTTGGCGATGAACTTGCCGGTCTTGTCGGCGAGATAGAGCAGGATCGCGCCGGATTCGAACACCGAGATTGGTTTGCCGCCGCCCGCCGGCTCGTGATCGACGATCGCGGGAATACGGTTGTTGGGCGAGACGGCGAGAAACTCGGGCTTGAACTGCTCGCCCTTGCCGATGTTGATGGGAATGATCTTGTAAGGGAGCCCGGCCTCCTCAAGAAAGATCGTGATCTTGTGGCCGTTCGGCGTGGTCCAGTAATAGAGATCGATCATGACAGCCTGCCTGTGGTCGTTGGAAGTTCAATCTAGCGCGTCGGGACGGCGGCGCGAAGCTCGCCGCGCGCATTGCTGCCGCGCCCGGCCGGCAGCCATCCGCATCGCCGCCGCCGGTAAGGAAATGACAACGCCGCCGGCCGCATAGTCGCCGCCGCGCAGGCAATCCACCCCGAGCACGAGCCTGGCCATGGCGGCTATTCCTGCCGGCGCGCGGCAAGAACACCTCGGCACGCTGCGGCTGCTGATCGGCGCCAGCGCCGGCTTCGTGGTGCTGACCGCGGCCCTCTACGCCTGGATGATCTCGTGGGCCGGCCCCTTGCCGCGCGATGGCAGCACGCTCGTCGTCGGGCGCGATTTCTTGAATTTCTGGATGTACGGGCGGGCGGCATGGACGCCAGATCCGAGCCGGTTCTACGACCCGCTCCTCTACAGGGACGCGCTCGCGGCCCTGCTGGGCGCCGGCTATCCCGGCCAGAACTGGTCGTATCCGCCGAGCGTCATGCTCGCCGCCGCGTTGTTCGGCCGCCTGCCCTATCTCGCGGCGCTCCTCTGCTGGACCGCGCTGGGCCTCGCTCTCTTTCTTTGGGTCTTGCGCCGATACGCCGGCGACCGCAGACTGCTCGCCGCGATCGCGCTTTCGCCGGCAGCCGTTTTCTGCCTGATCTCGGGGCAAAGCTCGTTCGTGACCGCAGCGATGCTGCTGACGATCTTCGCCTGCCTCGATCGAAAGCCGATGCTGGCCGGCATCCTGCTCGGCTTGCTGACGCTCAAGCCCCAGCTTGGCCTGCTGTTCCTGGTCATGCTCGCGGCTTCCGGCCGCTGGCGCGTTTTTCTGGTGGCAAGCGCGACGGCGCTCCTGATTGCCGCCGCGACGGCCGCGCTCTTCGGCCCGCAGGCGTGGCTCGACTTCGTGCAGAAAGGCATCCCGGTCCAGAATCTCGTGCTGGCGGATCCGGACCGGATCGGCACCCCGTTCTTTCCGACAATCTTCATGAACGTGCGCGGGACCGGCGCGAGCTACGCCATCGCCATGACCGTCCAGGCCTGCTTTTCGGCTTTCGCCATCGGCGCGGTATTCTTCGCCTTCAGGTACCGCAAGGACGCTGACCCGCAGCTTTTGGCGGCGCTGTTCTTTGCCTGCTCGATCTGCGCCGTTCCTTATCTGTTGTCCTACGATACCCTGCCGGCGACCTGCCTTGCGGTGATGCTGCTGGGCGCCGGCACGCTCGATGGGCGCGGCCAGGTCCTGGCCAAGCTGGTCTATTGGCTGCCGCTCATCCAGATGGCGCTGGGGTCCGGCCATATTCCCGGCCCGGCCCTCATCCCGCCGGCGTTCGCGCTTTATGTTTTGATGCGGCTCAAGGCTGACCGCGGCATGCCCATCGACGCCGTGCAGGCGCGGCCGGCCCCGGCAGCGGCGAGCCTTGATAGAGTTGGCAGAATCGCGCGACCGCTATAGCGTTTCTACATTGCCGCAGACGCTGATCGGTTGCCCTGTGATGTTGCGGCCGGCGGCCGAACACAGAAACAACGCCGTTTGCGCCACGTCCTCCGCCGTCACCATGCGCCGCAAGGAGGCCTTCTCGGCATATTGCTTTTCCATTTCCGCGTAGCTGATGCCGACCGCCTTGGCGCGTTCCCTGATCACGCGCTCGATACGCGGTCCCGCGACAATGCCGGGGAGGATGGCGTTGACCCGGATGCCGAACGGCCCGAGCTCCTTGGCGAGGCTCTCAGTCATTCCGACGATCGCCCATTTGGTGGCGGCATAGGGCAGCCGGTACGCATAGCCGAGGCGCCCGGCCACCGACGAGATGTTCACGATCGCTCCGTCTTCCGCCTGCTTGAGCATCGGCACGGCGCGCCGCGTGCAGTAGAAGTGGCTGTTGAGATTGACGTCGATCGTGCGCCGCCACTCCCGCGGATCGATGTTCTCCACTTCGCTCGTGGGGCCGGCGATGCCGGCATTGTTGACCAGCACATCGAGCCCGCCGAACCTTGCCTGCACATCGTCGAACAGGCGGTCGATCGCGGCTTCGTCGGCGACGTCGGCCTCCTCGGCGATGATGCCCGGCTGCTCGGCGCGGCATTTTTCGACCGCTTCCCGCGAAATGTCGCAGACGTAGACGCGGGCGTCGTGGCCGGCAAAAGCCTCGGCAATGGCGCGCCCGATGCCCGCCGCTCCGGCGGTAACGAGGACGCGCAGGCCCGGCTTCACGCCCCCGCCTGTCGGATTGCTCATGGTCTTGCTCCCTCCTTGGCCGCGCCCCCGCGATTTGGTGCTATCCCGGAGGTTGACATCGGGCGAGGCGGAGTTCTAGCCAGTCCTGTCTTCACGACCACATGGATGCTCCTCGATGCATGTACTCATCATCGGCGCCGCCGGCATGATCGGCCGCAAGCTCACCGAACGGCTGGCGCGCGAGGGCAAGCTCGCCGGGCGGCAGATCACCGCGCTCTCCCTCATTGACGTCACGCCGCCGGAAAAGCCCGCCGGCTTCGGCGGCAAGGTGTCGCTCGCGACCCTCGACATTGCCGATCCGGGGGCCATCGCCCCGCACATCGCCGCGCGTCCAGACATCGTTTTCGACCTGGCCGCGGTCGTTTCCGGCGAGGCCGAGGCGGATTTCGACAAGGGCTATCGCATCAATCTCGACGGCACGCGCAACCTCATCGAGGCGATCCGTCATGAGGGCGCGAAGACGCCCTATCGGCCGCGCATGGTGTTCACGTCGTCGGTCGCGGTCTTCGGCGCGCCGTTCCCGCCGCTGATCGGCGACGAGTTCTTCTCGACGCCGCTGACGAGCTACGGCACCCAGAAGGCGATCTGCGAGCTGCTCATTGCCGACTATTCGCGCCGCGGCTTTCTCGACGGCATCAGCATCCGCCTGCCGACCATCTGCATCCGGCCGGGCAAGCCCAACAAGGCGGCGTCCGGCTTCTTCTCCAACATCATGCGCGAGCCGCTCGTCGGCCAGGAGGCCGTGCTGCCGGTGGCGGAAGACGTGCGGCACTGGGTTGCGAGCCCGCGCGCCGCCGTCGGCTTTCTCGTCCACGCGGCGGAGCTGGATTCGGCGCCCTTGGGCGCGCGGCGGGCGCTGACCATGCCAGGCCTCTCCGCGACCATCGCCGAACAGATCGAGGCGCTGCGCCGGGTCGGCGGCGACAAGGCGGTCAAGCTCGTCCGCCGCGAGCCCGACACCGTGATCGCTACCATGGTGGCGGGATGGCCACGCGCCTTCGACGCAAAGCGCGCGCTCGCGCTCGGTTTTCGCCCCGACGCCTCGTTCGACGACATCGTCCGCATCCACGTCGAGGAAGAGCTCGGCGGTCGCGTTCCGGTTCTGTAATGAGAAAAAGGCCAAAGCATCGGTTGCCGCGGCTCGGCTCGCAACGAGGTGAACAATGACCAGGCCGGTGGCTACCACATCGCTCGCTGCTTTGACCGTCGCGGCGACGTTTGCGGCAACCGCGGGGCTTGCGCGCGCACAGGAAGCCGGCAGCGTTCAAGAAGGCCTCAAACTTGCCAGAGAGGTGTGCTCCGAATGCCACCTCGTGGTGAAGAGCCCGGGGCTCTCGACCAATCCCGATGCACCCACCTTCGCGGCGATCGCCAACACCAAAGGCGTTACCCGTACGGCACTTTTTGCGATGCTGCAGACCTCGCACAAAGAGATGCCGAACCTTGTGATCAAGGGTGACGATGCGCAGAACATCATCGCCTATATTCTAAGCCTGAAAGACGGCGATTGAGCACCGATGCATCGCTGAGACGACGCCGAACACTTTGATCATCCCGCTGCTTTCGGCTTCCCATCTCTGACGCGTGAGCAACGTCTCGTTTAGGCGCGCGCAATCGGGCGAGTTCGCGCCCGATCGCCCTTCGCCGCCAAGTATTGGTGGACGAAGGCAATCGCCATGCTGCCCTCGCCGACGGCCGAGGCGACGCGTTTGACCGGGCTCAATCGCACATCACCGCAGGCGAAGATGCCCGGCGCGCTGGTTTCAAGGAGATAGGGATCGCGGCCGAGCGACCAGCGCCCGGCTTTTTTCAGATCGTCGCCGGTG
>Ga0102924_1001961_pt1 | contig 22972 bp, 18 predicted proteins | sample PaiPotPPM11metaG_FD_80116 | JGI IMG/M metagenome (GOLD analysis project Ga0102924, IMG submission 80116) | Iron sulfur acid spring bacterial and archeal communities from Banff, Canada, to study Microbial Dark Matter (Phase II) - Paint Pots PPM... ...
CCTGGCCGGCCAGGGCCGAGCGGGCCCGGATTACGCTGCGCCAGCCACGGCTCCGGCAGGGCCCGATTGGCTCGCCCGCGTGAGGGTAGGGTGGGGCGCTATGTCGTTCTCGCAGGCCACCGCGTTGGCGGACCGATACCGGCTGGATTGCCGGATCGCCGTCGGCGGCATGGGCGAGGTATGGCGCGCCGTGGACCTGGTGCTGGACCGGCCGGTGGCGGTCAAGCTCATGCGCGAGGAGTACGCCCAGCATCCCGAGACGCTGGCGCGGTTCCGGGCCGAGGCGCGGCACACCGCCGCCTTGTCGCACCCGGGGATCGCGCAGATGTACGACTACGGCGAGGCCGGTCCAGCGCAGCCGCCGTTCCTGGTCATGGAGCTGGTCGACGGGCCGCCGCTGACCCGGCTGCTGGCCCGGGGACCACTGGACCCCGCGCAGGCGCTGGACGTGATCGCCCAGGCGGCCGCGGGACTGGGCGCGGCACACGCCGCTGGCCTGGTGCACCGCGACATCAAACCCGGCAACCTGCTGGTCGGCTCGGACGGCCTGGTCAAGATCACGGACTTCGGGATCGCGCACGCCGCGGGCTCGGCCCCGCTGACCCGCACCGGGGCGCTCATCGGCACCCCGGCCTTCCTGGCCCCCGAACGAGTCGCGGGCGCGTCCGCCGCGCCGGCCAGTGACCTCTACTCGCTCGGCATCGTGGCCTACCAGTGCCTGGCCGGGGCCATGCCGTTCACCGGGACCCCGGTGGAGGTCGCGCTGGCCCACCAGTACCGGTCGCTGCCGCCGCTCCCGCCGGCCGTGCCGCCGGCGGTCACGGCGCTGGTCACCGAGCTGACCGCCCGGGATCCGGCGCAGCGCCCGGCCAGCGCCGCCGACGTCGCCGCGCGCGCTGCGGGGCTGCGCGACGCGATGAACGGCGGTGCGCCGAGACCGCCGGGTTCCTGGCTGGCTCCCGCGGTGGCGCAGGCGCTCGCGGACCGCGGGACCGCGCCCGGCCCGCTGCCGCCCACCCTGGCCGCGCCGGCGGACGACCTGGCCGCGCCGGCGGGCGATCTGCCGGCCGGCGCGCTCCCGGCCACGCTCCGCGAGGCCCGGACCACCGGCGCCGGAGCCGACCCGTCCGGGTGGGCCGGGCCGGCGGGACCGCCGGGGCGCCGCGGGGACGCTGCGCGGCCGGCTCGGCGGGGGACGGCGCTGCTGCTGGCCGCGGCGGCCACGGCGGCGGTCGTCGGCCTGGGCGGCTGGCTGATCGCGAGCCGGTCCGCGCCGCCGGCCGCGCCCGCCGCTTCGGCGACGCGGCACCCGGGCCGGCCGCGCCCGACCACCGCGGCGGGCCTCACGGTCGAGGTAAACGCGAACGCGCTGACCGGCCAGCCGGAGACCCCGGCGGCGCGCCAGCTCCGCCAGCTCGGCCTGCGGGTGCACGTGACGTGGGTGCTCAGCGGCTCCGATCCCGGGACCGTGCTGTCCGTGGCGCCCAGCGGCAAGGTCCGGGTCGGCACGATCGTCGTGCTGACCGCCGCGACCCGGCCGTTCGGCGAGGGACACGACCACCATCACCACGGCGACGGCGGCGACGGCGGGAACGGCGGCAACGGAGGCGGGAACGGCGGCGGCGACTAGCGCCCTGGGGCAGCCCGGGGCCGCCCGGTGACGTCCGGCCCGGGCGGGTTACCCGTCGCTGAGCAGGTCGCGGGCGGCCTGCTCGATGTGCGCGGCGTCGAGGCCGGCCGCAGCCAGCAGTTCCTCGCTCGTGCCCGAACCGGGCAGCTCCCGGACCGCCAGGTGCGCGACCCGCAGCGTCTGCGGTCCCGCCGCGAGCAGGGCGTCGGTCACCGCGGACCCCAGGCCGCCTTCGGGGTGATGGTCCTCGGCCACGACCAGGCGGCCGTGGGTGGCGGTCGCGGCGGCGATGAGGGTCTCGGTGTCGGCCGGCTTGACCGAGTACAGGTCGATGACGCGGGCCCGGATGCCGCCGGTGGCCAGGCGCTCGTACGCGGCCAGGCAGGCGTGCAGGGTGACACCGGCCCCGATCAGCGTGACCGCGTCGTCGGGGCTGGACCGCAGCACCTTCGACCCGCCGATCGGGAAGTCCGTCCCGCTCGCGTAGATGGTGGGGTAAGCCCCGCGGGTGGTGCGCATGTAGCTGACGCCCGGCCGGTCAGCCATGGCGTACACCAGGGAAGCGGCCGACGTGGGGTCGCTCGGGTAGAGCACGGTCGAACCCTGCACGGCGCGCATCATGGCCAGGTCTTCCAGGGCCATCTGTGAGGGGCCGTCCGCGCCGATCTCCACGCCCGCGTGCGACCCGACCAGCCGGATGTTCGCCTGCGAGATGGCCGCCATCCGGATGAAGTCGTAGGCCCGGGTCAGGAAGGCCGCGAACGTTGACGCGAACGGGATGTAGTGCCGCACGCCGAGACCGACCGCCGCGGCCACCATCTGCTGCTCGGCGATGAACATCTCGAAGTAGCGGTCCGGGTAGGCCCGGGTGAACTCGTCGGCGTGCGTCGAGTTGCTGACCTCCCCGTCGAGCGCGACGACCTTGGGGTGGTCCGCGCCCAGCGCGGTGAGCGCGTCGCCGTAGGCCTTGCGGGTGGCGACCTTGTCGGTCATGGAGTACGTCGGCATCGAGCGCGGCGCGACGCTGGCGGCCGGGGCGGGCGCGGTGCCCGAGGGCGCGTCCGGTAGCGGCCCGCGCACCCGCAGGTGGCGCTCGCCGCCGAGTTCGGCCACGGCGCGGGCGGCCATGTCGGGCGGGAACGGCTTGCCGTGCCAGCCGTTGCGGTTTTCGACCTCGGAGAACCCGCGGCCCTTGATGGTCCGGGCGAGCACCACCGTCGGCTGGTTGCCGATCCCGTCGGTGGCGGTGTTCAGGGCGGCGTCGATCTCGGCCAGGTCGTGGCCGTTGATGGTCAGGACCCGGGCGCCGAACGCCGCGGCGCGCCGCGCGTAGTCGTCGAGGTTCCACTCGAGCTCGGTGGGCCCGCGCTGGCCGAGCCGGTTGACGTCGACCATCGCGATCAGGTTGGCCAGCTCGTAGTACGAGGCCTTGTCGAGGGCCTCCCACATGGACCCCTCGGCCATCTCGCTGTCCCCGCACAGCACCCAGACCCGGTAGGGGAGGTGGTCGAGATACTTCCCGGCCAGCGCGACCCCCACGCCGTCGGGCAGGCCCTGGCCCAGCGATCCGGTGGCCACGTCGACCCACGGCAGCGCCGGGGTCGGATGCCCCTCCAGGGTGGACCCGAACCGCCGGTACGTGGTCATCAGCTGCTCATCGGATATCACGCCCACGGCCTTGAAGACGGAGTACAGCAGCGGGGAGGCGTGCCCCTTGGAGAAGATGAGGTGGTCGTTGCTGTCGGCGTGCGGCGTGTCCCAGTCGTAGCGCAGGTGCCGGCCGACCAGCACGGCGAGCAGATCCGCGGCGGACATGCTCGAGGTGGGGTGGCCCGAGCCGGCGCTCGTGGCGGACCGGACAGAATCCACGCGCAGCTGCGCGGCGAGCTCGCCGGCCGTATCAAGGTCGATTCCGGTGAGCGTTTCGGGTGCGGTCATCCTGATCAGACCTCTCTGGGTCGGGTTTGGACCCGTGATGCTGAGCCGGGTCTCGGCTCGGCCTACCCGCTGCGGCGTCCGGTAGTCGTTCTCCACCCTGGGTAAGAGAGCCGTGTCTATCCGCGGGGTGATGCCCCGCCCGGCCTGCCTCGCCACGATGGAGGTGCCCCAGTCGAACCGCCTGCAGACGAAAGGCTATGAGATGAACGTTCGGCAGGATATGCGGGCCTCGGACCACGACCGTCAGCAGGTCGTTGACCTGCTGCGGGCGGGCCTGGAAGACGGCCGCCTGAAGATGGACGAGTACACCGAGCGCATGGGCCTGGCCTACCAGGCCGAGACCTACTCCGATCTCGCGCCGCTGCACGCCGACCTGCCCGCCGCGGACGCGACGGTCTTGACGCGCCCGGCTGCCCCGCCCGCCCCGGCCCGGCCCGCGGTCGCGACGCGGGCGGGTGTCTTCTGCCGCCTGCCGGCCGCGCTCCGGGTGCTGTGGACCATCTGGCTGGTCATGGTGTCGATCAACGTGGTGGTGTGGGCCCTGGTCAGCCTGACCACCGCCAGCCTCATCTACCCGTGGCCGCTGTGGGTGGCCGGGCCGTACGGGGCCGTGCTGTTCGCCGTGTCGGTATGCGTCAGCTCGGGAGCCCGGGCTGCCGCGCGATCAGCACGATCGAGATGACCAGCAGCGCGGCACCGAACGCGATCAGGGAGTAGCGCACGCCGTACAGCTTGAACGAGCTGGACCAGGGCGTCGAGCTTACCGGGGCCCCTCCGGCCGGGCGATCATCCCCCCGTGGCCCGCCGCGGGCTCAGCGGCCGAGGGTCTGGTAGGCGCCGGACCAGAAGTCGGTCTCGACGGGCGAGCTGCCGGGCGGGCCGAGCACCTGGGTGCAGAGGACGGCGACGAGGCCCTCTGCCGGGTCGTTGGCCCACGCCGTGCCGAAGCCGCCGTTCCAGCCGTAGCCCTTGAGGCCGGAGGGCTCGGGCGGGTCGATGACCGACACGCCGAAACCCCAGCCGCGGCCGTCGAGGATCGGCCCGGCCGTGTCCCGTTGCGCCGCGGTGAGATGGTCGGCGGTCATGGCCGACACGAGGTCGGCCGCCAGGATGCGCCGCCCGCGGTGGGTGCCCCCGGCCAGCAGCATCTGGCCGAACGTGAGGTAATCGCCGACCGTGGCGACCAGGCCCGCGCCCGCGTCGGTGAACGCCCGCGGCCGCGCCCACTGGTCCTCGTCGTCGAACGGCGTCAGCGCGCCCTCGGCCTCCAGGTAGGCCGGCACGAGCCGGTGGAGTTCGCCGGCCGGGACCACGAACCCGGTGTCGGCCATCCCCGGCCACCGGGATCGGCGGCACCGGCGTGGTCATGCTCAACCAGGTCCTGGCCACCGCGGCGTTCCTGGACGGGCTCGGGGTGACCGGCCTGGACCAGACCGGCCTGAGCCAGAAGGCCGGACCGGTCGTCTCCCACCTGCGCCTGTGGCGCAGCAACGCCGGCGGGGCCGCCGACGTGCCCGCGGCGAACCCGGAGGCCTCCACCGGCGTAGCCGAGGAATCGGCCGACCTGCTCCTGGCCCTCGACCTGCTGGTCGCGGCCGACCCGCGGCACCTGGCCCGGGCCAGCGCCGACCGGACGGCCACGGTGGCGTCGACCTCGCTCGTGCCCACGGCCGCCATGGTCCGCGGCGCCGCCGGCGTGCCCGGCCTGGCGCCGCTGCTGGACGCGGTGCGCGAGCGCACCAGGCCCGGCTCGTTCGCCGCGCTCGACACGGTCGCGCTGGCCACGGCGCTGTTCGGCGACGGCATCTCGGCCAACCTGATCGCGCTCGGCGCGGCCTACCAGGCGGGCGCGGTGCCGTTGCAGGCCGCGTCGATCGCCCGGGCCATCGAGCTCAACGGCGTCGCGGTCGAGCGCAACCAGGCCGCGTTCCGCGCCGGGCGGCTGGCCGTGCACGACCCCGGGTGCCTGCCCGAGGCCCGGCGTCCCGGCGAATTGCGCCGCGCGCCCGCGCCCGCCGGGCTCGAGGTCGCGGGGCGGCTGGCCCGCGAGCGCGGTCTCGACGGGCCCGCCGCCGAGACCGCCGTCCGGCGGGCGGCCGAGCTGATCGCCTACCAGGACGCCCGGCTCGCCGCCCGCTACCTGGACCTGGTGGCCGACGCGGCGCGGGCCGAGGCCGCCCAGGCCGGGGCACGGCCGTCCGGGGCAGGGCCGTCCGGGGCAGGGCCGTCCGGGACGGGGGGTGCGCTGACCGAGGCGGTGGCGGACGCGTTCTTCCACCTGCTGGCCTACAAGGACGAGTACGAGGTGGCCCGGCTGCACCTGCTGCCGGAGTTCGACCGGGCGCTGGCCGAGGCGGTCCCCGGCGGCCGCGGGATCCGCTACCGGCTGCACCCGCCGCTGCTGCGGTCCCTGGGCCTGCGGAAGAAGATCGCTTTCCCGGCCCCGGTCATCCGCCCGGCGTTCCGGGTGCTCCGCACCATGCGGCACCTGCGCGGCACCCCGGCCGACGTGTTCGGCTACACCGCGGTCCGCCGCACCGAGCGCCGCCTCGCGGCCGGGTACGAAGCGGAGATGCGATCCGTTGCCGCCGGGCTGTCGGCCGCCAGCCGCCCGTTGGCGGTCGAGCTGGCCCGGCTGCCGCTGGCCATCCGGGGCTACGAGGAGATCAAGCTGGCCGCGGTGGAACGCTACGAGCGCGAGCGCGAGCGGCTCCGGTCGCTGTTGTGAGCCGCAGTTCGGCCCGGATGTCGGCCAGCGTTGCGACGAGCCGCCCGCCGTGCACGCCGAAGTCCTCGACGCAGCTCGCCGCAGCCCGGGCCGCGTACCGCAGCGCCCGGAGTTCTTCCAGGCCGTCGGTGCGCAGGGCCAGGTACACGCCGGCCAGGATTTCCCCGCCTCCGGTGGGATCCACGACCACGACCGGGGGAGCGCCCACCTTCCGGGTCCGCCCGGCGGTGATCAGGCTCGCGCCGTCACCACCGCGCTTGAGGACCAGCGGCACCCTGGGCGCCCGGCTCCGGCCGTCGCCGTACAGGCCCTCGTGCTCGGCCTGATTCATGAAGACCAGGTCAGCTTTATCGCATATCGCGCGGGACTTGTCCGGGTAGTCCGCCACGTAACGTTCGAACATGTCGGCCGAAATTTGCGCCGTGCAGCCCTGCTCGCGCAGGAATCGCAGCCAGGTCAGTTGCTGTTCTGGAGGCGCGGTGCCGAGATGAATATGCCGCGCGTCCCGGTAAGCGGGCGGAAAGCCTTCCACTCGCACGTCGGCCGCGACACCCAAGTCGGCCCGGAAGGCGCGGGTTCCGTCGTCGAACTGGTCAATGCGGAGCCGGGCCGATGGGCCGGGCAGGGTGGCCACGCCGCCGAGATCGAGCCCCAGCTGGCGGAGCGGGCCGAGGTCGAAATCGTCGCCGACCTGGGCGACCAGGCCCACCCGGTGGCCGATCAGGGCCGCGGCGCAGGCCGCGACCGCGTAACCCGACCCGCCGGGAGAGGTCTGTTCCTTGTCCCCGGTCTGCACCGTCGACAGGCCGACGTGACCTACGACGACCATCTCGACCGGCATTTCGCATGCTCCTTATGCAGGCAGCCTGCGGGCCACTGATTACATACTGTAATCCTAAGCGATAACAGAATGCCAGCGCTTGTTCTCGATAATCGTGTCGGCCGACGGAATTTTCGCCCAGATCTCGTCGATCTTCTCATCCAGGCAATTACCGAGGCGCAGGTAGGTGTCGCCGACCGGTTGCAGGACGTCGCCGTCGGGGTTGATGATCAGGCAGCCGGCGGTCAGGTCCTCGGCCGACGGTGCGGTCGGGACCGGCGCGGCCCGCTCGGCCGCGTTCTCGGCCAGCGCGCGAAAGTCGTCCTCGGTCAGCGCGTGCCGGTGCTGGCCGACGTTCACGTCGCCGCGGCCGCTGTACTGATACAGGCGCCAGATGTCCGGCTTCAGCCGGCCGACCAGGTCGGCCAGCGAGGGCAGGTCGGCCCGGTTCACGGCGCTCACCACCGTGGCCAGCTTCAGGCTCACTCCCGGGGTCTGCGCCACCAGTTGGGCCGCCTGGAGCACGGCCGCGAAGTCGGCCCGCGCGCCCCGCATGGCCCGGTGGGCCGCTTCGGTCGACCCATCGATGGACAGCCCCACCACGGCGAACGCCCGGGCCAGGCCCTGGCCGAAGCGCCGGGCCAGGAATGCCCCGTTGGTGTTGAGGATCGTCCGCTTTCCCTGGTCAAGAAGGCGCTTGGCGTACCGGTCGACCTCACGGACCAGCAGGGGCTCGCCGCCACAGAACGTGACCGCGGCGGCCGAGCAGCCCTCGATCGCCTCGAGGATCGCCTCGCGGAGGTGGACCGGGTCCTTGCGGGGAGCCGGCCCGTAGCAGAAGTCGCACGCCAGGTTGCACCGGCTGGTGATCCACCAGTCAACTGACGGTATGACCGCCGGGGGCCCGGCGGGCGGGCGCGCCGCCGCGGCCGGAGCCGCGAGGCTATCAGGGTCCAACTGAGGTCCTCTCAGTAAAAAGCTCGGGCAGGCTGAACCGGCCTGGTACTAAATTTCGCGTAAACCTGCGATGTCCTGGCCCGAAAGGACCAGGACCCTGTGCTTTATTCCTGCTTCTTAGGCCCGCCAGACGGGCCAGATCCTCCCGTTCATGGGAAGGTGCCGCGTGCTAAGAGGTGTCCAGCGGTAAATCGTGTGAAGAGGATGCCCTTTTCAGACGGCATCGAATCCTCCCGGCCGGATTGTGGCCAGGGCCGCCAGGCGCAGCGCGTCGATGGCATCCAGTGTCATCCAGACCGGCAGGTCGCCATTGGTCCACTTCCAGAGGGCAGCGTCATGGCTGTAGTCGCTCCAGATCCGGGCCACGGCGGTGCTTACCGACGGATGGCTGGCTGGCAACCCCACGGATACTAGTGCCTTCACCACCCAGGCTGCGGTGAAATGCCGGACATATACCGGCTCGAACTGACCCTCTACCTGGCGGTCGATGATCTCGCTGACGTAGCCCAGGTCCTGCTGCTCGACCAGCCACGCCGCGGCCTGATCGGCGGCCGCCCTGGCCTCGGCCGACAAGGCTTCGGCGTCGAGGTCGGCGCGGCCGGCGGCCTGCATGAGGGCGCGCACGGCCCGGGCCGTATGCGCGATGGAGGGGACCGGGTCGACCAGGCTTTGCTCGGCTTTCTCCGGCCACAGGCGCAGATTCCCGTACTGCCTGCGCGCGGCGAGCAGTTCTTCAACCAGCCACCGGCTCAGCTCGGGATCTGAGCCAAGCTGCACGCTCGTTTCGAGGGCGCTGGTCAGGATGAACGGCCGGGTTTTCTCAAACGTGCGCAGGCCATTTCTGACGGCGAGAAGCTGAGCGTCGTAGGCGGCCGTTCCGTCCACCAGATGCAGGGTGCTCAGGACGGCCGCGGTGGCCTCGGGCTGTGGTTGCCGCTGCCCCCGCGCCGTGTAGCCGGCGTCCTTTTGCGCGGTGTCCTTTTTCACGTGGGGCCGCTCAAGCCGTTCGGCCACCGGTTTCAGGTCCGGGCTCAGGAAGCCTTCCAGCAGCAGCATGGTCTTGAGGCCAAAGGCGGTCGCCAGTGCCGTGGTCGGCTTTGATCCCTTCCGCAGGTCATGCGGCCACCCGGGACCGTGGTCGTCGACCAGCAGGGATGCCCGCAGGGCCTGGGCGATGCGCCGGAATTCCTCCATCAGGAGCGGGGCCTGGCCGCGGACCAGGCGCGGCATACCCGGTGCGCGGCCTTCTCGGGCTCGCTGGTAGGTGGCCGACTCGGACGCCTCTCCCGAGGGGCCGGGCTCGCCCCGCTTCCCAGGGCGCGACGCCCGTGATCCTGGTGTCATCGCCTCCGGGCCCAGGGGTGCCCGCCGCCGCTCGGCTTCGGTCAGCGCCTTGGCCAGCTCGCTCAGGGCGGCGGTTTCCATCTCCAGCCGCAGGGCCCGGGGGGTCGGCGCTCGTCCCGGGGGCGGCGCGGACCGCAGCTCGTGCAGCCGGTCCCAGTTCTCGAGCAGGGCGGTCCGGCGGCGCCCGAGGTCTCCCGAGTAGAGATCGGGGTTCGGCAGGAGGTCCGCGGCCAGCCCCAGGCCCAGGCTCACGTCCACCACGATGCTGTCGGTGGGCTCCAGCGTTCCGGCCGCGGCGCTGACGGCCCGGACCACGGCCCGCTCGACGGAATCGCCTGCGTCCACGAACTCCCGGACGCTCGACAGACCGGTCAGGGTGTCTAGAGCCAGCTCCACGCTGGCCAGCCGGTCTTCCTGGAGCCCGGCCCGCGTCCGGAGACTCTTCAGTACGGATGCCACTCCGGCCGAGATGGGGTCCAGAGGCTCAGACATGGCCGCTTCTTCGCTGGTGGGAGCCGTTTTTCTGGCAGGACGACCGCGAACCTAGCCCCATGATGATCTCCTCCGGGCCAGGATCTGTCAATCGCCCACGCGGATGGTTTGGTGACAGTTGTCGCTCCGTCAGTTGTCTAAATGGCGACAAGTGTTGACCGAGGTGGCGACAGTTGTCATAGTCAATGTACAGGCGGATGGTGACTGCCTCCGACCCGGCCCCCCGGGCCAGAAAGCGAGACCACGGTGAGCATCAACTCCCCAGGAAGCCCGCCGAACTCGAACCGCGGTAGCCCGGAGGGCCGGTACACCGGCGGCTCCGGGAAGCCGGTGGTGCGGCACGTCGCTGACCAGCAGGACCGGCGGGCCGATAAGAAGGTCAAGGTCACTAGGCTGCAAGCCGACGTGCAGCGCGCCGAGGCGACGGAGCAGGAGCGGAAGGCCAACCACCGGGGCGGCGACCGGACCTGGCTGTTGCGGACCGTGATTCCGGTCGCGATCCTGGCCGAGGCGGTCACCGCCTACGTGGCTGTGGAGTCCCTGGTGGCTAGCCAGTCGCTCGCGGTCGGACTGGCCGGGCTGGCCGCGCTGATCGGGGCCGGCCTGGCGTGCGCGCTGGCCAACCGCCGCCTCAACCGGCTGCCCGTGTCCGGCGCGGTCCGGGTGCTCGAGGGGCTGTTCGTGGCCGTGCTGACCGCCCTGCGCTACGACAGCCTGCACATCCTGGGCGCCGGGGTGCTGACGGCGGCCGGCGCGGCCGCGCTGGCCGCGCTGATCAGCGCACTTGGCCTGCTGGGCATCGAGGAGATCATCTTCGAGACCCGCACGTTCGCGATGTTCCTGGCCGGGCTGCGGGCGGCCTGGAAGCGCTGGCGGTGCGCGGGGGCGACCGCCAGCCTGACCCAGGCCGAGTCCCGCATCGAGGCCGCCGCCGACAAACTGCAGCAGCACTGCTTCGACTACCTGCTGAAAACCGAGGGCCTCCAACTCGATGAGGCCCGGCGGCGGGCCGCCGCGCTCCGGGCCGCACTCACCGTGCGTGAGGCCTGAGATGGCGGCCCGCAGGCTGATCCTGAGGTCCGGCGGGACGGCCGGCCGGCTGGTCGCGGCCAGCTCGGGTGCGCTGGTTCTGGCCGCCTGCTCGACGCTGTCGGGCCTGTCCGGGGTCCCGGCCACGACCACGCCGGCCTGCGGCCGGCCGCAGAGCCTGGGGCTGATCATCGGGGCGCACCGCGACGCCCCGCGGCCGTCGCTGAGCCCCCGGCTGGCCTGCCAGGTCACCGCCGCGGTCCGCGCCGGGAAGCCGGTGTGGATCGTGGTGGCCTCGGGCCAGCCGCGCGTGATCAGCCCGCGGCTGGCCAGCGTGAGCGGCGGCACGCTGGCCCAGCAGGGCTCTCCTCGCGTCCAGCAGGACGTGCAGCGAATCGAGGCGGCGATCGGCGCGGCCCGCCCCGACACGCCCGGAGCCGACGACCTGGCCGCGCTGGCCGTCGCGGCGGATGAGGCCCGCAGCGAGGGGGAGCCGCACGCCGAGCTGGTCCTCATCGACTCCGGTCTCGACGACCGCGGCGCGCTGGATTTCACCGTTCCGGGCCTGATCGCGGCCACCCCGGCCGAGGTCGCCCAGCAGCTCGATGACTCGGGGAACCTGCCCGGCCTGCGCGGCTTCACGGTCGTTCTGGTCGGGCTCGGTTACACCGCGTCACCGCAGGCGCCACTGTCGGTCAAGTGGCGCGACAACATCACCCAGATCTGGACCGCCGTGGTGGCGGCCGCCGGGGCGCGGGCCGAGGTCATCCCGCAGCCGGGGCAGGGCCCCTCGGTCCCGACCGGCCAGCCGGTGCGGCTGGTCCCCGTGCCGGGCACCTCCCCGGTCAAGCCGCAGCACCACACCACGATCACGTTCACCCAGGCCTCGCCGGTCAGGTTCGAGCCCGACAGCACGGCCTTCGTCGACCCGGAGGCGGCCAGGTCGGCGCTCGAGCCGATCGCCCGATGGCTGGCGGCCGACCGCTCCCGCCGCGCCTCGCTGGAGGGCACCACGGCCGACGTCGGTCCGATGTCCGGCCAGGTCGCGCTATCCCGGCTCCGGGCCGGGCACGTCCGGGACGTGCTGATCGCGCTGGGCGCCTCGCCGACCCAGCTCACCACCAACGGCGTAGGCAGCGACTTTCCCCAGTTCACGCCCGACCGCAACGCGGCGGGCACGCTGCTCGCCGGCCCCGCCACGCTGAACCGGTCGGTTCGCATCACGCTGGGGTGACGGTGTACGGTCACGGCTCGCTCCGGTCAGGCTCCGCGGCCCGTCGGCCGGCCGCGCGGCCGCTGGTGGCATGAGCCAGAGCAATTCACTTATTGGACACTTTTAAATTGCTTAGAATTACTTTTAGGGACAGTGGAAGTTCACGAAAGTCACGTAGCCAATGGTTGGGCCGACCGGGCTGGCCAGGCGTGCACGTCGCAGGGTCGGCGGCCGCCGGAATCTAGCAAAATGGGGGCAATCGCACGGCCGACGAGCCGGCCGGTTCATCGGTTTAGGCGCGGTAAGGTTCAGGCACTGAGTGAGGGGCATCGGGTCGGTGGCGCTGCGATACCGGATACTGCTGGCTGTGGTGACGGCTGCGCCGCTCGCGTTGCTGGCGGCGTGCGCTGGGGGCGGGGGAAATCCCGCCGCGAATCCCGCGGGATTGCCGGCCGGGTCGACGGCCTCGGGCGCGTCGATTCCCGCAACGCCCGCCGGCGGGCCGCAGACGCTGTCCGAGACCGGCAGCACGCTGCTGTTCCCGCTGATGGGCGACTGGGCGACCGCGTATCACCGGCAGTTCCCGACCGTGTCGATAACGACCGCGGGCACGGGTTCGGGGAAGGGAATCGCCGACGCGTCGGACGGGAAGGTCAGCATCGGCGCGTCGGACGCCTACCTGTCCAGCGGTGACCTGGTGCAGAACCCGACGCTGCTCAACATCCCGCTGGCGATCTCGGCGCAGCAGGTCAATTACAACCTCCCGAACCTCCCGGCGGGCGTTCACCTCAAGTTGAACGGCACGGTGCTGGCCCAGATGTACTCCGGGCAGATCACGTCCTGGAATGCTCCGGCGATCGCCGCGCTCAACCCGGGCGTGTCCCTTCCCGGCACGCGCGTGGTGCCGCTGCACCGGTCCGATCCCTCCGGCGACACATTCCTGTTCACCAGCTACCTGTCGACCCACTCGCCCGCCTGGAACAGCGCCATCGGTTACGGCACCTCGGTGGCCTGGCCGGCGGTGGCGGGGTCGCTGGCCGAGCAGGGGAACACCGGCATGGTGTCCGGATGCAAGGCCACCCCGGGTTGCGTGGCCTACGTCGGCATCAGCTACCTGTCCAAGGCGCTCGCCGACCGGCTGGGCGAGGCCCAGCTCGCGAACGCGCTTAACCAGTACGAACTGCCGACCGCGGCGACGATCAGCGCCGCTGTGGCGAGCTTCGTGTCGGCCACGCCCACCAACGAGACGATCTCGATGGTCAACGGGCCGGCCGCGGGCGGCTACCCGATCGTCAACTACGAGTACGCGATCGTGCGGGCCAGCCAGCCCAGCGCGGCCCGGGCGCGCGACATCAAGGCGTTCCTGCACTGGGCCATCACCACGGGAAACGCCGCGCAGTTCCTGAACCAGGTGCGGTTCCAGCCCCTGCCCGGCCCGGTGGCGTCGCTCTGCGACGCTCAGATCGCGAAGATCGGCTGACTCCGGTCATGACCGCGCGACCCGATGCCGCCGGCCCGGTCCGGGCGGCCCGGCCAAACCAGAGAGGAGCCGCGTGATGACGGTCCAGTCTCCCGCCTCACGGGCCCCGAGCGAGCCGGGCGGGCAGCCGCCCCCGGCTTCCGGCGGGCCGCCGGGCCCGTCGCCGGCCGCGCCGCGTCACCGGGTCGGCGGGCGCCTGTCGGTCGCGACCACGCCGACCAGGCTCCGGCTGCTCATGGTCACCCTGCTCGCGGCGTCGCTGGCCTGGGGCGCCGTGACCGCCTGGACGGTGTACGAGCACGCCTCGGCCGCACGGGACGTGGTGTCCACCGGCGAGCCGCTCAGCCTGAGCGCGCAGCAGATGTACCGGTCGCTGTCCGACGCGGACGTCACCGCCATGACCGCGTTCCTGGGCGGCCCGAACATCCCGCTCGCGGCCCGCCAGCGGTACCAGGCCGACATCGCCCAGGCCGCCACCGACCTTTCCGAGCTGAAGAACGCGGCTGGCGCCGGCTCCAGCCCTGCGCTGCTGACCAGCCTGGCCGCGGTCTCGACGGGGCTGCCGGTCTACACCGACTACGTCGCGCGCGCGCAGACCTGGTACGGACTCGGATCCCTGCTCACCGGCGGCTCGTTCATGCAGGTCGCCTCGGAGACCATGCACCTGACCCTGCTGCCCGCGGCCCGGACCATCTACGCCCAGGAGAACGCGGGCCTGACCGCGGCCAGCGCGGGCGCGACGGGGCTGCCGTGGATCGTGATCGTTCTCGTGCTGGCCGTCGCCATCGCCGTGGTCTTGTTCCGGACGCAGCGCTGGCTGTGGCGGCATACCCACCGCCGGGTGAACTACGGCATGGTGGCCGCGTCGGTGATGCTGGTGGCCGGCTCGTTGTGGCTGATCGGCGCGTTCGCGGTGGCGCGGGGGGACCTGCAGCAGGGCGTGGGCCACGGCTCGGCGCCGGCCGAGACGCTGGCCCAGGCGGGCATCGACACCCAGCAGATCCGCGGGGATGAGGTCCTCAACCTGATCTCGCGCAGCGGTGACGCCACGTTCGTGCAGGACTTCGACGCCGTGCGGGGCAAGCTGGGCCCGGGACCGGGGACGCTCCTCACCGGCGCGGCCGCCTCGTCGCCCAGCGGCGCGGGCGCGCAATGGGCCGCGGCGGCGGCGCGTGACGTACAGACGTGGTACGGCGTGAACAACCAGGCCTACGTGCTCGACGCGGCGAAGCGCTACTCCGCGGAGACGGAACTGGTGATCGGGAGCAGCGCCAGCGGCTCTACGGCCGGGTTCACCCGCGTGGGGACCGACATCAGCCGGGCCATCGCGGCCGACCAAGTGGTCTTCCAGGCCAACGCCACGGCCGGGGAGAACGCGTTCACCGGCCTGGAAGCCGGGATCATCGTGGCCGCGGTGCTGATGGCGCTCGGCTGCGCCTGGGGCCTGTCGATCCGGCTGGCGGAGTACCGGTGACTGCCCCGCCGCGGAACACCCCGCCGGTCGTCGGCCGGCCAGCGGCGCTGACGCGCGATTCGGCGGCCGCGGCCGTGGCGGCCGCCGTGGCCGAGCGCGACACCATCCAGGCGAACCTGCTGGACCTGGACGGCAGCTTCGGCAAGCGGCTGCTCGCCGGGGCCAAGCTGACCGGCGCGACCAAACAGCGCTGGGACGCCGCCGCGGCCGACCTGACCACCCTGTGGGAGACCTTCACCGCGTACTCGGCCGTCGTGGACCAGGCCGCGGACACGCTGGCCGGGGCCGGCCGCTCGCCGGCCCGCGTCCTCCCCGAGCTGACCACGCTCCTGAACGGGCCCTCGGTGCGGCTCGCGCGGGGCGCGTCCGCCGTGGCCCGGGGCGATCTCCTCGCCACCGCCGACGCGAACCTCACCCCGGCCGAGGCGGTGCGCGAGATGCGGCGCGCGTTCGCGAGCGTGGCCGACGTGGTCGCGGCGGCGGAGGCCGTCTGGAACGCGATCGCTGACCCGCTGCAGCAGGTAGAAGCCGACCTGACCGCGGCCAGGCAGCGCACAACCGGGCTCGCCGATGGCGGCCTGGCCGACGCGCTCGCGCTGGCTGACACCAACCTCGGCCAGCTCCGGGAACTGCTGAACCGCGATCCGCTGACGCTCTGGCTGGACGGGCGGGACCGTCTGGCTGATCCGGCCGCCGGGATTGACACCGCCCGGATCGATACCGCGCGGCTCGGCCGGCTGCGGGAGCAGGCCGCCGCCGCGGTGTCCCGGGCCGGTGAGCTGGCCGCACTGCGCGACCACGCCGACGAGCGGATCGCCGCGGTCACGGCGGCGGTCACGGCCGCTCGCGGCGCCTGGCAGGACGCGGCGGTGGCCCGGGAGCGGGCCGCGGCCAAGATCGCCGGCGAGCTGCCCGCGCCGCCCGATACCGGTGGCCTGACCGACCGGCTGGCGGCGCTGGACGCGCTCAAGGCGGCCGGGCGCTGGCCCCGGCTGGCGGCTGAGCTCGACCTGGTCGAGGAGCAGGCCGCCGGGGTGGCGCAGGCGTGCCGGGACGCGGAGTGCCGCGCGACCGAGCTGCTGGACCGGCGCGGCGAGCTGCGCGGCCTGCTCGACGCCTACCAGGTCAAGGCGGCGAAGGCCGGGGCCGGCGAGGACAGCGACCTCGAGGCAGCCTACGCCCGCGCCCGCGACCTGCTCTGGACGGCTCCGTGCGACCTGTCGGCCGCGGCGGCCGCGGTGACCGGCTACCAGCAGGCGGTTCTGGCGCTTTCCGGACGAGGACTACGACCATGACGACGATCGCGACCACGTGCACCCGTCCCGGCTGCGGCGGGACGATCGAGGGCGGGTACTGCGATACATGCGGCCTGGCTCCGCTGCCGGCCGCCGCGCCCGCCGTGGGCTCCGGGCCTGCCGGCAGCGGCGGGTCCGGCGGCTCCGGGAGCGGCGGCTTCAGCAGCGCGGGCTCCGGTAGCGGCCGCACCGGCAGTGCTGGCTCCGGTAGCGGCCGGGTGGGCAGCCGCCGGACGCGCCCGGGCAGCAGCCGGTCGGCCCGGGGCCACCTGGGCGCCGGGCTGGTGGAGATCCCGCCCGTCCCGGCCGGGGACCCGGCGGCCGCGGTGCTGGCGAACCCGCTGGTGGCCGAGAGCAAGCGCTTCTGCGGTACGTGCGACCGGCCCGTCGGGCGCAGCCGGGACGGACGGCCGGGCCTGGTCGAAGGATTCTGCCCCAACTGCGGCACGCCGTTCTCGTTCGCTCCGAAGCTCGAACCAGGCGAGCTGGTCGCCGGGCAGTACGAGGTCCTCGGCTGCCTGGCGCACGGCGGGCTGGGCTGGATCTATCTCGCGCGCGACCACAACGTCAGCGACAAGTGGGTCGTGCTCAAGGGCCTGCTGAACACCGGCGACACCTCGGCCCTGGAGGCGGCGGTCGCCGAGCGGCGGTTCCTGGCCGAGGTCGAGCACCCGAGCATCGTCCGCATCATCAACTTCGTGCAGCACGCCGACCGCCGGACCGGCGAGTCGGCCGGCTACATCGTCATGGAGTACGTGGGCGGGAAATCGCTCAAACAGATCCTGCTGGAACGCCGCCAGGCCGGCGGGTCACTGCCGCTGCCCGTGGCGCTCGCGTACGCCATCGAGGTGCTGCCCGCGCTCGGGTACCTGCACACCCGCGGGCTCGTGTACTGCGACTTCAAGCCGGACAACGTGATCCAGACCGAGGAGCAGCTCAAGCTCATCGACATGGGCGGCGTGCACCGGATCGACGACGAGGACAGCGCGATCTACGGGACCACCGGGTACCAGGCCCCGGAGATCGCCGACGTCGGGCCCTCACCCTCGTCCGACCTGTACACCGTCGGCCGGGCCCTCGCCGTGCTCACCTTCGAGTTCACCGGCTACCAGGGCCGGTACCGGCACACCCTGCCGGACCCGGCCGAGGTACCGGTGCTCGCGCAGCACGAATCGTTCTACCGGGTACTGCGGCGCGCCACCGACCCGGATCCCGACGCCAGGTTCGCCTCGGCCAGCGAGATGGCCGAGCAGCTCACCGGGGTCCTCCGCGAGGTGCTCGCGGTCGCCGACGGCAGGCCCCGGCCGGCGTTCTCGTCCCTCTTCAGCCCCGAGCTGCACGCGATCGGCGTCGAGGCCACGCTGGCCGACGGTGCCGCCGTGGCCAGCGCCGCCGGCTCGTCAGCGGCGACCGGCGCGCCGCCCGCCCACGCCGCGCCGTCGGCGGCGGAGATCGTGGCCAAGCTTCCCGTGCCCCAGGTCGACGCAGCCGACCCCGCGGCCGGCTACCTGGCCACGCTGAGCACGCTGGACCCTGCCCAGCGCAATGAGGCGCTGTCCGCGGCCGCCGCCGGGCAGCAGGGCATCCCGCTGGAGGTCGCGACCTCACCGGAGACGCGCCTGGCGCTGGCCCGCGCCCGCATCGTCACCGGCGACCTGGCCGGCGCCGAGACGGCGCTGGCCGACCTGGCCGGCAGCGACCAGGCCGACTGGCGGACCGCGTGGTACTACGGCCTCCGGCACCTGGCGGCGGGCCGCCCGGCCGACGCCCGGGCCGCGTTCGATGCCGTGTGCGACGCGCTGCCGGGTGAGCTGGCGGCCAAGCTCGCGCTCGGCCTGGCCGCCGAGGCAGCGGGGGACCGGGCCGCCGCGGGCCGCTACTTCCAGCTCGTGCTGACCGTCGACCCGGGCTACGTGAGCGCCGCGTTCGGCCTGGCCCGGGCGCGGCTGGCCGCCGGCGACGTGCGGAACGCGATCATCGCGCTGTCCGCGGTGCCCGACACGTCCAGCTACCACCTGGCCGCCCAGGTGGCGGCCGTGCGCATCCAGGTCGCGTCGCGGCCGGCCCCGGCCGGGGTGTCGGCCGACGACCTCCGGCAGGCGGGGGGCCGGCTCGCGCAGCTCAAGCTCGACGCCATCCAGCTCGAACTGCTCACCGCCGAGGTACTGCGGGCCGCGCTCGACTGCGTGGTGGCCAGCGGGCCGCAGGCGCCCGGGCCGGTGGCCGGCGGCCAGCTGCTCGGCTGTGAGTTCAACGAGCGCGCGCTGCGGTTCGGCCTGGAGCGCAGCTACCGGGCCCAGGCCCGGCTCGCCGCCGACCAGCGGCACCGCATCGAGCTGGTCGACCGGGCCAACTACGTCCGCCCGGGAACCTGGTCGTGACCCCCGACCCGCCGCCCGCGCCGCCCGCGGGCGGTGCGACGTGCCCGTCCTGCGGCGGGCCGGTCGACCCACAGGACAACTTCTGCGAATCGTGCCGGACAGAGCTTGCCCCGGCGGTGGTCAGCGGCGAGGCTCCGCGCCACGCCGACGTGTGCGCGTACTGTCAGTCGGCCGAGATCACCCCGGACGGCTACTGCGAGGCCTGCGGCCACAAGCAGCCCTCCAGCCGCGATCACACCGAGATCGATCTCGGGGGGCTGGCCGGGGTGACCGACCGTGGCCTGCGGCACCGCCGCAACGAGGACGCGATGGCCCTGGCCGCCACCGAGCTCGACGGGGGCCCGGCCGTGGTGGCGGTGGTGTGCGACGGCGTCTCCAGCACGCGGCGGCCGGACGAGGCCTCGCTAGCCGCGGCGCAGGCCGCGGTGCACGTGCTGCTGGCCGGGGTGCGGACCGGCGAGGACCTGATCGAGGCGTCCCGCGAGGCGGTCGCGGCCGCGCAGGAGGCGGTGGTCGAACTGGGGGACCTGCCCGGCGGCAGCTCCCCGTGGAAGGACGCGCCGTCGGCGACGTTCGTGTCCGCGGTGATGACCAGCCACGCCGTGACGTTGTGCTGGCTGGGCGACAGCCGCGCGTACTGGCTCGGCGACGGACCCGGTGCCGCGGCCCAGCGGCTGACCCGGGACGACTCGGTGGCCGGGGAAATGATCGCGGCCGGGCTCATGTCCGAGGCGGACGCGCTCAGGCTGCCGCAGGCGCACGTGGTGACCGGCTGGGTCGGCGCGGACCAGGACGATGCCACACCGCACGTGGCCAGGTTCGAGCCGCCCGGGCCCGGGGTGCTTCTGCTGTGCTCCGACGGGCTGTGGAACTACCAGCCCGAGGCGGCGAAGCTGGCCGACCTGGCTCTGCCGCAGGCGCTGACCGATCCGCTGGGCGCGGCGGCGAGGCTGGTCCGGTTCGCGCTCGACGCGGGCGGCGTGGACAACGTGACCGTGGTCCTCGCCGCGTTCCCGCTCACTTCCGTCCCGCCCCGGCGCCCTGACGAACCCGCGGCGCCCGCTCCCCCCTCTGATCCCGAGGAGAAGCCCACCGATGAGCCAGGCTGACTTCACCGTTGACATCTCCCAGAACGAGTACCTCCCCGAGGGCGGCGACGACGTCAACGCGATCGTCACGGTGACGTCCCCGGGCACCGTGGCCGCGGCCCCGGCCGCGGATCCGGGCATCGCGGAGATCATCATCATCGACTGCTCAGGATCGATGCGAACGCCGCCGACCAAGATCGCCGAGGCTCGCGCCGCCACCGCGGCGGTCGTGGACGTGATCCGCGACGGCGTCGCGTTCGCGGTCGTGGCCGGGACCCACGAGGCGCATCCGGTGTTCCCCCCGGACGGCCGCCTGGCCGTGGCCAACCCGGCCACCCGGCAGGCCGCCAAGCAGGCCGTGTCCGGGCTGCTCCCGCAGGGCGGCACCGCGATCGGGCAGTGGCTGCGGCTGGCTCACCGCATGTTCGCCGCCTACCCGCTGGCTTCGCTCCGGCACGCCATCCTGCTCACCGACGGCCGGAACGAGCACGAGACCCCGGAGCAGCTCGCCGAGGCGATCAGCCTGTGCGAGGGCGTGTTCAGCTGCGACTGCCGGGGCGTCGGCACCGACTGGGAGGTCGACGAGCTGCGCCGGATCTCCTCCGCGCTGCTGGGCAGCGTCGACATCGTGCCCGACCCGGCCGGGCTGGCCGCCGATTTCGCCACGATGATGGAGACGGCCATGGGCAAGCAGGTCGCCGACGTCTCGCTGCGGGTCTGGACCCCGCAGGCCGCGAGCGTTCGCTTCGTCAAGCAGGTCGCGCCGACGGTCGAGGACCTCAGCGGCCGGCGCACCCAGTCCGGGCCGCAGGCCGGCGACTACCCGACCGGCGCGTGGGGCGGGGGCGAGAGCCGCGACTACCACGTGTGCATCAGGGTCGTCCCGGCCGCGGTCGGCCAGGAGATGCTGGCCGCCCGGGTCAGCCTGGTCACCTCCGGCCCGGAGGTGCTGGGCCAGGGGATGGTCCGCGCCATCTGGACCGACGACGAGGCGCTGTCGACCCGGATCAACCCGAACGTGGCGCACTACACCGGGCAGGCCGAGCTGGCCCAGGTCATCCAGGAGGGGCTGGAGGCGCGCAAGCAGGGCGACGAGGATACGGCGACGGCCAAGCTCGGCCGGGCCGTGGCCCTGGCCGAACGGTCCGGCAACGAGGACACGGCCAGGCTGCTGGCCAAGGTCGTCGACGTGGTCGACGCGGCGACCGGGACCGTGCGCTTGAAGAAGAAGGTCGACGACGCCGACGAGATGGCGCTCGACACGAGGTCCACCAGGACGGTCCGGACCAGGAAGTAAGCGAGGCCCACCATGCCGACCTGCCCAGGCGGTCACCAAACCGAGGCGGCGGACTTCTGCGAGGTCTGCGGGATACGCGTGGACGGCCCGGCGCAGGCCGCTCCGGCCGCCGGCTCGCCTGCGGCGGCCGAGCGGTGCCCGCGGTGCGGGGCGGACCGGACCGGCCCGTTCTGCGAGGCGTGCGGGTACAGCTTCGCTGCCGCCGCCGCCGTGGCCGCGGGGCAGCAAGCCGCGGGCCAGGCCCCGCCGGCCGGCGTCCGCGCCGACACGGCGCCCAGCTACATGACCGCGGCCCCGGGCGAGGCGCCGGCGCCGGGCGCGGCTCCGGGTGCCGGCCCGGCGTTTCCCCTGGGCGCATGGACCGCGGTGGTGACCGCGGACCGCGCGTACTTCGACAGCGTGATCGCTGCCCAGGGCCCCGACGCCGGCGCGGTCGAGTTCCCCGCCTACTGCCCCGAGCGCCACTTCCGCCTCTCCGGGTCCGAGATGCGCGTCGGCCGGCGCAGCGCCGCCCGCGGGCTCGAGCCGGAGATCGACCTGACCGGCCCGCCCGCCGACCCCGGCGTCTCCCACCTGCACGCCGTGCTGACCGCGGAGCAGGACGGCGGCTGGACGGTCCTCGACCCGGGATCGGCCAACGGCACCCGGGTCAACGGCCGGGAGATACCGGCCGGAGCGAGAGTGCGGCTGAGCGACGGGGACCGCGTCTGCGTAGGCGCGTGGACCATGCTGACCATCCGCGCCGGCTGATCAGGGACGGCCTGCCGGGCACCACGTTCACGGATGCGGCGTCCGTAGCGGGGAGAGGCGTTCGAACTCCGTCGCTAGCTGGCGTCCGGAGCGACCGCGGGCCAGGTAGCGGATCTGCTGGCCGTCCAGGTAACTGACCTGCGCGGCCACGGCGCGCCCCTGCCGGTCGACGCGCACGGCACCCAGGCGCCCCGGCGCGATCCAGTTGCGCGGCCGGTCCGGGGCCGGTGCCCCCCGCAGGCCGCGGCCGACCCAGCGGCGGAAGCCCGGGACCAGCAGCAGCGGCAGCGCGATCACGGCCACCGCGAGGACCGCGTAGCCCAGCGCCTCTTCCGCGGCGTGCACGAGCAGCACGATCGCGATGCAGGCCAGCGCGGCGAAGAACACGTCGTACGCCGCGTCCTGAACCCCGTGATGACCGCTCAGCGAACCGCCGGCGGCGGCCGCCGCCACGGCCACGACCAGGAAGAGCAGGGCCCCGGGCACGCCGACGAGCCAGCCCGCGCGCCGCGCGACCCGCGCGCCGCGCGTCTCGGGAGCGACCGCGAGCCCGCCGCCCGTGAACGTGATCGTCACCGGTCCGCCCGGTTCCGCCCGCACGCCGCTGACCTTCGTGGTGTTGTCGGCAGGCATGCCGCTTAAGGTAGCGCTGACCGGTTGACCCGCGGTTGACTCGCGGCACGCCCGCCCGGCGCTCGCCCGCTCAGGCCTTGAACGGGTATAGGAGCTGGCCGGGGTGGCCGTTCTCACCGGCGCTGAGGATAACGCTCTGATTGTCGTTGAACGACGTGTGCAAGCTGAACGAGGTGCTTTTCCAGCCGGTCACGTCGTTACAGACCTGGTGCGTGCGGGTCCAGAGGACCGTGTGAATGTTCCAGACGTGCAGGCCGGTACAGCCGGTGGTGGTAGTGATTCCGGTGGCGTGCAGGGATACCGATTTCGCTTTTGCCGGCCCGGGCGAGGCCCCATGGCCCCGGCGTTCTAGCGAATTCTGCCCTTATGTCCGGTTCCGCAAGCCGCCCTGGCTACCGTGCCAGCGGGCTGGGCCAGTTGACC
>Ga0102924_1001963_pt1 | contig 22968 bp, 21 predicted proteins | sample PaiPotPPM11metaG_FD_80116 | JGI IMG/M metagenome (GOLD analysis project Ga0102924, IMG submission 80116) | Iron sulfur acid spring bacterial and archeal communities from Banff, Canada, to study Microbial Dark Matter (Phase II) - Paint Pots PPM... ...
CATCAGCCGTTTCGAGTCCGGCGACCACTCCGCCCCGTCCGCCCCACCTTCCACATGCGTCAACTGCTTCGCCGCACCCACCGTCCCCTTCGCCTCATCCCAAGGTTCCAAGTAAACCTGGTCCTTCATCGAGATCGAAACCCACTTCCCATCGGGCGAAAACCGCCCGTTCGACTCCCCATCCCCAAACGTCACCTGCCGCTCGCCACTGTCTTTTTGTTTGTCATTCCCGGAGGGAATCTGCTTTCGTCCTTCCGCCGCCCCACCCGGCAGCCCCACCACCCACAAATGGTTCACCTTCGTATTCTTCTCCAGCGACACATCGGTCACCGAGAACATCACCCACTTGCCCGACGGCGAAACCTGCGGATCGCTCACCCGCTTCAGCGCCATCAGGTCCTGAAACGTCATCGCCCGCTTCGTGCCGCTTGCTTGTTTGTCATTCCGTAGCGCAGCGGAGGAATCTGCTTTTGTACTCACCGTCTGCCCGGCTCCGACCCCCATCACCCCAGCCCAAACCGCAACCGCTCCAACCGCGCGCCACAAATTTTTCATCCCGCCAGTCTAACTCTCCCTCAACCCCACCCATGTATCCACGCGCACACCCATGAAACAAATCCCGCCAGCACAGCAGGATGCCCGGATTCCCACAGCCCTTTCCTTGACACAGCCGATAGAATTAAAAGAAGGGGTTAAAGTTTCGTCGTGCGCGTCGCGCAGGACCTTAGGCCCAGACAAGCAATCCCGGACAAACAATCTATGGACCAGCAACCACACTGCCGATATCTCGCCCAGGATGCCATGCGCCAGAACCGCCTCCCCGGGCCCTCACCCATTCGACCAAAACAGATCAAACCCGAATCAAACCCGAATCCTGATTCGAATCTATCTCCTTGCCCAGCAATATTTTGGAATCAAATGGCGGGGGGGGAGGGGGGAGGGGCACGGCCCTCACCTCCGCTTCTTCGGTCAGGCCTGGTGCATCACAGCGTCCGCATCGTCGTCTAAGCTGGTACAAGTCTCTCCGCCGCACCGCCGGAGTCCTGTCTATGAAGCATAGCGCCCCATTCCGCACCTTTCTCGCCGCCCTCGCCCTCGCCGCGCCGCTCGCCGCCAACGCCCAGGCTGGCTTCGGGCCGCTCGACACGACCCCGCCCGCCGGCCTCACCACCGACCAGATCATCACCAAATTTGGCGCCCGCGAGACCGAGTTCCGCACTGCCCGTGACAACTACACCTTCCGCCAGTCGGTGAAAGTCGACGTCGTCGACGACGACTCCAAGAGGGTCAAGGGCGAGTATCAGCAGGTCACCGACATCATCTTCGACCGCGAGGGCAAGCGGACCGAGCACGTCGTCTTCGCCCCGGCCAGCAGCCTCGACGACGCCGGCATCATGATGTCCCCCACCGATTTCGACGAGATCGAGCACCGCCTTCCCTTCATCCTCACCACCGAAGACCTGCCCAAGTATGACGTCAAATACATCGGCCGTCAGAAGGTCGACGACCTCGACACCTACGTCTTCCAGGCCGGCCCGCGCCAGATCCAGAAGGGCCAGCATTACTTCCAGGGCAAGGTCTGGGTCGACCAGCAGGACTACGAAATCGTCATGGTCAACGGCAAGACTGTGCCCCAGGACACGCGCCCCGGCCACGAAGACCTCCAGCCGCCCTTCACCACCTACTACGAGCAAATCGACGGCAAGAACTGGTTCCCCACCTACACCAAGGCCGAGGGCATCCTGCACTTCCAGGCTCAGAGCGGAGCGCTCAGCCAGGACTATCACCTGCGCTCCATCGTGAAGTACACCGACTACAAGCTCTTCCGCGCCACCAGCCGCATCATTTACGACGGCCAGGACATCACTCCCGACAAGCCCCAGACCACCCCGCCGCCCGCGGCCCCACCAAAGAAATGAGGTGCCTGATAAACGACGAATGCGCTATTGGAAAGGAATTCAGCGATTGCCGGAGTAGCAGCGGGCTTTAGCCCGCGGTAACGGCTAGACCTCTTCGACGGGCTTTAGCCCCGGAGAAAACCTACGCCGCCGGTTCCGATTCGAAATAAAGATATCGTCGCCAGCTCGGATCCGCTGACCCGATCATCCGCATAATGTGCCGCGACGTGTGCAGACTGAACGAACGCGGCTCGCGCTGCAGCTTCATATCGGTCAGCTCGTGCAGCAACTGGTTGCCCTTCTTCCGATTGCACTCGTGGCAGCAGGCGACAAGATTCTCCCACGTCGACAAGCCGCCCCGCGACCGCGGAATCACGTGATCGAGCGTCAGTTCGCCGGCCGTCAGCACGACGCCGCAGTACTGGCAGGAATTCCGATCGCGCAGCAGGATGTTCTTCCGCGACAGCGCCCGCGTCTGGTGCGGAATCCTGCGATACTCGAGCAGCCGGATCACGCTCGGCATCGCCACATTCATCCGCGCCGCGTGCAGCACCGCGCCCTGTTCCTCCTCGGTGCGCGCAACGCCCTTCAGCACCAGCACCAGCGCGCGCCGCGCCCCGCAGATGTTGATCGGTTCGTACGACGCATTCAACACCAGCACCGGCGTCTGCATCGCCGGCTGGCGAAATACACCGATGCGGACATCCAGGTCGGTAGTCAACCGCGGGCTGTGTCCGCTGGCGTGCCCCGCGTGCCGATTGCCGATCGTCCGCTGCTTCCGCATCTTCGCCGATGTGTGCGACCCTTGCATTTGCGTCATCCCCCCGGTTCGTTCGCCTTTCGTTTACGACCCTTCGTTCCGACTCGCGTTCGCGCTAACCGAATTCCTGCGCGGCGTGGGCAAACGAGTCGTCCCACATCGCGATGCGCGGAGTCTGCGCCCGCGCGAGCGTCGCAACCCAGACCTTTTCTGCTCCGGCCCGCCGCAGCACGCGCGCGCATTCGCGGGCCGTCGCGCCGGTCGTGTAGATGTCGTCGACCAGCAGCACTTCGCAACCCGGCACCAGCTTGCCGGCATCCGCTTCGAAGGCGCCCTGCAGATTCCGCCGCCGCGCCGTCGGATTCAACTCGAACTGGCTTCTGGTGTCGCGCCGCCGTTCCAGCACGCCCGCAACGCGCCGCAGCCGCCACTCCGGCGCACGCAACGCCAGCACCGCGATCGCCGCGTCCGCCAGCAAAGCCGCCTGGTTATAACCGCGCTCGCGCTCCTTGCCCGCGAACAACGGAACCGACACCACCATCAACTCCTTCGCCGCTTCGGCCTCGAGCGTCAGAATCGACTCAGCGAGGAAACCGCCCAGCAGCTTGGCCACGCCGCGCATCCGCTCGTACTTCAGCAGATGAATCATCTCGCGGACCTCGTCCTCGTACACCGAGTAAGCAACCGCTCGCTCGAACATCGGCGGCACCGCGTGGCACGCATAGCAGACGAGTCCTTCCGCGGGTGCAATGCGCACGCTCTCCATATCGAGAACCTCGCCGCACCGCACACACAGCGGCATCGACTGTCGATGCACCGCGACGCGGCAGCGCTCGCAGATGGGAAGAACGCCCGCGCGCAGCAGCGGCCCGTTGCAAACCCGGCAGTCAGAAGGAAATGTCGTGGTTACACAATCATCGAAGAGGGCACGCAGCGAGGAGCCTGTGCGCTCAACTACTTTCAGCAGAAGACGTATGGGAGCGCGACCCTCGTCCGATCCGGCTGTGGAAGCAGGCGGGACACCGGGTGAAACTCGGAGCGTACTCTCATTCAGGCTTTCGCTGAAGATGCACCTCGCTCAGTCGGCGCTCCAGGCCGCTTGGGCCGCGCCTTATGAAGGCAGTATAACTGCTTCGCTCAGCATTCGCCAGCATGAATCGCGGTCACAGTCCAAACCTCGTGCCCGCTGGTACACTCCCATGCAAGCTCTTAACACCGCGTTCACACGGAGACCTCGATTCTCATGGCCACTGCCGCACCCGTCAAACCCGCTTTCAAGCCTTTCGTTCCAGCGACCGAGTCGCGGCCCGAGCTGACTTTCCGCGCACTTCTGCTGGGCGCCTTGTTCGGCGTTCTCTTCGGAGCGGTTACGGTCTACGTCGGCACAAAGGCAGGGTTGACTGTTGCGGCAAGCATTCCCATCTCCGTGCTGTCGATCTCCATCCTGCGCGCCTTCGGCCGCGCCAGCATCCTCGAAAACAACATCGTCCAGACCACGGGAAACGCTGGCCAGTCCATCGCTTCCGGCGTCATCTTCACCTTACCCGCGCTCGTCTTCCTCGGCTTCGACCTCGAGGCGTCGCGCATCTTTGCGCTGGCACTCTTCGGCGGATGGCTCGGCGTCCTCTTCATGATCCCGCTCCGCCGCCAGCTCATCGTCGAAGAACACGGAACGCTCATCTATCCCGAGGGCACCGCCTGTGCCGACGTGCTGATGGCCGGCGAGCGTGGCGGCAGCTTCGCCTCGCGTGTCTTCCTCGGCCTCGGCATCGGCGGACTCTACACACTCTTTCAGAACGACGGCCTCTTCGCGCTCTGGCCTGGCAGTCCGCACTACGAGCCCGACCTCGGCGGCACGCAGCACCTGCTGAAGGGCGGCAGCATCCGTGCAGACTGCACGCCAGAATATCTCGGCGTCGGCTACATCATCGGGGCGCGCGTCTCCGCCATTATGTTTGCCGGCGGCGTCTTCTCTTGGCTTGTTCTGATGCCCGCCATCCATTTCTTCGGTTCAGGACTCATGCATCCCCTCTATCCCGCGACCACCCTCATCAAGGACATGTCACCCTCCGATCTCTGGAAGGCGTACGTCCGCCCCATGGGAGCAGGCGCGGTCGCTGCGGCCGGCCTCATCACCCTCATCCGCACGCTGCCCACCATCGTCAGCGCGCTCACACAGGGATTCAAAAAGGGCGGCGACAAACTCGCCGCCGCGCGACCAGTGCGCACCGAGCACGACCTGCCGCCGATCGTCGTCTACGGCGGCAGCGCTGTGTTGATCGTCCTGATGTTCCTCTTCCTCCAGTTCAAACCCGTCCCCGGCGCCTACGTCGGCCCGCTCGCTAACTTCGCAGCCGCGCTCCTCATCGTCGTCTTCGGATTCCTCTTCGTCACCGTCTCTGCGCGCATTGTCGGCATCGTCGGGTCTTCTGCTTCTCCGGTCTCCGGCATGACGATCGCCACGCTCATGGCCACCGCCGCCATCTTCCTCGTCAAAGGCTGGACTGCACCCGCCTTCGGGGCCCTCGCAATCACCATCGGTGGAGTCGTCTGCGTCGCCGCCTCCAACGCCGGCGACACGAGCCAGGACCTCAAAACCGGCTACCTCATCGGCGCCACCCCGTGGAAACAGCAACTCGCGCTCATGATCGGCGTAATCGTCTGCATCTTCTTCATTGGAGCCACACTCAGCGGTATGAACCGGGCCTACGAACAATTCCAGCGCATGCCAAACCCGGTCGCGCTCTCCTTGGCTCAACTTCCCGATGGCGTGCAGAACAAGGGCAACTTCACCCGCGACGCCATCTCGCTCTCCTCGCACGATGCGGCCAACCGCACCAAGGAACAGCTAACCGGCACACGCCAGTACATCCTGCTCAACTCCATCGGTTCCACTACGCTCGAAGATGGCAAATACCTCTACAACCCCGCAACCGGCCAAATCGAAGTCCAGTGGATCCAGGGCATCGGCAGCGAACGAGCCGCCGCGCCGCAGGGGCGCCTAATGGCCACCGTCATCAACGGCATCCTCTCGCGAAAGCTGCCGTGGACGCTGGTGCTGCTTGGCGTTGCACTGGTGATCGTCGTCGAACTGCTGGGAATTCGGTCGCTCACCTTCGCCGTAGGCGCGTATCTCTCCATCGCGACCACGCTCGCCATCTTCGTCGGTGGCGTCATGCGCTGGATGGTCGACCGCGCTCTCGAAAAGCATCGCCTCGCCAACCCCATCCCGGGAGACGAACTCGCCTCCGAAGAAATCTCGCCCGGCAGCCTTTACGCCTCCGGCCTTATCGCCGCCGGCGGCATCGTCGGCCTGCTCGGTGTCTGCGCGCAACTAGCGGAAAGCCTCTCCGAAGAGCATGGAGGCCATTGGAAGCTCTTCCAATTCAGCAACCAGAACCCCATGTATCACGACTGGATCGCCGTGATCATGTTCGCGCTGCTCGCGTACAGCCTCTATTACTTCGCCCGCAAGCCGCTCAACCAGCCCAAGCCGTAAGCCACCCGGCTTAGCGCAACAGATCTTCCAGAGTCGTCGACAGGTCCGTCTTCTCGTCGCGATATTTCACGATCACCGGCGTGTATACGCTCAGCCCCATCTGCTTGCCATAGCCGCCAGTCACAGCGCGCGAGCCCGGCACCACGACCGCGCCCTCGGGAATGATCAAGGGCGCGTCAGCCGTGGCCTTCAGAATCGCGCCGTTCACCACGTCATACACGGGAGTACCGCGCGTCAGAATCGTTCCCGCGGCCAGCACGGCGCGCCTCCGCACAATCGTGCCTTCGTAAACACCCGTGTTGCCGCCGACCAGCACGTCGTCCTCGATAATGACCGGCGACGCGTTCACCGGCTCCAGCACGCCGCCGATCTGCGCCGCTGCCGACAGATGCACGCGCTTGCCGATCTGCGCGCACGAGCCCACCAGCGCATGCGAATCCACCATCGTGCCCTCGTCCACGTACGCACCTGCATTCACATAGGCGGGCGGCATCATCACCACGCCCCGGGCCACAAACGCGCCCGACCGCACCGAGCTTCCGCCCGGCACAATCCGCACGCCATCCTCCGGCTTAAAACGTCGCGCCGGATAGGTCGCCTTGTCTACGAAGGACAGGATCGATCCGTCTGCTGGATGAACTCCGTTCATCTCTTTGAGCGCACCCAACCGGAACCCCAGCAGAATCCCGCGCTTCACCCACGCGTTCACCCGCCAGCCAATCGCCGCACTCGCGTCGGGCTCAGCCGAACGCAACGTCCCTGCCTCCAGCGCAGCGCGCAGCTCCAGAAAAGCGTCCATCGCCGCGGCATCTCCCACCGCCGCGGCTCCTGCGGCAAAGTGCCGCTCAATCCGTGCTTCCAGACTCTCAGTTGTCATGATCTCGATTCGATTGTAACTTCGTGCAGCAGCCCCAACTCCTGCAACAGCATCTCCAGCTTGTTCCGCGTCGCATCGGTGACAGGCACCATCGGCAACCGCAGCTTATCCTCGATGCGCCCCATCATCGCCAGCACTCCCTTCACCGGCGCCGGGCTCGGCTCCCAGAAGTGCGCCTGCATCAGGCGGAAGTATTGGCGATTGATCTTCCGCGCGCTCGGCCACCGCCCAGCGAGCGCAGCGCCCAGCATGTGTGACATCTCCACAGGAATCGCATTCGACGCGACCGAAACCAGCCCCGCGCCGCCCAGCGCAATCACCGGCAGCGCCAGCCCATCGTCGCCGGCCAGCACGCTGAAATGCTCCGGCACCCTCGTAATCAACTCCGTGATCTGTCCCAGGTTGCCGCTGGACTCCTTGATGCCGATGATGTTCTGGATCTCCGCCAGCCGCAGCACCGTTGCCGGCTCCAGGTTCACGCCGGTCCGCGATGGAATGTTGTACAGCAGGACCGGCAGGTCCACCGCCTCGGCGATCGCGCGAAAATGTTGATACTGGCCCTCCTGCCCGGGACGGTTGTAGTACGGATTCGCGGTCAGGAGGCCGGTCAGCTTTGGAACCTGCGCCAGTTTTTTCGCCCGCGCCACGGCCTCGCTGGTCGAGTTATGCGTGCAGCCCGCAAACACCGGCACGCGTCCCGCCACGGTGCCCGCCACCAGTTCAACGACGCGCAGGTTTTCCGCTTCGCTCATCGTCGAGGCTTCGCCCGTAGTGCCGCACGGCACCAGGAAATTGATGCCCGACTCGATCTGCCAATTCACCAGCGCTACCAGCGCCCGCTCGTCAACTGCTCCGTCCCCGCGAAAGGGGGTTACCAGCGCCGTTCCACATCCAGAAAGTTCCATACCGATTGTGAGTTTACCTTTTCTCCGCCGGTGGAGGCGCAGAATTCGGCGGAGCGCCCGCCCCCGCCGGGGAGGGTCAGGAGTTGCCCTAGGCCATCTGGTCAGGTTTGGGAGGCAGCAGCCACATCACCGCTACCACGCTGATCATCGCGAGCGATAGACCGCGGGAATAGAACGCAACCGGGATCGCCCCCGCGTAGAGCACAAACGACGAGATTTGTTTGCCCCACGTGGCGTGCGGCGGATTCGTGGCGCGAGACCGAACCGCAGCCCAAAGTACGGAATAGGAAAGGCCTGGCAGGAGGCTCTCCGTCGCGTAGAGCGCAGCCGAAAAACTGGACAACCCCCGGGTCCCGATCCACAGCGTCACAAACGGAAACAGCGAGAGGAAGAACAGAAACATCAAGTTCGCCCACAGAATTCCGTGGCTCACCGACTCCACTTCATCGATCAGGTAATGGTGGTTGACCCAATAAATCCCAACCTGGACAAAGGTCAGCAGGTAGAGAAAGAGCGTCGGCCACACCACCCGCAGACCCGCCCAGCCATCCTGCGCCGGCACCTTCAACTCCAGCACCATGATGGTGATAATCACCGCGATCACGCCATCGGAGAAAGCTTCCAGGCGCGCCGGACTCAGGTTGTCGCTGCTCACTCCGATACCCTAGCACGGGCGAGCGGCGGACCGGAACGCGCAGCTACGCGAAGGAAAACTCGCCACGGCCCAGTTCGCTGGGATTCAGCGCCGGGTGATACTGCAGCGAAGCCCCATTCGCCGGAGCAGGCGGCTGGTTCATGCACTTCACGAATGCAGCCTGGAACCTCGCCATCTCGTCCCGCGTCCCGACGGTCACGCGAACGTAGGTCGGAAGCGCAGTCCACGTCCGCCCAATCATCACATTCTCGTCGAGCATTGCCTGCTGGAACTCACCGCCGGGCCGCTTCACGTCGACCATGAAGAAGTTCGTCTGCGATCCGGGAAGCACCGTGTAGCCATGCCTGGTCAGAAACTCAAGGGTCGCCTCGCGATTATCGGCATTGATCTTCCGGCGGAGCGGGACCAGATCCTTATCCTGCAGCGCCGCGTTGGCCGCCGCTGCGCTCGCAATGGAAACACTCGCCAGGGCCGGCGCATACGGCGCCGCCTGCCGGAATCTCTGGAAATACTCCGGCCGCGCAAACGCCAGGCCGGCGCGCAGGCCCGCCATACCGTAAATCTTCGAGAAGGTGCGCGTCACGATAATGTCCTGGTCCGCCGCAACCAGATCGATGCACGAGTCCTCGCTGGTGAAGTCGTGATACGCCTCGTCCACGACAACCACCGAGCCAGCAGGCTTGTTCTTCAACAGCCACACAATATCTGCCTTGGGGGTCATCGTCCCGGTGGGGTTGTTCGGATTCACAATAAAGTAAGCGCCCGCCTTCGGAGACGCCGCCACCATGGCCCGCACATCGTGCGCATACGACGCTGTCAACTTCACCGCAATTTTCGGAGCGCCTACCGAATCGGCGACTCGGGCCGCCTGCTCGTAGCTCGGATCGCCATGCACCAACGGCCGATCCGGGCCAATATGCGACGCCAGCGCAAGATTCAGCGCGCCTGCCGATCCAGGAAACAAGCCTGCGTAGCCGCGGCGCAGGCCGAACAGGTCGATCGCCGTGCTCACCGTGCTTTGCACCACGTCGCCGTGGTAGCGATTGCTCACTGCCGCCATCGCCGCCACCGCCTCCAGAGCGGCAGGCGCCGGCCCCAGCGGGTTCTCGTTCGTACTGACCTGGACGATTTCGTCCGACGTCCAACCCGGCTCCGGGCCGTCCTCTCCGCTCGGGCCGCGGCTTTGCTGCCTCGCTACTGCGCCGGTAACTGCTGCAAACGCCGGCACAGAGGCAGCCGCGACGGAAGCGACACCCAGATTGCGCATGAAGGTTCGGCGGGAAAGTGCTGATTTAAATAGGCTGCTCATGCGAAATCTCCTTGAGATTCCTCAGATCGTGAAATCGAGACGCCGGTGCGACGAAGGTTGAACCAGCTGGGACGAATACACTTTCACTGCAACAGGCGGCGTGCGCTTGCAGAAGTCTGTAATTGGGAAAGTCGAGATATTCGAAATTGCAACCGAATAGGTACTAATTTACCGCGAATTGACCGCGCTGTGACGCGGCTGAAGAAAAATAAATCTTCTTCAATCTTCATGGATTCTTTATGTAACTAATGATGGGCGGTATTGCGCTGGCGCGCTAAACCCATTCGCCGCCGCGCATCAACGGCTGGCTCGTCCCGTCCGCGGAAATCCCATCCACGTCCATCTCCGCCGACCCGATCATCCAGTCGACGTGGATCAGGCTGGAGTTCGCGCCGAGCTCCGTCAGCTCATCGTTCGTCATCTTCTCTCCGCCGATCAGGCACGTCGAATACGCCTGCCCCAGCGCAATGTGGCTCGCCGCGTTCTCGTCAAACAGCGTGCTCCAATAGAGAATCTTCGACGCAGCAATTGGCGACGACGCCGGCACCAGCGCCACCTCGCCGAGCCGTCGCGCACCGTCGTCCGTCGAGATCAGGCGATTCAGCACATCCTCGCCGGCCGTCGCTTTCGCCTCCACAATCCTGCCGCCCTCAAATCTGCAGCGGATGTTCTCGATCAGCGTCCCCTGGTGCGACAGCGGCTTCGATGCGCGCACTACGCCATCGACGCGGTCCTTGTGCGGTGTAGTAAAGCACTCCTCGGTCGGAATGTTCGGCTGGCAATACACGCCGTTGCCCGCGGTTGTCCCGCCGCCGGCCCAAAGATGCTGGTCGGCCAGGCCCACTTTCAGGTCCGTCGACCCGTCCTTCGACTTGAAGTGCAGCGCCGCGAACCGCTGCGCATTCAGCATGTCCACCCGCTGCTTCAGTTGTGCGCCGTGCGTCAGCCAATCCTGCACCGGATCGTCGCCCGTGATGCGCGACGCATGGAAGATCGCCTCCCACAGCTTCGCGACCGCCACTTCCACCGGCTCGCCCGGAAACACCAGCTTCGCCCACTCCGGCGTAGCCGCGGCCACAATCGTCCAGTTGATCTCGTGCCGCGTAATCAGTTCCATCGCCGGCTTCGATGCCTTCGATGCCGCTACATTCGCCCGCGCCACCTTTGCCGGATCCTGGCCCGCCAGCAGCGCCGGATTGGTCCCCGCAATCGCCATCCGTGCCGCACCGCTCCGGAACGCCGTCGCAATCGCATCCTGCAGCCACACCGGCGCGTAGTCAAAGCTTGCATCCGGCGCATTGGCAAACCGCGCCAGCACGCTCGGATCGTCCGCATAGAACGTGGTCACCAGCAGCGCGCCCGCCTTGTAGGCATGTTCGGTGATCCGCCGCACCAGCGGCAAGGCCTCGATCGGCGCAGTCAGCACCAACTCCTGGCCCTCGCGCAGGCCGAGACCCACGCGCACAGCCACCTCGGCCAGCCGGTCGAGTTTCTCATCGAAGGAGAGCGAAGCAAACGCAGGGGCGGAAAGGGTCGCGGAACTCATACCTACAGGCTAAGCGAGCAGCCAACGGGGTGCAACTGCACCCAGGCCCAGTTGCTCTCGCGCGATTCTAGAACTGGAAGTACAGGAACCGTTTACTCGCGTCCAGCAGCAGGATCGAGACCAGAAAGAGCGCGGTAAGTCCCAGGCTCCACGAGACCGACGGACTCCAGGACAGCCGCCGCAGCAGGCTGGACTTGCGAGTCTCCCTCCTCCGCCAGTTGCCCCAGAAGGTTGTGCGCACTATGAGGGTCGAGTAACAGATAATAGGCCCACGGCAATGTCCAAAGACCTCGCTCGCCCATCGGCATGGCACATCAACAGCCTCGACGGCTTGCGAGGAATCGCTTTCCTGCTTGTTTTCCTCCGCCACTACACGCTCACCACGCATGCCGACTCTCACCTGTTGGGGCTTGCCATGTTCGTCGGCCAAGGCGGCTGGATGGGTGTGGACCTCTTCTTCACCCTCTCCGGGTTCCTCATCACCGGTATTCTGCTCGATACGCGCAATGCTCCCGGCTACCTGAGAAACTTCTATGCGCGGCGGACTCTCCGGATCTTTCCGCTCTACTACGGAGTGTTCCTTCTCCTCTTTCTTCTCACGCCCGTGCTTCATCTGCAATGGCATCTTGGCCACATCGCCTACCTTCTCTACGTCGGCAACATTGCCTACCTGATGAATGGGACGCTGGCTACGGTCAAGCCATGGATCTCCCTGCTGCACTTCTGGTCGCTCGCCCTGGAAGAGCAGTTCTATCTTCTGTGGCCTTGGATCGTCCTTTTTATTGCGCGTCGTAGACATTTGGCGCTGGCTTGTTTGGGGCTCTCAGTGTCTGCGCTGGTGCTCCGGTTGAGCCTTCTCTTCATCTTTCCCACGGATCGCGCCTGCGAGTTGAGCTACGCCCTGCTCCCCACCCACATGGATGGACTCCTCTATGGAGCATTGGCGGCGCTTTGGGTTCGCGCTCGCCCGCTCCTGTCCATCCAGCCACTCGCGCGCCGAATCAGCCTCGTCGCAGTCGGCGCCATGGCAATCATCTTCGCGGTTAATGGGTTCGATTTTCACACCATCTCCATGGACACGGTCGGTTACCCGGTCCTCGCCGCCCTCTTCACGTCGGTGCTTGTACAGGCGCTCAATCCGGGCTCCTGGGCCTCAAGATTGGGCAGCCTGCGTCCTCTTCGTTTCTTCGGCAAATACAGCTATGGACTGTACGTCTACCACATCCTGTTTCTTCCGGGGCTGGCTCCCTGCCAGCATGAACTGCAGAATTGGCTGCACTCCGTCCTCTGGGGAGGCCTGCTCTTCGATATGCTCATGCTCGCCGGCACGACCGCCTTGGCCGTCCTTAGCTATCATGTCTACGAGAAGCGCTGGCTTTCGCTGAAGCGCTTCTTTGAATATAAAGAACCATCGCGCAAGGTCTCTGTGGCCCCCTGACCTCGAACATTCTCAGCGCACCAATTAAGTGACTATTCGTCTTGAGCGCTTTTGGAGCTTGCGCGTCGACCGTGGGCGACAACTCCATATCGCTACAACTTTTCCCACACGTCGCGAAAATCGTAGCACCCGGTCCGCGTCGCCAGCCATTCCGCCGCCCGCACGGCGCCCTCCGCAAAACCGCGCCGCGAGAACGCCTCGTGGGTCAGTACCACGCGGTCCGCATCGCTCACCGCCTCCAGCGTATGCGTCCCCATCGCGTCGCCAACCCGCATGGACTCAATCGGTACTCCAATCTTCTGCCCCGCCCCACGGCCCACCATCTCCATAATCGAAATCGCAGTTCCGGAAGGCTTGTCCTTCTTGCTCACATGATGCGTCTCTACGACCGAGAACTTATACCCCAGGCCGGCCAGCGAAGCCCCCATCTGTTCCGCCAGTTTCAGCATCACCTGCACGCCGACGGAATAGTTCGTGCCATAGAGCAGACCCGCTCCTTTGCGCTCCGCCAGGCCGCGCATGTCCGCCAGTTTGTCGTACCAGCCGGTGGTCCCTACCACTATCTTGCCGCCGGTAGCGAGCACAGCGCGCATGTTCTGCACCACGGCTTCGGGCGTCGTGAAGTCGATCACCACGTCGAAACCCGCCACAAAGGGCGGTGTTAGCGCCGTCGCGCCTGTGTTCTCCAACTCATCCAACACGTGGACGCCGTGGCCGCGCTCCGCCGCCACCTCCGCGACCAGTTTCCCGGTCTTTCCCTGCCCAAGCACCAGTACCCGCATAATGGAAGTCTAACCTGTGGAACACCGGGTGCGCGGTTGGCCCGCAAGGAAAGGAGTCGGATGCTCCATCGCCGAACCACACTCTGCGCCCTCGTCCTGGCCGGCCCCATCCTGTGCGCGCAGACGGCCCCGTCCAAACCCGCCGCTTTGCCGCAAGACCCCGAACAGTTCCTGGCGTTTGCCCGGTCGCACAACGACATCGACATCGAGGGCGTTACGCCATGGGAACTGAAGGCCACCTTCCAGCTCTTCGACCCCAAGGGACTCCCCGTGCAGACGTTGACGCTCGACGAGTTGTGGGCCGGCCCCCAACAGCAGAGGCTAACGTGGACCTCCGCTGCGTATCATCGAACGACCATCACGAATCACGATGGCACTTTCCGCACCGGCAGCTCGCAGCCCGTTCCAGCCTTCGTCGAATCGGCGCTCCAGGCCATCGTCCATCCCGTACCGGACGCCAGTGTGACCTCTGCTTCAACCCTGCGCATGCAGGTGCATCAATTTGGCAAACAGCTCTTCAACTGCATCATCAGCATTCCATCAACACCCCCACCGACGATGACGGCGGGGCGTGTCATCCTGATTGCCCGTCCGACGGAATACTGCTTCGATCTCGACACGCTCAACTATCGCATCACACTGGGCATTGACGCCGACTCGCGATCCGATTCTGCGTTCCCCTTCCAGGAAAGAAACATCGCGAAACAGGATGCAGTCGTCGTCGGCAAGTTCGTTCGCGCGAAAGGTACGGTCGACGACCTGAGCCTTGTGCCCCAGCCCGACCCACAAGCCTTCGTCGCACCAGCCGGCGCTATCAAGCTGGACTCAGCCGCGCACAAGCATTAGCCTTCATTCTCATGCCCCGCACTTCCGCTGCGCAGCCTAAGCCGAACTTCGGGCCAAACCCGCGCACTCTCGCCACCGCCTTCCTGTTCGTCTCCGCTGCACTTTGCGTGGTGCTGCTCGCCACACGCAATCTCTACGATGACGAGATCTCGTCGTTCAACCTCATCCTCGCGCCCGTCCACACGATCATTCAGTACACGGCCGCCCGCGACCTCCACCCACCGGGCATGTATCTGCTCTCCCACTTTGCCTACTCCATCCTGCCGTCCTTCCGCTGGATGAATATCTTTCCCGCACTGCTCCTCTACGCCGGCCTGACCGCCTTTCTGCTGCAGGTCACCCCGCTCTTCGCCCGCACGCGCGCGCAAATCGGCCTGCTGCTCCTCGCGACGCTCGATCCCCAGTTGCTGATGTGGGGCGCCACCATTCGCTGGTACGGTTGGTGGACCGGCCTTGCCCTCATCGCGCTCACGGTTGCCCTCCAGCCGAGCAACCCACGCCCCCGCATCGGCCCGGCGCGTGGGCTCGTCCTGGGCCTGCTGCTGGCGTGCCTCTTCTATCTCAACTACATCACCTTCCTCTTCGCCTTCGCGCTCGCTGCAGCCATGCTCCTGCGCTACCATGCCGAACCGTGGCGGCGCCTGCTCGTCCCCGCTCTGCTTGCCGTCGCACTCTTCGGTGTGCTGATCGCGCCGCAACTCCACACCATGATCACGGTGCACCTGCCCATGGCCCGCGCCGACCGCACCGGCCTCGCCGCCTCGTTCTTCCGTCTGCTGCAATCGATCGCCGTATCGGAGGCGTACCTGCCCTGGCATCCGCTCGCCATCCTCGCCGGCCTGGTCTTCTGCGCCCTCTGCCTCGCGGGCCTCGCTGCACTGCTGCGCTGGAAGCGCAGTCGAGCCATCAAGCCGGACGCGCCCGCGTTCAACAGCGCGCTCGCCTCCATCACCCTCTTTGGCATCCTCTACTTCCTGCTCATCGCCGTCACGGGTCTGGGCGGCAAACCCCGCAGCGGCCTGCTCCTCGTCCCCGTCCTCGCGGTCACCGCGGCATGGATCCTCGACACCCTCCGCCCCTCCGTCCAGACGGCGATCCTCCTCTTCTTCGCCGCCTGGAGCGGCGTCGGCATCGCCCACATGATCGGCCGCACCGGCCTCACCAAGTCCAACATGATCGGCCGTCCCGAGGAGGTCGTCGCCTTCATCCAGCAGACAAGCGGCGACGGATGCGCGGTCGTCGTCACCTACGACGCCAACCTCGCCTTCGCGCTCGACCAGTCCAGCCTCTCCCGCCTGCTCATCCTCACACCCTTCGACGCCGCCACCTTGGGCGCAGCGCGGCGGCTGCCCGACAACGGGTGCGCGCAGACGACGCTCTACGCGGTGACCTCCTACCTCGGCGGAGACAGCGACTGGGAGCGCTCATTGACCGCCGAACTGCAGTCCTCAACGCAATTCATTCAGGGGCCGCCGCTCGCCCGCTTCTTCAGCTTCGACCCCGACGCCACCCGCAAGCGGGCGCTCGCCCGTATCCCCATACTCGGTCGCAGCCTTTCCCACGCAGCCCGCCTGCCCGACTACCGCTACGTCATCCTCTCCGGCCCGATCGACCCGGCCAGCCTCGCCGCCATGCGTCAGTGCATGCCCGACTTCATCAGCGGCACCAGCCCCGCCACAGCGCATCTCACCCAACCATCCGACTGAACAGCCGCGCGAAAAAACCGCAGATTCGTCATCTGCGGTTCCTCCATCCGTTCAATCGGTGTAATCGGTGTTAAGCCTTCGCCACCACTGCCCTGATCTCGGTATCGAAGACCGTTGGATCCGGGGCTGCAAAAAACTCCGTGTGCAACGACCGGATCGCGTCCTCCACATCCGACTGCTCGATCATGAAGCTCATATTGATCTCGCTCGCACCCTGCGAGATCATCCGCACATTGATGTGCCGGATCGCTGAAAACACCCGCCCCGAAATGCCGTTCTGGCCGCGAATATCCTCGCCCACCATGCAGATCAGCGCCTTGTGGCCTTCCAGCTTTACGTCCGCCATCTTGCTCAGCTCCGCGCAGATCTCCGGCAGCCGCTCGTTCGAGTCGACCGTCACCGAGATGCTCACCTCGCTGGTCGATACCATGTCGATCGCACAGTGATACCGGTCAAAGATATCGAATACCGCCTTCAGGTATCCATGCGACATCAGCATCCGGCTTGCGACCACATCGATGATCGTCAGTCCCTTCTTCACCGCAATGCTCTTGAACGGGCTCGCACGCGGAGGCGCCATCGCCGTAATCTTCGTGCCTTCGTTCTCCGCGTTGCGCGAGTTCAGCACCCAGACCGGAATGCTCTTCTGTACCGCCGGCAGAATCGTCGCCGGATGCAGCACCTTCGCGCCGAAGTACGCCAGCTCGGCCGCCTCTTCGAAGCTGATCGTCTTCACCCGCAGCGCGTCGGCGCAGATGCGCGGGTCGGTCGTCATGATGCCGTTCACGTCGGTCCAGATCTCGATCGCGCCCGCGTGCAGGCCGCCGCCCACCAGCGCGGCCGTAAAGTCGCTGCCGCCACGTCCCAGTGTCGTCGTAATCCCGCCCTCGGTCCCGCCGATAAAGCCGCCCATCACCGGCGTCTGTCCCGCTTCCAGCAGAGGCAGGACCAGCTCCGTCAGCTTTGCCTCAATCGCGGCCTCCTGCGGCGCCGCCTTCCCGAAGTGGTCGTCGGTGATCATGCACTTCCGCGAGTCCACATGGACCCCGTTGATTCCGTCCTGCGCAAACGCCGCCGCTACCATCCGCGACGACAGCCGCTCGCCGTAGCTCACCACCTTGTCGCTCGACCGCGCCGTCAGTTCGCCGACCGCCGCAATTCCCCGCAATAGATCGTCGAGCGCGTCGAACCGCGTGCAGATCGTAGCCCGAACCTCGGTGAACAACTCACCGCACAGCAACTCCGCCGCCGTATCCAGATGCCGGTTGCGCAGCCGCGCCGCAATCATCAGCGCGCCCCTCTTGTCGCCGTTCCCCGCCGCCGCCGCCGCCGCCAACAATTGGTCGGTCACCCCAGCCATCGCCGATACCACCACCACCGGCTTCAGCCCACGCTCCCGCCGCCCGCGCACGATCGCCGCCGTGCGCAGCATCGCCTTGGCGTCCTCCACCGAAGTCCCGCCGAACTTCATCACGACCAGGTCAGTCCTGGCCTCGCCTACTCGCTGCCCCTCACTCATGCCAGCACCACATCCAGGGCCACGCTCGCCTTCTTCGCGTCCAGTTTGCCCAAACGCGCCAACACCTCAGCATTAAGCACCGCCGCTCCCGCCGCGCCGCGAATCGTATTGTGCGACAGCACCACGAACTTCCAGTCCAGCAGGGTGCACTCACGCAGGCGCCCAACCGTCGCAGCCATGCCATTCCCACGCATCCGGTCCAGCCGCGGCTGCGGCCGATCGACAGCTCCATCAAACTCCACCGGCTGCTCCGGCGCGGTCGGCAGCTTCATCCCTGCCAGCGGTGCAAACTCGCTCCACGCCGCCAGCAGATCCTCGCGCGAGGCCTTCGTCCGCAGCTTGATGCTGACGCACTCCGTGTGCCCATCCTCCACCGCGACGCGGTTGCAGTGCGCACTCACCTTCGCATCCAGCATCTCGATGCGGTTGCCCGCGAGCCGCCCCAGCAGCTTGCCCACTTCTTCCTGCAGCTTCTCTTCCTCATTCTTGATGTACGGAACCACGTTCCCCAGGATGTCCAGCGACGCCACGCCCGGATACCCCGCGCCGCTCACCGCCTGCATCGTCGACACAAACAGGCTCTCAATCCCGAACCGCTCCTCCAGCGGCTTCAATGCCAGCACCAGCCCGATCGCGCAACAATTCGGATTGGTGACGATGTACCCGCCGGCCGTTCCGTTGGCTGAGGGCTCCCGCCGCCAACTCTGCCGCTCGATAAGCGCCAGGTGGTCCGCGTTCACCTCCGGCACCACCAGTGGCACGTCCGGCGTCATGCGGAACGCGCTCGAGTTCGAGACCACTGCGCACCCGGCCGCGGCAAACTTCGGCTCCAGTTCGCGCGCAATGTCCGCGTCCAGCGCCGCAAAGATGATCTTAGGCAACAGCCCATCCGGCGTCCCTTCGGGGACGTTCGGCATCACCGTCATCGCCGCGATACGCGCCGGTAGCGGCGTGTCCAGCTTCCACTTGCACGCCTCGGCATACGTCTTGCCTGCGCTGCGATCGCTCGCCGCAAGCCACGCAATCTCAAACCACGGGTGATTGTTCAACAACTGAATGAAGCGCTGGCCGACCATGCCCGTAGCGCCAAGAATCCCAACTTTTCGCCGTTCCATATCCCCCTAGAATACCGCGACGAGGCCCAAATCGCCTATCTCCGAAGTTGCGGACAGAAGTCTGCCGAACGCGCATCGCGGGCTGGACACACCGTCTCCCAAGCTACCTTCCCAACCTAATGAACCTGTTGCCCCACAGGGCAATTCGTCCGCTGAATCGGACCTCCCGGGTTAGCCACCGTAAGGCTGTACTCGCAGCTTATGTTGGAGTTGCCCTGCCCCACCCGCGGATAGACGTAGAGCGTGTGATTTTCCGGGTTGTACACCGTCAGCGACGACTGCGGTCCGCCTGCGCTCAACTGAAACTCCAGACCCGCGTCTGATCCACGCGAGGAAGACGAAGACGAATTCGACCCCGCCAGCACCGTCGTGCCCGCACCCCGCAGCCACCAGCCAGCCGACACTGCAATCACAACCAACGCTACGTCGCGAACCACAGGATGCAAACGCATGGGAAACTCTCCGCAAAATGAGATGAATACACCGGAGAGACGTTCCCCATGAGCCCTGCGTTATCCAAACTCGCCGCATTCCTCGCGGAAAGAGTTCGCTCACTACGCCATCTTGACGTAACCTTGCCGCTCGCGCCGCCGCGAGTGATACCGTCCGGACCCGGTCCACACCACGACCGCGGTAATCAGATGAATCAGGAACCAGAAGCTCAGCCCCTGATCCAGATAAATCAGGTACAACACCAGCAGCCGCGGCACCACGATGGCCGCCACCAACGGAATCCACCCGGAAAGGTGGAACGGAGCCATCCCCGTCTCCAGCCAGTAGACCCCCAGCGCAATGCGTGGAAGAAACAGCGAAAACACCAGGAACCAGAGTGGCAAAGTGTGGATCGTCCACATTAACTGCAGGCTCATCGCGAGTCACCTCGACTAGACTTCAGGACTCAGAATTAATCCGTCATGCACCAAAGCATCCAGCCGCGCTGCAGTCCTGCAATTAGTGTCGAAACTCGCCTACGACACACCCTGGAAGAATCTTATCTGTTGGCAAACCCGCCTCTGCCGGCAAGGTTGCGCCCCTCGCCTACAACGAATAGGTCATCGCCAGCGCCGCCGTTGCCTGCGGCTTCACCGTCACTGTCGCCGTCCGTTCGCCCATTTTCTCCTGCACAAACCCCAGCGTGTATTCTCCCGCGGGCAGCCCCTTCAGTTCAAACGTCCCATCCGTCCCCGTCACCGCAAAGAAGGGCGTCGGCGACACATTCAGGTACGCCGTCATCCACGGATGCCTGGCGCATCGCACGGGCATCATGACCTCGGGCTTGCGGAAGTACTTCACTTGCCCAGGGCTCTTCGGCACCTCGGTGAGGTCCACTGCCGCATTGCCCGCCACCGCCGGCGTCGCGCGCACCGCATGCGTCACCGCATCGTCGTTGCGGAACTCGACTCGCTGTCCCACCATCACCGCCGCGACATGCGGCACAAAGTTGCAGCCCTTCGCGTCCAGTACCACCGGCGCCATCCACGATTCACCCAGCGCCATCGCCGCCGGCGGTCCGCTCTTCACATACACGTAGACATTCGCAAGCTTGCCGTCCTGCACCGCGACCAGCTCCGCGGACATCCCACCGCCCCCGCACCCCGGATCAGCATTCATGTCGACCGGCACAGCCGCAGGCGCGATCCCCGCGAACTTCACCACCCCCCTCACCGCGCCCATCGTCGCCGGATCCAGCGCATTCAGCGAACGAATTCCCGGCTTCGGCGAACTCGCAACAGGTGGAGCCGGCGCCTTCCTGCACCCCGACACCATCACCAGCGCCACAGCCGCAACGGCCATTCGCCGCATGACGCCTCCCCCAACGCCTACGCCGACTCCATCGCCGCAATCACTGCATCGGCGAACGCGCTCGTTCCGCTCGTCCCGCCCACGTCCCTGGTCAGCGTCTTCCCCTCGGCGTACACCTTCTCCAACGCCGTCTGCACCCGCTCCGCCGTCTCTTTCTCGTGGATGTGGTGCAGCATCAGCACCGCGGACTGCAGCAGTGCCGTCGGATTCGCCAGGTCCTTGCCCGCGATGTCCGGCGCCGACCCGTGCACCGCCTCGAAGATCGCGCACTCGGTCCCCAGGTTCGCGCCCGGCACCAGTCCCAACCCGCCCACAAACGCACTGCACAGGTCGCTCAAAATATCGCCGTACAAATTCTCCGTCAGCACAATGTCGTACTGATACGGATTCAGCACCAGTTGCATGCACGTGTTATCGACGATGTGTTCCTTGTACTCCACCTCGGGATATGTCATCGAAACCCCGCGGCAGCAGCGCAGAAACAGCCCGTCCGACAGCTTCATGATGTTCGCTTTGTGAATTGCATGAATCTTCTTGCGCCCATGCTTGCGCGCATACGCGAACGCAAACTCCGCAATCCGCGTCGACGCCTTCTCGGTAATAATCTTCAGCGACTGCACCACGCCCGGGATAATCTCGTGCTCCAGCCCCGCGTACAAATCCTCCGTGTTCTCGCGCACAACGATGATGTCGAGGTTCGGGTACTTCGTCTTCAACCCGGGCAGATTCTTCACCGGCCGGAAGTTCGCAAACAGCTCGAACTTCTGCCGCAGCGCCACGTTGATCGACGAGAACCCGCCACCCACCGGAGTCGTCACCGGCCCCTTCAGCGCGACCTTGTTCTCTTCAATCGATCGGTAGAGGTCCTGCGGAATGTACTCGCCGAACCGCTCGAACGCCTCCGCCCCCGCCGCAAACTTGTGCCATTCGAACGCCACGCCCGTGGCCGCGCCCGCCTGTTCCAGAATTCGCACTACCGCCGCCGACACCTCCGGCCCAATTCCATCGCCCGGAATCAACGTAATCGCATGCTTCGTATCCGCCATCGCCTCTGCCTTCCTCGAACCTAGACCCTTGGGCCTTTTTTTCGCGCATCTTTCCCGTTCAGCAACTCTTCCAGTTCCGCCTTGAACTCCCCCACATCCTTGAAGTCCCGGTACACGCTCGCAAAGCGGATATACGCGACCGTATCGATCTCCTTCAGCCGCGTCATGATCAACTCGCCGACCTCGCGCGTCGACCGCTCGCGCTCCGCCGAATCCACCACGAACGCCTCCGTCTCATCGACGATCCGTTCCAGCTCCGCCGCCGCCACCGGCCGTTTCTCGCACGCATGCAGCAGCCCGGACAGGATCTTCTGGCGGTCAAACTTCTGCCGCGACCCGTCCTTCTTCACCACCATGTAGGGAATTTCGTCGATGCGCTCATACGTCGTGAAGCGCTTGTTGCAGCGCTCGCACTCGCGCCGCCGCCGAATCGAGTCCGCCTCTTTGCTCTCGCGCGAATCCACCACGCGGTCCTGCGCGAACCCGCAGTACGGACACCTCATCGGCTACACATCATTGAAAACAAAATAGACACCGTCCCCCACGATTCTACCAGCGCGCGAATAGCAGCCGTCCAAACAAGCGGTCCTATGTCTGCCTGATCGGCGACTTGTGTCTGACTTTGCAGGTGTGCGAGTATGTGGGCCATGAGTATGAGCACGAAGCTCCGCGCGAAGCTTGCTATAAATCTGTCAATTGCGCTCGGCTTCGTTTGGCTGCTGACTCATCCAGGTAGACCGCAAGATCTTGTCTATACGATAACGACCACTGCGACATGCACGTCTTTCATCATCCTCTTTATAAGGCGATCCGTTCAGGCCTGGCACCAGATGAATTCTATTTAGGCCCTCAAACAATCCACCCGCCCCCCACCACTTCATCCCCGTCGTAGAACACTGCCGCCTGCCCCGGCGTAATCGCCCGCTGCGGCTCATCAAACTCCGCAAACACGCGCTCTTCGCCTTCCATCCGCAGCGTCGCCCACGCCGGCTCATGCCGATGCCGGATCTTCACCTGCACCCGCATCTCGCCCTCCAACCCCGCGACCGAGATCCAGTTCAGCCGCTCCGCCCGCAGTTCCCGCGACATCAACTCCTCATCCGCGCCAACGACCACCCGATGCGAATCCGGATGGATCGCCAGCACATACGCCGGCCGGCTGTTCCCTGTTCCCTGTCCCCTGTTCCCTATCGTCCCTGTCCCCTACCGTGGGCAAAGAGAGCGAGGGCACCCGCCAGACAACCTCGCCGGCGATCCCCAATCC
>Ga0102924_1001964_pt1 | contig 22960 bp, 13 predicted proteins | sample PaiPotPPM11metaG_FD_80116 | JGI IMG/M metagenome (GOLD analysis project Ga0102924, IMG submission 80116) | Iron sulfur acid spring bacterial and archeal communities from Banff, Canada, to study Microbial Dark Matter (Phase II) - Paint Pots PPM... ...
CGCCGCCCGGCTGCGCGCGGCGGGCGGCGACGCCGCCTGGGCCAGCGCCGACCTGGGCGACCGGGCCCGCCTCGATCAGGCCGCGACGCAGGCCGCGGCGGCGTTCGGCGAGCCGGACATCCTGGTCAACTGCGCCGGGGTGAACCTGCGGCCACCGCTGGATCAGCTGAGCGTGGCCGACTGGGACGCCACCCTGGCCGTCAACCTGACCGCGCCGTTCCTGCTCGGCCAGCGGTTCGGGCCGCCCATGGCGGCCAGGGGCTGGGGCCGGATCATCAACATCACCTCCCAGCAGGCCGAGAAGGCGTTCGGCAACAGCGGCGGCTACGGCGCGGCCAAGGCCGGGCTGACCGCGCTGACCCGCTCGCAGTCCGAGGCCTGGGCCGCCCGCGGCGTGTGCTGCAACGCGCTGGCCCCCGGCTTCGTCGTGACCCCGCTGACCGCCCCGGTGGCCAGCGACCCGGCCCGGCTGGCGGCGCTGGCCGCGCGCACCATGATCGGCCGCAACGGCGAGCCGGACGACTTCGCGGGCGCCGCGGTCTTCCTGGCCGGCCCGGCCAGCGCCTACGTCACCGGCCAGATCGTCCGCGTCGACGGCGGATTCTCCGCCACCTGAACTCTCCGCCACCTGAACTCTCCGCCGCCTGAACGGGCCAGTTCCCGGTCCAACCCCGGCCGGCCTTCCGGCGTCTGGTAGGTCGGCACACTCGTTCGCGGGAGAGGACCGGCATGATCCGGATATCGAGGCGGGCCGCCGCGCCGCTGCTGGCCCTGGCGCTGGTCCTGACGGGAACCTCCGCCCTGGCCCGGGCCAGGGCCCCGGCGCGGGCCGGCGCCGGCTGGCGGATCGCCAAGGTCTTCTCCCCGGGGCCCGGCTACCTGCTCCCCCAGGCCGTCACGGCCAGCGGCGCCCGCAACGCCTGGCTGCTTGGCCTGGTGCCCGACCCCGAGCCGAGCTTCGTGACCCAGCACTGGACCGGCCGGCGCTGGCGGAACGTCGCGCTGCCCGGCGCGCTGCACGGCGTCATCGGGCCCTGGTGCCTGTACTCCGGCATCTACACCACCGCGCCGGACGACACCTGGTTCTTCCCCGTGCTCCCCCGCCAGCATCTGCAGCCGGTCCAGTACGCCCTGCGGTGGACCGGCACGGCCTGGCGGACCTCGGAGGTCACCGCCGGCCCCGACACCGTGCTCGACGCCGCGGTGTTCGGCCCGTCCGACGTGTGGACCTTCGGCGAGGCCGGCGCCTCGTTCCTGCCCATCGGCCGCGCGGTCGTCCGGCGCTGGAACGGCCGCCGCTGGCGGACCGTCACCGTGCCGCTCGGCACGCCGGTCAGCGTCAGCGCGGCCGGGCCGGCCGACATCTGGGCCCTCGGCGTGTCCAGGGCCACCGTGCCCGACCAGGACCAGACCATCATCCCCATGCACTGGAACGGCGCCCGCTGGTCATCGCCCCGGCTGCCGGCGTTCCGCCCGGTGCGGCCCGGCTACCCGTGGGTGGCCACGGCCATCTCGGCCGGCGCCCGTGACGTCTGGGTGGCCGAGACCCCGGCCGTCAACGAGCGGACCGGCACCAGCCCGGCCGGGATGATCCTGCTGCGCTGGAACGGCCGGTCCTGGCACACCGTGGCCAGGAGCCGGCACGTCAGCGACGTCACCAGCCTCACCCCCGACGGCCACGGCGGCTTCTGGCTGGCCAGCATCTTCGGCAGCGACATCACCCACTACCGCGACGGCACCTTTACCAGCCAGCGCGCGCCAGGCCGCCGGGGCGTGGCCACCGAGATCACCGGCGCGCCCGGCGGAAGCTCGCTGTGGGCCACCGGTCGCGACAGCACCGGCACCGACATCCTGCGCTACATACCGCGATCCGGCCCAGTCGACGGCCCCGGATCGGCTCAGCAGGGCCGGCAGCCCGCGCTGGTGACGACGGGCCGCCCCGGCGACGGCTGGCCGCCGCACTACGACTACAACTGCGCGGCGGCATTCCAGCCCTAGCCAGCCCGGGCGGTATGCGACCTCCCTGATCACGGTCACTTTTCAGTCATTATGACTGAAAAGTGACCGTGATCAGGGAAAGGGTCGACTGTTTCTTGCTGTTATCAGGTTCTTGCTGTTATCAGGACCGGCCTTGCCGTCGGCTGGCGCGGGCGCGGCGGCTAGGGGCGGGACGGGGTCAGTCCAGGGCGGCGGCGATAATGGCGCGCGCCTCCTCCTGGATCTTGGCCAGGTGGTCGGGGCCCTGGAAGGACTCGGCGTAGAGCTTGTAGACGTCCTCGGTGCCCGACGGGCGGGCCGCGAACCAGCCCGAGGCCGTGATGACCTTCAGGCCCTCGATGGGCGCGCCGTTGCCAGGAGCCTTGGTCAGCTTGGCGGTGATCGGCTCCCCGGCCAGCGTGTCCGCGGTGACCTGGTCCGGGGACAGCCGGGCCAGCCGGGCCTTCTGCTCCCTGGTGGCGGCGGTGTCGATGCGGGCGTAGGCGGGCGACCCGTAGCGCCCGGTCAGCCCGGCGTACAGCTCGGACGGCGACCGGCCGGTAACGGCCCGGATCTCCGAGGCCAACAGGGCCAGGATGATGCCGTCCTTGTCGGTGGTCCACACCGACCCGTCCCGCTGCAGGAACGAGGCCCCGGCGCTCTCCTCGCCGCCGAACCCGACCGACCCGTCCAGCAGGCCGGGCACGAACCACTTGAACCCGACCGGCACCTCCAGCAGCCGCCGGCCCAGGCCCTCGGTCACCCGGTCGATCATCGACGAGCTGACCAGGGTCTTGCCCACCGCCGCGTCCGCGGGCCAGCCGTCGCGGTGCTGGTACAGGTACTCGATGGCCACGGCCAGGTAGTGGTTGGGGTTGAGCAGGCCGCCGTCGGGGGTGACGATGCCGTGCCGGTCGGCGTCGGTGTCGTTGCCGGTGGCGATGGTGAACTCGTGCTGGCGGCGGATCAGGCTGGCCATGGCGTAGGGCGACGAGCAGTCCATCCGGATCTTGCCGTCCCAGTCCAGGGTCATGAACCGGAACGTGGCGTCGACGTCCGGGTTGACCACGGTGAGGTCCAGGCCGAACCGCTGGCCGATCTCGCCCCAGTAGGCCACGCTGGCCCCGCCCAGCGGGTCGGCGCCGATGCGGACCCCGGCGGCTCGGATCGCGTCCAGGTCCACCACTTGGGGCAGCGCCGACACGTAGGCGTCCAGGAAGTCGAACTTGCCGGTGCCCGGCGCGGCCAGGGCCCGCGCGTAGGTGACCCGGCGCACCCCGGCCAGCCCGGCGGCCAGCAGCTCGTTGGCCCGGTCCTGGATCCAGCCGGTGATCTCGGTGCCGGCCGGGCCGCCGTCGGGCGGGTTGTACTTGAAGCCGCCGTCGGAGGGCGGGTTGTGCGAGGGCGTGACCACGATCCCGTCGGCCCGCGCCGGGCCGGTCGCGGTGGCGTTGTGAGCCAGGATGGCGCGGGACACGGCGGGCGTGGGCGTGTAGCCGCCGCGCGCGTCTGTGAGCACGGTGACCTCGTTGGCGGCCAGCACCTCCAGCGCGCTGACCTGGGCCGGCTCGGACAGCGCGTGGGTGTCGGCGCCCAGGTACAGGGGCCCGGCGATGCCCTGGGCGGCCCGGTACTCGCAGATGGCCTGGGTGGTGGCCAGGATGTGGTCCTCGTTGAACGTGGCCGTGAAGGCCGACCCGCGGTGGCCGGAGGTGCCGAACGACACCCGCTGAGCGGGCTGCTCCGGGTCGGGATGCACGGCGTAATAGGCCGTGACCAGCTTGGCGACGTCGACGAGATCCTCGGCGGCCGCGGGCTGGCCCGCGCGCGGACTAGTCATGCCGCCATCCTGGCACGCGGCGCGGCCGCGGCGGCGGACCGCCCGGCCGTCAGGCGCGGGGCGCGGTAGCGCGCGGCGCGGTAGCTCCGGCCGCGGTGGCTCCGGCCGCGGTGGCTCCGGCAGCCGCGGGGGCTCCGGCCGCGGGGCGCAGCCACCACGCGGCCAGCAGGGCGGCCGCGGCCAGGCACACGCCGGTGGCGGCGAAGCCGGCCCGCGGCCCGCTGTCGTCCACCAGCACCCCGGCCAGCAGCGCCGACACCGGCGCCACGCCGGGCAGCGCCATGGTCCAGATGCCCATGACGCGGCCGCGCAGGGCCGGGTCGGCCCGCAGCTGGACCAGGGTGTTGGCCGCGGCCACGAACCAGATCGAGGTAAAGCCCGCCGCGGCCATGGCCGCGCAGGCCAGGCCGACATCGGGCGCGACCGCGACGGCCACGACGGCGGCGCTGGTCAGCAGGGCCAGGGTGATGACCCGGCCCATCCCGGCGGTGGCCGAGCGGGCCGCGGCCAGCAGGGCGCCGGGCAGCGCGCCCAGGCCGAAGCAGGCCAGCAGCAGGCTGTAGCCGCCCGCGCCGAGGTGGAAGGTGCGCACCGCCAGCGGCGGCAGGATCGCGCCCGAGGTGAAGATGACCGCGGTGCAGGCGGCCATGAGCACGCAGCCGCGGATGGCGGGCACCTCCCAGGCGTAGCGCAGGCCCGCGCGGACGCCCGGCACCGCGCCGCCGGCCTCGGCCCGGCCGGCGGCCAGGGCTGAGCCGGCCTCCGGCTCCCGCAGGCGGAGCAGCAGGGCGATGCCGGGCAGGTAGCTGATCGCGTTGACCGCGAAGCAGGCCGCCGGGCCGGACAGCGTGAGCAGCACCCCGCCGGTGGCCGGCCCGACGATGCGGGACAGGTTGATGACCACCTCCCACAGGCTGACCGCGCTGGCCAGCCGGGCCGGGCCGACCAGGTCGAGCACGAACACCTGGCGGGCCGGCGCGTCCAGCGCGCCGGTCACCCCGGTCAGCACGGTCAGCATGAAGATCACCGGCACGGTGGCCGCCCCGGCCGCGGCACAGCCGGCCAGGGTCAGCCCGAGAACGACGAACGCGCTCTGGGTGACCAGCAGCAGCCGCCGCCGGTCCAGCCGGTCGGCCAGCGCGCCCGCCCAGGCGCCCAGGACCAGCGCCGGGCCGACGGTCAGCGCGGTCAGCACGGCCAGGTCCACCGCGCTGTGGGTGAGCCGCAGGATCAGCCAGGAGGCGGCCACGGTCTGGGTGATCGTGCCCGACGCGGACAGCACCTGGGCCCCGAACCACCACCGGAAGCGCCGGTCAGCCAGGGACGCCAGGGCCGGGATGCGGCCGATCACGGCGGTGCCGCTGTGCGCCTCGCTGATGCGGGCCCCTTCAGGATGCAGGCAGAACGGGTCCGCTGCGGAGGCGGCGGCCAGGACAAGTATCCCTGTTAATCGATTTCTCGGACAAGTGCGCCCAGCGGTTGCGTAGCAGGTCGCGGCGTGCCGCTGTGGCATAGCACAGCCCGCGAGACGGCACAATGGCGGTCATGGCCAGACGCACCACGACAACTCCGCCTCCCGATGACTTCGAAGAGAACATCATCGACATCGACGTCACCGACGAGATGCGGGCCAGCTACCTGGAGTACGCCTACTCGGTGATCTACTCGCGCGCCCTGCCGGACGCGCGGGACGGGCTCAAGCCCGTGCAGCGCCGGATCCTCTACCAGATGGCCGAGATGGGGCTGCGCCCCGACCGCCCGCACGTCAAGTGCGCCCGGGTGGTCGGCGACGTCATGGGGCGGCTGCACCCGCACGGGGACGGCGCGATCTACGACGCGCTGGTCCGGATGGCCCAGCCGTGGACCATGCGGCTGCCGCTGGTCGACGGGCACGGCAACTTCGGCTCGCCGGGCGGCGAGGACCCGGCCGCGGCCATGCGGTACACCGAGGCCCGGCTGGCCGAGGCGGCCATGGAGATGACCGCCTCGCTGGACGAGGACACCGTCGACTTCATCCCGAACTACGACGGCCAGGAGACCCAGCCCGAGGTGCTGCCCTCGGCCATCCCCAACCTGCTGGTCAACGGCACCGCCGGGATCGCGGTCGGGATGGCCACCAACATGGCCCCGCACAACCTGGGCGAGGTGGTGGCCGCGGCCCGGCACCTGATCGCCCATCCCGACGCCACGCTGGACGAGCTGATGCGGTTCGTGCCCGGCCCCGACCTGCCCACCGGGGGCAAGATCGTCGGCCTGGAGGGCATCAGGGAGGCCTACGAGACCGGGCGCGGGATCTTCCGCACCCGGGCCACGGCCCGGATCGAGAAGCTGAGCCCGCGCAAGACCGGCATCGTGGTCAGCGAGCTGCCCTACGGCGTCGGCGCGGAGAAGGTCATCACCCGCGTCGGGGACCTGGTCCGGGCCAAGAAGCTGAGCGGCATCTCCGACCTCAAGGACCTCACCGACCGGACCAGCGGCCTGAACCTGGTCGTCGAGGTGCGGAACGGGTTCAACCCCGAGGCGGTGCTCGACGAGCTGTACCGGCTCACGCCGATGGAGGAGACCTTCGGCATCAACAATGTGGCCCTGGTGGACGGCCAGCCCAGGGTGCTGGGGCTGCGTGAGCTGCTGCAGATCTACGTCGACCACCGCATCGAGGTCGTGCGGCGCCGGACCGCCTTCCGCCGCCGCAAGCGCGCCGACCGCCTGCACCTGGTCGACGGCCTGATCATCGCCCTGCTGAACATCGACGAGGTCATCCAGGTCATCCGGGCCAGCGACGACGCGGCCGCGGCCAGGGAGCGGCTGATGTCGGTGTTCGACCTGAGCGAAGTCCAGGCCCAGTACATCCTGGACACCCCGCTGCGCCGGCTGACCCGCTACGACCGGCTGGAGCTGGAGCGCGAGCAGGAGCAGCTGCGGGCCGAGATCGAGGAGCTGACCGCGATCCTGGACTCCGAGGACCGGCTGCGCAAGCTGGTCTCCGCCGAGCTGGCCGACGTGAGCAAGCGGTTCGGCACCCCGCGCCGGACGGTGCTGCTGGAGGGCAGCGGCGCGCCGACCAGGGCGGCGGCCGTGCCGCTGGAGGTGGAGGACGACCCCTGCACCGTGCTGCTGTCGTCGGCCGGCCTGCTGGCCCGTACCGCTTCGACCCCGGCCGGCACGCTGCCGCTGGGCGGGGCCGAGGGGCCGCCTGGCGGCCGCTCACAGGATCCGGGGCCGCGCGCCGCGCATGACGTCATCGTGGGCGCGGTGGACACCACGGCCCGCGGCACGGTCGGGCTGGTCACCTCGCACGGCCGGCTGATCAGGCTGGGCGTGCTCGAGCTGCCCGCGCTGCCGCCCAGCGCCCACTCCCCCGCCCTGTCGGGCGGCGCCCCGGTCAGCGAGTTCATCGCCACCGAGCCGGGCGAGACGGTGGTCGGGCTGGTCGCCGCCGACGCCCAGGGCGCCGGGCTGGCCCTGGGCACGGCCCAGGGGGTGGTCAAGCGGGTCTCCCAGGACTACCCGCAGAACGCCGCCGAGTTCGAGGTGATCTCGCTCAAGGACGGCGACCGGGTGGTGCGCGCGGTCCAGCTGACCCGCGAGGAAGACGACCTGGTGTTCATCAGCAGCGACGCCCAGCTGCTGCGGTTCTCCGCCGAGTCGGTCCGCCCGCAGGGCCGGGCCGCGGGCGGCATGGCCGGCATCCGGCTGGCCGCGCGGGCCAGCGTGGTCTGGTTCGGCTCGGTGGACCCCGAGTGGCGGGGATTCGCCGCCGAGGACGGGCCGGGCGGTCCGCCGGGGGTGCCGGTGGTGGTCACGGTGGCCGGCGAGGCGGGCGCGCTGCCCGGCACCACCGCGGCCACGTTCAAGGTCACCCCGTACTCCGAGTACCCGCCCAAGGGCCGGGCCACCGGCGGGGTGCGCTGCCAGCGGTTCCTCAAGGGCGAGGACCAGCTGGTGCTGGCCTGGGCCGGGCCGGGGCCGGCCCGCGGCGCGACCGAGGCCGGGTCCCCGGTCGAGCTGCCGCCCGCCACCGGGCGCCGGGACGGCTCCGGCGAGCGGGTGCGCCAGCCGGTCGCGGCGCTGGGAGGAACGGCCTGATGAGTGCGGCCCAGCCGACCATCATCGCGACCAGCATCGGACTCCAGCCCTCGCCCCACGGCCTGCCCGACGGCGTGGCGGGCCTGTCCTACCTGCACGCCGCCCGGCTGGCCCGGCCCAGCGGCCGGGCCCGGATCTGCATCATCGCCACCGCCATGGGCGACAACCCGGTCCTGCTGGGCGCGTTCTACAGCGCGTTCAGCCGGCTGGACATGCAGGTCTCGCACCTGTCGCTGTTCCCGATGCCCAACGTGGCTGACATCCGGGCCCACCTGATGAGCCAGGACGTCATCTGGGTCTGCGGCGGCAGCACGGCCAACCTGCTGGCGGTGTGGGAGGTGCACGGCCTGGGCCCGATCCTGCGCGATTGCTGGTCGGCCGGGGTGGTGCTGACCGGCGTGTCGGCCGGGGCGATCTGCTGGCACCAGGGCGGCACCACGGACTCGTTCGGGCTGCCGCTGCAGGCCATCACCGGCGGCCTCGGCTTCCTGCCCTACTCGCACAGCCCGCACTACGACGCCGAGCCGGAGCGGCGCCCGCTGACCCACCGCCTCATCGCCTCCGGCGCCCTGCCCGACGGCTTCGCCACCGACAACGGCACCGGCATCGTCTTCTACGGCACCGAACTCCACGAGGCCATCACCGAGGTCCCCGGAGCCAGCGCCTACGAAATCACCCGCACCGCAGACGGCCAGGCCAACGAGAAACCCCTGCCAACCCGCTTGTTGTAGCAAAGGCGACGGGAGCGGCAGGGGTTAAATCTGCGGGCCCGCCGGCGCAACGGCGGTCACCGCTCGCCCAACCCAGCCCCGGTATGCCAGCGGCGAGGGTCGGCGAAGCCGGCCCGAGCCGATGGCAGCGGGGGTCCGGGGGTGTCCCCCGGTCTGGGGGTCCGGGGGTTACCCCCCGGGATAATCACGTGTCGATGCGAGAAGGGTCCAGCTCAGTCGCCGCACTGACAATGAAGTCCCGTCGGGGGGCCACCTCGCTGCCCATCAGCAGGCCGAAGATGCCGGTCGCCGCGGCCGCGTCCTCGATCCTGATCCGGCGCAGGGTGCGGTGCCGGGGATCCATGGTGGTCTCGGCCAGCTGGCTGGCGTCCATCTCGCCCAGGCCCTTGTAGCGCTGCGGGGGCTCCTTGTAGCGCTGGCCCCGGCGGTCCATCTCCAGCAGCTTGCGGTGCAGCTCGGCGTCCGAGTACGTGTACACGTACTTGGCCTGGCCCTTGCGCGGATGGGTCAGCTCGACGCGGTGCAGCGGCGGCACGGCCGCGAACACCCGGCCCGCCTCCACCATGGGCCGCATGTACCGGTGGAACAGGGTCAGCAGCAGGGTGCGGATGTGCGCCCCGTCCACGTCGGCGTCGGCCATGAAGATCACCCGCTGGTAGCGGGCGTTGTCCAGGTCGAACGCGCTGCCCGAGCCGGCCCCCAGGACCTGGATGATCTGGGCGCACTCGGCGTTCTTGAGCATGTCGGCCAGCGAGGCCTTCTGCACGTTGAGGATCTTGCCGCGGATGGGCAGCAGGGCCTGGAACTCCGAGTCCCTGGCCAGCTTGGCCGTGCCCAGCGCGGAGTCGCCCTCCACGATGAACAGCTCGCTGCGGTCATCGGCCGACCGGCAGTCGACCAGCTTGGCCGGCAGGGCCGAGTTGGCCAGGCTGTTCTTGCGCCGCTGGTTCTCGCGGTGCTCACGGGCGGCGATGCGGGTCTTGGCCGCCGCCGCCACCTTGTCCAGCACCGCGCGGGCGGGCCCCTTGCTGCCCCGGGCCCGGCCCTCCAGGAACGCGCCCAGCTCGGCCGAGACCACCTGGGCCACGATCTTGGACGCGGCGGGGGTGCCGAGCACCTCCTTGGTCTGGCCCTCGAACTGGGGCTCGGGCAGCCGGACCGCGATGACCGCGGTCAGGCCCTCAAGCACGTCCTCCTTGATGACCGGCTCGTCGCCGTTCTTGAGCAGGCGGGTGGCCCGCAGCTGCTCGTTCACGGTCCGGACGATGGCCCGCTCGAACCCGGTCACGTGGGTGCCGCCCTTGGGGGTAGCGATCACGTTCACGAACGACCGGGTGATGGTCTCGTATCCGCTGTCCCAGCGCAGCGCCACGTCCACGGCCAGGTCCCGGTCCACGTCGGTGGGGGTCAGGTGGCCCTGGTCGTCCAGCACCGGCACGGTCTCGGTGAACTGGCCCGAGCCGGTCAGCCGGAGCACGTCGGTGACCGGCTCGCCGCGGGACAGGTGGGCGCAGAACTCGCTGATGCCCCCGGCGAACTGGAATTCGACCTCGCGCGGGCGGCCCTCGGCGGCGTCGGCCTCCTCGTCGCCCGCGGCGCGCAGCCGGTGGTCGGTGATCCGGATGGTCAGGCCGGGCACCAGGTAGGCGGTCTGCCGGGCCCGCTCGGCCAGCGGCTCGAACGTCCAGCTGGCCCCGGGCACGAAGATCTGCGTGTCGGGCCAGAACCGCGTCCTGGTGCCGGTGACGGTCTTGGCGATCCTCCTGCCCTTGCGCAGGCCCGAGCCGGGCTCGAACGGCGCCTCAGGGCCGTCGGCGGCGAATTCTCCTGGCACGCCCCGGCGGAAGCTGGCCGACCACTCGCTGCCGCCCCGGTCGACCTGGATGTCCAGCCGGGACGACAGGGCGTTGACCACCGAGGCGCCGACGCCGTGCAGGCCGCCCGAGGCGGTGTAGGAGCCGCCGCCGAACTTGCCGCCGGCGTGCAGCCGGGTCATGACCAGCTCGACGCCGGTCAGGCCGCTGCGGGGCTCGGTGTCCACCGGGATGCCGCGGCCGTTGTCGTGCACCTCGGCCGAGCCGTCGGCCTGCAGGATGACCTCGATATGCGTGCAGTGCCCGGTCAGGGCCTCGTCGACCGAATTGTCAATGATCTCCCACAGGCAGTGCATCAGGCCGCGCTCGTCGGTCGACCCGATGTACATGCCGGGGCGCTTGCGCACCGCCTCCAGGCCCTCGAGCACCGTCAGGTGCCGCGCCGTGTAGCCGTCCGCGGCGTGCGAGGACGACGCGGAGCGCGCGGGCGCGGCACTGGCAGCGGTCACGAAATACTCCCGGTCGTCGGCTCCTGAGGTGGGTTTCCTAGGGCAGACTAGCCGCCCGGAGCGCGTGTTCGGCGCAACCACGCCGCTGACATAGCAGGCGAGCAGGCACAACGCGGGATGTTATGGGGCGCTTACGACCAGGGCCGGCGGCCACCGGGATTGTTCGCCTACGGCATACTCACGGTGTCTGGGGGATGACAAGGACCCCAGCCGGGTGTTGTGATGCGGTGTGAGATCACAAGTTTGGTGGCCCGCCGGCACCGGCGCCAAAAGGGCCCGAGGCGAGGAGGCGACATGTCCGGAGCTATAGCCCCTACAAAGCCGCTGACCGCCAGCGACCTGTGCGACCGGTGCGGAGCACCTGCCTACGTGCGAGTGCTGCTCCCTGGGTCCGGAGAACTGCTGTTCTGCGCCCACCACAACCGCCAGCACGCCGACGCGCTGGCTAAGGTGGCGGTCGAGATCCAGGACGAGACGGCCAGGCTGGCGTCTCAGCCTGCGTCCGACTCGCGCTGACGAGAAGCAACCCCCTACAACAACTACGAAAGGGGCGGCCCCCGTGGGGGCCGCCCCTTTCGCGTGCTCGCCTGCTAGGTCCGGGTCGTCAGTCCAGGTAGTCGCGCAGGACCTGGGACCGGGACGGGTGGCGCAGCTTGGACATGGTCTTGGACTCGATCTGCCGGATCCGCTCCCGGGTCACCCCGTAGACCTTGCCGATCTCGTCCAGCGTCTTGGGCTGGCCGTCGGTCAGCCCGAAGCGCATCGACACCACGCCCGCCTCGCGCTCGGACAGGGTGTCCAGCACCGAGTGCAGCTGCTCCTGCAGCAGGGTGAAGCTGACCGCCTCGCCCGGCTGGATGGCCTCGGAGTCCTCGATCAGGTCGCCGAACTCGCTGTCGCCGTCCTCGCCCAGCGGGGTGTGCAGCGAGATCGGCTCCCGGCCGTACTTCTGGACCTCGATGACCTTCTCGGGGGTCATGTCCAGCTCGGCGGCCAGCTCCTCCGGGGTCGGCTCGCGGCCCAGGTCCTGGAGCATCTGCCGCTGCACGCGGGCCAGCTTGTTGATCACCTCGACCATGTGCACCGGGATGCGGATGGTGCGGGCCTGGTCGGCCATGGCCCGGGTGATCGCCTGCCGGATCCACCAGGTGGCATAGGTGGAGAACTTGTAGCCCTTGGTGTAGTCGAACTTCTCCACCGCGCGGATCAGGCCCAGGTTGCCCTCCTGGATCAGGTCCAGGAACAGCATGCCCCGGCCGGTGTAGCGCTTGGCCAGCGACACCACCAGCCGCAGGTTGGCCTCCAGCAGGTGGTTCTTGGCCCGGCGGCCGTCGTCGGCGATCCACTCCAGGTCCAGCCGGGCCTCGGCCCGCAGCACCTTCTCCCGGCCGTCGCCCAGCTTCTCCTCGGCGAACAGCCCGGCCTCGATCCGCTTGGCCAGCTCGACCTCCTGCTCGGCGTTGAGCAGCGGGACCTTGCCGATCTGCTTGAGATAGTCCTTGACCGGGTCGGACGTGGCCCCGGCCACCGCCACCTGGGCCGCGGGCAGGTCCTCGTCGTCATCGCCGTAGACGAAGGTCTCGTCGTCGCCCTCGGTCTCGGTGGCCGGCTTCGCGGCCGCCGCGACTGGCCCGGCCGCCTCGCTGGGGGCGCCGGCGGGGGCCTCGCCTTCGGCCTCGGAGTCAGCCTCCGCCTCCGCGTCGGACTCGTCGGCGGCCTCGGCCGTGGCCTCGCCGTCCTCGATGTCCAGGCTGATGTCGTCATCGGCGCCGAGCTCGTCGTCGCCCTCGATGTCGTCGCCTTCCGGCAGCTCGGACAGGTCCTCCAGGTCCGGGTCGCTCACCGCGGCCAGGTCGGAGTCGGCCTCGAGGCTCTCATCCGCCCCGGCTTCTACGTCCACGCCCACGCCGCCGCGCGCCTCGCCGGCGAACTCGTCAGCCTGCGCGGTCACCTTCTTGCGTCCGTTGCCACCATTACTTCCCCCACCTGGCCGATCCGACTGATTTCCTGATCCGGTGCCACGCTGCTGACGTCCGCCGCGGTGGTTCACCGACCCGCCCTGGGCCTGCGCGGCGTCATCGTCAGCCAGCGCGACGGCACCGTCTGAGGATCCTCCACGGGATTGCTGCGGGACACGTGTGCCCTGCGCCTGCGGCCGGCTCCGCCGCCTGGCTGCGGAGCTTGCAGCGCTTGCCACCGCGGTCACCCCTTCCTTCGCTGGACGGCTGTCCGCCGCAGCCCGGCCGGCCACTGGCCGACCGTACTGACAAGCGACACAGCCACCTCTCCGGCAAACGTCATGGCGAGAATCGGACCTTACCGGGCCAGGCCTGCTGCTCGAACTTTGCTGTTCTCTGCTGTCTGGGAGGCCCGCACCAGATCTTGTCCCGACAACCACCTTAGGCGGAGTCTGAGGGTAGGTCGTACAGTTGCGGGCCGCCACCGGGCATCCGCAGCGGGTGGTGCGGGCGCGGCACGGGAAATGGTACCCGCATTTGTCATGCCCGTCCCTTCCTCGTTACTCCGGCTGCTCGCGCCGCCACCTGGGGGCGCGGCGCCGGCTGCTGACCATCCCGCAGCGGCACGTGCAGGACCAGCACGGTGACATCGTCATCCTGCTCGTACCCGGTCAGCATCCGCTCAACGAGATAAGCCAGCAACCGCTCTGGATCTTCCGCTACCCCGGGCGGCGCCTGTGATGCCACCGCCACCAGCTCGTCCAGGCCCTTGTCCAGGCCGCGCCTGCGGTTCTCCACCAGTCCATCGGAATACAGCACCGCGGTGTTGCCGGGCGGCAGCGGGAACTGGTACTGCTGGCGCGGGCTGGCCCAGCCCAGCGGCGTGCCGGCCGGGGTGACGTCCAGCCGGGGCGGCGCGGTGGCCGACAGCAGCAGCGGCGGCAGGTGCCCGGCGTTGCCCGCCATGCCCTCGCCGGTCTGCGGGTCTACGACCAGGTAGGCCACCGTGGTGACCTGCTCTTCCAGCTCGGTGGCGATGAACAGCCGGTCCAGCCCGGCCAGCACCGCGGCCGGGCGGGGGTCGGTCAGGGCCAGCGCCCGCAGCGCGTTGCGGACCCGGCCCATGCCGGCCGCGGCGGTCAGCCCCTTGCCCATGACGTCGCCCGCGGCCACGGCCAGCTTGCCGTCCGGCAGCCGGAAGGCGTCGTACCAGTCGCCGCCGATCTCCATGTTCCGGGTAACGGGCAGGTACCGGGCCTCGAGGATGATCCCGGGCACCGTGGGCAGCCGGTCAGGCAGCAGGCTGCGCTGGAGCGTCTCAGCCGTGGTGTGCTCGCGCTCGAACAGCGAGGCCCGCTCCAGGGCCAGCGCGCACTGGCCGGCCAGTGCCTCGAGGAAGACCCGCTCCTCGTCGGTGATCTGCCGGGGCCGGGTGAACGAGAACCTGAGCGCGCCCAGCGGCGCGCCCGAGGACAGCAGCGGCAGGCCCACCCAGGCCTGCTCGTCGGTGTGGGCCAGGAACTCGGTCAGGTCGACCTGGCCCTCGAACTGCCGCCGCAGCGCGTCCGGGCTGTCCACGGTGAACGGCCGGCGGGCGTTGATGGCCGCGGTCATGACGGTGGGGGTGTCCAGCGAGATGTCGCCGCTCTCCGCGCCCGGGTGGCTGGGCAGCCCGCCCTGGTTGATCGTCTTGAGCCGGAGCCGGTCGGGGTCCAGCATGGCCACCGCCGACCGCTCGGCCCCGATGGCCGACCGGCCCACCTCGGTGATGACCTGGACCACCTGCTCGATGGTGAGCGCCTCGGCCAGCATCGAGGTGGCCTGCTGGAGCCGGGCGGTGCGCAGCGCCGCCGCCGACAGCTGCTCGGTCAGCCGGCCGCGCATCTCCTCGGCCTCGCGCTGCCCGGTGACATCGGTGCTGGCGCCGACCCACTCGATGATCTTCCCGTCCCGCTCCACCGGCACCGCGCGGACGTCGTGGTGGCGGTAGGAGCCGGTCTTGGTGCGGATCCGGTACCGGCCGTCGAACGGCTTGCCCGAGGCCAGGCTGTCCTGCCAGTCCTGCTCGACCCGCTCCCTGTCGTCGGAGTGGATCACCGCCAGCCAGCCCTGGCTCAGGTACTCATCCACCGTCTGGCCGGTGATCCACCGCCACTCGGGCGAGTCCTCGGCGATCAGGCCGGCCGGCGTGGTCACCCAGACCACCTGCGCTCCGGCCTGGATGAGTGAGCGGTAGCGCTCCTGGCTGCGGCGCAGTGACTCGGCCGCGGTGTGGCGCTGGGACTGGTCGGCCGCGATCACCGTCACGCCCAGGATGCCGCCGTCCGGGTCCAGAGCCGGGTACCAGGAGAACGACCAGCGCGCGGACGGCGCCGGGCCGGCCACGGAACCCGCGCCGGCGGCGGCCGGCGCGTCGCCGGTCCCGCCGTAGTCCAGCAGCGGCCGCCCGTCGGCCAGCACCCTGGCCAGCGCCGCCTCGGCCAGCCGGGCCACGCTCTCGGGCCAGACCTCGGCCGGCGACCGGCCGGCGTGCGCGTCGGGATCGAGGCCGCTCAGCTCGGCCAGGGCCCGGTTGACCCGCTGGAAGCGCAGGTCAGGGCCGATGAAGGCGAAGCCGACCGGGGCCTGATCGAGCAGGGTGGCCAGGAGGGCGGAATCAGAGACGTCGAGTCCGGGGGCGCGTGGCCGGGGCACGGACATGCCTGTGCTCACAGCGAACGCCTCGCACCCGTGCGAGCCCAGGCCATGGGAGATCTCCCTTCCTGCTCACTGCGGACACAAGAAGGCTAGCGGCAACAACGGGCGCAAGAAGCCCGCCGGCGACAACTGCCTGCAATAACGATCCCGGAGCGGACCGCGCGCAGCGCGTCCTGAGGTCCCTGGCCGCGCCGGTGTCCCTGAAATCCCATCCGGCCCGTCCGTACCGTTAGCCGACGTTAAGGAACCTATGCGCCCCAGACGCAATACACTCCCTGGTATTAGCGGCAATCGGCAAGCTGGTCATCCCGGCCGACACTCCCGGCGAATGCGTCCGGGTGCGAAGGAATCGGGCGGCGCGCCGGGCCGAGGCATAGCATCACCAAGCGTGAATCTGGGAAGCTAGGCAAGTGAGCCCGCAGAGCCGACGTCGAGATTCCTCAGGGGGAGGAAGCAGGCCCGCGCATTCCGGGCCTCCCCGCCACAGTCGTCGGCTGTCCGGACTGTCCTCACCGCCCCCCAACGCGCTGTTCGCCGAGATGCTCCGCGCGGCGCGCGAGCTGCTGGCCGTGCGCAGCCCGCTGGACGCCGAGCTGATGGTCAGCGAGCTGCTGGGCACCTGGTGGGGCCAGCAGCCCGGGCGCCGGGGCATGCGCGAGACCAGGCGCCGCCGGGCCGACATCGAGGAGCTGGTCGGCGAGGGCCTGGTGGCCTACGCGGCCGAGCAGGGCAGCCCGGCCGCCCTGGCCCTGCTGTCCGGCATCGCCTGCCTGGGCACGCCCCGCCAGTGCGCCCAGGCCGAGCAGGCCGCCCTGGAGCTGATGGAGCGCGGCGTGGCCCGGCCCGCCTGGGCCGATCACGTGGGGGCCGTCGAGGCGGCCGAGTGCTACGTGAACTCCGACCCGTACGGCGACCGGGACGAGGTCGTCTGCGTGTTCAGCTACGCGGGCCAGGAACAGCACGCCCTGGTGGTGGTGGTCGACTACAACACCGGCGGGATGGCCCGCGACGGCTGGGTCACCTCCCAGGTCGGCAAGCTGCTGGAGTACTGCCGGGAGGGCAGCGAGCCGGGCCGGCGCCCGGCAGGCGGTGACGGACGGCCGGACTCCCGGCCGTCCCGCACGTCGGCGCCGGGATCGGTCTTCGCCCAGGTGGACCCGCCCCAGGCCAGGCGCCTGCTGGCCACGGCGATGGCGGCCACGGAGAACGCCGCCGACCCCGCGGTGAGCTCCTCGTTCCCCTCGTACCACGCGTTCATCCGGGCCCGGGTGCGCACGCTGCCGCCCGCGCTGCCCAAGGGCTCGACCGGGCTGCCGGCCGCGCCGGCCGGGGCCATGTCGGCCCTGCTGAAGCGCCAGCCGTGGCGCAAGGACCGGCGGGCCATGCTGGTGGCCGAGTTCCTGGCCTCGGACGCGGCCGAGGACCTGTCCGACATGGAGGCGGCCAGCCGCTGCGCCGACCACATCGTGGAGTACGGCTGCGAGCGCGACTTCGGGCGGCCGCTGCGGATGAGCCCGGCCAAGGTTGAGGCGTTCCTGCTCGACTGGCTGCCGCGCAAGGTGATGCTGTCCCGCTCCGAGCAGGACGCCATGCCGCACGTGCTGCTGGCCTGGGTGCGCTGGGCGACCGCGCGGGAGGGCCTGTCCAGCGACGGGATCGCGGCCACGCTGGACGCGGTGTTCGACGCCATGCGCGCGTTCCCGAACGTCTACCGCGACCCGTCCTCGTTCGGCCTGGAGCCCGCCCTGGTGGCCCGGCTGCTGCCCGACGGTGACCTGGAGGCGCTGGCCCGCCGGGCCTTCGCCTTCCCGCTGCTGCGCGGCACCTACCACGGCGTGGACCTGGCCACGCTGGACCCGGCCCGGCCCGACCACCGGCGCTCGCTGCTGGCCGCCGACCACGAGGACCAGTTCGGGCCGCCGGTCAGCGACCAGCACCTGGAGCGGCACGTGGCGCTGGCCGACCGGCTGTGGCGCGACGATCCGCCCGAGCTGTGGGACGCCGCCCAGCGGCTGCTCGACCTGGGCGAGGACCGGCACTCGGTGCTGCACGCGCTGATGAGCGCGATCCGTCAGGCCGGTGACGACGAGAACGACATCGCGGCCGCGCTGGCCGACCTCCTCCCGGAGGAGCGCCGGTGATCACCCGCCAGGCGGTGGTGGACCTCAACGCCGATCTCGGCGAGAGCTACGGCGCCTGGCGGCTCGGCGACGACGAGGCCCTGCTGGCTGTGGTCACCAGCGCGAACATCGCCTGCGGGTTCCACGCCGGCGACCCGCTGACCCTCCGGCAGGCGTGCGCGGCGGCGGTCGCCCGCGGGGTGGCCATCGGCGCCCAGGTCTCCTATCACGACCTGGCCGGGTTCGGCCGCCGGGAGATGACCGTGCCGGCCGCCGAGCTGACCGCCGAGGTGCTGTACCAGATCGCGGCGCTGGACGGCATCGCCAGGGCCGAGGGCGGCCGGGTCAGCTACGTCAAGCCGCACGGCGCCCTGTACAACCGGGCCGTCTGGGACGCCACCCAGGCGGGCGCGATCATCGCCGCGATCCGGGCCTACGACGCGGCGCTGCCGCTGCTCACGCTGCCCGGCTCGGTGGCGGCCATCGAGGCCAGCGCGGCGGGCCTGACCGTGGTGGCCGAGGCGTTCGCCGACCGGGCCTACCGCGACGACGGCACGCTGGTCCCCCGCGGCCAGCCGGAGGCGGTGCTGACCGACCCGGAGCTGGTGGCCAGCCGGGTGGTCGGCCTGGTCACCGGCGGCACGGTGGAGTCGGTGACGGGACGGCCGATCCGGGTCCTGGCTCGCTCGGTCTGCCTGCACGGCGACACGCCAGGCGCGGTCGGCCTGGCCACCGCGGTGCGCAGCGCGCTGGAGAAGGCCGGCGCCCGCCTGGCCGCGTTCGCCTAGCGGGCTGCCAGCGACTCAGGCGCCCAGCTCGCGGTAGGCGCTCTGGAGGTCCTGGGCGGTCACCGTGGTCAGGTCCTGGGCCGTGGCCAGCTCCCCCATGTCCGACGCCACCCGCAGGTCGCGGGAGGCGCAGGCGCGCTCGAACAGCGACCGGGCGAACCGGCCGTTGCCCAGCTCGTCGATCCGGCCGCTGGCGACGGCCGCGCCGAAGATCTGGGCCAGCACCGGGTAGGCGTCGACCGAGAACATGTCGCCCGCCTGGGCCGCGATGGCCTGGGCGATCTCGGCCAGCTGGGCCGGGCTGTAGCTGGGGAACCCGATCCGCACGCCGAACCGCGAGGCCAGGCCCGGGTTGCTGCGCAGGAGCCGGTCCATGTCCTCGGTGTAGCCGGCCAGCACGATGACCAGCCGGTCCCGGTCGTCCTCGGCCCGCTTGAGCAGCGTGGCCACGGCCTCGGAGCCGAACGCGTCGCCGCCGGAGTAGCCCTGGTTGTACAGCGCGTAGGCCTCGTCGATGAACAGCACGCCGCCCAGCGCCGAGTCGATCAGCTTGTTGGTCTTGATGGCCGTCGAGCCGAGGTGCTCGCCGACCAGGTCGGCCCGGTGGGCCTCGATCACCTCGGGCCGGACCAGCAGGCCCAGCGCGGCGAAGATCCGGCCCAGGATCCGGGCCACGGTGGTCTTGCCGGTGCCGGGCGGCCCGGTGAACACGAAGTGCCGGGCCGGGGGCTGGCTGGCGATGCCCTGCCGGTCGCGCATCCGGGCCACCTGGAGCTGGGCCGTGATCTCGTGCACCTGGCGCTTGACCGGCTCCAGGCCGACCAGGGCGTCCAGCTCGGCCAGCGCGCTCTCCAGCGTCGGGGTCTCCCCGTAGCCGCGGAACCGCGTGGTCAGCTCGGCGAAGGCCTGCTCCAGGTCGCTGCCGCGCAGCGTGACCAGCTCGTCAGAGGACGGCTCGGCGGCGCCCGCCATGACCCGCACGTCGCGGCGCTGGCCGGCCTTGGCCAGCAGGCTGCGCACGAACCGCCCGTTGCCCAGCTCGTCGGCCAGCCGCCGCCGGCCGACCTCCTCGAACATCCGCCGCAGCACCGGCCGGGCGTCGGGGGCGAGCAGCTCGCCCTTGCGCTCCAGGGCCAGGTCGGCCAGGGCCAGCAGCTCGGCCGGGGTGTAGCCGGGGAACTTGATCCGGTTGGCGAACCGCGAGTTGAGGCCGGGGTTGGTGCCCAGGAAGTTCTCCATCTGGCGCTCGTAGCCGGCCAGAATGATGATCAGGTCCTCGCGGTTGTCCTCGGCCCGCTTGAGCAGCGCCTGGACGGCCTCGTTGCCGAACCGGTCGCCCTGCCCGTCACCCTCGTTGACCAGGCTGTAGGCCTCGTCGATGAACAGCACCCCGCCCAGCGCGGAGTCGATCAGCTCGCTGGTCTTGATCGCGGTGGCGCCCAGGTACTCGCCGACCAGGTCGGCCCGGTGCGCCTCCACCACCTCGGGCCGGGCCAGCAGGCCGAACGCATAAAAGATCTTGGCGATGACCCGGGCCACGGCCGTCTTGCCGGTGCCGGGCGGGCCGAGAAACACGAAGTGCTGCATCGGCTTCTCGGTGCCGTGCCCGGCCAGGGCCCGGCGCCGGGCCGCCTCCACGGACGCGGCGATCGAGCGCACCTGGTCCTTGACCGCGGTCAGGCCGATCATGGCGTCCAGCTCGTCCATGGCCTCGTCGATGGTGATCACCGGCCACTCGGCCACGGCCTGCTGGGCGGCCGGCTCGGCGCCGGGCTGGCTGCGCATCCCGTCTCCGGCCTGGGCCGCGCGCACCGGGGCGCCGGGCCGCGCCGGCGGCATCGGCCCCCGGCCGGCCGGGCCCGGCCGGGCCACCGGGTAGCCGGGCTGGCCGGCGTAGGGCCCAGCGGGCGACCACGGGTAGGGCACGCCGGGGGCGCCGCCGCGGGCCTGCTGCCTGATCTCCTCCTGGCCGGTCCGCCAGGCGCCGATCATCCGCCCGCCCAGGACCAGGATCGCGATGGCCCAGGCCAGCAGGGGCCCGACGTAGGGATAGTGGCCCAGCAGCCGGAAGGCCAGGATGCCGACCGGCATCGACCACACCAGCGTCCAGGCGGTGGTCCGGCACGGCACGGCCCGGCGCCCGAGCGCGCCGACGTGGGCCAGGCCGGCCACCACCAGCGGCAGCAGGGTCAGCAGGTACCGGGGCACGGTGGTGCCGCCGACCAGGATGTTCACGGCGACCAGGCCCCACAGGGCGACCGACAGCGAGGCCCACACGCTGCGGTTGCCCTTCGACAGCGCGTACGGGGCGAAGATCAGGCCGGCGAAGATGGCCAGCACGGCCAGCTCGGGCACGGCCACCAGCAGCACGACGCCGGCAATGATCTTGAGCCACAGCGGCGCGCCTGCGTACCACTGGCGGAGACGGCTCACGCCGTCGTGCACGACCCGCCGGCCGGGCAGCGACGGTGACCTCTCTGCTGACGGTGGCTCGCTACGCACTGAGACTTGTATAGCGCATTACTGACAACATACGGAGTCCTCAGCACCCATGCCGTGCGAAAAATTGGCATCGTGTGACTCTTCAGCCCCACAAAACACGCTACAGGACGGGAACCCGCGGCCGGCTGCCGTCGGCACGAAGGGCAGTGCTTTGGGCGCTGGCCGTGGCCGGCCATCGCACCACCGACGGCCCGGGCGACCATTGTTAATCGATCTACCGATCCAAGCGCGGAGGAGATGTATGGAGCGGATCGAGGCGGAGCTGCTCATCCCCGGCCGGGGCGAGCCGGTGCGGGATGCCGTGGTGGTGCTGGACGGCCCCGCGATCAGCTATGCCGGGCCGGCGGCGGGCGCGCCGGCGGCCGAGGGGATGGCGGTGCGGCGGGCGCCGACGGTGCTGCCGGGGCTGTGGGACTGTCACGGGCACTTCATGGGCAGCCGGTCGATGGACCTGGCCCGGCTGGCCCAGGAGCCGATAGCGGTGCGGGCGGCGCGGTCGGCGCGGGACCTGGTGAACACCCTGAACGCGGGGGTGACGTCGGTGCGCGAGGTGGGCGGGCTGGGGGTCTACCTGGCCCGGGTGGTCCGCGAGGGGCTGCTGGACGGGCCGGCCATCTACGCCGCCGGGGCGGTGCTCAGCACCACGGGCGGCCACGGTGACCTGCACTGCTATCCGCTGTCCTGGGTGGAGGACTTCGGCCGCAGGGAGGGGGAGCTGCGGCTGGCCGACGGCATCGCGGAGTGCATGCGGGCGGTCCGCGAGCAGCTGCGCCGCGGCGCGGCGGTGATCAAGGTGTGCGCCTCGGGCGGGGTGCTTTCTGAGGTGGACCACCCGATCCACCAGCAGTTCACGGGGCCGGAACTGGGCGCGATCGTGGAGGTGGCGGGGCTGGCCGACCGTGCGGTGGCGGCGCACTGCCACGGCAAGCCGGGGATCATGGCGGCGCTTGAGGCGGGGGTGACGACCATCGAGCACGGGACGTTCCTGGACGAGGAGGCGTGCGACGCGATGCGGGAGACCGGGGCGATCCTGGTGCCGACCCGCAGCATCATCGAGTCGATCCTGAGCGACCTGGACCAGGTGCCGCCGTACGCTGCGGCCAAGCTGACCGCGATCGCGCGGACGCACGCCGAGGCGATGAGGCTGGCCATCGAGCGCGGGGTCACGGTGGCCATGGGCACGGACATCGGCATGACCGGCATGGACCTGCTCAACTCCTGGGGCACCAACGGCTCGGAGCTGGTGCACCTGGTGGAGCTGGGCATGACGCCGCTGGCCGCGATCGAGGCGGCCACCGCGACGGCACCCGCCACGCTGGGGCCGCAGGCGCCGCGCAGCGGGGTGCTGGCGGCGGGCTATGACGCGGACGTGATCACGGTGGACGGCGACCCGCTGGCCGACATCTCGGTGCTGGCCAGCCCGGACCGGGTGACCGGGGTGTGGACGGGCGGGCGGCGGGTGAAGGGCTGATCAGATCTTCTTCACCGCCACCTTGAGGATCACGATCAGCACGCCGACCAGGGCGGTCTCGACTCCGTAGCGAGCGCAGCGGAGCAGGGTCTCCTCGGCCAGGCGGCCGACCAGCACGCCCAGGCTGCCCAGCAGGACGATGCCGGTCCACAGGGTGACGTTGTCGGCCAGCGGGGTGCTGATCAGCTCGCCGACGGCTAAGGCGTAGATCAGCACCGAGGGGAGGGCGCCGACGCAGATGAAGGACTGCTCGACGGCGATGGAGCGGAACTCGGCGGCCAGCAGCCCGCGGCGGTTCCTGATCTGCTCCTCGATGGCGGCGTCGTAGACCTCGCCCAGGGTGAAGGCGAGCACCGCCCCGGCCAGGGCCAGCAGCGTGGACAGCGGGTCCGGCTCCCTGGACAGCGTGAGGACCAGGGCCAGGGCGACGAACATGCCCTTGATGATCCGGCCGACCCTGGCTGGCC
>Ga0102924_1001967_pt1 | contig 22952 bp, 10 predicted proteins | sample PaiPotPPM11metaG_FD_80116 | JGI IMG/M metagenome (GOLD analysis project Ga0102924, IMG submission 80116) | Iron sulfur acid spring bacterial and archeal communities from Banff, Canada, to study Microbial Dark Matter (Phase II) - Paint Pots PPM... ...
CATCCTCGATGACCAGCTCGGACAACCCCGAAAACACAGTCCACACAAGCTTTGTCGCGTCAATCATGACTGATCGTGACACATCAGCACATCTAGCTACCACCGAAAGTGCGACAGAGCCAGTCTTTTTGTGTATCAGGACATGTCGTGATTTGCCGGCTGGCCGGCGGAGGGCGTGGGAGTGGGCTGGGACGGCCGCGGGTGAGGGGGTGGCGGAAGGGGCCGGTCATGCTCGGACAAGCGTGGGGCGGGGCCACTCGAAGGCGGAAGGCGTTCGGGATAAGTTGGTGGGTGTTGATCTTGGCGGAGGGGAGCGCATGCCGGAGGCTGGGGTCGCCCTTGACAAGCTCGGGTTTCTGACGATCGGGTTGTTCGACGGGCAGGATCCGGGGCCGGGGCACCGGGTGACGCTCGAGATGATCGAGCTTGGCGAGCGGCTTGGGTTTGACTCCGCCTGGGTGCGGCACCGGCACCTGCAGTACGGGATCTCCTCCCCCGTCGCCGTGCTTGCCGCCGCGTCGCAGCGGACGTCGCGGATCGAGCTGGGGACGGCGGTGATCCCGCTCGGCTGGGAGAACCCGCTGCGGCTCGCCGAGGACCTGGCGACCGTCGACATCCTGTCGGGCGGCCGGCTCAACCCGGGGTTCAGCGTCGGGCCGCCGCGGCACTGGGCGCAGGTGCGCGGCGCGCTTTATCCCGATACCGCCGACGACGAGGACTTTTCCTATGAGCGGGTCTCCCGGCTGCTGCGGTTCGTGGCCGGGGAGACGGTGGCCGAACTGCCGGCGCAGGAGGGGTTTGAGCAGTTCTCCTCCCGGGTGGAACCGCACTCGCCGGGGCTGCGGTCGCGGATGTGGTACGGCGGCGCGTCGCTCGCGTCGGCGCAGTGGGCGGGCGAGAACAGCGTGAACTTCCTCGTCTCGTCCGTGGTGAAGGCGCCCGTGGTGGAGGCGACCGCGGTGCAGGCGCCCGCGGTCAGGGCAGAGGGCGCCGCGAGCCCGGGGCCGGATCAGTTCGCCGCCGTCCAGCTCTCCCACATCCGGGCGTTCCGCGCTGCGCACCCCGCCGGGGAGACCGCCCGCGTGTCGCAGGGGCTCGTGGTGATACCGACCGATTCCGCGTCTACCGCGCAGCGCGCGAAGTACGAGGCCTACGTGGCCGCGCGGACGCCGCGCACCGCCGCGCCGGTCGGGCCCGAGCGGCTGCTGTTCGCCCGGGACATCATCGGGACCTCGGCGGAGATCGCCGAGGCCTTGTACGCGCACGCGGCGTTCCGGGCGGTGACCGAGGTCGCGTTCGCGCTGCCGTTCAGCTTCGAGCACGAGGACTACGTGCAGATTCTCACCGACATCGCCACCAGGCTCGGCCCGGCGCTCGGCTGGGCACCCAAGGACTAGGCGCCGAGGACCGGGCGCTAGAAGAAGCCCGTGGCAGGATCGCGTACATGCCTACCGTGCTGATCGTGCACCACACACCGTCCCCCACGCTGCAGGCGATGTTCGAGGCGGTCGTCGCCGGCGCCACCGACGAGCAAATCCGGAACGTGACGGTCGTGCGACGGCCGGCCCTGGCCGCGACGGCGGTCGACGTGCTGGGCGCGGACGCGGTGATCGTCGGCACGCCAGCGAACATCGGGTACATGTCCGGTGCCCTAAAGCATTTCTTCGATCAGGTCTTCTATATCTGTTTGGACGCGACCAAGAAGCTCCCGTACGCCGCCTACGTTCACGGGAACAGCGACACCGTTGGCGCGGTGCGGGCGATCGAGTCCATCGCCGGCGGCATCGGCTGGGAGCGGGTGTTTCGGCCGGTGGCGGTCACGGGAGAGCCGACCAAGGCCGATCTTGAGGCGTGCTGGGAACTGGGGGCGACGGTCGCGGCCGGGCTCATGGAGTGACCGCGAACGCTAACAACCGCCGGCCGCGGATGGATGGCACGCCGGGGAATGGCACGCCGGGGACCGGGTCAAGATTGAGGGTCAAAGACGGGCCGGGTGCCGTGATCGCGGGTCATCTGCGGGAAACCGCCGCAGAGCCCGGCGGTTTGCCGGGCTTTGTCAGCATTTGCCCGCAGGTTCTACCGGCTGGTAACACGATTGCGTGACGCAGGTGGCGATATCCGCCCCGCATGACCCGCGATCTTTTTCGGGGACCTCGCTCCCGGCAGGCCGGGCGCGGCGGGCGGAGCTTCCGTCCGTTCGCGGCCAGGTGCGGGTGGTCGAAGGACGCGGCCAGGTGCGGGTGGCCCAAGGAGCCGGGTCAGCCGGGGCTCATGATCTCGGCCGGGTCGTGGCCTAGGTCGCGTAGCAGGACCATGGCGGCGTTGCGGCCCGGGGCGCCCGTGATGGAGCCGCCCGGGTGGGTGGTCGCGCCGGTCTGGTAGAGGCCGGGGATCGGCATGCGGTGGGCGCCCCAGCCGGGTGCCGGGCGGAGCGCGCCCGACTGGGCGATGCCCCGGTCTCCCCCGTGGAACGCGCCGTGCACCATGTGCGGGTTGAGCTGCTCGTAGTCCTCGGGGGACTTCACCAGCTGGGCCAGGATCACGTCGTCGGTGAGGTTCGGTGCCGCCTTGCGCAGGTGGGCGAGCTGGCGCCGCGCGTGCTCTTCCTTGACGGAAGGCCAGTCGGGTCCGTCGTAGACGTTCTGGCTGAGCAGCTTCACCGTGTGGTGCCCGGCGGGGGCCCGGGTCGGGTCGGCCAGCGTCGGCGTGGCGACCAGCAGCCAGGGGACGTCTTCGATGAACCGGCCGGCCCGCAGGTCCTCGCCGAGCCTGATCACGTCGGCCGGCCAGCCGACGGTGCCCGCGGAGACCGCGGTGTGCGCGCCGCCGTCCGGCGATTCGAACACCGGCGGCGCGCTCGTGGCCAGGTACACGCCGAAGCCGGGGATGCCGACGTCGTAGGTGTCGACGCTGTAGTTGAACTCTTCCGGCCACAGACTCCTGGGGGCCATGTCCCGCAGGTGGGTGACGTGGATGGTCGACAGCACGGCCTGCGCCGCCCGGTACTCCGACCCGTCCGCGGTCGCGACGCCGACGCAGCGCTCGCCATCGAGGATCAGCCGGGTGACAGTCTTGCCCGTCAGGATCGTCGCGCCGTGGTCGGCCAGGTAGCGGGTGAGCGCGTCGATCAGGGTGCCGGAGCCGCCGGGGAGGATCGACCAGGACCGCTGCTGCCTTCCGAAGACGAGCGAGTAGGCCAGCACGCCCGAGCCTGGCATGTCGACGGCCTGGTTGGTCTGGAACGCCATCCACAGCATGAACGCCCGGACGTGCGGGTCGGTGAACTCGTGCCTGATGACCTCCCAGGGCGACAGCTGCCGGATGCGCTGCCATACCTTGCCGCGCGGGTCATCCCCCAGCCGCTGGTCGAGCGAAGGGCCGAAGCCCACCGGGGTGAACTGCGCCCCGCTGAACGCCGACTTCACCGCGTCGTAGTCGGCGAGCAGGCGGCGGTACGCCTCCGCGTCGGCGGAGTTGAAGCGGGCGATCTCGCCGATCGTCCGCTCCTTGTCCAGCCACATCGTGAGCTGCTCGCCGTCGGGGAACGCCACGTGGGCCACCGGGTCGGGGTCGATGTAACGCAGGCCGTAGTCCCGGCTAAGGCCGAGCTCGTCCCTGGTCAGCAGCGGGTTGACGCGGATCAGCGTGTGCCCGGTGGCGCAGGTGTCGATCTTGTAGCCGGGCAGCAGGAGCTCTTCCGTGGTCGACCCGCCGCCCGGGACGTCCCGCGCGTCGAGAATCAGGCACCGGTACCCGGCCTTGGCCAGGTAGCAGGCGGCGATCAGGCTGTTGTGCCCCGCACCCGCGACGACAACGTCCGCGTCCACTGCGTTCATCTGCAAACGTTCGCATTAAAGCCGGGCCCGGCGCAAGCCGCGCCCAGCGCAAGCCCCGCCGCCACGGCTCAGGGAAGCGCCGCGATCAGCTGGGTCCACGCCATGGCCGTGGCCTCGGCCAGGCAGCCGTCGACCACGACGTCGGAGCCGTGGGCGCTGACCTTGACCTCGGGCAGCACCGGGGCGATCTCTTCCAGCGCCCGGGTGACCGCCTCGGCGAAGCCCGGCGCCTGGCCGATGCCGCCGCCGAGGACGATCAGCGACGGGTCCACGACCGAGATCAGACAGCAGATGGCGGCGGCGATCAGGCGCGCCTCGCCGGCCACCACGGCGGCCGCGCGCTTGTCGCCCGCCGCGGCGGCCTCGAACACGCCCTGCGCCGTGGTCAGGCCGGACAGTCCGACCCGGCGGGCGGCGCGGACGACGCCGTCGGCGGCGGCCGCGGTCTCCAGGGTGCCCCGCCGCAGCACCTCCGCCGGGTCCATGATCACGCCTTCGGTGCCCGCGGTCACCCGGCCGTCGCCGTTGCCGGTTTCCGTGTCCGCCCACGGCCGGGGGTCACCGCCGACCGGCAGGAAGGCGATCTCTCCGGCCACCCCGTGCACGCCCCGGTGCAGCCGTCCGCCCAGGACGAGGCCCATGCCGATTCCGGAACCGACGTGCACGTACGCGAAGTCGTCGGCTTCCTGGCCGATCCCGAGCGCGCGCTCGGCGAGCGCGGCCGCGTCCGCGTCGTTCTCGATCGCGAGCGCCGAACCGAACGCCGCCCGCAGCCTGGCCACGGCCTCCGGCTGATCCCAGCCGGGCAGGCAGCCGGTCAGGGCCATCAGGTCCCGCTGCGGGTCGTAGACGCCGGGGCTGCCGACGACCGTCTGGGTGACCTCGGCGCGCGTTATCCCGACGCGTGCGCACAGCTCGTCCGCGAGCGCGACCAGCTCGGCGACGCGATCGGCGAGCGTGGTCGCGTGCACCGGCACGGACAGCCGGACGCGAACCTCGCCCGCCAGGTCGGCCACCGCGCCGCGCAGGTAGCGAAGGCCTATATCAAGGCCGAGCACGAACCCGGCCTCCGGCCTGACTTCGTAAAGCAGGGCGATGCGGCCCGGCACCCCGGTCCGCTGGCCCGCCAGCCGGACCAGGCCGGCCCGCTCGAGGTTCGCCAGGGCGAGCGAGACGGTCGGCTTGGACAGCCCGGACACGCGGGCGAGGTCGGCCCGCGAGTACGGGCCCGACGAGCGGATGTGGTCGAGCAGTAGCTGCTCGTTAAGCGCCCTGATCAGGTGCGGGCGCGCGGCGGTGAGCCCGCCGGGCGGCATGGTATCGACTGGGACCTCGGCCACGGTGCCTCTCCCCCGGTTCGCGCATCACGGTTTAGCGACGAGGGCTAGTCAGTCCCTCGATAGTTAGGATACTGTCCTAACTATATCGCAAAGGTGACAGAACTCGCACAGCGCCCAGACGTCACGACAACACCAGGGAAATATCCGAGCGATACCCCAGTGGAGGCACCCCTATGAGGCGATTTCTCATCGCAGGGGCGGCGGCGCTGCTCGCCGCCGCACTAGCTGCCTGTAGCTCCTCCTCCCCCTCCGGGTCGTCCGGCGGCGCCAACGCGGGCAGCGGCCCGAGCGGCACGCTGACGATCTCGAACGAGCAGGGCACGCAGTGGAACTGCAGCTTCAACCCGTTCAACCCGGGCAACCTCGGCGAGGGCGTCACGATGGGCCAGGTGTACGAGCCGCTCGCCTTCGTCGACACCCTTGAAAACGCCAAGGCCACCCCCTGGCTGGCGACGAGCTGGGCGTGGAGCGGCGGCAACAAGACGCTGACCTTCACGATCAGGAAGGGCGTCAAGTTCAACGACGGCACGCCGATGACGGCGGCCGACGTGGCGTACACCTTCAACCTGATCAAGAAAGTGCCCGCGCTCGACGTCAACTCGGTCTGGTCCGTGCTCAGCAGCGTGACCCAGGTCGGCGACAACGTCGTGATGCAGTTCAAGGCGCCGTCGGTGCCGTACTTCTACTACATCGCCGACCAGGTGCCGATCGTGCCCGAGCACGTCTGGTCCAAGATCTCCAACCCGGTGAGCTACGCCGACTCCAACCCGGTCGCCACCGGCGCCTACATCGTCAAGCCGTGCACCCCGCAGAACATCACCTACGTGGCCAACCCGGACTACTGGCAGCCGGGCGAGCCCAAGATCGCCAAGGTGCTGTACCCGGCGTTCACCTCCAACGACCCGGCCAACACCTACCTGGCCACCGGCCAGGCCCAGTGGGGCAGCCAGTTCATCCCGAACATCCAGGCCTTCTACACCTCGAAGTCGGCGAACAACCACTACTGGTTCCCGCCGATCGCCAACGTCTCGCTGATCCCCAACCTGACCCTGCCCGGGCTCAGCAACCCCCTCGTGCGGCAGGCGATCGCCTACGCGATCGACCGGAGCAAGGTCGCCAACATCGGCGAGTACGGCGAGGAGCCGGCCGCCAACCAGAACGACATCGACACCCCGACGTTCACCTCCTGGATGGACTCCACGGACGCCGCCAAGTACAACTACGGCTACAACCCCACCAAGGCGAAGCAGTTGCTCACCCAGGCGGGCTACACGCTCGGCAGCGACGGGATCTACGCCAAGGGCGGCCAGAAGCTGTCGTTCAGCGTCATCAACATCGGCGGCTACTCGGACTGGGTCGCCTCGATGTCGGTGATACAGCAGGAGCTGAAGGCCGTGGGCATCGGTCTCACCGCGCAGAACCTCGCGCAGAACGACTACCTTTCCCGGTTGTACGCGGGCAACTTCCAGTTCGCCTACTACGCGCAGACCGGCGGCCCGACCCCGTACTACGAGCTGCGGCAGTGGCTGTACTCGGCTAACTCCGCGCCGATCGGCAAGAACGCTTCGTCCAACTGGGAGCGTTACAACAACCCGGCGACGGACAAGCTGCTCAACGAGTACGCGGTGACGACCGACACGACGACCCAGCACCAGATCGTGAACGAGCTGCAGCAGGTCGTGCTCAGCGACGTGCCGTTCATCCCGATCACCGAGGAAGTCGGCTGGTTCCAGTACAACACCGCCTCGTTCACCGGCTGGCCGTCGCCGAGCGACCCGTACGCGCTGCCGGCCGCCTACACCTACCCCGACATGGGCCAGGTGCTGCTGCACCTGTCACCCAAGTAAAGGGGGACGGCACCCGATGAGGTTCGTACTGCGCCGGGCAGGGTTCTTCCTGCTCACCCTCTGGGCGGCGGTCACGCTGAACTTCTTCCTGCCGCGAATGATGCCGGGCAACCCGGCCATCGCGATGATGGGGAAGTTCCGCGGCAAGGTCGGCGCCCAGGAGCTGCAGACGCTTGAACAGATCTTCGGCGCCGACAGCCACCAGTCCCTGCCCGCGCAGTACGCCCACTACCTGGGCGACATCTTCACCGGTAACTTCGGCACGTCGCTCTTCTACTTCCCCTCCCCGGTCATCGACGTAGTGCGCGGCGCGATCCCCTGGACGCTCGGCCTCGTCGGCGTCACCGTGATCCTGGCGTTCGTGCTTGGCACCGGGATCGGCATCATTTCCGCCTGGCGGCGCGGCGGGCTGATCGACAGCCTCGCGCCGCCGCTGCTGGTGATCGCCTCCGCGATCCCCTACTTCTGGGTCGGGATGATGTTCATCCTGATCTTCGGGCTCAAGCTCCAGTGGCTTCCGTGGTCGGGCGGCATGAACCTCACCGACTCGCCCGCCTGGACGCCCTCGTTCATCGGCGACGTCGTCGAGCACGCGCTGCTGCCCGGCCTCGCGCTGCTGATCACCACGATCGGGACGTGGACGCTGACCATGCGGAACAACATGGTCACCACGCTCGCCGACGACTACGTGCGGATGGCCCGGGCCAAGGGCCTGCGGCCGCACCGGATCATGCTGAACTACGCCGCGCGCAACGCGATCCTGCCGAACCTCACCGGGTTCGCGATGTCGCTCGGCTTCGTGGTCAGCGGCGCGATCCTGATCGAGTACGTCTTCAACTACCCCGGCGTCGGCTACATGCTGTTGCAGGCCGTCGAGAACGAGGACTATCCGCTGATGCAGGCACTCTTCCTGCTGATCACGGTGGCGGTGCTGGTGGCGATCCTGCTCGCCGACATCGCGACCGCGATCTTCGACCCGCGCACCAGGACCAGCCGGTGACGGGCAGGTTCTGGCGCGCGCTCGCCCGCTCGCCCAAGGCCACGGCCGGCGCGATCCTGCTCGCCGCCTTCATCGTGCTCGCGCTCTTCCCCGGCCTGTTCGCGCGGGACAACCCGACCGCGGAAGCGTACGCGCGCAACCTCGGGCCGAGCGCGGCGCACCTGTTCGGCACCACCGGGCTCGGCCAGGACATCTTCGCCCAGGCCGTCTACGGCACCCGGCAGGTGCTCGAGATCGCGTTCGGCGCCGGGCTCGCGTCCACCGTGATCGCCGCCCTCATCGGCGTCGCGGCCGCCTACCTCGGCGGCTTCTGGGACGGCGCGCTCAACCTGTTCACCGACGTGGTGCTGGTGATACCGCTGTTCCCGCTGCTGATCGTGATCGCCGCTTACGTGCACAACTCGGGCACCGGCGTGCTGATCGCGGTGCTCACATTCACCGGCTGGTCCTATACCGCCCGCCAGCTCCGCTCCCAGGCGCTGTCGCTGCGCAACCGGGACTTCCTCGCCGCCGCGCGGGTCCGCGGCGAGCGCGGTGCCTACATCATCGTGGTCGAGATCTTGCCCACGATGGCCTCGCTGCTCATCGCGGCGTTCCTGATCAACGCGCTTTACGACGTGCTGTTCGCCTCCAGCCTCCAGTTCATCGGCCTCGGCGACCCGAACTCGGTCGCCTGGGGCACGATGCTCTACTGGGCGCAGAACAACGAGGCCCTGCAGACCGGGTACTACCTGCAGGCGATCGTGCCGGGCGCGGCCATCGCGCTCCTCGGCGCGGCGTTCGCGCTCCTCAACTACGCGTTCGACGAGGTCAGCAACCCGGCGCTGCGTCCGGTGCGCGTACGCAGAACCATCCGGTGGCGGATAGGAAGGCTGGCCCTGTGAATACTTTTCCTCCTGATGTTTCCGGCCAGTCGAATCTAAGAATGAAGGGCAGGACGAAAAGCATTCATGCTTGAGGTATCCGGCCTGACCGTCGAGTACGCAGCCACCGGAACCACGGGCGGCAAGAACCCGGTGCGCGCGGTCGACGACGTGTCGTTCCACGTGGACGCGGGCGAATTCGTCGGCATCGTCGGCGAGTCCGGCTGCGGCAAGTCGACGCTGCTCTTCGCCGTCGCCCAGCTGCTTTCACCGCCCGCCGCGATCACCGCCGGCTCGGTCGAATTCCGCGGCCAGGACCTGGTCGCGCTGTCCGGGCGGCGGCTCAACGCGATCCGCTGGCAGAACCTGTCGGTCGTCATGCAGTCCGCGATGAACGCGCTGAACCCGGTCATGTCGGTCGGCGCGCAGTTCGCCGACGCGCTGCGCGCGCACGGCATGACCTCGCGCAAGGCCGTCGCCGAGCGGTCCGCGGAGGTGCTGCGGCTGGTCGGGATCGACCCGGTGCACCTGAAGAGCTACCCGTTCCAGCTGTCCGGCGGCATGCGGCAGCGGGCCATGATCGCGATGGCGCTGCTGTTCACCCCGGACCTGGTGATCATGGACGAGCCCACCTCGGCGCTCGACGTGGTCGCCCAGCGCTCGCTGATGACGCAGATCAAAGAGCTGCAGCGGGAGATCGGCTTCGCCGTCATCTTCGTCACCCATGACATGTCGCTGGTCAGCCACTATTCCGACCGGCTGCTGGTGATGTACGCCGGGCAGCTGGCGGAAGCCGGCCCGACCAGGCGGATATTCGACAACCCGCTGCACCCCTACTCGCGCGGGCTGCTCGAGGCATTTCCCAGCATCAAGGGGCCTAAGGTCCCCCTGCAGGGGATCCCGGGCGCGCCGCCCGACCTTTCGATCATTCCGAACGGATGTCGGTTTCACCCCGCTGCCCATCCAAACTGCCGGAGTGCGAGACCACCGAGCCGGCGCTGCTCGACATCGAAGGCGTGAGCGTACGGTGCCTGCTTTACGACCCGGCGGTGGGCGCCGCCCCCCGCGCGCGCCAGCCGGAGCCAGCGGCGAACCTGCAGGAAACGGAGACGGCCCTGGTGAACACTCTTTCCCCTGACGGCCTTGGTCGGACAGATCTGCATCACGAGCGGCAGGGAAAAGAGCATTCATGACTGACCTGCTACGGGCCGACCGCCTGACCAGGCACTTCAAGATCGGCGGGGCGCTGAGCCAAGGCACATTGCACGCCGTGGACGACGTATCGTTCAGCATCGGCGAGCGGGAGATCGTCGCGCTCGCCGGGGAGAGCGGCAGCGGCAAGTCGACCGTGGCGCGGCTGCTCGCCCGGGTGTACCGGCCGTCGAGCGGCACGGTCACCTACTTCGACGAGGCGGGCAACGGCAGAACGCTTTCTTCCCTGCGCTCCCGGCGGGCCGGCCTGCGGTACAGCGGGCAGGTGCCGATGGTGTTCCAGGACCCGTTCAGCTCGCTCAACCCGGTGTTCCGGGTCTCGCACGGCGTGCTGCGCGCGCTGAAGCTGCACCGGACCGAGCTGTCCACCGCCGCGCGGCGGGCCGAGGCGGCGCGGGTGTTCGACGTGGTGGGACTCGGCGCGGCCATGCTCGACCGCTATCCGCACGAGCTGAGCGGCGGGCAGCGGCAGCGGGTCGGCTTCGCCCAGGCGCTCGCCACCAGGCCGCGGCTGATCCTCGCCGACGAGCCGGTGTCCATGCTCGACACCTCGATCAGGATCGGCCTGCTGAACCTGATGGCGAAGCTGCGCGACGAGGAAGGCGTCTCGATCCTCTACATCACGCACGACATCGCCAGCGCCCGGTACGTCGCGGACCGGCTGATCGTGATGTACGCGGGCCAGGTCGCGGAGGCCGGGCCGATCGAGGACGTGCTCGCGTCGCCGAGGCACCCCTACACGCAGCTGCTGCTGTCGGCCGTGCCCGACCCGAAGGCGCCCCCGCCCGGCCAGGAGGCCCTGGCCGCGGCCACCGGCGAGCGCGGCGAGCCGCCCAAGGTGATCGACCCCAAGCCCGGCTGCCGGTTCCAGCCCCGCTGCCCGGTGGCGATCGAGATCTGCGGAACGGTCACGCCGGAGCCGAAGCCCCTCGGCGCGGGCGAGGTGGCCTGCCACGTGGCCCAGACCGGCGCGGAAGTAAAGGCGTTCTCGTGAAGCTCGCGGTTATCGGCGGCGGATCTACCTATACCCCGGAGCTCGCGGACGGTCTCGGCCGGCTTGCGCCCCAGGTCACCGAGCTGGTCCTGGTGGACCCGGACGAGGCCCGGCTGGCCGTGGTCGGGCCGGTGTCCGCGCGGATCATGCGAGCGCACGGGCACCAGGCGAGCGTGCGGTGGACCAGTGACGCCGACGACGGGATCGACGGCGCGGCCGCGGTGCTGATCCAGCTCCGGGTCGGCGGCCAGGCCGCGCGGGACCGGGACGAGACCTGGCCGCTTGACTTCTGCTGCGTGGGGCAGGAGACCACGGGGGCCGGCGGCCTCGCCAAGGCGCTGCGCACCATACCCCTCGTCCTCGAGATCGCCGAGGTCGCCCGCCGGCGGGCGACCTCGGCGATCTCGAGGACGAGGGGTATGGTGCGCAGCGCCTTGGCGAGGCCGCCGGCCCCCGTGGTCTCCTGCCCCACGCAGCAGAAGTCAAGCGGCCAGGTCTCGTCCCGGTCCCGCGCGGCCTGGCCGCCGACCCGGAGCTGGATCAGCACCGCGGCCGCGCCGTCGATCCCGTCGTCGGCGTCACTGGTCCACCGCACGCTCGCCTGGTGCCCGTGCGCTCGCATGATCCGCGCGGACACCGGCCCGACCACGGCCAGCCGGGCCTCGTCCGGGTCCACCAGGACCAGCTCGGTGACCTGGGGCGCAAGCCGGCCGAGACCGTCCGCGAGCTCCGGGGTATAGGTAGATCCGCCGCCGATAACCGCGAGCTTCACGAGAACGCCTTTACTTCCGCGCCGGTCTGGGCCACGTGGCAGGCCACCTCGCCCGCGCCGAGGGGCTTCGGCTCCGGCGTGACCGTTCCGCAGATCTCGATCGCCACCGGGCAGCGGGGCTGGAACCGGCAGCCGGGCTTGGGGTCGATCACCTTGGGCGGCTCGCCGCGCTCGCCGGTGGCCGCGGCCAGGGCCTCCTGGCCGGGCGGGGGCGCCTTCGGGTCGGGCACGGCCGACAGCAGCAGCTGCGTGTAGGGGTGCCTCGGCGACGCGAGCACGTCCTCGATCGGCCCGGCCTCCGCGACCTGGCCCGCGTACATCACGATCAGCCGGTCCGCGACGTACCGGGCGCTGGCGATGTCGTGCGTGATGTAGAGGATCGAGACGCCTTCCTCGTCGCGCAGCTTCGCCATCAGGTTCAGCAGGCCGATCCTGATCGAGGTGTCGAGCATGGACACCGGCTCGTCGGCGAGGATCAGCCGCGGCCTGGTGGCGAGCGCCTGGGCGAAGCCGACCCGCTGCCGCTGCCCGCCGCTCAGCTCGTGCGGATAGCGGTCGAGCATGGCCGCGCCGAGTCCCACCACGTCGAACACCCGCGCCGCCTCGGCCCGCCGCGCGGCGGTGGACAGCTCGGTCCGGTGCAGCTTCAGCGCGCGCAGCACGCCGTGCGAGACCCGGAACACCGGGTTGAGCGAGCTGAACGGGTCCTGGAACACCATCGGCACCTGCCCGCTGTACCGCAGGCCGGCCCGCCGGGAGCGCAGGGAAGAAAGCGTTCTGCCGTTGCCCGCCTCGTCGAAGTAGGTGACCGTGCCGCTCGACGGCCGGTACACCCGGGCGAGCAGCCGCGCCACGGTCGACTTGCCGCTGCCGCTCTCCCCGGCGAGCGCGACGATCTCCCGCTCGCCGATGCTGAACGATACGTCGTCCACGGCGTGCAATGTGCCTTGGCTCAGCGCCCCGCCGATCTTGAAGTGCCTGGTCAGGCGGTCGGCCCGTAGCAGGTCAGTCATGAATGCTCTTTTCCCTGCCGCTCGTGATGCAGATCTGTCCGACCAAGGCCGTCAGGGGAAAGAGTGTTCACCAGGGCCGTCTCCGTTTCCTGCAGGTTCGCCGCTGGCTCCGGCTGGCGCGCGCGGGGGGCGGCGCCCACCGCCGGGTCGTAAAGCAGGCACCGTACGCTCACGCCTTCGATGTCGAGCAGCGCCGGCTCGGTGGTCTCGCACTCCGGCAGTTTGGATGGGCAGCGGGGTGAAACCGACATCCGTTCGGAATGATCGAAAGGTCGGGCGGCGCGCCCGGGATCCCCTGCAGGGGGACCTTAGGCCCCTTGATGCTGGGAAATGCCTCGAGCAGCCCGCGCGAGTAGGGGTGCAGCGGGTTGTCGAATATCCGCCTGGTCGGGCCGGCTTCCGCCAGCTGCCCGGCGTACATCACCAGCAGCCGGTCGGAATAGTGGCTGACCAGCGACATGTCATGGGTGACGAAGATGACGGCGAAGCCGATCTCCCGCTGCAGCTCTTTGATCTGCGTCATCAGCGAGCGCTGGGCGACCACGTCGAGCGCCGAGGTGGGCTCGTCCATGATCACCAGGTCCGGGGTGAACAGCAGCGCCATCGCGATCATGGCCCGCTGCCGCATGCCGCCGGACAGCTGGAACGGGTAGCTCTTCAGGTGCACCGGGTCGATCCCGACCAGCCGCAGCACCTCCGCGGACCGCTCGGCGACGGCCTTGCGCGAGGTCATGCCGTGCGCGCGCAGCGCGTCGGCGAACTGCGCGCCGACCGACATGACCGGGTTCAGCGCGTTCATCGCGGACTGCATGACGACCGACAGGTTCTGCCAGCGGATCGCGTTGAGCCGCCGCCCGGACAGCGCGACCAGGTCCTGGCCGCGGAATTCGACCGAGCCGGCGGTGATCGCGGCGGGCGGTGAAAGCAGCTGGGCGACGGCGAAGAGCAGCGTCGACTTGCCGCAGCCGGACTCGCCGACGATGCCGACGAATTCGCCCGCGTCCACGTGGAACGACACGTCGTCGACCGCGCGCACCGGGTTCTTGCCGCCCGTGGTTCCGGTGGCTGCGTACTCGACGGTCAGGCCGGATACCTCAAGCATGAATGCTTTTCGTCCTGCCCTTCATTCTTAGATTCGACTGGCCGGAAACATCAGGAGGAAAAGTATTCACAGGGCCAGCCTTCCTATCCGCCACCGGATGGTTCTGCGTACGCGCACCGGACGCAGCGCCGGGTTGCTGACCTCGTCGAACGCGTAGTTGAGGAGCGCGAACGCCGCGCCGAGGAGCGCGATGGCCGCGCCCGGCACGATCGCCTGCAGGTAGTACCCGGTCTGCAGGGCCTCGTTGTTCTGCGCCCAGTAGAGCATCGTGCCCCAGGCGACCGAGTTCGGGTCGCCGAGGCCGATGAACTGGAGGCTGGAGGCGAACAGCACGTCGTAAAGCGCGTTGATCAGGAACGCCGCGATGAGCAGCGAGGCCATCGTGGGCAAGATCTCGACCACGATGATGTAGGCACCGCGCTCGCCGCGGACCCGCGCGGCGGCGAGGAAGTCCCGGTTGCGCAGCGACAGCGCCTGGGAGCGGAGCTGGCGGGCGGTATAGGACCAGCCGGTGAATGTGAGCACCGCGATCAGCACGCCGGTGCCCGAGTTGTGCACGTAAGCGGCGATCACGATCAGCAGCGGGAACAGCGGTATCACCAGCACCACGTCGGTGAACAGGTTGAGCGCGCCGTCCCAGAAGCCGCCGAGGTAGGCGGCCGCGACGCCGATGAGGGCGGCGATCACGGTGGACGCGAGCCCGGCGCCGAACGCGATCTCGAGCACCTGCCGGGTGCCGTAGACGGCCTGGGCGAAGATGTCCTGGCCGAGCCCGGTGGTGCCGAACAGGTGCGCCGCGCTCGGCCCGAGGTTGCGCGCGTACGCTTCCGCGGTCGGGTTGTCCCGCGCGAACAGGCCGGGGAAGAGCGCGAGCACGATGAAGGCGGCGAGCAGGATCGCGCCGGCCGTGGCCTTGGGCGAGCGGGCGAGCGCGCGCCAGAACCTGCCCGTCACCGGCTGGTCCTGGTGCGCGGGTCGAAGATCGCGGTCGCGATGTCGGCGAGCAGGATCGCCACCAGCACCGCCACCGTGATCAGCAGGAAGAGTGCCTGCATCAGCGGATAGTCCTCGTTCTCGACGGCCTGCAACAGCATGTAGCCGACGCCGGGGTAGTTGAAGACGTACTCGATCAGGATCGCGCCGCTGACCACGAAGCCGAGCGACATCGCGAACCCGGTGAGGTTCGGCAGGATCGCGTTGCGCGCGGCGTAGTTCAGCATGATCCGGTGCGGCCGCAGGCCCTTGGCCCGGGCCATCCGCACGTAGTCGTCGGCGAGCGTGGTGACCATGTTGTTCCGCATGGTCAGCGTCCACGTCCCGATCGTGGTGATCAGCAGCGCGAGGCCGGGCAGCAGCGCGTGCTCGACGACGTCGCCGATGAACGAGGGCGTCCAGGCGGGCGAGTCGGTGAGGTTCATGCCGCCCGACCACGGAAGCCACTGGAGCTTGAGCCCGAAGATCAGGATGAACATCATCCCGACCCAGAAGTAGGGGATCGCGGAGGCGATCACCAGCAGCGGCGGCGCGAGGCTGTCGATCAGCCCGCCGCGCCGCCAGGCGGAAATGATGCCGATCCCGGTGCCAAGCACGAACGCCAGGATCACGGTGACGCCGACGAGGCCGAGCGTCCAGGGGATCGCGCCGCGCACTACGTCGATGACCGGGGAGGGGAAGTAGAAGAGCGACGTGCCGAAGTTACCGGTGAAGATGTCGCCCAGGTAGTGGGCGTACTGCGCGGGCAGGGACTGGTGGCTGTCGGCGCCGAAGATCTGTTCAAGCGTCTGCAGCTCCTGGGCGCCGACCTTGCCGCGGAACTTCCCCATCATCGCGATGGCCGGGTTGCCCGGCATCATTCGCGGCAGGAAGAAGTTCAGCGTGACCGCCGCCCAGAGGGTGAGCAGGAAGAACCCTGCCCGGCGCAGTACGAACCTCATCGGGTGCCGTCCCCCTTTACTTGGGTGACAGGTGCAGCAGCACCTGGCCCATGTCGGGGTAGGTGTAGGCGGCCGGCAGCGCGTACGGGTCGCTCGGCGACGGCCAGCCGGTGAACGAGGCGGTGTTGTACTGGAACCAGCCGACTTCCTCGGTGATCGGGATGAACGGCACGTCGCTGAGCACGACCTGCTGCAGCTCGTTCACGATCTGGTGCTGGGTCGTCGTGTCGGTCGTCACCGCGTACTCGTTGAGCAGCTTGTCCGTCGCCGGGTTGTTGTAACGCTCCCAGTTGGACGAAGCGTTCTTGCCGATCGGCGCGGAGTTAGCCGAGTACAGCCACTGCCGCAGCTCGTAGTACGGGGTCGGGCCGCCGGTCTGCGCGTAGTAGGCGAACTGGAAGTTGCCCGCGTACAACCGGGAAAGGTAGTCGTTCTGCGCGAGGTTCTGCGCGGTGAGACCGATGCCCACGGCCTTCAGCTCCTGCTGTATCACCGACATCGAGGCGACCCAGTCCGAGTAGCCGCCGATGTTGATGACGCTGAACGACAGCTTCTGGCCGCCCTTGGCGTAGATCCCGTCGCTGCCGAGCGTGTAGCCCGCCTGGGTGAGCAACTGCTTCGCCTTGGTGGGGTTGTAGCCGTAGTTGTACTTGGCGGCGTCCGTGGAGTCCATCCAGGAGGTGAACGTCGGGGTGTCGATGTCGTTCTGGTTGGCGGCCGGCTCCTCGCCGTACTCGCCGATGTTGGCGACCTTGCTCCGGTCGATCGCGTAGGCGATCGCCTGCCGCACGAGGGGGTTGCTGAGCCCGGGCAGGGTCAGGTTGGGGATCAGCGAGACGTTGGCGATCGGCGGGAACCAGTAGTGGTTGTTCGCCGACTTCGAGGTGTAGAAGGCCTGGATGTTCGGGATGAACTGGCTGCCCCACTGGGCCTGGCCGGTGGCCAGGTAGGTGTTGGCCGGGTCGTTGGAGGTGAACGCCGGGTACAGCACCTTGGCGATCTTGGGCTCGCCCGGCTGCCAGTAGTCCGGGTTGGCCACGTAGGTGATGTTCTGCGGGGTGCACGGCTTGACGATGTAGGCGCCGGTGGCGACCGGGTTGGAGTCGGCGTAGCTCACCGGGTTGGAGATCTTGGACCAGACGTGCTCGGGCACGATCGGCACCTGGTCGGCGATGTAGTAGAAGTACGGCACCGACGGCGCCTTGAACTGCATCACGACGTTGTCGCCGACCTGGGTCACGCTGCTGAGCACGGACCAGACCGAGTTGACGTCGAGCGCGGGCACTTTCTTGATCAGGTTGAAGGTGTACGCCACGTCGGCCGCCGTCATCGGCGTGCCGTCGTTGAACTTGACGCCCTTCCTGATCGTGAAGGTCAGCGTCTTGTTGCCGCCGCTCCACGCCCAGCTCGTCGCCAGCCAGGGGGTGGCCTTGGCGTTTTCAAGGGTGTCGACGAAGGCGAGCGGCTCGTACACCTGGCCCATCGTGACGCCCTCGCCGAGGTTGCCCGGGTTGAACGGGTTGAAGCTGCAGTTCCACTGCGTGCCCTGCTCGTTCGAGATCGTCAGCGTGCCGCTCGGGCCGCTGCCCGCGTTGGCGCCGCCGGACGACCCGGAGGGGGAGGAGGAGCTACAGGCAGCTAGTGCGGCGGCGAGCAGCGCCGCCGCCCCTGCGATGAGAAATCGCCTCATAGGGGTGCCTCCACTGGGGTATCGCTCGGATATTTCCCTGGTGTTGTCGTGACGTCTGGGCGCTGTGCGAGTTCTGTCACCTTTGCGATATAGTTAGGACAGTATCCTAACTATCGAGGGACTGACTAGCCCTCGTCGCTAAACCGTGATGCGCGAACCGGGGGAGAGGCACCGTGGCCGAGGTCCCAGTCGATACCATGCCGCCCGGCGGGCTCACCGCCGCGCGCCCGCACCTGATCAGGGCGCTTAACGAGCAGCTACTGCTCGACCACATCCGCTCGTCGGGCCCGTACTCGCGGGCCGACCTCGCCCGCGTGTCCGGGCTGTCCAAGCCGACCGTCTCGCTCGCCCTGGCGAACCTCGAGCGGGCCGGCCTGGTCCGGCTGGCGGGCCAGCGGACCGGGGTGCCGGGCCGCATCGCCCTGCTTTACGAAGTCAGGCCGGAGGCCGGGTTCGTGCTCGGCCTTGATATAGGCCTTCGCTACCTGCGCGGCGCGGTGGCCGACCTGGCGGGCGAGGTTCGCGTCCGGCTGTCCGTGCCGGTGCACGCGACCACGCTCGCCGATCGCGTCGCCGAGCTGGTCGCGCTCGCGGACGAGCTGTGCGCACGCGTCGGGATAACGCGCGCCGAGGTCACCCAGACGGTCGTCGGCAGCCCCGGCGTCTACGACCCGCAGCGGGACCTGATGGCCCTGACCGGCTGCCTGCCCGGCTGGGATCAGCCGGAGGCCGTGGCCAGGCTGCGGGCGGCGTTCGGTTCGGCGCTCGCGATCGAGAACGACGCGGACGCGGCCGCGCTCGCCGAGCGCGCGCTCGGGATCGGCCAGGAAGCCGACGACTTCGCGTACGTGCACGTCGGTTCCGGAATCGGCATGGGCCTCGTCCTGGGCGGACGGCTGCACCGGGGCGTGCACGGGGTGGCCGGAGAGATCGCCTTCCTGCCGGTCGGCGGTGACCCCCGGCCGTGGGCGGACACGGAAACCGGCAACGGCGACGGCCGGGTGACCGCGGGCACCGAAGGCGTGATCATGGACCCGGCGGAGGTGCTGCGGCGGGGCACCCTGGAGACCGCGGCCGCCGCCGACGGCGTCGTCCGCGCCGCCCGCCGGGTCGGACTGTCCGGCCTGACCACGGCGCAGGGCGTGTTCGAGGCCGCCGCGGCGGGCGACAAGCGCGCGGCCGCCGTGGTGGCCGGCGAGGCGCGCCTGATCGCCGCCGCCATCTGCTGTCTGATCTCGGTCGTGGACCCGTCGCTGATCGTCCTCGGCGGCGGCATCGGCCAGGCGCCGGGCTTCGCCGAGGCGGTCACCCGGGCGCTGGAAGAGATCGCCCCGGTGCTGCCCGAGGTCAAGGTCAGCGCCCACGGCTCCGACGTCGTGGTCGACGGCTGCCTGGCCGAGGCCACGGCCATGGCGTGGACCCAGCTGATCGCGGCGCTTCCCTGAGCCGTGGCGGCGGGGCTTGCGCTGGGCGCGGCTTGCGCCGGGCCCGGCTTTAATGCGAACGTTTGCAGATGAACGCAGTGGACGCGGACGTTGTCGTCGCGGGTGCGGGGCACAACAGCCTGATCGCCGCCTGCTACCTGGCCAAGGCCGGGTACCGGTGCCTGATTCTCGACGCGCGGGACGTCCCGGGCGGCGGGTCGACCACGGAAGAGCTCCTGCTGCCCGGCTACAAGATCGACACCTGCGCCACCGGGCACACGCTGATCCGCGTCAACCCGCTGCTGACCAGGGACGAGCTCGGCCTTAGCCGGGACTACGGCCTGCGTTACATCGACCCCGACCCGGTGGCCCACGTGGCGTTCCCCGACGGCGAGCAGCTCACGATGTGGCTGGACAAGGAGCGGACGATCGGCGAGATCGCCCGCTTCAACTCCGCCGACGCGGAGGCGTACCGCCGCCTGCTCGCCGACTACGACGCGGTGAAGTCGGCGTTCAGCGGGGCGCAGTTCACCCCGGTGGGCTTCGGCCCTTCGCTCGACCAGCGGCTGGGGGATGACCCGCGCGGCAAGGTATGGCAGCGCATCCGGCAGCTGTCGCCCTGGGAGGTCATCAGGCACGAGTTCACCGACCCGCACGTCCGGGCGTTCATGCTGTGGATGGCGTTCCAGACCAACCAGGCCGTCGACATGCCAGGCTCGGGCGTGCTGGCCTACTCGCTCGTCTTCGGAAGGCAGCAGCGGTCCTGGTCGATCCTCCCCGGCGGCTCCGGCACCCTGATCGACGCGCTCACCCGCTACCTGGCCGACCACGGCGCGACGATCCTGACGGGCAAGACTGTCACCCGGCTGATCCTCGATGGCGAGCGCTGCGTCGGCGTCGCGACCGCGGACGGGTCGGAGTACCGGGCGGCGCAGGCCGTGCTGTCGACCATCCACGTCACCCACCTGCGGGACATGGCCCCCAGGAGTCTGTGGCCGGAAGAGTTCAACTACAGCGTCGACACCTACGACGTCGGCATCCCCGGCTTCGGCGTGTACCTGGCCACGAGCGCGCCGCCGGTGTTCGAATCGCCGGACGGCGGCGCGCACACCGCGGTCTCCGCGGGCACCGTCGGCTGGCCGGCCGACGTGATCAGGCTCGGCGAGGACCTGCGGGCCGGCCGGTTCATCGAAGACGTCCCCTGGCTGCTGGTCGCCACGCCGACGCTGGCCGACCCGACCCGGGCCCCCGCCGGGCACCACACGGTGAAGCTGCTCAGCCAGAACGTCTACGACGGACCCGACTGGCCTTCCGTCAAGGAAGAGCACGCGCGGCGCCAGCTCGCCCACCTGCGCAAGGCGGCACCGAACCTCACCGACGACGTGATCCTGGCCCAGCTGGTGAAGTCCCCCGAGGACTACGAGCAGCTCAACCCGCACATGGTGCACGGCGCGTTCCACGGGGGAGACCGGGGCATCGCCCAGTCGGGCGCGCTCCGCCCGGCACCCGGCTGGGGCGCCCACCGCATGCCGATCCCCGGCCTCTACCAGACCGGCGCGACCACCCACCCGGGCGGCTCCATCACGGGCGCCCCGGGCCGCAACGCCGCCATGGTCCTGCTACGCGACCTAGGCCACGACCCGGCCGAGATCATGAGCCCCGGCTGACCCGGCTCCTTGGGCCACCCGCACCTGGCCGCGTCCTTCGACCACCCGCACCTGGCCGCGAACGGACGGAAGCTCCGCCCGCCGCGCCCGGCCTGCCGGGAGCGAGGTCCCCGAAAAAGATCGCGGGTCATGCGGGGCGGATATCGCCACCTGCGTCACGCAATCGTGTTACCAGCCGGTAGAACCTGCGGGCAAATGCTGACAAAGCCCGGCAAACCGCCGGGCTCTGCGGCGGTTTCCCGCAGATGACCCGCGATCACGGCACCCGGCCCGTCTTTGACCCTCAATCTTGACCCGGTCCCCGGCGTGCCATTCCCCGGCGTGCCATCCATCCGCGGCCGGCGGTTGTTAGCGTTCGCGGTCACTCCATGAGCCCGGCCGCGACCGTCGCCCCCAGTTCCCAGCACGCCTCAAGATCGGCCTTGGTCGGCTCTCCCGTGACCGCCACCGGCCGAAACACCCGCTCCCAGCCGATGCCGCCGGCGATGGACTCGATCGCCCGCACCGCGCCAACGGTGTCGCTGTTCCCGTGAACGTAGGCGGCGTACGGGAGCTTCTTGGTCGCGTCCAAACAGATATAGAAGACCTGATCGAAGAAATGCTTTAGGGCACCGGACATGTACCCGATGTTCGCTGGCGTGCCGACGATCACCGCGTCCGCGCCCAGCACGTCGACCGCCGTCGCGGCCAGGGCCGGCCGTCGCACGACCGTCACGTTCCGGATTTGCTCGTCGGTGGCGCCGGCGACGACCGCCTCGAACATCGCCTGCAGCGTGGGGGACGGTGTGTGGTGCACGATCAGCACGGTAGGCATGTACGCGATCCTGCCACGGGCTTCTTCTAGCGCCCGGTCCTCGGCGCCTAGTCCTTGGGTGCCCAGCCGAGCGCCGGGCCGAGCCTGGTGGCGATGTCGGTGAGAATCTGCACGTAGTCCTCGTGCTCGAAGCTGAACGGCAGCGCGAACGCGACCTCGGTCACCGCCCGGAACGCCGCGTGCGCGTACAAGGCCTCGGCGATCTCCGCCGAGGTCCCGATGATGTCCCGGGCGAACAGCAGCCGCTCGGGCCCGACCGGCGCGGCGGTGCGCGGCGTCCGCGCGGCCACGTAGGCCTCGTACTTCGCGCGCTGCGCGGTAGACGCGGAATCGGTCGGTATCACCACGAGCCCCTGCGACACGCGGGCGGTCTCCCCGGCGGGGTGCGCAGCGCGGAACGCCCGGATGTGGGAGAGCTGGACGGCGGCGAACTGATCCGGCCCCGGGCTCGCGGCGCCCTCTGCCCTGACCGCGGGCGCCTGCACCGCGGTCGCCTCCACCACGGGCGCCTTCACCACGGACGAGACGAGGAAGTTCACGCTGTTCTCGCCCGCCCACTGCGCCGACGCGAGCGACGCGCCGCCGTACCACATCCGCGACCGCAGCCCCGGCGAGTGCGGTTCCACCCGGGAGGAGAACTGCTCAAACCCCTCCTGCGCCGGCAGTTCGGCCACCGTCTCCCCGGCCACGAACCGCAGCAGCCGGGAGACCCGCTCATAGGAAAAGTCCTCGTCGTCGGCGGTATCGGGATAAAGCGCGCCGCGCACCTGCGCCCAGTGCCGCGGCGGCCCGACGCTGAACCCCGGGTTGAGCCGGCCGCCCGACAGGATGTCGACGGTCGCCAGGTCCTCGGCGAGCCGCAGCGGGTTCTCCCAGCCGAGCGGGATCACCGCCGTCCCCAGCTCGATCCGCGACGTCCGCTGCGACGCGGCGGCAAGCACGGCGACGGGGGAGGAGATCCCGTACTGCAGGTGCCGGTGCCGCACCCAGGCGGAGTCAAACCCAAGCCGCTCGCCAAGCTCGATCATCTCGAGCGTCACCCGGTGCCCCGGCCCCGGATCCTGCCCGTCGAACAACCCGATCGTCAGAAACCCGAGCTTGTCAAGGGCGACCCCAGCCTCCGGCATGCGCTCCCCTCCGCCAAGATCAACACCCACCAACTTATCCCGAACGCCTTCCGCCTTCGAGTGGCCCCGCCCCACGCTTGTCCGAGCATGACCGGCCCCTTCCGCCACCCCCTCACCCGCGGCCGTCCCAGCCCACTCCCACGCCCTCCGCCGGCCAGCCGGCAAATCACGACATGTCCTGATACACAAAAAGACTGGCTCTGTCGCACTTTCGGTGGTAGCTAGATGTGCTGATGTGTCACGATCAGTCATGATTGACGCGACAAAGCTTGTGTGGACTGTGTTTTCGGGGTTGTCCGAGCTGGTCATCGAGGATG
>Ga0102924_1001969_pt1 | contig 22942 bp, 20 predicted proteins | sample PaiPotPPM11metaG_FD_80116 | JGI IMG/M metagenome (GOLD analysis project Ga0102924, IMG submission 80116) | Iron sulfur acid spring bacterial and archeal communities from Banff, Canada, to study Microbial Dark Matter (Phase II) - Paint Pots PPM... ...
CGCCGCATGCGGCGCCTGAGACAGCACTTCTGCTGCATAGGTCCCGGTCGTGTTCTGACGGGCCGGAATAGCGACCCCCATGATGGGATTGCCGATGTGCTGCTGGAAGCGAACCTCTGATTGCCAGGTGACACCAGCGTCGGAACGACCCTGCAGGATGCGCATGGCGGTTTCGCGGTGATGGATGTGGGTGAGCAGCGTTGCACCGCTCCGGACTTTCGTGGTCATCACCATTGTGACCAGTTCCTCGCCGCCGGCTTGTCGCAGCGCGGTCTCGATCTGGTGGGCGCCGCCCTCCCACGCAGGATTGGGCATGGAAAGCCGCACATCGGCTCGGCCCAGATCAGCGAGACCCTGAATGTGTTTGGGGTTGCCGGCCGCGACCATGATGGCCAGATCATTGGTGGCGTAAGCCGTGACGTCGCGCACGCTGTGAGTGCTGGCCATCGCCTGAAGCTTGTTGAGTCCGGCCTCATAGACGTCGGGGTGCAGGTGCAAGGTGAGGTTGCCCAGGGTCAGGGTGCCATGCGCGGCGATCTGCCGGGCCAGAATGCCGGGGGGCAGCGTCTCATAGAAAATGCGATCGCGGAGGTCAGGATGTTCGCGCACGAAGGCCTGCACCAGTTCCGGCAACACCATGAACTGGTTGCCTCCGATCAGCAGCACCAGTCCGGCATCGCTCGGATCGCCGTGCAGGTCGGGGACGTTGTCAATGTCGTCCACCTGAAACACAACACCACGATCCGCGACTGGATCGTTGCGTCCCCCACTCCAGGGCGGGACGGCCTGCGCCGGCAATACCGCCGGTAGCACCGCCAGAAGGCCGGACAACACCACGAGTTGTTTCCTCATACGCCACCTTCGTTCGCCGGGCACAACGGGCAAGCGATCGCAAGCAGTAGAAGCGGTTCCACGCGCCCTGCCTTGCGGCCGCCGCGCACTAGCCCACCGTGATATAGGAAAAGCGTCCATCGGTTTGCAAGACCGCGACCGCCGTGACCATCGCTGCGACGACCAAGGTTCCGGGAATGGTGTGGGCGAGCAGATCATCGGCGATCTGTTCCGCGGGAGTGCCAAGCTTCAGGCGTTGAGCGACCGCACGGGCCTGCTCTTCTGTTGCGGTGTGTCAGGTGAAAAAGTGTACCCCGCGACGCTGCAGGCCCTGCATGCTCCGGTCCTGGTAGATCGAGCGTTCGTCGTTTGGATCATGGTTCTTGGGATCCGCCGCACTGGGATAAAAAACGTTGCGCATCGCCGGTTGATGCGTCCGCGGGTCCAGCACCTGTTGCCATTCCCCGAGGCGGTATTTCGCCCACATGCTGTCGTCGAAATTCAACAGATTCGCCGGCCCATGCAACTCCGCCACGATGTGGGCGTCCGTCGTGGCCAGACCGAACCCGAACTGAAAGCCATTGAGCGAATTTTTGATGTTGTTGAGAAAACCTCCGTCGTTGATGTGAATGACGTCGAAGACCTGGCGATAGCGCGCGGTCTGCGTCATGACTGCATGGAAGTGTCGGCGCGACCAATCATGCGAGGTGTCCACCAGTTGGGCGGCCATCCCGGTGGGGCGCAGCACGGCGGCGCCGGTGAGGCCGGCAAGACTGCTGCTGAGAAACTGCTTGCGGGAGAATTTCATAATCAGGCTCAGTTCACTTCTTTGGAGGGAGCGTCCGCGGGGATCGGCGTCGGGGTAGGCGCCAGCAGGCGCTCCAGCCGTGCCTGTTGGCGCGTGGTCAAGACCTGTCGCGCCAAGACATGGGCGGCAAAATGCCGGCGCGTGAGCCGGGCTTCCGCATTCGCGATCTGCGACACGGCGGTCCGGATGGCCGGAAGATTCGCGGGGTGCGCGCTCAGCAGGTGCCGATAGTGGACTTTCTGTTCGTCAATGGCGCCGCCCCGCGTCAGAGTGTCCTGCCACAACTGCTGGCGAATGTGACGGATCTGATGCACTTCGTCAGCCGACAGTCCGAGGGCATCGGCATGTGTTTCGTAGAACCACGGACCAGGGTATCCGCCGGGGCGAAACCATGCAAAGCCGAATGCATCCCGCCGCATGATCGCATGTACTGCGGCCATGGTGGCTTTCTGGGAGGCAGCGGGTACCTGAAATGCAGCGGCAGTTGTCACCAGCACGGCCAACAGTACGACCAACCGCCCGCACCATGCCCGGTTGCGGTCGCTCCGGTTGATGCCTTTCATAACACGACTCCCTTAAATCCCTCTCAGGCTACAAGGTGGCATCACCGCTGTCCAATGAGATCGTCGCATCTCCCATCAGCGAAACTTATCCTCCCGCTTACGCGGTTGCCCATCCCGTCTTCTCGCGGGTGACGTGCCACCGTCGCGGCACTCGGCTTACGGGCGCGGAAATGGCTGTCCATGCGGGTTTTGGACCGCGATCCACCCTCGTTCCGACAACAGCGGCAGCCTGGGCCCGGCGAAGACGCGGAGGGCCAGGGTCGTGCCTTTCGCCCAATTCGTGCGCCGCGGGAATATTTCGTCCGGCAAGGGACACTTCATTCTGTGGACCTCGCCTTGCGAGTTTCGCAGGAGCTTCCGACATCTATGAAACCTCTTCTTTGTACAACCGGCTTATTGCGCTCTCCTCGTTATTCCCTCATCGTCGCCATCACGCTGGTCGGGCTTGGCACCGCCGCTTGCGGTGGTTATGGCGGAAACGTCCCAACCTATTCCAAAACCCCAGCCGTGTCGGGATCGATCGGTACCCTGAACACAATTAAGCCGGTTGCGAGCACGGTTGATTCCGTCAACGGTGATCAGAACCCCTATGGTTTAGTGGTGGTTCCCTCGAGTGCGGCGACCTCGGGCCGGTTGTTGCCCGGCGACTTATTGGTCTCCAACTTCAACAACCGCGCCAACGTTCAGGGCCAGGGAACCACGCTGGAGCGCGTTCGGCCATCTGATTCCAATCCAATGCCGGTCACGTTTTTCCGGTGCGGCGGCTCCGGTTGCGCTGGTCCTCAATGCCAACGCCACCTCCATCTGGATCGCCAACTACGGTCTTGCCAATGACGGTTCACATGGCAATGTCCAGGTCACCAACAATCAGGGCAACCTGTTCACCTTCGGGAACATCAATGACACGCGGCTTTGGGGCTCCTGGGGTCAGGGATTCAATGGACAGACGGTTGGAGCGACACCGCCGCCCGTGTTTTTCGACGCCAACGTCCTGACCGGGGCGGTGTATCGCTTGCAGGGGTTTCCGTCCACCACGTCCGGCCCGAACTTTGCCGCCGCAACGATCACCCAGATCGCTACGCTCGGCCACATGGGTACGGGTGCCGCGGGCGTCGTCGGTCCGCAGGGGATGGCTTACGTGGCAAGCAATGACACCCTCTACGTCGCCGACCCGGCGAACAACCGCATTGTCGCCATTCCCGGTGCATCCACGGCCAGTGGCACCGGCGCGGGCGTCACCCTCTACGCTGGGTCCCCGCTCAAGCAGCCGGCGGGATTGGCCATCAATCCCATTACGGGCAATCTGCTGGTGGTTGACCAAGGTGACAACTACCTCTACGAGATCAGTCTGGTGACACAGCAGGTGGTGGCAAGCAAGCTGCTCGACACAACACCAGTTGCCAATGGTGTCGGCGGTGCCCTGTTCGGCTTGGCCACTGCACTGGACGCCAGCAATCACCTGGTGGTCTATTTTGTCAACGACAACACCAACACCGTCAACGAGCTCGTTCAGTAGCGTGCAACGCGATCCCGCCACGGTCGCTTGACGGTCACCACCGCCAGCGAGCGTTCGTCTCCCCACCGTAGTCCGCCGCGTCAACGCGGCAGTTCCGCTCTCGCGAAAACGAACGTTCGAAGGCGGCGATCTGTTCCCGGAGACTCGCGCCCGCTCTCGGGCAGAGCCAGTTGAGGATCCGCAGCCGTCGCACAGCGATGCTGCCGATGCGGTCGGGGACACGGCGGAGGGGCGCGGCCGAACGCCCGGCGACATTCCTCGCTGCACGTGTCCTGCTGTCAATCAAGCCCGACACCGTCCACTGCCTATCCGCGCCGGTTCAAGCTAGGATGACGCTAGGACTCCCTCTATGAGCCGCGCCGCCTTGGAATTGCTCCTGGACCGCTGGATGAACGATCCGGCGTTTCGTGCTGCATTTCAGGCCGATGCCGAGGGGGCGGTGCGGAGCTCCGGGGTTGAGCTGGACGCAGAGGAGTGGGGTGCCCTGCGACGACTGGAGCAGACGTGGAAGGATGACCAGCTCCAGCCCCGGGTCTTTAAATCGGTGTTGCTGTGAACGGCGAGGGCAGTGCCGCCTCGCCCGCCCGTCTCCCCACCACTACCGCCGGGTTTTCGCGGGGAGGGTTGCGACGCAAGACTCCCGAGCCGCTTACTTTGTTGCGACGGGTTGCGGTGTTGCGCCAGGTTCCCGCCTTTTCCGAGCTGCCGGAAGCGGTCCTACGGCACTTGGCGGCGGGCCTGAGTGAGAGCCGCCACGCCGCCGGACAGGTGGTGGTCCGGGAGGGGGAGCGCGGCGACCGCGCCTTTGTCATCGTGGAGGGTCGGGCCGAGGTCACCGCCGCCGCCTCTCCCGGCGCCGGCGCGATCACGCTGGCGACCTTGTTCACAGGCGAGTTGTTCGGGGAATTAGCGCTGCTGCAGGCGGAAGGGCGGCGGCAGGCCACCGTCACGGCCCTGACCTCGCTCACTCTGTTGGTGATCAGCGAGACGCGTTTTACCGCCCTGCTGTCGGAGTTCCCCGAGGCGAAGACGCGGTTTCAGAACGCTGCCGCGCGCATGGAGCAGGTGCGGTTTTTAAAGCGTGCCAGCCCGTTTGCGGCGCTGGCGCCCGCAGCGCTGCTGAAGTTGCTGGACCGCCTCACCACGTTGGCAGTTGAGGGGGGAGAGCTGTTGCTCCGCCAGGGCGAGACGGGACAGGCCTGCTATCTCGTGCAGCGCGGCGAGATGGAGGTGTTCCGCGAAGAGGGAGGGGCGGAGCGCCATCTCGCGACGCTCGGACCCGGAAGCCTGTTTGGCGAAGGCGCCCTGCTGACCGACACGCCGCGCAACGCCAGCGTGCGGGCGCTGCGGGCAGGCAAGCTGCTGGTGCTGCAGCGCGATGATCTGCTGGCGGCCAGCCGCGCTGCCGCCGCGGTGGGATGGCAGATGCTCGAGTTGCTGCGCCTGCGGGATCGTCCGGTCCGGGTGGACGGCGTCCTGGTCAGCAAGCGCGTTGCCGACGATGGGGAAGTATTGACGATCCTCAAGAACCCTTACAGCGGCACGTATTTCAGTCTCTCCCGCGCCGGTTGGTTCGTCTGGCAACATCTTGATGGCCGTCACACGCTGAAGGATCTAACGCTGGCCTGGTTTGACGAGTCCCGCACCTTTGCGCCCGAGGCGATCGCGCAGGTGCTCAGTGCGCTTGGACAAGCCGGTTTTTTGCAGGACGCATCGCGGTCCATGGTGTTGCAGGAGACCATGCGACCCACCGGGCCTCCCTCGTGGCTGCAGCGGCTGGGGGCCGCCGCGCGTGGTCTATTGCAATGGCAGGTGAATTTCCGGCGCGTTGATGCGTGGCTGGAACGCCTCTACTGGGGCGGCGTGCGGTTCCTCTATCACCCAGTCGCGCAACTCGTATTCGCCGTTCTGGCAGGCATGGGCCTGGGAGCGGGGCTGCTGCTGCATTCCCGCTTGCATGCCGTGCTGCACACGCACTTCCACGCCACTGATTGGTGGCTGTTTCTGTTGCCCGCCTATGCCGTTGCGCTCCTGTTGCATGAAGCCGGACATGCCTTCACCGCCAAGGCTTTCGGCCGCCACATTCCCCGCATTGGGATTGGCTGGTACTGGTTTGGTCCCATCGCGTTCGTGGACACCTCCGACATGTGGCTGGCCGGTAAGTGGCCGCGCATCGCGGTCAGCCTCGCCGGTCCCTATGTCAACCTGGTCATGGCGGGCGTGGCTACCGCCATCGCCCTCAGCACCACGCGGCTGCGGCTCATCGCGTTGCTTTGCCAATTCATCCTGATCTGTTACGTGCTCATCGTCGCCAACCTGACCCCGCTGATGGAGTACGACGGCTACTTCATCCTGATGGATCTGCTGGAACGGCCCAATCTGCGTTCCCGCTGCCTGCGCTGGTTGGGGGAGGAGATGCCGCGCGCCTGGCGGCGGCGCGGCGAACTGCGCCGGCACTGGTTGGAGATTACCTATGGCTTTGCAGCGCTCGTCTATCTCGCCAGCGCCACGGTGCTGACCGTTGTCTCGGCCCGCAATCTGCTGCCGCGCGTATTTGGCACCCTGTTGCCGGCCCCCGCCATTGGTGTCCTGATCTGGCTGGTCGCACTGGTGGTGCTCGGGGTCAGTGGCGCCGGCATCATGCAGGAGCTGCGGCCGCGCAAGAACGCGGGGGTTAGGGGATAACGTCGAAGACCGGGGGCAGGCGTGGGCGGTGGACGGTAAACGATCGAAGTCGGCAGTTTGCCGGAATCGGTACCGGCGGCGTTCACCTGTCAGGCTGATAAGCGCACCGTTCTGGTTCACCGCCCACTTCGTTCCACCGGCTCACGTTGACCTTCGGCGGGCAACGGTGCACACTCGCCTTTCCGTTCTCCCGAACCTCCATGCGACCTCCACTTCGCCTCTTGCTGGCCGGCTCTTTGCTGGCCATGACCCTCCCCGCTCAAAACGTTGCGGAGCTGAAAAACCTCAAGTTTCGCAGCCTCGGACCCATGGCCGGCGGCCGGGTGGATGCCGTGGCGGGGATTCCAGGCCGTCCCAACGTGTATCTGTTTGGCGCGGCCGCGGGGGGCGTCTTCCGCACGGAGGACGGCGGCCTCACGTGGAAAGCGACCTTCGAGCATGAGGCAGTGGCCTCGATTGGGGCGCTGGCCGTGGCGCCCTCCGATCCCAACGTGGTCTGGGTCGGAACCGGCGAAGCCAATGCGCGCGGCGATGTCTCCTACGGCAACGGCGTTTATCGCTCGACCGACGGGGGAAAGACGTGGACGTACCTCGGGCTCGACGACACGCAGACCATCAGTCAGATCGCGGTCGATCCGCGCAACCCGGACGTGGCGCTGGTCGCCGCCGTGGGCCATATCTTCGGGCCCAACGCGGAGCGCGGCGTATTCCGCACCACTGATGGCGGCAAGACGTGGCAGAAGGTGCTCTACAAGGACGACAACACCGGCGCTTCCAGCGTGGCGCTTGACCCGCAGAACCCGCGCATCGTCTATGCCGGCCTCTGGTCCGTGCGGCGCTCGCCCTGGAACCTCACCGATGGCGGCTCGACAGGGGGCCTGTACCGCTCGACCGACGGCGGCAGTACGTGGAAGGAATTGGAGGGGCACGGCCTGCCCAGCGGATTGCTGGGCAAGATCGGCGTGACGGTGGCGCCCAGCGACTCCAACCGCGTTTACGCCATGATCGAGACCGAAAAGGGTTTGCTCTGGCGCAGCGACGACGCCGGTGAAACCTGGAAGATGATCAATGCCAGCCACGCCATCGATCAGCGGCCGTGGTACTACACCTACGTCATCGTGGATCCGAGGAATCCCGACGTTCTCTACTGCCCCTCCGTCCCGCTCATGAAATCCATAGACGGCGGGCTGCATTTCACCGCCATGGATCAGCGCCACGGCGATAATCACGCCCTCTGGATTGATCCGCTGAACCCGCAGCGCATGATCCTGGGAGACGACGGCGGCATCAGCATCAGCACCAACGGCGGCGCGTCATGGCAGGTTCCCGCGTTGCCGATCACCCAGTTCTACCATGTCAACCTTGATCGCCAGCTCCCGTACACGGTCTGCGGGGAGGAACAGGACCTGGGCAGCGCCTGCGGTCCCAGCCGAACGTTGGGGCGAGGCGGCGTGGCTACCTCAGCCTGGGAATCGGTGGGCGGCGGCGAGAGCGGCTTCGCTGTTCCCGACCCGGCCGACCCCGATGTCGTCTACGCCGGCGGTTATGAAGGCTCGATCACGCGCTTCGACCGGCGCACGAAACAGGTGCGTCCGATCAACCCGTGGCCCGAGGAGGGCATCGGTTCGGCGGCCAAGGACCTCAAGTATCGCTTTCAATGGACGACCCCAATCACGGTTTCGCCGCACGATCATCACGTGGTCTATGTGGGCGCCAACGTCCTGTTCAAGACGACTGATGGGGGAGAGACGTGGACCATCATCAGCCCCGATTTGACACGTGACGATCAGAGCAAGCAGCAGCCCTCGGGAGGCCCGATCAGTGGCGACAATACGGCCGTCGAGTACTACGACACCATCTTTGCCGTGGCGGAGTCTCCCATGGTGGCGGGCCAGATCTGGGTGGGGACGGATGACGGTCTGGTGCAGTTGACGCGCGACGGCGGCGCGCACTGGGCCAACGTCACCCCCAAGGCCATGCCGACGTGGTGCACGGTGGACACCCTGGAGGCTTCGTCCCACGCCGCGGGAACCGCCTACGCGGTGGTGGATTGCCACAAGCTCGGTGACAATCGCCCATACGTCTTCGCCACCGACGACTTCGGGGCCAACTGGCGCGCGCTGGGGGCGGGGCTTCCCAGCTTCGTTCACGTCGTGCGCGAGGACCGGCGCAATCCCAACCTCCTCTTCCTCGGCACTGAGACCGGGCTTTTTGCTTCCTTCGATCGCGGCACGCACTGGCAGAGCCTGCAGAACACTCTGCCCACCGCGCCGGTTTACGACCTCGCCCTGGGGACGACGAGTGACGATCTCGTCATCGCCACCCACGGGCGTTCCTTCTGGGTTTTGGACGATCTCGCCCCTCTGCGCCAGTTGGCGCCTGGGGGCGAGCCCGCCGTCCACCTTTTCCAGCCCGAATCGGCTTATCGTTTCCGCGGTTTCGACCGCCATTCCAGCGACAGTCCCTTTACGCAGAACGCGCCGGCGGGTGCCGTGCTGGATTACTGGCTCAAGGAGAAGCCGAAGGAGCCGATCAAGCTCACGATTCTGGATGCCCAGGGGCGGCTGGTTCGCGAGTTCACCAGCGCCAAGAAGGACGACAAGGAAAATAAAGATGAGGCCAAGCGCGAGGAGGACGCGAAGGACGAACCGCACGGCCCAGAACTTCCGGTCGAGCCCGGGCTGAACCGTTTCGTCTGGGACCTGCGTTATGCGCCACCCAGTGCGCTGCTCAAGGGCGTCGTGCTCTGGAGCGGCGGTGGCCGCGAAGGCCCGGTGGCAGTCCCTGGCGCGTACTCAGTCCGCTTGGAAGCAGCCGGGGAGCGGCAGGAAGAGCCGCTCGAAGTGCGCCCGGACCCCAAGTCGCCCACCGCCCAGGCCACGCTGGAGATGCAACAGGCGTTTCTCCTGCGTCTACGCGACGACATCACGTGGCTCGCCACGACCGGCAACAGAATCCTGGCCCTGCGCACGCAACTGGATGGACTACAGGCCCGCATCAAGGACGATGCGACTGCCGGCAAGCTTCGTGCCTCCGATCAGGACCTGCTCGATAAACTGAACGCCATTGACCAGCAACTCGAAGATCGCCGCTTCAAGGAGGGCGAGGATGTCCTGCGGTATCCCGTGCGACTTTACAACCGGCTCAGCACGTTGGCCGGGTTCGTGGGGGAGTCCGACGGCGCGCCTTCAGCCGCCGCGCAGGAAGTGGCGGGAGAACTTGAGAAGCGACTCAATCAGCAGGTTTCGGCATTCGACCAACTCGCCAAAACGGCGGTGCCGGCCATCAATCAGCTCGCTGCCCAGGCGCATCTCGGCGTGCTGCGTTAAAGCTTGAGAGGGCGGCGCCCCGGAAACCCTGGGCGCGGTTGACGCCCGCCGCTTCGCATCTGAATCGCGAATCAGGAAGAACGATCCACCATGGACTACGCTCTCATCACCGGCGCCAGTTACGGCATCGGCAGCGCCTTTGCTCACGCCTTGGCGGCTCAGGGTCGCAACCTGATCCTCACGGCACGGTCGGACGACCGGCTGCAGCAACTGGCTGGCGAACTGCAACGTTACGGCGTGGGCATTCAGATTTTCGCGGTGGACCTCGCGGCGCCGGACGGCGTCGCGAGGCTCTGTGATTTTGTGGCTCGCCGCGCGTTGACGGTTGACCTGCTGATCAACAATGCCGGCTTCGGCAGCGGCGGCGAGTTTGCCAAGCTTGAGCTGCGGGATGAGGTGCGCATGCTCGACCTCAACGTGCGCGCCGTGGTGGCCTTGACGCATTATTTCCTGCAGCCGATGCGCGACCGGCGCCAGGGGGCGATTCTCAACGTGGCGTCAACAGCCTCCTTCCAGCCAGTGCCCTTCATGACGACCTACGCCGCCACCAAGGCCTTTGTCCTTAATTTGTCGCTGGGTCTGTGGCGGGAAAATCGGCGGTACGGGGTGCATGTCATGGCTCTTTGTCCGGGCACCACGGCGACACACTTCTTCGAGGCAGCGGGCATTCGACCGCGGCGGGCCGTCATGCAGACGGCGGAGGATGTGGTGGCCGCGGGCCTGCGCGGGCTACGGCGGCGCCGTCCATGGGTGGTGAGCGGCTGGCAGAACAAGCTGATGGTGTTCATGGAGCGCGTTATGCCGCGCACGCTGGTCATTAACCTGGCCGCACGTTTCATGGAGACCAGTATCTAAGCCGAGGGGCGAGGCCGCGGGGCGCCCGCGGCGTGACGTTTCGCCCGCGCTTCCCCCTGGTGCCGCGGTTGCCTGTCGGAGGCGCGGCGCGCTTCGCCTTTCCGGCCTTCCGGGGCTAAACTGAAGCATCCCTCATGCGCTTACGCACCGCCGTATTTTTCGATCGCGATGGCGTCTTGAACGAGGACTCCGGCTACATCGGCCATCCCTCGCGTCTGGAGATCTACCCGTTCGCGGCGGCGGCGGTGCGGCAGGTGAATGAGGCAGGGCTGCCCGCCGTTCTGATCACCAACCAAGCCGGGGTGGCGCGGGGATACTTCGACGAAGCCATGGTGCAGGAGATCAATGCGTTGCTGCAGACAGCCCTGGCGCGGGAAGGCGCCCAGCTGGATGCCATTTACTACTGCCCGCACCATCCCGAGGGAACCGAAGCGCGCTATCGCGTGGAGTGTGAGTGCCGCAAACCCAAGCCGGGCATGCTGCTGGCGGCGGCGCGCGACCACGGCCTCGACCTGCGGCGTTCCAGTCTGATCAGCGACCGCGTTGCCGAAGTCGGCATGATGCAGGCGCTGGGCGGCTATGGGGTGCTGGTTCTCACCGGGTATGGCGCCCGCGAGTGCGCCGCTCGCGAGGCCTGGACGCAGGCGCCCGACAGCATTGTTCCCAACGTCCTCGATGCCGTGACACAAATCCTCGCCCGCCAATCCGTCGAGGTCACCTCCTGAACGTGCTCACCGACCTGCAAGCCGTGCTGGAGGTCTTTCCGTCATTGCACATTGTGGCGTGGGGGGATTTCGTGGGCGACGAGTTTCTCGAGGGAGAGATTGCCCGCGTGTCGCGCGAGGCTCCGGTGCTCATTCTGAAGCAGCGGTCCAGCCGCATCGTGCCCGGCGGCGGAGGCAATGCAGCAATGAACCTGGCGACGCTCGGCGTGCGCGTCAGCCTGGTCGGCCTCATCGGAGCGGATGAGGTGGGTGATGGGCTGCAGCGCTGCTTTCAGGCCGCTGGAATTCAGACCTCCGGTCTGATCCGGGTGCCCGGCCGTCCCACGCCGCGCAAGACGCGCATTCTCGCAGGTCACGCCCACACCAGCAGGCAGCAGGTCTTGCGTATCGATCATGAGCCGGAGTCAGCCCCGTCCACGGCCCTTCAAACTCGCCTGGCGCGGCATGCCCGCCGTCTGGCCGGACAGGCGCAAGGTGTGCTGCTCTCCGATTACGGCTATGGAAGCGTGACCCCGGAACTCAGCCGGCAGGTGACGCGCACCTTGGGGGCCGGGCAGATCGTCACGCTTGATTCCCGCTACCGGTTGGCCGCCTATCGCGGCGTGACCGCGGCCACCCCCAACGAACCCGAGGTTGAAGAAGCGTTCCACATTCGTATCGGCGCCGACCGCGGGCGGCTGGAGGAAGCCGGGCGGCGATTGCGACGTGAGCTCAAATGCCGTTGGCTGCTGATCACGCGCGGGCGCGATGGCATGGCGCTCTTCAGCAGTCGCCACGCCCCGCTGCATCTCCCCGTGCATGGCAGCGATCAGGCGGTGGACGTTACCGGCGCAGGCGATACCGTGATTGCCGTCCTGACCGCGGCATTGGCCGCGGGCGCTGACGGCCCCGCCGCCGCTCGCCTGGCCAATATCGCCGGCGGTCTGGTGGTCATGAAACGAGGGACCGCCACGATCAGTCGCGCGGAACTGCTCGCCGCGGTCCGCACATTGCCGGTTGCCGGGCATTCTGCCGGGCCGGTTAAGAAGCGGGACGGCCACCGGTGAGCTACCGGGCTAAGATTGTCACCGCCGACGCTCTGGTCGAGCAAGTGGCGGGCTGGCGCGCTTCGGGGCAGCGGGTCGTGCTGGCCAATGGCTGCTTCGATATTCTCCATGTCGGTCACGTGCGTTACCTGCAGGCGGCACGCGGCTGCGGCGATCGCCTTGTCGTCGCTGTGAATTCCGACAGCAGCACGCGGACGTTGAAGGGCCCGGGCCGTCCGGTGCTCCCCGAACAGGCACGCTCCGAGCTGGTGGCGGCGTTGGCAGTGGTGGATGCCGTGATCGTCTTTGCTGAGTTGACGGTCGAGCCGTTGCTGCGCCGGCTGCGGCCCGACGTACATGCCAAGGGTACAGACTATAGCGTGGCCACGGTGCCCGAGCGCGCTGTGGCGGCGGCGTGCGGCATCGAGATCGCCATCGTGGGTGACCTGAAAGAGCACTCCACGCGCGATCTGCTGGCCGCCATTCAGAATCGGCACCCTGGTCCGGATTCCCACTAGCCCAACCACCGCAATCATACCGTTCGCGCCACTCGTTGCCCCCATGGATCCCCGCATTCTTATCGTGAAGCTCAGCAGCATGGGTGACATCATTCACGCATTACCCGTGCCAACGTCGCTGCGGGCCACGTTTCCAAAGGCCCGTTTGGCCTGGGTGGTGGAGAAGCGCTGGGAATCGTTGATCGCGAACCATCCGGACCTGGATGAGGTATTGACGGTGGACAGGTTTCGCACCCGGAAGCGCTGGCACACGCTGCCCGAGCTGTATCGTGAATTGCGACAGGTTCGGCGTTTCCGCGCTGACTGGGCCTTGGATGTGCAGGGCACGTTGAAGTCTGCCGCGGTCACGTTGGTCAGCGGAGCGCCGCACCGCGTCGGTTTCTCGGCACGCGTGATCCGAGAGTCGGGCGGCAGCCTGGCCTACCACCACCGCATCGATCCGCGGTCGTTCCACATCGTGGATCAGATGCTGGATGTCGCGGAGGCCATTGCCCCGTTGCAACGCCGGCACGAGTTTGCCTTTCCGATCTCCGACGCCGTACACGCGGAGATTGCTGCGTGGCTGGACAGCCTGCAGATCAAGAACTTCGTGTTTCTCTCACCAGGCGGGGGTTGGGCCGCCAAACGCTGGCCCAGCCATCGTTATGCGCAGCTGGCGCAAAGGCTCGAGCAGGAACTGGGCTTCGTTGCCATCCTCAACCGCGGTCCTGGAGAGACAGCGCTGGAGACCGCCTTCCAGCAAGCCAACGCCATCCGGGCCCGCCTCTTCTCGGGGGACGTGCCGCATCTGGCTGCCTTGTTGTCCCGTGCCCGGCTGGTCGTGGGCGGCGATACCGGTCCGTTACACTTGGCGGCGGTCATGGGACGTCCGGTGGTGGCGCTTTATGGACCGACTGACCCCATCCGCAACGGTCCGTATTCAGCAATCAGCAAGGTCCTTCGCAGGCATGGTGAGACGACCTACCGGCGGTCCAATCGCCACTCCTCCAGCATGCTGGCCTTGACGGTAGACGAGGTTCTGCAGGCCTGTCGCGACCTGTTACGTTCCCTGCCGCTCGATCTCAAGCAAGGAGCCGGTCCAGCATGAACGACGAGCACCTGATGGCGCGCCGCGGCGGCAACGCTGTCGGGCGCCGGTTTGAGCTGGGTCGCTGGCGGATTCCGCTGGGGTTTCTGCTGACGTTCATCTGGGTTCTGCGTGCTCATCCCAGCGTGCGCTCGCTCGCCTTGGGCCTCCCGATTGCAGCGGTCGGACTCGCGCTGCGCGCCTGGGCGGCGGGATACATTCGGAAAAACGACGCGCTCGCGACCTCCGGGCCCTACAGCTACACGCGTAATCCGCTTTACCTGGGAAGCACATTGCTGGGCATCGGCTTCGTGCTGGCCGGGGCCGACTGGTGGATGAGCCTGGGCGTGGCGCTGCTCTTCGTGCTGGTTTATCTTCCGGTAATCCGCCGCGAGGAAGCGTTTCTGCGCAGCCGCTTTGGGGCAGAATTCAATGCTTATGCGGGCCGGGTCCCGCGCTTGTTGCCCCGCTGGGGGACGGCACGACCGCAGGGACATTTTCGGCATCGCTGTACCTTCGCCATCGCGAGTACAACGCGCTGCTCGGGTACCTGGGCTTGACAGCGGTACTGTTGCTGCGACTCTGGGGCGTCCTACCCCAAGGAGGCGGATGGTTGCGTTCACTTCAGTAGCGACCAGTGCATCGCCTCAGGGCAAGTTCCAAACCGCGGCGCCCCGCATCCTGGTGGGGCGTCGGCTGGGGTGGCTGGCTGCCGTGCTTGTCGTGCTGGCTCCGGGATTACACGGCCAGAGTGCGCCGCCAGCCACCCCGCCACTCGGGGCGCAACCGGGCGAATTGCTGACGTTCAGCGCCACCTGGCGCCTCTGGCACGCCGGCGATGCCACGGTTCGTTTCGAGGATGTCGGACCCAACCGGCGCGTGATCTTCCACGCCGAGTCGGCGGGCATCGCCTCCGTGCTCTTCCCGGTCCACGACCATAGCGAATCGCTCTACGCGCCGCAGGCATTCTGTACGCTGCAGGTCATCAAGGACACCAGCGAGGGCCGCCGCAAGCGCCATACCGCGATCCTGTATCACCCGGAACAGCAGCAGCTGGTGCTCGACGAGCAAAATTTAAGTGCGAAGCCAGTTGTCTCCAAGCACGAAGTCAAGCCGATCCCTGGGTGCGTCCTTGATCTGTTCAGTTCGCTGGCTTACGTGCGGAGCCTGCCGCTAGCGGTGGGCGAAGTCTACAACTGCCCTGTGAACGATGGTGGTCAGACCGCGGAGGTGCGTGTGGTAGCGGATCTGAAGGAGCGCATCGTCACGCCCGCCGGCGCCTTTGCCACGATTCGAACCGAGCCCACGGTATTTAATAATCAGGTGTTCCAGCGCTCCGGCAAGATGTGGGTCTGGTTCTCGGATGATGCGCGCCATCTGCCGGTGAAGATTCAAGCCAAGGTCAGTTGGGGCACCATCACCGCGCTCCTCACCAAGGTGCAGGAGAGGTGAGGCGGGTGGGAGGTGAGGCATGGGCGATGCGAAGCGAGTGTCGCGGGCGGAAGGGCGAAGGGTGGGACATGCAGGCGTGTCTGACACTGAGGTGCCGCTTGTTACACTCATGGAAGAATGACGTCGTCCCTGTCGGGTCTGAATCCACAACAGCGTGAGGCGGTCGAGCACGGGGAGGGCCCGCTGCTCATCCTGGCCGGCGCCGGAAGCGGCAAGACGCGGGTCATCACCCAACGCATCGCCCATCTAGTCAACGTTCATCGCGTGCCCACCAGCGCCATCCTGGCGATGACGTTTACCAACAAGGCCGCGCAGGAGATGCAGCAGCGCGTGGCCGGCTTGCTGGCCGACAGCTATAGCGGGGCGCCGCTCATCTCGACGTTTCACTCGTTTTGCGTGCGGCTGCTGCGGCGCGACTACCCCCTGATCGGGGGCAGCAAGGATTTCGTCATCTACGCCGACGATGAGCAGATGGCGCTGGTCAAGGGACTGTGCCGCCAGCTTGGCCTGGACGACAAACAGTTCACCCCGCGCACCGTGCTCTCGCGTATCTCCAGCGCCAAGAACAAGGGCTGGACCCCGCGCGATCTGTTTCAGAACGCCGGCGACCCGCGCAGCGAGCGCGTGGCCGGCATCTGGGAGCGATACCAGGCGGCTCTGCGCCAGGCCAACGCCCTCGACTTTGACGATCTGCTGCACGAAAGCGAGCGGCTGCTGCGCGAGAGCCCGGAAGCCGGAACGCGCTACGGCGAGCGCTTCCGCTTTCTGCTGATTGACGAGTACCAGGACACCAACCGTCCTCAGTACGAGTTGATGCGGCTGCTGACCCGTGTGCACCAGAACGTCTGCGTGGTGGGCGACGAGGACCAGAGCATTTACTCCTGGCGTGGGGCAGACATTCGCAACATCCTCGATTTCGAAAAGGACTACCCCACCGTCACATTGATTCGTTTGGAACAGAACTACCGTTCCACGCGCAACATTCTCGACGCCGCGTCGGCGGTGGTGGCGAATAACACCGAGCGCAAAGGCAAAACGCTGTGGACCGAGTCCGGAGCCGGCGAGCCGGTGGGGTACTGCGAAGCGCCGGACGGTGAGAGCGAGGCCCTGTTTGTCGCCGACAGCATCCAACGCTATCTGCGCCGCGAGCCCAAGGGCCACGCCGCCATCCTCTACCGTACGAACAGCCAGTCGCGCATGTTCGAGGAAGCGTTGCGGCGCTATTCGCTGAAATACAAAGTCATTGGCGGCCTGAGCTTTTATGAGCGGGCCGAGGTCAAGGATCTGCTGGCCTACCTCAAACTGGCGCTCAACCCGCTCGACTCGATGGCTTTGCTGCGCGTGATCAACACGCCGACCCGCGGCATTGGAAAGACCACGGTCGAGGCGCTGGAGCAGGTGGCACTGCAGCAAAACCAGACCATGCTGGGGGCCATTGACCTGGCCCTGCAAGGTCAGGAGGATGCAACCCTCACCACGCGCGCGCATGGTCCTCTGCGCGAGTTTCGCCGCCTGGTCACCGATCTGACCGAGCTGGTCGGCGCCGGCGGCCATGCCCGCGACCTGTTGCGCTATGTCGTGGACCGAACCGCCTATGTACGCCTGCTGGAGCAGGCCGACACACCCGAGGCGCAGGCGCGTATTGAAAATATCGAAGAGCTCTTGAATGCCGCCGCGGATTCCGCGGAGCGTGGCGAGACCATCGCCGAGTTCCTGGATCACGCTGCATTGGTCAGCGATCAGGACGAGTTTGATGAGACCGCACCGGTGACCTTGATGACGCTGCACGCCGCCAAGGGACTGGAGTTTCCGTACGTCTTCCTGGTCGGCTTGGAGGACGGTCTGTTTCCGCACAGTCGCGCCTTGAACAGCCTGCGCGAGATGGAGGAGGAGCGCCGTCTCTGCTACGTCGGCATGACCCGCGCCTGCCAGCGCCTCTATGTCACGCACGCCAGTTTCCGACGTCGCTACGGGGCCGGAAGCTTGGAGCCGTCCATTCCCTCGCGCTTTTTGCGCGAGGTGCCGATGCAGCTCTTCGAGGACCTCTCCATTCGTGGTGGAGGCGGCAGCTTGGGTGCCATGACCGGCGTGCGCTTGCCCGCCCCGGGAGAAACCCATTACGTCAGCGAAGGGTACAGCCAGGTGGAATCGCGCCCTGGACGGTCCAAGCCGAGCTACAACTCGGTGGACAATATCTCGGCTTTCTTCCGGCGGAAGGACGCCGCGCCCTCGCCTGCCACAGCCTCCCGCCCCGCGCCCGAGTTTCCCTCGCGTTCGGCACAGGCCTCGGGTAATCTTCGCGCCGCGCCGCCCAGCACCGCTCGTGGCCTCAAACCCGGCTCCCGGGTCAAACATCAACGTTACGGCACGGGGACAGTTCTACGTATCGAAGGCCAGGGCGAGGACGTCAAAGTCACGGTGTCGTTCCCTGGCTATGGCCTGAAAAAGATGGTGGAAAAGTTTGCCAGCTTGGAACTCGCTTAGCCCGAGCTTACGTGACCAAAGTTGCCCGCAACGGTGAAAACGACTCCTATGCCGCAATCGCGATGTGCCCGTTTCTGGCTGCCGGCAGTTTGCCTGGTCATGCTTCCGCTGCTCCCTCTTGCGGCGCAAACCGCCGCGGCTCCGCCGGCCACACCGCTGTTCAATGCCCCCGCCAACCAGAAGGCGCGCGCCGTGGCGGAGCAGGCAGTTGTGGCGCTGGGCGGTCAAGCCTATCTGCAGGCCCGCGATCACAGCGGCCACGGGCGCATTTATTCCTTTGATCGCGAAGGGGACCTCGACAGTGCCGGGACGGTGTTCTGGAGCTTCAGCCGTTTTCCTGATGCCGATCGCATCGAGCTCACCAAGCAGCGCGATGTGGTCTACATCTACAACGGCGAACAGGGCTGGCAGGTGACCTATCGCGGGGTGGAGCCCTTGAAAGCCCGACAGATTCGCGAGCACGACGATCTGGTGCAACATTCGGTCGAACACGTGCTGCGCAACTGGCTCCGCGATCCGCAGACCCTGATGCTCGACAAGGGCATCAGCCTCATCGAACAGCGCCAAGTTGAGTTGGTGAACTTCTTCAACAAACGGGACATGGAAGTCACCATCGCCTTTGATCTCAATACGCATCTCCCGGTCAATGAGACCTGGAAGCGGCGCGACCCGGATGGCGACGAGCCCATCTCGGTGTCACTCAGCTTCGGAAATTATCAGATGGTCGAAGGGATCAACACCCCCTTCGAGGTGCAGCGCTACGAGGACGGGAAGCGAACGCAGCAGCGCTATTACCAGTCAGCCAGCTACGTGCCCTTGGCGGACAGCCTGTTTGCGCCGCCGGTGAAACATCGGTAGGGGCAGGCAGTGGACGCGAGCGGCGCGTGCCAGAGGATCCGTACCACCTACTTCCGACCGTCTACCGCTTCCCGCGTGACCGCCAGCCCGATGACCGCCACGGCCGCCGCGGCCGGCAGCAAGAAGAAGCGCAGCGGATGCCCGGCTGCCAAAAGCGCGGCGATCTTTGGACCGGCGGCGGAGCCCACCAGGCCAATCGTCATCATGGTTCCAAAGACGGCGCCAATGGCGTGAGGGAAAGCATCCGCTGCCTGGCCGAGCGTGGTTGGGAAGATGGCTGCCATTCCGAGTCCGAGAAGGAGGGTTCCCATCCAGAGGCTGAGCGGCCCGGTACTGAAGCCCGCTACCACCGCGCCCAGAATGATGCAGCAAGCCGAGCCCACCACAGTACGGCGACTTCCCCAACGGGCAATCCACAGCCCGGCGCTCCAGCGCCCCAGCCCGAAGGCGGCGCTCAGGGTGAACAGCAGCAACCCGGCTTGGCGGGCATCGAGATGGAAATTGTCCGCCCCGATCTTGCCCGACCATACGAAGCCGGCATTCTCGGCCATAGATTCAACCAGCAGCAGCAAGCCGATCTGCCAGACGAGAGGATGCCAGATGAGCGGATGGAAGATCGCCGCCGACCGGGCGTGCGTGGATACCGCGGGAACAGGGAATGTCGTCTTCCAAGCTGCGGCCCCGAGCAAGAGCGCAAACGTCCCCAACGAGAACAACATCGTTCGGGTGGCAGCGCCGGGCAGCGTGGCAACCAGCAGCGGGACGCTGATTGCGCCCAGACTGAAGAACACTCCCAGGCGATTGAGGGCTTGACTGCGACGATCCGGATAAAGGTGGGCAACCATGGCGTTGCTGGCGGTGTTCAAGATTCCTCCTCCCAGACCGTAGGCCAGTGCCGCCGCCGCAAGAGCGGAAAAGTGATGCGCGTATGCCATGCTGATGGTCGCGGTGGCCGTCACGGCGAGCCCCAGCAACAGAGGCGCACGAGCGCCATGCGTATCGAGAAATCCGCCCACCAGCAGGGTGGAGAGCAGAACCCCCAAAGCGGGACAGGCGCCCAGCGTCCCTGCTTGCTGATAGGTGACGCGCAGCCCCGGCAACAGCGCGCCCATGAGAACCGCCAAGCCGCCAAATAAAAACATGCAGGCGTGCGCAATGCGGGAAAGTTGCAAGTTGGAGGACTGGCGCGGCAAGACCCCCATGATAACCGGGCAGTGCCGGGCAACACCGCCAAGCGCGACAATGGCCTACGGTTTATGCGTGTGGGGCTCCGGCGCGTCGAGGTAGGCGTAGTAGCCCAAGTCTTCTCCACGCAAGAGTTTGGTAATGAAGATGACCTGTCCGACATGCGTGCTGAAGTGCTCGACCACGTGGAAGACCGCCTCCAGCACGCTGACGTCATGACCTTGAATCTGTCGCTCATTCAGCAACACCTCCGGCGACAGGTGCTGCAGGACGACATCGGCCTCCCGCAGTGTCGCCGTCAGACGGCGCAACACGACGTCGCCGGACTCTTGCTGACGCGCGGTGAACTCCTCCGCTCGGCGTCGGGGCTCCACGGTCAGGCCGCCGACGCCCTCCAAGATCCATTGCCGAACGTTGCCATTCAAATGCAGCAACAGGTGGCCGACGCTATTGCAGGTGCTGCCGCCCCGCCACCACAGTTGTTCCGTCGTGAGGCGCACCACACAGTCTTCCAGGCGCGGCAGGTACTGCGCCGACAGCTTTTCGCGCGAAAAAGCGAGGAAAGCGGCGGCAAGTTTGGCGGAGACGGTGGCATCCATAGCGAGAACCGGCAGCACAAGCGATGCCGAGAGCGTACCAGCAACCTTGCCGACTGAAGCGATCTGGTTCAAGATCGGCCGGGGAGGGTCGCATGCCGGCCAAGGTCAAAGTGGGAATCATCGGTTCGCAGTTCGAGGCGGATATCCATGCCGCTGCCTTCGCGTTGGCAGCAGAGGATGCCGAGGTCGTGGCGGTGGCCTCGCCCTCGCCCGGCCATGCCGCCGCGCTGGCGGAGCGTTATGGCATCCCCCGGGTCTTTACCGACTACAAGAGTATGCTGCGCGAGTCCGACATCGAGATGGTGACTATTGCCGCTCCCAACCGCCTGCATGCACAGATGACGCTGGATTGCGCCCGCGCCGGCAAACACGTGGTCTGCGAAAAACCGCTGGCCATGACGTTGGAGGAGGGCGAAGAAATGGTGGAGGTGACGCGACGCGCCGGGCTGCTGCTGCTTTACGCCGAGGAACTGCTCTTCACTCCCAAGTACGTCAAGGCGAAGGAGATGGCCGATGCCGGTGCATTCGGCAAAGTGTACCTGGTCAAGCAGAGCGAGAAGCACTTTGGTCCGCATAGCCCCTGGTTTTGGGACATGGAGCGCTCCGGCGGCGGCGCCTTCATGGATCTGGGCTGCCACGGCATCGCCTTCTGCCACTGGTTTCTGGGCCGTCCCGCCATCCGCAGCGTCTACTGCCAGATGGGAACCTATGTGCATCAGGACAAGACGCGCGGCGAAGATGACGTGCTCTGCATTCTCGAATTTGCAAATGGAGCCCGCGCCCTGATCGAGAACAGCTGGGCCAAGCGCGGCGGTATGGACGACCGGATCGAGGTCTATGGCGAAGGTGGCGTGACCTACGCCAACCTGCACATGGGCAACGCGCTGCCCACCTACAGCGAGTACGGCTACGGCTATGCGGTGGAGAAAGCCCCTTCGACACGGGGCTGGAGCTATCCGGTCTTTGATGAACTCTGGAATTACGGGTTCCCGCAGGAGATGACCCATTTCGCACGTTGTGTGCGCGGTAAAGAAACTCCGCAGGTCACCGGCGAAGATGGGCTGGTGGTCATGGAAGCGCTCTATGCCGGTTACGCCGCGGCCGGAACGGGAAGCAAGATCGCGCTGCCCTTCCAGCCACGCGGTGTCGCCAAGCCGATTGATCTTTGGTGGCGCGAGGGGGAGATGGGGGCCGCTCGTCGAAAATAGTGAGGCGCGCCCAGGAGCGCGAAGGCCGAAGGGCGAGAGCCGAAGCCGGACTTCACGCGCCCCGGCGCGCTGCAGCATCGCTAGCGTAGCTTGCCGCACCTCAGTCTTTCCTCATCACTCATCCCTTTTCACTTTCCACTTTCCACTTTCCACATTCCACTTGCCACTCTTCTACCCGCCGACAGGGCACAATGAAAGGTGGCTGCCTCTTCCCCATGACGTCTTCCCGCACCGTCACCTGCATTCTGAATGGCGCGGCAGGGTCCTGCGAGGCAGAGCAGGCGAGCAAGGCACTCGGTCGCGTGTTCGCGGAACGTGGGACATCGGTGCGCATCGTGCTCCCCGCCGCGGGCGAAGACCTGGCGGCCCACGCGCGTCGGGCAGTGGACGAGCGGCAGCCACTGGTGGTGGCGGGAGGCGGCGACGGCACCATTGGAGCCGTGGCGGGAGCGCTGGTCGGGAGCGATACGGTGTTGGGGATTTTGCCGCTGGGCACGCTGAACCATTTCGCCAAGGATCTCAACATTCCGCTTCATTTGGACGGTGCCCTGAACACCCTATTGGCCGGACGGGAGATGTGCGTTGATGTCGGCGAGGTGAACGGGCGCGTCTTCCTCAACAACTCCGGACTGGGCCTCTATCCCCGTTTGGTGCGCGAACGCGAAGCACAGCAAAGCCGGGGATGGTCCAAGTGGCCGGCCTTTCTGCACGCCCTCTGGGTTGTGTTCTGGCGCCACAAGCGACTGCGCCTCCGCCTGCGATTGGATGGCGGCGACGAGGTTGTCTACCGCACGCCCTTCGTGTTTGTCGGCAACAATGCGTACATCATCGAGGGGCTGGACATGGGTACGCGGCTCCGTTTGGACGCCGGCCGACTTTGCGTGTACACCGCCCATCGGGCAGGGCGGGCGGCGTTGGTGCGGCTCGTCTTCCAGGCCCTTCTCGGACACTTACCACCCGGCGCATTGGACGCGATGGAGGCGGTTGAATTTTGCGTGCAGACGAGGAAACGACACTTGAGCGTATCCACGGACGGCGAGGTCCACCTCATGCCAACGCCACTGCAGTACCGCATCCTCCCTAAAGCGTTACGGGTGATGGTCCCGGCTGAGCGAAGTTCGGAGGGTGTGGCCTAAGCCCGCCATGCGCACCCTCGCCCATCTCTCGGACCCGCATTTCGGTCGCTTGGATCAGGCCGTCCTCGAAGCCTTGCAGGCATCCGTCATCGGCGCGCG
>Ga0102924_1001971_pt1 | contig 22933 bp, 20 predicted proteins | sample PaiPotPPM11metaG_FD_80116 | JGI IMG/M metagenome (GOLD analysis project Ga0102924, IMG submission 80116) | Iron sulfur acid spring bacterial and archeal communities from Banff, Canada, to study Microbial Dark Matter (Phase II) - Paint Pots PPM... ...
CACCCAACCCTCCCCCGCATGCGGGGGAGGGAAGGGAGGGGGCAGCGCCCAAAGGCGCACTTGGGGCGGGCAGCTACCAAGCCAAGCACATCATCATCGCCACCGGCGCGCGGCCGCGCGTGCTGCCGGGCCTCGAGCCGGACAAGAAACTGGTCTGGACCTATTTCGAAGCGATGGTGCCGGAGCGCATGCCGAAGTCGCTGCTGGTGGTTGGCTCGGGCGCGATCGGCATCGAGTTCGCGTCGTTCTACCGCACGCTCGGCGCCGATGTGACGGTGGTCGAAGTGCTGCCGCAGATCCTGCCGGTCGAGGATGCCGAGATCGCGGCGTTCGCGCGGAAAAGTTTTGAAAAGCAGGGCATCAAGATATTCACCGGCGCCAAGGTGACCAAGCTCGACAAGAAGGCCGACAGCGTCACCGCCACCATCGATGACGGCAAGGGCGGCACGCAGACACTTACCGTCGATCGCGTCATCGCCGCGGTCGGCGTCGTCGGCAATATCGAAAATCTCGGCCTGGAAAAACTCGGCGTAAAAACCGAGCGCGCGGCAATCGTCATCGACGGCCTCGGCAAGACCAACGTGCCGGGGATTTACGCCATCGGCGACGTCGCCGGCCCGCCGCTGCTCGCCCACAAGGCCGAGCACGAAGGCGTCATCTGCGTCGAAGCCATCAAGGGGCTGCATCCGCATCCGATGGACAAGCGGCTCATTCCCGGCTGCACCTATTGCACGCCGCAAATCGCTTCGGTCGGGCTGACCGAGCAGGCGGCGAAGGAGCAAAAGATCGACAGTCGCGTCGGCCGCTTCCCATTCGTCGGCAACGGCAAGGCGATCGCGCTCGGCGAGGACCAGGGCCTGATCAAAGTCATCTTCGACAGGAAAACCGGCCAGCTCCTCGGCGCGCACATGGCCGGCGCCGAAGTCACCGAATTGATCCAGGGCTACGTAGTGGCAATGAATCTCGAAACCACGGAAGAAGAATTGATGCACACCGTGTTCCCGCATCCGACGCTGTCGGAAATGATGAAGGAAGCCGTGCTCGATGCTTATGGACGGGTGCTGAATATCTAAAAGTGTAGGGTGGGCATGGCGCGCCGTGAGGCTTAACCGCGTGGGCAAAATCGAACGCGCGCTTTGCCCACGCGGTGAGGCCAGCGGCGATTTTGCCCACCCTACAAAGCAATCAGCCCCGCCATCGGCTTCACATCGGCACTGCTGGGAAAAACGTTCTCGGCAAGCGCGCGGTCGTCGGCGCGCAGGTGATCCTTCAACAACCCCTTGAGCACCGCGCGCAGATCGGTCATGGGTTTGAGATCGCGGTTTTCGTAGAGATCGGCGCTTTTCAATCCCGGCCAATCGGCGATGACGCGGCCGCCCTTGAGCGCGCCGCCGACGAGAATCGCGACAGTCGCGGTGCCATGGTCGGTGCCGTCGGTGCCGTTGATGTGCGCGGTGCGGCCAAACTCGGTGACCAGCGCGACTGCGGTCTCGCGCCAGGCCGCCCCCATATTGCTCTCGACCGCGGCCAGCGCGCCGTCGAGCGCGCCAAGCAATTGCGACAGCCGCCCCTGGGCGATGCCTTCGTTGAAATGGGTATCCCAGCCGTCGAGCGCCAGCGCGCCGACGCGCGGCCCGTCGGGCTGCGCCAAAAACTTCGCGGCGGTACCGGCGACTTCGGCAAAATAGGCGCGCACCTGGCCCGGCCCGGCGCCGCCGGGTTTTTGATCCATGTCGCCTTCGCGTTCGATTGCCGCCAGCTTGGAATTGTCTTCGAGCACTTCGGCAAGTTTCTGGTCGGAGTGCCGATACAGATCGAGCAACCGCTCTCTGGTATCGCCGCTCGTCGGCAAGATGCGCTGCGGCGACCATGACAGCACCGGCGCCGGCCCGCGCACGACGAGCGGCGTCACCGGACCGACGGCAAAAACCTTGCTGCCCTTCGGGTCGACGCGGCCGGCCGGCGCGAGGCCTGCAAGCGCGCGATTGAGCCAGCCGCTGTCGCTGATGCCCGGTTTCGGCAGGCCGCTTTCTAGCAGGTCCTGGCCGTCGAAATGCGAGCGCTCGCGGTACGGCGTGGCGCTGGCGTGAACGATGACCGCCTCGTTGGCCATGTACATGCGATGCAGATTCGGCATCGCCGGATTGAGCGCGAAAAAATCGTTGAGCTTGAGCGCCGGCGTCTTGCCGTCGAGCGTCAAGGCATTGTCGCCACGCAGCCCGATCCAGTCCGGATCGCCGACCGGCGCCACCGTCGCCAAGCCGTCGAGCGCGCCGCGCAGCACGACGGTGAGAAAGCGCGGGTCGCGGCCTTCGGCGCGGGCAATCTTCGGCATGTAGGCCCAGGCGAACAGCGTGCCGGAGGCCAGCAGCAATTCGCGGCGTGACGGTGCGTGGAGGCGTTTCATGGTCAGCTCCGCAGGAATTCCGGTGACATGACGAGCAGCGTCAGCGCCTGCACCCGGCTTTCCGCGAGCGCAATCGTCCGGCGCGTATCGGCCGAGGCGAGGGGGCCAAGGGCTGAGTCGAGCAGCGCAAGCGGTTCGGTGTTTGCCGCGACGCGGCCGGCATATTCATTGGCGATGTCGAGCCGATGCGGCACGCCGTCGATCCACGCCGCCGCGGTGTCCGGGTAGCCGTTCGGCGCCGGCGGCCGCCATAACGCCTCGCCGAGCGTGGCTTGCGCGCCGAGCACACGGCCGATGGCATTGTCCGGGTGCGTGCCGGTCAGCCGAAGCATGGCGACGAGCCAGGCTGACGGCGGTTTCAGCTTGCCGCGCTGCGGCGTCCACGATTCGTCCGCCGCGACCAGCGTTTTGGCGAGCGCTTTAAGATCGCCGCCGGTATCCTTGAAGGTCTTTTCCAGCTTGGCGACGAGGGAAGGCGGCGGCTCGTCAGCAACAAAATGCCGCGCGAGTTTTTGCGCGATGTGGTGCGCCGTCGCCGGATGGCGCGCCAGATCGGCCAGCACCGCGCGGCCCTGCTCGACGCCGTTGTCCGGATAGCGCTTGCCGAGCACGGTCTGCGCGCCGGGCTGGTGCAGCCGCTTTGCGAAGACAAACTCGCCGCCGTGCCCGGGTTCGGCGGGCTGAATCCATGTCCAGCCGGTAATCACGTTGGCAAAGCTCGTAACGTCGGCTTGCGTATAGCCGCTGCGGACACCGAGCGTATGCAATTCGAAAATCTCGCGCGCGAGATTTTCGTTCAGACCCTTGTCGCGATTGATGCCGGCGACCGAGTCCGCGCCCATCGACTGGACATTGTCCAGGTAGAACAACATGCCGGGATGGCTTTCGGCGGTTTGCAGCAAGTCGGCAAAGCGCCCGAGCACATGGGGCCGGATCGCCTCACGCTCATAGGGGCCGGCCATCGCGGGAATCTTATCCGCCGAGATGCAGAAATGGTTCGACCAGAACCACACCAGCCGCTCGACAAAACCGGTGTCGGCGCCGATGGCGGCGTCGAAGCGCACTTTGGCTTCATTCTGGATGAGTTGCTGGGGCAACGGCGGTTGAGCCGGCTGCGGCGGTTGCATCGGCTGCGGGTTCATCGCTTCGTTCTGGTTGGGCGCCTTGTTCGCTTCGGCCAATTTCTTGGCGCGCTGGTCGAGTTTTTGCTTGGCCTGCTGCTCGGCGCGAAATTCGAATATAGCGCGGATCGCTTCGCCGCTCGAAGGCAGATTCGCCGTCACCAGCCCGGCTTGCGGACGTTCCAGATCGGCGAGCAGGGCGCCTTGCGGGTCGCCGGCAATGGCGGCGATCGAACCGCCCGCCGGCCCACAGCCGAACCGGTGCAGGGCCAGTGCTGCCGCTTCCTTGCCACGAGCGGTCACAGCAAAATCCTCCGGGATGGAACAAGCCGCCGCCACTGATGAGACGATTCTATTGTGGCAAAAGTTTCTTCGGGAAGCCGCCGAAATGCATCAGGTTCGTTACATTTTGTTCAGGTGACCGCACCGGCTGCCGCCGGATCCGCATCTTGCGGCGCAGCAAACAGGCTCGTAAGTAATGATGCGGACAGTCACGGAGCCGTCATGGCTAATGTCATCGATACGGTGGTGGGCAGTTCCCCGCGCCACCCGGAAAAAGCGCACCGGCCGGATCAGCCGTCATTGCGCAAGCCGGAGTGGATCCGCGTCAAGGCGCCGGTCTCGGCCGCTTATATCGAAACGCAGGCAATCGTGCGCGCAAACGGCCTGCACACGGTGTGCGAAGAGGCCGGTTGCCCCAATATCGGCGAGTGCTGGGAGAACAAGCACGCCACGTTCATGATCATGGGCGATACCTGCACGCGGGCCTGCGCCTTCTGCAACGTCAAGACCGGACTGCCGGGCGCGCTCGACGCGTCGGAGCCGGAGCATGTCGCCGACGCGACGGCAAAACTCGGGCTTGCGCATATCGTCATCACCTCGGTCGATCGCGACGACCTTGGCGACGGCGGGGCGGCGCATTTTGCCGCCGTCATTCGCGCCATCCGGGCGCGCTGCCCGAAAACCACGATCGAGGTTTTGACGCCGGATTTTCTGCGCAAGGACGGTGCTGCGGACATCGTGGTCGCGGCGCGGCCCGATGTCTTCAACCACAATCTCGAAACTGTGCCGTCGAAATATCTCACGGTGCGTCCCGGCGCGCGCTACTTCGCCTCGATCCGGTTGTTGCAGCAGGTCAAGGAACTCGACCAGCAAATGTTCACCAAATCGGGAATCATGGTCGGGCTCGGCGAGGAGCGCAACGAAGTGCTGCAAGTGATGGACGACTTGCGCGCAGCCGATGTCGATTTCCTCACCATCGGGCAATATTTGCAGCCGACCCGCAAGCATCACCCGGTGCTGCGCTTCGTGCCGCCGGAGGAATTCGAGGCGCTGGCGACCATCGCCTATGCCAAGGGCTTCGCGATGGTATCGGCGAGCCCGCTGACGCGCTCCTCGCATCATGCCGGCGAAGATTTCGCCCGGCTGAAGGCGCTGCGGGCGGCCGGCGCGGCGCGCTGATTTTTTGATGCCGCAATTTTCGACCACACGGCGAGTACAGCACTCCGCGGCCGACATGTTCGATCTGGTTGCCGATGTCGAGCACTATCCGCAATTCGTGCCGCTGTGCCGTTCGATCGAGGTGCGCAAGCGGACCAAGGACGGCGAGGGCAGGGACGTCATCGTCGCCGACATGATGGTGGCCTACAAGCTGATCCGCGAGACGTTCACCAGCCGCGTCACGCTCGACCGGCCGAAGCTCGAGATTTTGGTCGAATATCTCGAAGGACCGTTCCAGCGCATGAACAATCGCTGGAGCTTTCGTCCCGAAAGCGAGCGCGCCTGCGAGGTCGAATTTTTCATCGTCTACGAATTCCGCAGCCGCATGCTCGGACTGTTGATGGGTTCGGTGTTCGACGCCGCGTTCCGCCGCTTCGCCGTCGCGTTCGAACGCCGCGCCGATCAGGTTTATGGCACGCAACCGGCTTAGCTGCCGCATTTGTAGAAATGCTTGCGGGAGCTGTGCACGTCACAAAGATTATTTTGCACTAAACCGCTCGCGCGGTAATAACGCACATCGAGCTTTGAGCGCTCTGCCATTGGCCCTGTAACGCTATTAGACTCACTTTCACCGCCGTTTCGCCCAACGACGCGATCGAGGTCAGCGCCGATCTGGACTAAAGCTGATCACAGGTGGGAAGTTTACAGACGGCATCGAGGCAATCCCACCTCATGCTCAAGCCGCCGCCTGATCCCAACGGGCGTCACCAACTTTCGGCGATAATTCCAGCCATCTTTGATGCAGGTTAATATACTTAATCTAGATTACCCTTCCGAGGGAGAATACAGGACACAATAACCCATTGGGCTAACTCTGCCCTCCACAACCTTGCACGTCCCGGCTGCCATCATTCCATCCCCCATCATTCCACCTCTCCTGCCGTCGGCGGAAATGAAGAACTTGCACATACGGCACATCCGCATCTGATTGGGATAATCCTGATATTGCGCAGCCGATTTGCTGACTTTCCCTTGTGCAGAACTTGAATACGGCAGTAGCGGTACCCCGGCCGCAGTGGTGAAAAGCGCCGCTTTTGTTAACCAGGTGCGGCGTGAAATCTTCCTCTCAGTTGACATAGCATTCTCCTCTCATCGTCCTTCTGGACGGCATCCTGTCGCGGGAAAGCCTCTCGTTTCGACGATACACTTGCGTGTTTTTAGTTAGAGCGAGTTAATCGCTTTCTCCAGCTTGGCCCGGATAGCTCGTGCTTTTTCCAACAAAGCAGGATTCTCGATCGCCTTCATCGATGCGACAGGATCGATGGCTGCCACCTCGACCTGACCGCGCGAAGCGGCCTGCACAATCACGTTGCAGGGGAGCATGGTCCCGACCTTGTCTTCGAGCTTCAACGCTTCATAAGCGAGCGCCGGATTGCACGCTCTGAGGATACGATAAGGTCGAAAGTCCACGTTGATCTTCTTCTTGAGCGTCTGCTGCACATCGATTTCGGTAATGATGCCGAAGCCCTCGCGTTTGAGAGCCTCTTTCGTCCTCTCAACGGACTCATCGAAGTCTGCCGAGAGAAGCTTGCTGAAGTAGTAGGCCACGACGGTCCTCACATCATTGCTTGGGAGGGGGCGCTATTTAGAGGAGACATGAGCTTCTGCGCCTCATGAGCCAGACAGGAGTTTTTTGCGTTCCTCATATTCCGCGCGATCGATTTCACCGCGCGCAAAGCGATGCTTGAGTGTGTCGAGTGGAGTGTTTCCTTGTGAGGATGATTGCCATCCGAGACCCAATGCGCGTAACACCCATGCGATGATCAGCACCGTTACGACGATGAAGACGATCATCATGATCGGACCAAAAATCATCCCGTACCAAGGCGCTGAAGAGCCGTCCCACCAGCCGTACATCATGGCATTACTCCGTGTTAAGCGTTAAGCGGGCCGTCGAATAATTTCAACCTAAACCGCGGTTTGTTATCCGCTTTGATCTGGATCAACTGGATGGTTCTACACCGCGGCCTTGCGGTAGTCGGATTAAACGACGCCTCAGCACAAATAGGCAGCGAGCAAAGAAAGTGGCAAGTGGCCTAACAGAGCCATTCCCGATACGTCGCACGAGTATGAGATTTCTGCGATGCCTTGCGCCTATCGCGAGACCAGGCGTGCGCCATCGGAGGGCGTCGCAGAAAACCTATTGCACTGAACTGCGGTCAGCGAGTCAGGCTATTTGCGGATCGTCATGTCGTCGATCATGCGCCGCCGCAGCGGCTTCATCTGTTCGGTCATCGTAAAACTCCTGTTGCTGGATCACACAAACGTGCAATCTTGACAGACAGGACGATCGACCGAGACGACGTGTCCCCTTCTCAGGAACGCGGCAGTAGGGTCGCGAAACGGCGATTGTGCGACGTATCAGGAATGGCTTTGTTGAGCCACTTCCCCGCCCCGACCCTCGACGCAACGTAAACTTGGACGCTGCATTCCCAATGGCCGCCCCACTTCGGTTCTCACGCCGCGCAAAGGCGCTTAGTAGAAGTACGTATGTCGATTCTGCTTATTGCCTTTGAGATGTGACCAATACCTTCTGTCGTCTTAATCGAAATGTCATCGGCCTATCGGTCTATAGACTGATCCGTCGAGCACGCGCGTTTGCCGTGCGGGAACGATTGATGTGATCCAGGCGCCGAGTCAGAGCAACATCATGCCCGCCGTCCTTGGCGAGCGACAGATATTCATTTCGACCGTGCTTGCGAAGCGCCCCGAGCGCCGGCTGGCGCTCACGGTTGTTCTGTTGTCCTTCGCGAGTTTTATTTGCATGATTCCGTTCGCGCGTCTGCCACTGCTCCAGGTATGGGCGTTCATACCGATCTACGAGTCGGCGCTCATCATCAGCGATCTGATCACCGCAATCCTGCTGTTCGCGCAGTACAACTTGCTGCGTACCCGCTCGCTGCTCGTGCTCGCCAGCGGGTACCTGTTCACCGCCGCAATGATCGTTCCGCACGCGCTCACCTTCCCGGGCCTGTTTGCGCCGGCCGGGCTGCTGGGTGCGGGACCCCAGAGCACCGCTTGGCTTTACATGTTCTGGCACAGCGGCTTTCCGGTCGTCGTCGTCGTGTACGCCCTGCTAAAGGACGCTGAACGCGAAACCGTCGGGCCGCGCGGGTCTAGTCGCGCCGCAGTGGCAACGAGCGTTGCCGTCGTACTCGCGGTAGTATGCGCACTGACGCTTGCTGCCACGGTGGGTCGCGACGTCCTGCCCGAAATCATGGTGAACAACCACTATACCTCGGAAATGACGTTCGTGAACACCTCGGTTTGGCTGTTGAGCCCGGCCGCGCTTGCCGTCCTGTGGTTGCGACGGCCGCACTCACTTCTCGACCTGTGGCTCACGGTCGTATTATGCGCGTGGCTCTTCGAAGTGGGGCTCAGCGCGGTGCTCAATGCTGGGCGTTTCGACTTCGGCTTTTATGCTGGTCGCATCTACGGCCTTCTGGCGGCGACCTTCGTTCTGTCGATGCTGCTGCTCGACATGGCCGCCCTCTATGCGCAGCTCATCCGCCTGCTTGGAACCGAGCAACAGGAACGCTTGCGCGTGGCGGAGCGGCACCGCCGCCTGTTCGACACGTCGCTTGATCTCATCCTGGTCACGGATCGGCGCGGTCAATTTATCGAAGTGAGCCCGAGCTCGACTGCGATCCTGGGTTATCGGCCGGAGGAGATGACCGGCCACACCGGCACGGCATTCCTTCATCCAGATGATCTCGAGAGCGCGCGAAACGAGATGCGCCAAGCTCGTCGCGGCCAGCTGATGCGGAACTTCGAGACCCGCTACTTGCACAAGACAGGTCACGTCGTGACGCTCGCCTGGAACGGAGTCTGGTCGGAGATCGAGCAGTTGCATTTTTTCATCGGCCGCGACGTGACGGAGGCCAAACGTACCGAGCGCCTGAAGAACGAGTTCGTGGCTACGGTGAGCCACGAACTGCGAACGCCGCTGACCGCGATCGCCGGTTCCCTCGGGCTTTTGACCGGCCGCGGAGCCGAACAGCTTGCGGACCCGATGCGCTTGCTCAAGATGGCACAGGCCAATTGCCAAAGGCTGATGCGGCTGGTCAACGACATCCTCGACATCGATAAGATCGAGAAGGACGGGGCGGCGTTCGATTTTCAGCAAGTCGAGATGAAGCCCCTCGTCGAGAAGGCAATCGAGGCCAACTCCGGCTTCGCCGAAACGTTCGGTGTGGTGGTGAGGCTGGATGATCGGGTGGCCGATTTCGCTATCCATACAGACGCAAACCGTCTCATGCAGGTCATCGCCAATCTCCTCTCCAACGCGGTGAAGTTCTCTCCCCGCGGCCAGGAAGTCGTGGTTACTATCGAGGGGTCGAAGGATCGGGTCTGCATCGCCGTGCGCGACCATGGTCCCGGCATTCCGGATGAATTCAAGGCCCGCATCTTCGAGAAGTTTGTCCAGGTCGACGCCTCGGACGCGAGGCAGAGGGGCGGTACCGGCCTCGGCCTAAGCATCGTCAAGCAGCTCATGATTAGGCTCGGCGGAGACGTGAGCCACGATGCCGCGCAAGACGGTGGTACGATATTCCGCATCGACTTGCCACGCGGGGGCGCGCGAACTGCCACCAACTGCTACCGCGTAGCGGTTTAGTGCAATATATGTTTTGCGACATCGAACATTTTGCGACAGGTCGAAGCCGTAGGGTGGGCATTGCGTCGCTCTGCGGCGGAGTTTCGCGCAATCGGTCAGGGCGCAATGCCCACCCTACAGCGCTTCTTTCGCCAACAGCTCCAAGAGTTCGAGCGCTTGCGCGACAGACCGCAGCCGCACGCGGCGGCGGCCGATCTTGCCATAGAGCCGCTTGCGGGCAATACGCCGCCCGTCACGGCTCGCGGCCGCAAAGTGGACCAGACCGACCGGTTTTTGCTTCGTGCCACCACCCGGACCGGCGATACCGGTGATCGCTACCGATAGATCGGCTTGCGAATTTTTTAGCGCGCCGACGGCCATTGCAGTCGCGGTCGCGCCGCTCACCGCGCCATGGCGATCGAGCGTTGACTGGGGCACGCCGAGCATCGCTTGCTTGGCCGCGTTGGAGTAGGTGACAAAACCGCGGTCGACGACATCGGAGGAGCCTGCGATTTCGGTCAGCGCAGCGGCCACGAGACCGCCGGTGCAAGATTCCGCCGTGGCGACGTGCAGGCCGCGCGCGCGGCACAGATCGAGCACGCGCTTGGCGGCGCGGCGCAACTGCGCGTCGATCATGCGGCGCTCCACGGCAGCCGCACCGTCGCCGTCGCCATGGCGAAAATGCCTTCGCCGCGGCCGGTGAAGCCGAGTTTTTCGCTGGTCGTCGCCTTGACCGCGACGCGCTCCGCCGAAATGCCGGCGATCGCGGCAATGCGCGCGCGCATGGCGTCGCGGTGCGGCGAGACGCGCGGCGCTTCGCACACCACAGTGACATCGAGGTGCGCAATCATGCCGCCACGCGCACGCACGCGCGCGCAGGCGAAGCTGAGGAAGCGGTCTGACGACGCGCCCTTCCATTGCGGATCGCTTGGCGGAAAGTGCACGCCGATGTCGCCCTCGGCGAGCGCGCCGAGAATGGCATCGACCAGCGCATGGAGCGCGACATCGGCGTCGGAATGTCCGGTCACGCCGCGCGAATGCGGGATGCGGACGCCGCCCAGCATGACATGATCGCCATCGGCGAAGGCGTGCACGTCAAAGCCGTTGCCGGTCCGTACATCGGCGAGCGCGGCGTGGCGCAAAACTTCGGCGCGGGTGAAATCGTCGTTGGTCGTCAGTTTCACGTTGCCGGCGTCGCCCTCGAATACGCTGACGGGATGGCCCGCCCATTCGGCGAGCGCGGCGTCGTCGGAGAAATCCGCAATACCCGCCGCCGCGGCGCGCCGATGCGCCTGCATGATGAGATCAAAGGCGAAGGCCTGCGGCGTCTGCACCATGCGCAGGTGATTGCGATCGAGCGTTTCGGTCACGATCGAGGCATCGTCGATTTTTTTCACCGTGTCGACGATGGCGACGGCCGGCACCGCCGCGCCGTTTTTTTTGCCGGCCGTGATCGCGCGGCCGATCAGGGCACCGGTGACGAACGGGCGCGCCGCGTCATGAATGAGAACGATGCCGGGTGTTCGCGCCGTGAGCGCTTCAAGGCCGGCGCGAACCGACGCCTGCCGCGTCGCGCCGCCGCAAACCGGTGGCAACAATTTTTCCAGGCCGGCCGTCGCGGCGCGAAATATATCTTCGTCCTGCGGATGAATGACCGGCTGCACCGCGCCGATCTGCGGATGGCTAAGAAACGCGGACAGCGCCGGACGGATCACCGGCTCACCGGCGAACTCCCGATATTGCTTGGGCAGATCGCCACCTGCGCGCAGGCCGCGTCCGCCCGCAACGACAACAGCAGCGATTGTGTCAGTCATGTAACGCTCCGCTCGCAATTCCGGGATGGCTTTAGCGCATGTTCCCGGCTTGTGCGAACCGCGCGATAGAACTTCATCGAAAGCAGCCAAATCCCGGCCCAAAAGCAGCGCGATGAGGCTGTGCACACGGATCAGGGATATTGCAGTGCAGCACTTGCGCGGCCTCGGGATTTGGCTAAAGTATATGCAGAGCTTGGGTCACGCCTATTTCGTGTGCAAATGTCATCGAGCCCTTCTATCGTTGCAAAACAGCGCCGATCAATAGCGATCGGGCCGATATCGGTGCCTAATCCGGTGCTTTTAGCTCCCATGTCGGGAGTGACCGACGCACCGTTCCGGCGGCAGGTGGCCGGCCAAGGAGCAGGTCTCGTCATTTCGGAAATGACCGCCTGTGCAGCGCTTGCCATTGGAAAGCGCAATGCCCGGCTGCGGATGCAGGACCAGGGCGCCGGACTGCATGTCGTGCAGTTGGCCGGCTGCGAAGCAAAATGGATGGCCGAAGGCGCACGCATTGCCGAAGCCGGCGGCGCAGCGGCCATCGACATCAACATGGGCTGCCCGGCAAAGCACGTCACCAATGGTGAATCGGGTTCCGCGCTGATGCGCGATCTCGATCACGCACTCACGCTGATCGATGCGGTCGTGGCAACAGTCCGCGTGCCGGTCACGCTGAAGATGCGGCTCGGCTGGGACGAGCATTCGCGCAACGCGCCCGAGCTTGCAAAGCGCGCCGAGCAGGCCGGCGTGCAGCTTGTCACGGTGCATGGCCGCACGCGCTGTCAGTTCTACAAGGGGCTCGCCGACTGGGCTGCGGTCCGCGCCGTCAAGGACCGCGTATCGATTCCTGTCATCGTCAATGGCGACATCGAACATTTCGACGACGCCGATGCGGCGCTTGCGGCGTCCGGCGCCGACGGCGTCATGGTCGGGCGTGGCGCGCAGGGCAGGCCGTGGTTTCCCGGTCAGCTCGCGCGCTATCTTGCGACCGGCGCGCGCCAGACCGCGCCGGCGCTCAGCGTGCAGCTCGCGCTCATCAGCGCGCTTTACGGCGAGATGCTCGCGCATCATGGCATCGCCATCGGGCTACGGCACGCACGCAAGCATCTCGGATGGGCACTCGATACCGCCGCGACGACCGCAGGCGCGCCCGCCCATGTGCTCAAGCTGCAACGCGGCCGCGTGCTGACCGCCGAGGAGCCGGCTATCGTGCTGCGCCACCTCGCCGAGGCCTTCGACGCGCTCGGCGAGGAGAGTGCGGCGGGGAGAAACGCGGCATGAGCAGCGCCGAGCATCTGATAATGGCGTCGCCCGCCGATGTGGTGCTCAACGCGTTGCCGCATCCCGTCATCGTCGTGTCGTCGGACGGCAAGGTGACCGACGCCAATGCCGCAGCGGAAGCGTTCTTCGAAGTTTCGGTGTCGCATCTGCGCCGCCACTTGCTCGGCGACTTGGTGCCGTTTGGCAGCCCGTTATTGACGCTGATCGAGCAGGTCCGCGCGCGCGGCGCGCCGGTCAATGAATACAAAGTCGATCTCGGCACGCCGCGCAATCCGGGCGACCGGCTGGTGGATCTCTATGTCGCGCCGCTGCCGGAGCAACCGGACTCCGTCGTGGTGATGCTGCAGGAGCGCACCATCGCCGACAAGATGGATCGGCAGCTCACCCATCGCGGCGCGGCGCGTTCGGTGATCGCGCTTGCCGCCATGCTGGCGCACGAGATCAAGAATCCATTGTCCGGCATCCGCGGCGCCGCGCAATTGCTCGAGCAATCCGTCGACGACGACGACCGTATCCTGACGCGGCTGATCTGCGACGAAGCCGATCGCATCGTCAAGCTCGTCGACCGCATGGAAGTGTTCGGCGACGAACGCCCGGTCGAGCGCGAACCGATCAATATCCACGTCGTGCTCGATCACGTGAAACGGCTGGCGCAAACGGGGTTCGCCCGGCAGATCAAGTTCGTCGAGGAATATGATCCGTCGCTGCCGCCGATCCTGGCCAACCGCGATCAGCTTATTCAGGTGTTTCTCAACCTGATCAAGAACGCCGCAGAGGCAATCGGCGATAACAGCAGCGGCGGCGAGATCGCGCTTTCCACCGCGTTTCGCCCCGGCGTGCGGCTGTCGCTGCCGGGCGCCAAAACGCGCATCTCGCTGCCGCTTGAAATCTGCATCAAGGACAATGGGCCTGGCGTGCCCGACGAATTGATGCCGCATCTATTCGACCCGTTCGTCACGACCAAGCCGACCGGCTCGGGCCTGGGCTTAGCCCTCGTCGCCAAGATCATCGGCGACCACGGCGGCATCATCGAGTGCGAGTCGCAGCCGCGTCGAACCACCTTTCGAGTGCTCATGCCGGTTTACACGGGTGAGGGCGCCGCGCCGGACGCTGCCCTTCAGTCACGAGGGGATCATTGATGCCCGCGGGAAGCATTCTTGTTGCCGACGACGATGCGGCGATCCGGACCGTCCTCAATCAGGCGCTGTCGCGCGCCGGATATGAGGTTCGCTCGACCGGCAATGCCGCCACGCTGTGGCGCTGGATCAGCCAAGGCGACGGCGATCTCATCATCACCGATGTGCTGCTGCCGGATGAAAACGCGTTCGATCTGCTGCCGCGCATCAAGAAGGCGCGGCCGGATCTGCCGGTGCTGATCATGAGCGCGCAAAACACCTTCATGACAGCGATCCGCGCTTCCGAGCGCGGCGCCTACGAATATCTGCCGAAACCGTTCGATCTGAAGGAGCTGATCGCCATCGTCGGCCGCGCGTTGTCGGAGCCGAAGGAGAAGGTGCGGCAGCCGGCCAAGGTCGAGGATTTCGAATCCATTCCGCTGGTCGGCCGCTCGCCGGCGATGCAGGAAATCTACCGCGTGCTGGCGCGGCTGATGCAGACCGACCTGACCGTCATGATTTCCGGCGAATCCGGCACCGGCAAGGAACTCGTGGCGCGCGCACTGCACGATTACGGCAAGCGGCGCGCCGGGCCGTTCGTTGCCATCAATATGGCGGCCATCCCGCGCGATCTCATCGAGTCGGAATTGTTCGGACACGAGAAGGGCGCTTTCACCGGCGCCAATACGCGCAGCGCCGGGCGCTTCGAACAGGCCGAAGGCGGCACGCTGTTTCTCGACGAGATCGGCGACATGCCGATGGAAGCGCAAACTCGGCTTCTGCGCGTGCTGCAACAGGGCGAGTACACGACAGTCGGCGGCCGCACGCCGATCAAGGCCGACGTGCGCATCATCGCCGCAACCAACAAGGATCTGCGGCAGCTCATCCAGCAGGGCCTGTTCCGCGAGGATTTGTTCTTCCGCCTCAACGTCGTGCCGTTGCGGTTGCCGCCGCTGCGCGAGCGCACGGAGGACATCGCGGATCTGATCCGGCATTTCTTTTCGGTGGTGGAGCGCGAGGGACTGCCGCCAAAACAGATCGATCAGGCCGGGCTCGATCGTCTTAAAAAACACCGCTGGCCCGGCAATGTACGCGAGCTGGAAAATCTGGCGCGGCGGCTCGCCGCGCTCTATCCGCAGGAGACCATCACCTCGGCCGTGATCGAGGCCGAATTGTCGCAGCCGACGCTGACGGCGCCGGGCGAAATCAATCGCGCCGACGATAATCTCTCGGTCGCCGTCGAACGTCATCTCGCGCAATATTTTTCCGGGTTTGACGATGGCCTGCCGCCGCCCGGCCTGTACCACCGCATTCTGCGCGAGGTCGAAGGTCCGCTGCTGTCGGCGGCGCTTGCGGCCACGCGCGGCAACCAGATCCGCGCCGCCGATCTCCTCGGCGTCAATCGCAACACGCTGCGCAAGAAGATCCGCGACCTCGAGATTCAGGTCTATCGCACCGGCGGCGGCTAGTTCCGTAAGGATGGGCATTTTGGAACCGTCCGGGAACCGGGGCCCGGCACGAAATGCCGCGCCTATGAATTGTCGCAATCGGGCAACATTGTTGTATAAAAGCATCACTCGGGGGCGAGTGTCGGGCTCCCAGACTGTGTCCTTTTAGCCTAAGTCCCTGATTTCAAGGCATTCAAGGCGTTCATGACAACGGTCGAACAGCTCGCGCCAATCGACCCGGCTGCGGCGGCACCGATGCCGGTCGCATCTCGCCTAATTGGGGCGGTGGCGGTCGGCATCGCGCTACTGTCAGCGACGGCCACCTTTCTGGTGCTCGCCGGCCTTACGCCGATCGCGCCGGTTCACGAGGTCGTCGTCGAGCTCTTGCTTGGCAACCTCGCCACCGGGCTTCTGCTGCTCGCCATCATCGGACGAGAAGTTTGGGTCGTGGTCCAGGCCCGCCGGCGCGGCCGCGCCGGCTCGCGCCTTCACGTGCAGATCGTCAGCCTGTTCGCCGTGATCGCGGCGGTTCCGACCATTCTCGTCGCGGTGGTCGCCTCAACGACACTCGACCGCGGCCTCGACCGCTTTTTTTCGACACGCACGCGCGCGATGATCGAGCAATCGCTGATCGTGGCCGATGCCTATGTGAGCGAGCATGCGCAAGCCATCCGCGCCGAAGACCTGGCGATGGCCTACGATATCGGCCGCGCCAAGCCGCTGTTCGATCAGGATCGCGACCGCTTCCGCAAATTGCTCACCCAGCAGGCCATCGGGCGCGGCCTTGCCGCCGCCATCGTCATCACCGGCGACGGCCAGACCGTGGAGCGCGCCGACGTCACCATGGACAAGGCGATCGTCTTGCCCTCCAAGGAGCTGCTCAGCCAGATCACCGAGACTGATCCGCAGGTCGCGCTCATTCCGGAGGGCGACCACGTCGCCGCCGTCGTCAAGCTGAACGGTTACGACACCATGTATCTCTATGTCGCGCGCCTGCTCGATCCGCGCGTGGTCCAGCAATTGCGCGCGACGCAACAGAGCGTCGGCGAGTACGCCAATCTCGAAGCGCGCCGGCTGGGCATCCAGATCGCGTTTGCGCTGATGTTCGCCGTCATCGCGCTGATCGTGCTGTTGTCATCGGCGTGGATCGGGCTCGATTTCGCCAACCGGCTGGTCGCTCCGATCCGCCGACTGATCGGCGCCGCCAATATTGTTTCGACCGGAAACCTGCATGTACAGGTCCCGATCCACCGCTCGGAAGGCGACCTTGCGCGGCTCGGCGAGACGTTCAACAAAATGACGCACGAGCTGCGCACCCAGCACGAAGACATCGTGCGCGCGCGCGACCTCATCGACAGCCGGCGGCGTTTCACCGAGGCTGTGCTTTCCGGTGCCAGCGCCGGCGTCATCGGCGTCAATGCCGACGGCCGCCTCACCATCCTCAACCGCTCGGCCGAGCGTTTGATAGGGCGCACCGAAAGCGAGGCGCTCGGCCGGCCGCTCGCCGCAGTCGCCCCCGAGCTCGCCGAGATTTTTCAAGCCGCACGCAGCGGCAACCAGCGTCTTGTCCAGCGCCAGGTCACGCTGACCCGCGACGGTCAGGAGCGAAACTTTTCCGTCCGCGTGACCAGCGAACAGGCGGCGGAATCCGAACACGGCTACGTCATCACCATCGACGACATCACCGAGCTTGTGCTGGCGCAGCGCTCGTCGGCCTGGGCCGATATCGCGCGGCGCATCGCGCACGAGATCAAAAATCCGCTCACGCCCATCCAACTGTCGGCGGAGCGGCTGCGCCGCAAATACGGCAAGACCATCACCGACGATCCCGCCGTGTTCGAGCAGTGCACCGATACCATCGTGCGTCAGGTCGACGACATTAAGCGCATGGTCGACGAGTTCTCGCGCTTTGCCCGCATGCCGAAGCCGGTCATGACCGATGAGGATTTGGCCGACACCATCCGCCAGGTCGTGTTCCTGCTCCGCGTCGGCCACCCCGACATCGACTTCGAGGTCGAGCTGCCGGCGGAGGCGATGCCGGCGCGCTTCGATCGCCGCTTGATCTCGCAGGCGCTGACCAACATCGTCAAGAACGCCACCGAAGCGATCAGCGCGGTACCGCCCCCTCCCTACCCTCCCCCGCAAGCGGGGGAGGGTAGGGAGGGGGAGCGCGGCCGTATCACCGTGAGCGCGCAGCGCGACGGCAAGGACGTTGTCATCGACGTCATCGACAACGGCATCGGCCTGCCGAAGGAAAACCGGTCGCGCCTGCTCGAACCCTACGTGACGACGCGCGAAAAGGGCACCGGGCTGGGCCTCGCCATCGTCGGCCGCATTCTCGAAGAACACGGCGGCCGCATCGATTTGCGCGACGCCTCCGACAAAATCCCGGGCGCCCGCGGCGCATGGATGCAATTGCGCTTCGCCGCGGAAGCTCGCACCGCCACCGAACAAGTCGAATCGCGCCAAGCGGTCGTGTCACTCAGTTAAGTACAGGGCGACGGTCAGATCATGCCATCCGATATCCTCATCGTCGACGACGAGACCGATATCCGCGAACTGGTCGCGGGCATCCTGCAAGATGAGGGTCACGGCGCCCGCACGGCGCGCGACAGCGACGACGCGCTCGCCGCGATCGTCGCGCGGCGGCCCAACCTGGTGTTCCTCGACATCTGGCTGCAAGGCAGCCGGCTCGACGGCTTGCAACTGCTCGACACGCTCAAGCAGGAACATCCCGAATTGCCGATCGTCATGATTTCCGGCCACGGCAACATCGAGACCGCGGTGTCCGCGATCAAGCGCGGCGCCTATGACTTCATCGAGAAGCCGTTCAAGGCCGACCGGCTGTTGCTGGTCGCCGATCGCGCGCTCGAGAACTCGCGGTTAAAGCGCGAAGTGAAGGAGCTCAAGCAGCACGCGCCGCTCGTCACCATGCTGGTCGGCCACTCGCCCTCGGCCAATCAGTTGCGCCAGACGGTGGAGAAAGTCGCGCCGACCAACAGCCGCATCCTCATCATCGGGCCCTCGGGCGCCGGCAAAGAACTCGCCGCCCGCACCATCCACAGCCACTCGGCTCGCGCCGACGGCCCGTTCGTGGTGATCAACGCCGCCGCCATCACGCCCGAGCACATGGAAGTCGAATTATTCGGCGTCGAGGGCGGCAACGGCACGCACAGCCGCAAAGTCGGCGCGCTCGAAGAGGCCCATGGCGGCTCGCTGTTCATCGACGAAATCGCCGACATGCCGCGCGAGACACAGAACAAGATCTTGCGCGTGCTGGTCGATCAGACGTTCCAGCGCGTCGGCGGCAGCACCAAGGTCACGGTCGATGTGCGCATCGTGTCTTCGACCAGCCGCAACATCGAGGCCGAGATCGCCGCCGGAAAATTCCGCGAAGACCTCTATCACCGGCTGTCGGTTGTTCCGATCCGCGTGCCTGGGCTCGCCGAGCGGCGCGAGGACATTCCCGAGCTTGTCGAATATTTCATGACGCAGATTTCCCAGACCACCGGCCTGCCCAAGCGCAATGTCGGCTCCGATGCGCTCGCCGTGCTGCAATCGCACGACTGGCCGGGCAATGTGCGGCAACTGCGCAACAACGTCGAGCGCTTGATGATCCTCGCCGGCGGCGATCCGGAAGCCGTGATCACCGCATCGATGCTGCCGCAGGACGTCGGCTCGATGATTCCGTCGATGCCGAACGGCAACGGCGGCGAGCATCTGATGAGCCTGGCGCTGCGCGAAGCGCGCGAAGTTTTCGAGCGTGAATACTTGCTGGCGCAGATCAACCGGTTCGGCGGCAATATTTCACGCACCGCCGAATTCGTCGGCATGGAGCGCTCGGCGCTGCATCGCAAGCTCAAAGCCCTCGGGATAGATTGATGACGGAGGACGGACGACAGAGGACAGAAAAAGAATATAGCTATCGGTCGTTTCATCCGTCGTCCGTCGTCTGTCTTCCGTCGTCCGATCCCTGATGTCGCGCATCGCCTACGTCAACGGCCGTTACCTGCCGTTTGCCGACGCCAAGGTCCATGTCGAGGATCGCGGCTATCAATTCGCCGACGCCGTCTATGAAGTCTGCGAGGTGAGGGCAGGCCGGCTCATCGATGAGCGGCGCCATCTCGAACGCCTCAAACGCTCGCTCGGCGAAATGTCCATGACGATGCCGATGTCGCAAGCCGCGCTGAGTGTCGTGCTGCGCGAAGTCGTAGCGCGCAACCGCATCGGCTACGGCCTCGTCTATCTGCAAATCAGCCGCGGCGTGGCGCGGCGCGATCCCGCCTTTCCGCCGCAGACGCCGCCGACGGTTGTGGCAACGGCGCGCCCGCTCAATCTGGCGCGCAACGAGGCGCTCGCCCAAAAAGGCATCGCCGTGGTCGGCGTGCCGGATAATCGCTGGGGCCGGGTCGATATCAAGACCGTCGGGCTTCTGCCCAACGTGCTGGCGCGGCAGGCGGCGCTCGACCGCGGCGCGCGCGATGCCTGGTTCGTCGATAAAGAGGGCAAAGTTACCGAAGCCGCCTCCGCCAATGCCTGGATCGTCACGCCTGCCGGCGCGCTGGTCACCCGCCATGCCGATCACGCCATCCTGCGCGGCATTACCCGCACCGTCACCCTTGACGTCGTCAAGGCGCAAGGCCTGACTTTGCAGGAGCGCGGTTTCACGCTTGCCGAGGCCTATGCCGCGCGCGAGGCCTTCGAGACCTCGGCGACCCAGATTGTCATGCCGGTGATATCGATTGACGGGCACCGCATCGGCGACGGCAAGCCGGGCCGGATCGCCATCGCGCTGCGGCGGGAGTTTCACCACTTTGCTGAAGCGACGTAAAACCTACCCAGTCAGCGGATTAACGACATTCAAATCGGGAAAGCGGCTGAAGTCGCGGTCGGCGGACCATAATTCCCGCACGCCGTGCTGGCGGCACAGCGCCGCGATGCGCGCATCGTGAATCCGCGGCCCGACGATCTTGCCGGCAACGATCGTCGATCGCAAATGCGGCCAATATTCATCGGCTTCTGCGAGGAGAAGCAAATTCGGGGTTTGCAGCCATGCATCGACTGTGTCGAGCGCCAGGCTCAGCGGCGTCGGCTGGTTATAGACGCGCGGGTGGGTGACGACGCCGAGAAACTCATGCACGCACGGCCATGGAATGGCCCAGGGAACGCGGCGTTCTGCGAGTTCGCCCAAGCGTCGCGACGCGACGGCGTGAAATGGAGCTTCTTCGCGGTGCGCATAGACAAGGATATTGGTGTCGACCGCGATCACTCGCTGGGATATCCGTAAATAAGGTCGCGAATCCGGTCCCAGCCCGTGTCCTGCAGCTCGGGCCGCAGACCATTGCCGCGAAATGTCACCTGGCGCAAGCGAAATGCCGGGCGGCGCTTTTTTTCAGCAACAATCCGCCGCAAGCCCTGCTCCACCAGAGCCCGCAGCGTCGTACCCTCGCGCGCGGCGAGCTTGCGGGCGTCGCGCAGTAACGGATCGGAAATGTCGAGCGTCGTTTTCATGTCGGCAATAGATATGGCTCATATGATATGGGTAGCAATATAACGCACGAGAAGTTGCTACACAAGGCTGCGCCGCCTGCGGACGCGATGGCGGCGCGCGAGGCCGCTGTCACATCGGCAAGCCAGATCGGCATGCCGTTGGCGCGCATCGACGGCGAGCCGGGCCCGGTTGCAACCGAGTTGCGGCGTGAATTTTACCGCTTTGCGGAGATCGGACAGCCCCGGCTGCTGCCGACATGCTTCCAACTTGGGCTTGCATCGCCCTGCGCCGGGCCTTCTAATGGCGGCCGTAGGATGGCTTGAGCGAATCCAGCCTCCTTAACAACGTAAAGAAACGACCCGCGGGGCAGGACCCGCGCGACAAAAACGGAACAACGGCCATGGCAGCCGACCGCGCACAAAACTTACAAGACACCTTCCTCAACCACGTCCGCAAAGCTAAAATTCCGCTCACCATTTTTCTGGTGAATGGTGTGAAGCTGCAAGGCGTGGTGACTTGGTTCGATAATTTCTGCGTGCTGTTGCGTCGCGACGGGCATTCGCAGCTCGTCTACAAGCACGCCATTTCGACCATCATGCCGGGTCATCCGGTCCAGCTCTTCGAAGGCGCCGAGGAAGCGCCGGCCGGGGACAAGGACTAATTGGAGCCGCGCCACCGCGACACGCTTTCCGACCGGCTGAGTCCGACGGGCTCAGCAACCGGTCGCGCGCTTGTCGTCGAGCCGGTGCTGCGGCGCGCGGCAGGGCGCAACGCAGCCGCCGAGCGCACGCCCGCGGCGAAGCTCGACGAGGCGGTGGGACTTGCCCGCGCCATCGATCTCGATGTCCAGCAATCCGGCATCGTCACGCTCAACGCGCTGCGGCCCGCGACCTATCTCGGCAAAGGCAAGGTCGAGGAGATTGCAGGCCTCGTCAAAACACACGAAGCCGGCATCGTCGTGATGGATTGCGCGCTGTCGCCTGTGCAGCAGCGCAATCTGGAGCAGGCTTGGAATGTCAAGGTGGTCGACCGCACCGGCCTCATTCTGGAAATCTTCGGCCGGCGCGCGCGCACGCGCGAAGGCGCGCTGCAAGTCGAGCACGCCCATCTGACCTATCAGAAGGGGCGCCTGGTGCGCTCGTGGACCCATCTTGAGCGCCAGCGCGGCGGCTTCGGTTTCCTCGGCGGACCCGGCGAGACGCAACTCGAAGCCGACCGCCGCATGATCGAAGAGCGGCTCGCCAAGATCGAAAGCGAGCTCGTCAAGGTCAAGCGCACCCGCGCACTGCATCGCGACAGCCGGCGCCGCGTGCCTTATCCGATTGTCGCGCTGGTCGGCTACACCAATGCCGGCAAGTCGACGCTGTTCAACCGCATGACGCGGGCAACCGTGCTGTCCGCCGACATGCTGTTCGCAACGCTTGATCCGACGCTGCGCGCGGTCGATCTGGCGCACGGCGCGCGGATTATCCTGTCCGACACCGTCGGTTTTATTTCCGACTTGCCGACCATGCTGATCGCGGCATTTCGGGCGACACTCGAAGAGGTCATCGAGGCCGACGTGATCCTGCATGTGCGCGATGTCTCGCACCAAGACGCCGAGGCGCAGTTGCAGGATGTCGAGAAAGTGCTCGCCCAGCTCGGCATCGATCCGCAGAACAATTCCGATCATAAGCGGGCACTGATCGAGGTTTGGAACAAGATTGACCTTGTCGATGCCGATGAACGCGCTCGCCTCGCCAACATCGCCGAGCGGCGGCCGGCGGAGGCGAGGGCGGTGCTGGTTTCCGCGCTTACGGGGCAGGGGATCGATGCGCTTGCCGCGGCGATCGAGACACGGCTGTCCGAGGGCCGGGTGCTGATCGAGCTTGAGCTCGATCCCGGCGACGGCGCCGGCGTGAGCTGGCTGCATCGCCACACCGAAGTGATCAGCAAGACGATGGATGAAAATAGCGGCCGCATCGCCATGACCGTGCGCGCCGCGCCGGACAGGGCAAACGCGGTGCGGGCAAAGTTTCCGCCGTGACTACCTCTCCCCGCGTGCGGCTATCATATGCACACATCTCGATTGCCGATAGTTGCTGGGGCTGATTCCGTGAATCAACTGTTGATTCGCGGAGGCAGAGGTGGCGATCGAATTTGGGCTGGGGCGGTTTGGCGACCGC
>Ga0102924_1001972_pt1 | contig 22932 bp, 19 predicted proteins | sample PaiPotPPM11metaG_FD_80116 | JGI IMG/M metagenome (GOLD analysis project Ga0102924, IMG submission 80116) | Iron sulfur acid spring bacterial and archeal communities from Banff, Canada, to study Microbial Dark Matter (Phase II) - Paint Pots PPM... ...
CGCCGCAGCCCGGCGCGTACGGCAATCCCCAGTCGCCCAACGGGACCATCGGCGGCGGCAACGCGACCGAGTCGAGCGCGCATCCCATAACCGCTGACGAAGAAGACTCGTTCGACCTCGGCCCCCGCGGCGGCGCGGGCGGGGCCGTCCGCGGCGACGACACTGGCCCGATCCTCCTCGGCGGAGGAGGAGGCGTGAGCTACGGAGGAGGCGAGACCCCGTCCTCTCACCTCGTCCGTCGCGGCGACACGCTGTGGGGCATCTGCGGGTTCTATTTCCAGAACCCGTACCAGTGGCCCCGCGTCTGGTCGTATAACCCGCAGATCCGGAACCCGAACTGGATCTACCCCGGTGACGAGGTGCGCCTGAAGGAGGGCGCGGGAGGCGGGGCGACGGCCGCGACGCCGGGGCCCGCGCGTCCGACGAGCTCGTTGCCGTACACCGGGGGCGGGGCGACGCTGGTCGACCGCCGGCGGCAGGTCCCCGAGGGCACGGTGTTCCTGCGCGATCAGGGCTGGATCCGCGATCCGTCCGACGAAGTGTGGGGAGACGTGACGGGCTCGCCGCAGGACAAGATGTTCCTCACGGACCTCGACGAGGTCTATCTGCACGTCGATCCGGGTCACGATGTGCGGCTCGGCCAGGAGCTCACCGTGTTCCGGCCTCTGCACGTCTTGTCGGCCGGAACGATCGTACAGATCAGCGGTACCGTGCGCATCGATCAGTGGAACGCGCAGGACCGCATCGCGCGCGCCAAGGTGATCGAGTCGCTCAATCCGATCGAGCGCGGAGCCAAGATTGGTCCCCTGGCGCGGCGCTTCGAGATCGTGCCGCCCCGGCGCAACGACGCCGAGGTGCAGGCGCACGTGCTGGCCAGCGTCTACCCCAACGTCTTCTGGGGTCAGAACCAGGTGGTCTTCATCGACAAGGGCGAGGACGCCGGCCTCAAGCCGGGCAATCGCCTCTTCATCGTCCGCCGCGGGGATGCCTGGCGTCGCACCCTGGTCACGCCGACTGCGGGGTATCGCGTCTCGGCGGACGACGAGAAGCCGATGCCCCCGATGGAGAAGACTCCGGGGGCCCACGCGGACGAACAGAACTACCCCGACGAGGTCGTGGGGGAGCTCCGCATCGTGGCGTTGCGAAAAGACACCGCCACGTGCCTCGTCACTCAGGCGAGACAGGAAATCGAGCACAACGATCTCGCGGTCGCCCGCAAGGGATACTGAGGTCTCGCTCCGCGAAGCCGCAGAGACACACTGGCTAGTCGTACCGCTCCGCGTGGACTTGTTGCCGCGGCAGACCCATGTCCTTCCGCAGCATCTCGCGCACCGAGCCGACCATGCGCTCGAGCCCGCAGGCGTACGCGTGAGGAAGCTCGGCGCCGCTCGCCGAGAGCCCGCTCCACAGCTCGGGCAGGTGCGCCTGAACGTAGCCGCGACGGCCCGACCATGCGGCGCCGGGCTGCGAGAGGGTCGGCTCGAACCGGACATTCGGGTGGGCGCGGGCGAGAGCCTCGAACTCGTCGCGGTAGAGCATGTCTTCTTCGTGCCTCACGCCGAGAAGGATCCACATCGGAGCGCGCGACCCCGCCGCCAGCGCTGCGCGGACCATGCTCCGGATGGGCGTCACGCCGGTCCCCGTCGCGATGAGCAACGACGGCGCGGCGCTCGACGGCGCGCGCGTGAAGAACCCTTGCGGGCCCATGAACTTCAACGGCACGCCCGGCTCCACCGCGTGCAGCCAGGCCGAGCCGGGCCCGTTCTGCACGCGCGTGACGGCGATCTCGAACCGCGGCGAATCGACCGGCGCCGACGCGATCGAGTACGCGCGCTTGAGCGGGGCCTCGGGATCGGCCGCGCCGCCGGGGAGCGGGAGGTACGCGTTCACCCACTGGCCCGGCACGAATTGCATGGGCTGTGCGTCGTCGCGCTCGAAAGTCAGCTCGCGCACGTTGGGGGCCAGTCGGCGGGCGCCGACCAGCCGGGCACCGAACGTCGGCGGCAGGGGCATGCGCCTTATGTAGGCGCTTTCGCCGCGCGACGCATGCGGTTCGCCGCGTCGCTCTCGGCGCGCGGCTGAGCCGAAACGACCGACGATAGAGCCGCCGGCCGATACGCATACGCCGCCTTCACACGGGACAGCGACCGAAACGTCCGCTGCATGCGCAGGAGCGCGTCCAGCGTGTGATCGGTCGAGAGTCCTCGATCGCGCGCCGCGGCCAGCACGCCGTCGATCGGTGCCGTGGCCTCGCGCGGGTGGAACACGGCGCCCGGCAGCAGCGCCACCGTGACGGCGTCCTCGGACGCGACGACGCGCGCGTCGAACAGCTGTCCGCTCGCCGCCGAGAGCTCCTCGGCCGAGGGCTCGTCGAGCACCGTCACCGCGAACTCCGCCCCGCTCCACACGTCGACGATGAGCCCGCCCACCGCTGCGTGGTCCAGACCTTCGTCCGTGACCTGAAGAGCGGCCGACGCAGCGCGAAAGAGTCCCCTGTGCGACCGCTCGAGCGGGCCGAGCCACGCGCGCTCTACTTCGCTCAAGTCAAGCTCCACCTCGCGTCCGAAGCGCGCCCTCGTCATCGCGTCGCACCAGAACGCGCGGCTTCGCTCCTCGAACCAGGGATCTTCCGGCGCGAACGCTCCGGTGAGCCCCTCGAACCGGGCGCGCAGCTCGGCGACCCTCGCCGCCCGATCGGGTTCGCCGCCGAGCTGTTGGATGCGCGTCACCGTTTCGAACACGTCTCCCATCGTTTCGCGCGCGGTGATAGCCTGCCCTTCCGGCGGGTGCATGGCAAACCGCGTCTTTTTTCCGCAGACCGCTCTGAACGAGTGGATCGTCGACGGCTCCGTCGAGCTCGAGAACGGCGACCTTACGATCGTCGCAGAGGGTCGCCGCTATCGCATGGCCGAAGCCGTGCGCGTTCTGCGCGAGGTCACCGGCGCCGGCGACAGCCACGAGCTCGTGGGGCGGGTGAAGACACGGGCGTATCTCGAGCAGCTCGGCGCCGAGATCGTCGAGACTTCGATGCTCCTCGGCGACACCGCCTACGACGTCGAGCCGGGGTGGCTCGGCATCCCCATCGGCTCTTTCGCCGAGCATGTCGGCTCCGATGCTCGCAAGAAAGCGCGCGGCGGCAAGGGCGGCGCCGACCCCAAGACCGACGAAGACCTCCTCGCCCGGTTTCTCGCGAAAAACCTCTGAAAGCATCACACGAGCTGGCCAAGAGCGCAGCCGCGTAGCACGATCCCACGGCGCGGGTGGGGCAGCTCGGACGCCCCCGCCCCGCGCGATCGAGGGACCCGCTACGTGAACCTCCTCCTGGCCGACATCCTCTTTGGCGCGACCGCTGCGGTCTACCTGGCCGCGTGTGTCCTCTTCGCCGCGTTCCTGCTCGGCCGGGCCGAACGCGCCGCTCGCTGGGCGCCCCGGCTCGTCGCCGTCGGCGTGCCCCTTCACGCGGCGCAGATCGTAGTCGCGTCGCTCGTCCTCCACGTTTGCCCCGTCGCCGGGATCCATTTCTCGATGAGCATCGCGTCGATGGTCGCCGCGGCGGCCTACGTCCTCGCGCGCGCGCGCTTCCGCATCGACGTCGTCGGCGCCTTCGTGGCGCCGCTCGCGCTCACCTTCCTACTGGCCTCGCGTTTCGTCGGGTCGGCGGACGTCCCGCGTTTCCGGAGCGCCATCCTTCCGTTCCACGTGGCGGCGAACTTGCTCGGCGTCGCCCTCTTCACGCTGGCGTTCGCGACGGCGGTGGCATACCTCGTCCAGGAGCGTCGCCTCAAACAGAAGAAGCTCGAAGGCATTTTCCAGCGTCTCCCCGCGCTCGACGCGCTCGATCGCGCCGAGCACCGCTTCCTCGTCGCCGGCTTCCCGCTGCTCACGATCGGCGTGCTCACCGGAACGCTCTGGGCGCGCGAGGTCGAGGCGGGCGGCGCCGCCGAGATCGCGCGAGCGGCGTTGGGGTACGTCTCCTGGGTGCTCTTCGGTCTCGTCCTCCTGCTCCGGGCGGCGGCCGGTTGGCGCGGAAGGCGCGCGGCGTACGGCACGATCGCCGGCTTCGGCTTCACCGTCCTCGTCCTCCTTTTCTATCTCGTACGGGACGCAGCGGCCGGGGCATCGGTCGCGATGGGTGGACCTTGATCCTCGTCGTCGGGCTGTCGCACCGCACCGCGCCGGTGGAAGTTCGCGAGCGCCTCTCCGTGGGCGCAGACGTCCTGCCCGCGGTGCTCGCGCGGCTAGCTTCGCGCAGCGAGCTCCTCGAGGCGATGTTCCTGTCGACGTGCAACCGCGTCGAGGTGGTCGCGCTTGCGCGCAAGGGTGGCCTGGACGCCGCGTGCACGGCCATTCGCGAAGAGCTCGCGCGTCAGGGCGGAGTATCCGATCCGGCGGACCTCAAGCCGTATCTCTACGAGAAGCAGGGGGACGAGGCGGTCACTCACGTCTTCCGCGTGGCGGCGAGCCTCGACTCGATGGTCCTCGGCGAGCCGCAGATCCTCGGGCAAGTGAAGCAGGCGTACGACGCCGCCGTCGACGTGGGGTCGCTCAAGGGGACGCTCGGCCGGTGCATCAGCCGCGCGTTCGGCGCGGCGAAACGCGTGCGGACCGAGACAGCGATCGGCGCCGGCTCGGTGAGCATCTCCAGCGTTGCCGTCGACCTGGCGCGGCACGTCTTCGGCGACCTGAACGAGCGCGTCGTCATGCTCCTCGGCGCCGGCGAGATGGCGGAGGCCGCCGCGCGCAGCCTGAGGAAGGACGCCCGCGCGCTGCTCATTTGCAACCGCAGCTTCGATCGCGCGGCGGCGCTCGCCGGCGAGATGCACGCCTCGGCGGTCCCCTGGGAGGGTCTCGAGCAGGAGCTCGCCGCCGCCGACGTCGTCGTCGCGAGCACCGCGAGCCGCACGCCGGTCGTGTCGCGCGACATGGTCAAGCGCGCCATGCGCGCGCGAAGGGGGCGCACGCTGCTCTTTGTCGACATCGCCGTCCCGCGCAACATCGAGCCCGAGGTGCACCGCATCGACAACGTGTACGTGTTCAACGTCGACGACCTCGAGCAGGAGGTGGTCCGCGGCCTGAAGGCGCGCCAGGGCGAGGTGGAAGCCGCGGAGAAGATCGTCGGCGACGAGCTCGCGCAGTTCCTCGCCTGGACGCGCGGCCTCGAAGTGCAGCCCACCGTGGTCGCCATGCGCGTGAAGGCGCGCGCCGTCCTCTTCGCGGAGCTCGAACGCTCGCTGGCCGGGCGACTGAAGCACCTCACGGACGGCGACCGAGCGGCGCTCACGCAGATGATGGAGAGCGCGGTGAACAAGCTCCTGCACGCACCGACGACGAACCTGAAGGCGCGCGCCGCCGAGCACGAGGACGCCGGCGAGCTCGCTGCCGCGGTGCGCTTCCTCTTCGACTTGCAGGAGATCGCAGGGACGGGCGAGGCGCGCGCGCCCGAAGTGCCCGGGGCCGCGACCGGAAACCGCCCATCCGACGACGACGAGCGTCTGCCGAACTGAGAGCGAAGCCCGCGTCGGAGGGGGGCCGCCGCATTTGGCGGTCAACCGTCTTCGTCTTCGCCGCTGCCGTGCGGCTTGTCGAGCGTGAGGATGGATCGCGCCAGCTTCAAGGCGAGGGGGCCGTTGACCGGATGGCCCGACCCCACGTCGCCGGACAGCTGCCTCGCCAGCCGAACGATGAGGTCCCATTCGCTGGGGTCGGTCTTCGCCAGAAGGACGGTCGCACCGCCGGGGCCCCCGGTCGATTGCATCGTCGCGAGACGCTCGACGAACTCGCGCGCACGCACGGACCGCGCCGAGACTCTGATGGTGCCGGTCGGCGTGACCTGCAGGCCAACCTCGTCGGCCACGCTCCATCGTTTGGCTTCGGCGACGATCAGCTCGGCGGCGAGGCCGAGCTCCACAACGAATGTCGAGCTCGGCATGGCGCGAACCTATTTCGACATTCAAGCACGACGTCTCGAACCTTGGGTCCTCCAAAGGTCTTCCAAAGCATGAATTGGTTCGAGCGAATTCAGCGGTTGCCGGAAGAAAGGGAGTCGCTCTTGCGTTGCTGGGGGGGGGTTAACAAACGGAAATCGGAGCCATGGACCGCGAGCGCCTCGATTCGACAGCGCATGTCGTCGATGCGATGCGAGCTGCCGATCGCTTCCAGGCAGAGGCCGGCAGCTTATCCCAGCGCATCGGCAAACTGTTCGCCTCCTGGCCGGCGGTTCGCGCGCACCTCGCGGACTCCGGCGTCGCGGAGTCGGTCCTGGCGGAGCTCGATGCCCGCGAGGCCGAGCTCGCGCTGGCCGAAAGTGCGCTGCGGGAACGCAGCGAAGCGTTCTCTGCGCTGACAGGGAGGCTCACGCAGCAGCATGCCGAGCGACTGGTTCTCTTCGACCAGGCTCCCGATGCATACGTCTTCACGAATCGATCCGGCATCATCCGGGAGGCCAACATTGCGGCGGCCAAGCTGCTGGTGATGCGCCCGGAGGCACTCGTCGGGCGGCTGCTCATTTCGTTCGTCGCGCGCAAGGACACCCGCGACTTCCGCGAGTGCATCAGCGGTGCCGCGAGAAGGCGCGAACCACAGGCGGTGCAGCTCCACCTGCGCCCTCGGTCCGATCGCCCGTTCCGAGCGAAGCTCTCGATCCGACACGTCCCCGACGGGACCCAGGGGGTGGCCTTCCACTGGACGATCGTAAAGGCGAACAGCGATCCGTTGGATCCCCTGAGAGAGCGGATACGGCGCGCGCTGGACGAATTGCGGGCCACGTTTGCTGCGGTTCAAGCGACCGCCCGCCGGCTTCAGGACGGCGTCGTCCGAGCCAACGACTGCGCGGAGGTGATCGGGGCGCTCGCTCACACCGTTGCACTTCCGGCGAAACCCCTGGAAGAGCTCGAGCGGATCGCCCTCGAGGTCGACCAGCAGGAATCCTTCGCCTGGGTACAGTAGCGCCCGGCTCTTGGCGCGCCGGGATCTGCGCGCGGTGCGAAGCGACCCTTGCCGGAGGGACGCGCGACCAGTATGCGTCGATTCGTGTCCGCCGCCGACACGCCCCCTCCGAGCGCCGCGAACGACGGAGAGGCTCCGCCCGAGTCGTCCTTTCTCGTCGTCGGCATCGGTGCATCGGCGGGTGGGCTCGAGGCCGTTGTTTCGCTCATCGCAAGCTTGTCCGTGGACGGCATGGCGTTCGTCGTCGTGCAGCACCTGGCTCCGGACCACGTCAGCCTGCTTCCCGCCATCCTGGGGCGCTCGAGCCGGCTTCCGGTGGCGGCGATCGCGGACGGCATGCGCGTCGAACCCAACCGCGTGCACGTCGCCCCGCCCAACGCGAGCGTGGGCTTGCTAAACGACGTCTTCCACCTCCTCTCGCCGTCGTCGCCCCTACCGATCGACGCGTTCTTCCGGACGCTCGCCGAGGACAAGGGCCCCCGCGCCATCGGCGTCGTCCTTTCGGGGATGGGCTCGGACGGCACCCAGGGGCTCCGGGAAATCAAGGCGCGGGGGGGGCTCGCGTTCGCTCAGGACCGCGAGAGCGCGAAGTACGACTCTATGCCGGCCAGCGCCCAGGAGAGCGGCGTCGTCGACCGCGTCCTGACTCCCCAGGGTATCGCCGCCGAGCTCATGGCGATCTCCAAGCACCCGTACATGGCCCGCTCTCCGCAGCAGGCGCCGGTGCTGGGCGACCGCGACGAGCTCGGGAAGCTCTTTGTCATGATTCGCTCGGCCTACGGCAACGACCTGTCGCTCTACAAGCAGAGCACGGTCAATCGCCGGGTCGAGCGGCGGATGGCGCTCCAGCAGATCAGCAAGCTCACGGACTACATCCGGCACGTCCAGGAGCACCGCGAGGAGCTCGCCGCGCTCTACCAGGACATTCTGATCGGCGTCACCAGCTTCTTCCGCGACGTCGAGCCGTTCGAGATGCTCCAGCGGATCATCTTGCCGCAGGTGCTCGAGCGCAAGGCGCCGAGCGCCTCGATCCGGGTCTGGGTGCCTGCGTGCTCCACGGGCGAAGAGGCGTATTCGATCGCCATCGTTCTTCTGGAGCTGCTCGAGCGCTCGATGCATCGGCACCGCATCCAGATCTTCGCGACCGACGTCGACGAGGACGCCATCGCGCACGCCCGGCGCGGCATGTTCCCGCGCGGCATCGAGACGGACGTGTCGAAGGAGCGGCTCGAGCGCTTCTTCCTGAGGACGGGCGAGGGCTACCAGGTAGGCAGGCAGCTGCGCGAGCTCCTGGTGTTCTCGCTGCAGAACCTCACGACCGACGCGCCCTTCTCGCGCATGGATTTCGTGAGTTGCAGAAACCTCCTCATTTATCTGCAGCCTCCGCTGCAGAAGAAGGTCCTGCGGCTGCTCCACTACGCGCTGGTCTCCGACGGGATCCTCCTAATCGGCAACTCGGAGACCGTCGGCGATTCCGCCGCCCTCTTCTCTTTGCTCGACCGGAAGAACAAGATCTACGTCAAGAGGAACCTCCCGGCGTCGGACATGCTCGACGTCCGCGGCGCGCTCGAGCTTGCCACGACCGAGTCGTACTCCGCCGGTGGGCACGAGCGGGGGGCTCGAGCCACGGCCCAGCAGATCGCCGACCGCAAGCTCGTCGAACGCTATGGGCCCCCGAGCGTTCTGGTCAACGAGAACCTCGACGTGCTGCAGTTTCGCGGCGACACGGGCCGCTACCTGTCGCCGGCACCGGGCGCGGCCGCGCTGAACCTCCTCAAGCTTCTGAGACCCGAGCTTCACGTGGAGGTATGGCGCGCGATCCAGGGAGCGCTGGAGACGAACGCTCCCACGCAGACGCCGCCGCTGATGCTGATGCGCGACGGGGAGGATGGCCGAGCGGTGGCGATCGAGGTGTTCCCGATCCACGAGCCGGACACCAAGAGTCGATGCCTGCTCGTCGTCTTCGAGGACCGCCCTTCCCAGTCGGAGCCCGCGCCTGTCGAAGGAACCGAGGGGGCGGACGCGCGGCTGCGGAACCTCGAGAAAGAGCTGGCGGCGACCAAGGAATATCTGCAGTCGACCATCGAGGAACTCGAGACGAGCAACGAGGAACTCAAGTCCACCAACGAGGAGCTCCAGTCGGCCAACGAGGAGCTCCAGAGCACCAACGAGGAGCTCGAGACGTCGAAGGAGGAGCTCCAGAGCGCCAACGAGGAGCTGTTGACGATGAACGACGAGCTCGAACATCGGATGCGGGACCTCCGGCGCGCCAGCAGTGACCTCGACAATTTGCTGCTGTCGGTGCACGAGCCCGTGCTCTTCTTCGACTCGCGCCGCTTGCTCAACCGCGCCAGCGACGGCGCGCAGAATCTCCTCCGGCTGAACAAGGAGAGCGTCGGTCGCCCCCTGGCCGAGCTGAAGGCGTCGTTTGCCGGCGCCGACATCGAGGAAGCCGTCCGTACGACGACCGAACGGCTGGTCGAGACGAGCCGGCAAGCGCGCATTCAGGGCCGCTGGTACGAGATCCGCGTGCGTCCGTATCGCTCGGCCGGCGGCATCGTGGACGGCGCGGTCGTCGTCCTGCGTGACATCGACGTGGAAAAGCGACGCGAGGAGCTGGTGCTGGACGTCGAGACGTACGCCGCGAAGGTACTGACCGCGCTCCCCCAGCCGCTGGCCATCATCGACAGGCAACTCCGCGTGCTGTGGGTCAACGAGCCGTTCCTTGCGACGTTTCGCGTCGACGCGCACGCGACCGTGGGCAATTTGCTCCAGAACCTCGGCTCCGGGCAGTGGGCGCACCCCAAGTTGCGCGAGGTGATCGAGGCCGCGCTCGCGCACGGTCACCCTTTCCACGAGTTCCGGATTGAGCACGAGTTCGAAGCCATCGGGCACCGCGTGATGCGGGTCAGCGGAAGCGTGGTGACCGGAATCGCGGGGCCGGACCGCGTCGTGCTTCTGACGATCATCCCGGACGACCGGCAGGCGGCGGTTTTGCCATGAGCGCGATCCGCGATCCCGCGGCCCTTCTGCACGATCTCCACGTCCATCAGGCGGAGCTCGAGGCCCAGAACCGCGAGCTACGCGAAAGCCGGCAAGTCGATAGCACGACCACCCGCATGCACGGCGGGCTCGGGCTGGGGTTATCCATCGCGCAATACATCGTGGGTCTTCACGCCGGACGAGTGTGGGGCGAGAGCGCGGGCCTCGATCGTGGATCGACCTTCGTCATCGAGCTCCCGTCCCTTGGCCCTGGGTGATGCGCTCTTCGCCCACGATGTCGCGCCAGGCGCCGGTCAGCGCTTCTTCTTCGGTTTGCTCGCGCTGCCGTTCTTCGGTGGGCGCGTCGAGCTCGGGCGCGCCGGTGGCTTGGAGGCTTTCGCCTTCGGCCCGGGGGCGCTCGCCTCGCGGCGAAGGGTAGGGGCCGACGGAGGAATCGAGATGATGGGCGGCCGCGGGATCGCCTTTCCGCGGAGGTCTTCCGGGATGATGCAGCGATGTGCGGTGTACGACCGCGAGAAGGCGACCGTCTTCGTCTCCGTCAGACCGCACGTGCGCACCGCCTCGGCGACGTCGGTCTCGGTGATCGCCCTGCTGGCTTTGGGGCGGACGATCCAGAGGACGCCCGTATCGATCATGCGCGCGCGCAGAAGCTGGATCTTGCGTAGCGCGTCCCTCGTCTCGGCGCCGAAGAAGATGACGGGCGCGCCCTGCGGGACGCGGCCCTCGGCGACGCCCGCCGTCCGCTCGCGGAGGGCCGTGAGGAACACGCCGTCGTGGATGTCGACGACCGCGACGCGCGACCCGGGCCCCACCTCCAGCTTTTCGAAGAGCCCTTTCGGTTCCTTGATGAGTCGCATCCACCGGTCGGCGACCTGGGCGCCCAGCTCGAACCGCGCCTCCTGCTCGGCGGTCTTCACGACGAGGGCGCTACCTTCGGCCGCGACCTCGCGCATCGCTTCGAACGGGAGGTCGAGACGGATTTCTCCGCGGAAGACCAGCCGTTCGCCCTCGAGTATCGCCGTGCCGACGGACGTCTTCCGGCCGACGCGGACCGTGCATTCCGCCTCCAACCCCATCGAGGCCCATCGTAAACCGCGTCGCGCGCCAATGCGTTATTTGTTGCGAAGGTTCAGAGAAGGGAGCGACCTACCTCGAGGCCCGCCGTATGGGCTTCGTCCTCGGTGGGGGGCCAGGGGAGGGTCCTCTCGGCCGTACGAAAGCCGGCTTCGCCCCTCTCGATGAAGGCGCGCAGACGGAGCTGACCGGCCGTGCGCTCGGCGTACGCGCCGAGCGGCGTTTTGCAATCTCCGCCGACGGCCAGCAGCACGGCGCGCTCGGCGACGACGCATTTCGCGGCGTCGGCGTCGTGCAAGCGCTCGAGCATCGTCCGCATCTGCGCGTCGTCCGCGCGGCACTCCACTCCCAGCGCTCCCTGGCCCGGCGCCGGGAGCGATTCCTCGTACGAAAGCACGGAGGTGGCGCGCTCCTCGAGCCCCAGCCGCACGAGGCCTGCGCGGGCGAGTACAATCGCGTCGCACTCGCCGGCGTCCACTTTGCGGAGGCGCGTGTCGACGTTCCCCCGGAGGGGCACGATGCGGAGGTCGGGACGCTTGGCCCGCAGCGCCACGGCGCGGCGCAGACTCGAGGTTCCGACGCGGGCGCCCTCGGGCAGGTCCCTGAGGGTGCGATACCGGGGAGCCACGAGAACGTCCCGCGGGTCCTCCCTCGGAGGGATGCAGGCAAGAACGAGCCCGGGGGGGAGCTCGGCCGGTACGTCCTTCATCGAGTGAACCGCGAAATCGGCCCGGCGATCGAGGAGGGCTTCTTCGATTTCTTTGACGAAGAGGCCCTTTCCTCCGGCTCCCGGGATCTCGGACAGCGGTCGGTCCTGGATTTGGTCGCCGCTCGTCACGACCTGGAGCTCGCGCGTCTCCAGCGCGGGGTTTGCCGCGCACAGCCGCGCCACTAGCGTGCGGCACTGCGCGAGCGCGAGCATCGAACGGCGTGTGGCATAGACGATCGCGTGGCCGGACATGGGAACCGAAGCTCGCCCCTTCTTCATAGCATGCGAGGGCGCGGGCCCGGCCGGACCGTGGGACCGAAGGTCCCACCCTCCAAGTGCTTGCCTGTGGACGAGCCTTGCAATATTTGATTTTCCTTACCGTGAAGCGCCGACTGATCTTCGCTCTCGCGCTCGCCTGCGCCGTGGCTCTCGTGGTTTTCCTGCAAGAGGGTCTCGCCTCCGCCCGCCAGCAGGCGCCCACGCCGGATCCGCTTGCTTTGCAGGTGTCCGGCTATCCGGATGCCTACTATTACAAGCCGCCGACCAAGTCGCAGCGGCCCATCCTTCTCTACGTGCACGGGCGGGGCGGAAACGCGCTCGAGGACTGCCGCAAATGGGCCCGGGTCGCGCGCCAGTTCGGGTGGGTGCTGTGCCCGCAGGGACCCTCTCAGTCCGAGAGCGGCGGCCGAACCTGGAACAACGACGCGGCCACGGCAGCGCGGATCATCGACGCGTCGGTTGCTGCGTTGAAGGAGAAGTACAAGGGCCGTGTGCGTACGCACGGGGATGTCCTGATTGGCTTCAGCGAGGGAGCGTTCATCGCGCAGCAGGTGGGTCTGCGGGACCCCGCGCACTGGAATCGCTGGCTCATTCTCGCCGCGAACGACCGCTACTGGTGGGGTGACGCGCCGCAGCTCCTCGAGGAGAATCGCGCGAAAATCCGCAGAGTTTACCTGCTCACGGGCGAAAACGATCAGGTCGCCGAAAACACGAAGCGCGCCGGTGAGATGCTGAAAGGCGCGCGCATCCGCGTCCGGGTGAAGATCGCGCCCGGGCTCGGACACGAAGTGCCGGCCGACCGTATGATTACGACGTACCGAAGGCCGCTGCGGTGGCTGATTCGCGGCTAGTCGTCTCGCTGGGCCTAAACGACCCTCCCCATGCCACCCGTAACCAGGGCATGCTCTGCGTGGCGGCGTCGGCGGCGGCTGTCCCTCCCCGGGTCGCCGAACAGGCCTTCCGGCCCCCCGAACGCTCGCTCCTCGAGACGGTTCGGTTCCTAGGTAGGCGTTTTCCCGACGCGCGCCTGCGCGAGACACCCGTCCTGCGGGCCGCGGAGCTCGATACCCGGGCCGATTCCACCGGCTCTACGCGCGTGTGGTTGGCGCTGGAGGCCCTCCAGGTTACCGGCAGCTTCAAGGTGCGCGGCGCGCTGGTCGCTCTGGACGCAAACCGCGGCCGCGGCCACGTGGTCGCGGCGAGCGCCGGCAACCACGGGGCAGGGGTAGCCTACGCCGCACTCACGCTGGGGCTCGGCGCGACCATCGTCGTCCCGCGGACGGCACCCCGAGCGAAGCGCGACAAGATCACGGCCTGGGGAGCGGAGCTCGTCGTCGCGGCCAGCGACCATTACGACGACGCAGAGGCGCTCGCCAAAGAGCTAGCCGCCACGCAAGGTTACGCGTTCGTCTCTCCGTACGACGACCGGGACGTGGTCCTCGGCAACGGCGGTTCGCTCGGGTTCGAGCTGGTACGGGCTCTCGGGGGCGTGCCCGAGCGGGTCCTCGCTCCCTTTGGCGGAGGGGGTCTCGCGACCGGTCTGTCCTGGGCCCTCTGGGCCGAGACCGATGGCCCGTTCGAGCCCACCGTGTGGGGGGTGCAGAGCGAGGCGTCCTGCGCGATGGCGACGTCGCTCCAGCGCGGCGTCGCCGTAGAGCGGCTGGCGAGCGGCGGCCGAACGCTGGCGGAGGGACTGGAAGGCGGGATCTCGCCGGAGGCGTTCGCGCGCGCGCGGTTCGCCGTCGGTGGTGTGGTCGTGGCCACCGAGGCCCAGATCGCGGCTGCGATGGCGCACGCCTACCGTGAAATGGGCCTGGTTCTCGAGGGAAGCGCGGCGGTTGCCCTCGCCCCGATCCTGTGTGGCCTGCCGGAGAAGCTGCGCGGCGGCGATCTGGTGGTCGTCCTGACCGGTCGCAACGTCGACCGCGATCGACTCGAGAGCGTCCTCGCGGCGGCGTCGTGACCGCGAGCTCCCTCCGCAGCGCTCGGCCCTGGTAGGATTTGAGCACGCTCGTGCCTCCGGCAGCACACCACGACTCCGTCGTCGCGAAGAGCCAGACGAAGCTCGTCTGCGACGTGCTCGTGCGCGACAAACTGCTCAAGTCCGAACAGGTCGAGGTGATCTTCGGTCAGGTCATGCGCAGCGGGACGCGGGCCGAGGACGCGATCCTCGAGCTGGGGCTGGTGAGCGAGGGCGACCTGCTGAAGTCGCTCGCTTCCCACTACAAGGTTTACTTCATCTCGACGGAGAGGCTTTCGCGGGCCGAGGTTCCGCGCGCTCTCCTCGACATGATCCCGCACCGGTTCGCAGAGAAGCTCGCCGTTTGCCCGGTGGTCTTCGACGCGAACAGCAACGTCCTCAGCGTCGTCACGGGCGATCCCGGCGACCTCGAGGCGTTGCGCGAGGTCCAGCTCGCGTCCGGCGCGCGAGAAGTGAAGGCGATCCTGGCGCGGCCGGCCGCCGTGAAGGCCATGATCGGAAAGGCCTACGGAGGCGACATCCACGCCTTCGCGCTCCTCGATCGGCAAGCGCACGCCCAGTTCCAGGCGATGATGGACGTACACCAGCGCAACCTCGTGACGGACGACTCGATGGCGCTGTCGGTCGTGCGCTCGGAAGCCAAGGCGAGCGGCCGCGAGCGCGTATTCTCGGCGGACGAGCTGACGCGCCCGGGGAAGGGCACGGCCAAGGTCGACGCGCGCGCGTCGAGCGCGTCGTCGCTCGAACTCATGAAGGTGCTCGTGAGCTTGCTCGAGGCGTCGCGCGTGGATCTGCGCGGCCACTCGGCGGAGGTCGCCCGGCTGGCGGCGCGGATGGGGGAGAAGATCGGTCTCGACGCGCCGGGGACGTCGGCGCTCGTCGCGTCGGCGTACGTGCACGACCTCGGGAAGATGGGCCAGTTTCACCTAACGGCGCTCAACTGCAGCGAGTACGACGGGCACCGCGTCGCCGCGCAGAAGGCCTGCGGCGTCCCTGCGCGGCTGCTGGAGGCCGTGCACCTTGCGCCGGGAACGACCGAAGCGGTCGACCGCATGTACGAGCGGTACGACGGCAAGGGCTTTCCTGCCGGCGCGGGCGGCAAGGACATCCCCCTCTTCGCGCGCATCCTGGCCATTTGCGACACGTACGCCGACCTGACGCAAAACCAGCGCAACCCGTACCGCAAGGCGCTCGCGCCCCAGGAGGCGTGCGACGCGATCGCGAAGTACAAGAGCACAGTCTTCGACCCGAACCTCGTCGACCTCTTCCGGCACACGATCCTGGGCGAAGATCTGAAGGCGCGCCTCCTGGCGAATCGCCAGCAGGCGCTGCTCGTCGACGTCGATCCCGAAGAGACGACCGTTCTCGAGCTGCGCATGATCGAGCAGGGGTTCGTGGTCAAGACGGCGCGCAGCACCGAGCAGGCCATGAAGATCCTCGGCGAGGGCGACACCGATCTCGTCGTCGGCGAGATCGATCTGGGCGGCACCGACGGGCTGGCGCTCCTCGCGGAGGTGCGGGGGCAGCCCTGGGGAAAGGACCTTCCTTGGGTGATGTACACGCGACGGCAAGAGCGTGCGATCGCGCAGCGAGCACTGGATCTGGGGGTGCTCGATTACGTGAACAAGCCGGCTCACGCCGACGTGCTCGTCGCAAAGCTGAAGGCATTGCTCGATCAGCGCGCGAGCCCGCGGACGGCCCGGGGCGTCAGCGGGTCACTGCGCGAGATGGGGCTTCCCGATATGGTTCAGGTGCTCTTTCACGGACGAAAGAGCGGCAATCTCCATATTCGCGCGCGCGAGGGGTCGGGGGAGATTCACTTCGCCGACGGCAGCGTGGTCAACGCGTTGTGGGGTGAGCTGCGCGGCGAGGACGCGTTCTACGCGATGCTCAAGCTGCAGGACGGGGAGTTCGGCCTGGACCCGGCGTTCAAGGCGCAGGCGCGCGTCATTCACGCCTCGAGCGAGGCGCTCCTCCTCGAGGGGATGCGCCGTATGGATGAGGGCATCGGCGGGTAGGGAGGCCCTCTCATCTTTCACGCCGCGCGATCGCTCCCAGCGCGTCGTACGCGGCGTATTTGAACATCTCGCCGAGGGTCGGGTAGTTGAAGACCATCTCGATGAAGACGTCGACCGTGCCGCCGAGCAGCATCGCCGTCTGGCCCACGTGAACGAGCTCCGACGCGCGCTCGCCGATGCAGTGGCAGCCGAGCAGCTTCCTCGTCGAGCGCTCGACGACCAGCTTGATCACGCCGTCGTTGTCGCCGACGATCTTGCCGCGCGCGTTGTCGCGGTAAAAGGCGCGACCGACGACGAAGTCGAGACCCTTCTCCGCCGCGACCTCCTCGGAGAAGCCGATGCAGCTCACCTCCGGGATCGTATAGATGCCGAACGGCAAGAGATGCGAGACCTGCCGTTTGTAGGTGAAGCCGAACGCGTGGCACACGGCGACTCTGGCCTGCTCCATCGACGTGGACGCGAGCGCGGGGAAGCCGATGACGTCGCCCGCGGCGTAGATGTTCGGGATCGCGGTCCGGTAGTCGCCGTCCACCAGTACGGTCCCTCGCTTGTCGATTCCGACGCCCAGCGCCTCTAGGCCCAAACCTTCGGTCCACCCCGAGCGCCCGCTCGACGCGAGCACCTTCTCCGCTTCGATCTCCAACCCGGACGCGAGCGTGGTCACGATCCCGCGCCCCGGCTCGCGGCGAATGCGGCTGGTCGCCTGCCCCAGGTGAAATCCGACGCCGAGCGCCTGCATCGCCCCCCGCAGCCGCTCGGCGATCTCGCCGTCGAGAAACGGCAACAGGCGCGGCCGGGCCTCGACGAGCGTCACCGCGACGCGCATCGCCGCGAACATCGCGGCGTATTCGCAACCGATGACGCCCCCGCCCACGATGAGCATCCTCGCGGGGAGGCGGTCGATCTGGAGGATAGTGTCCGAGTCGTCGACGTCCTCGTCGTCGAACGGAATATCGGGCGGATGGTGCGGACGCGAGCCGGTCGCGACGAGGAAGAATTCGCTCGTCACGCGCCGCGCAGCTCCCCCGGTGCTCGCCAGCTCGACCGTGTGCGGGTCCACGAAGCGCGCCGCCCCGGTCAGCAGCGGGACGTGGTGTCGCTCCAGGTTCCACTTGATGCGGCCGACCTCGAGCTCGCGTACGGCGTCCTTGCGAGACAGGAGCCGCGGTACGGCCAGCTCGCGCTTGAGCTCCACGCTGAGGCCGTAGAGCTCCCGCTGGCGGAAGCCGGAGAGAAAGATCGCCGTCTCGCGCAGCGTCTTGCTCGGGAGCGTGCCCGTGTGCACGGCCGCGCCGCCCGGTTCTGCCGCTCGCTCGATGCAGGCGACCCGCTTCCCGAAGTACGCCGCCTGGGCGGCGCCCTTCTCGCCGGCGGGTCCTGCGCCGAGGACGACCAGATCGTAGTCGTAGGCCACGGTCGCGCGTCGTCAGTGGCGCTTGGGGGGCGTGACCTCGACGTCCCAGTCCAGGCTGACGTCGCTCGATCCCGCGTACGGCGGGAATACCACTTTCTGGAACGCGTGCTCGACGCAAACACCCACCGGCTTGCCGTCGTAAGGGGAAGGTACGGTCACCTGCTTGACGTGCCCGTTTCGTCCGAGCACGACACTCGCCTTCATGCTGCCCCAAGGCCCGGTGGCCTTGCCTTCGTCGTCGGTCGCGGAGCCGCAGTTGGCCTTTACCTGGCGCGCCGCGCGCTTGAGCTCTGCCTCCACGGCGTCCTTGTCGTACGGTGTCTTGCCGCCCGACGACGAAGCCGGCGCGGAGTCGGTCCCGCCCTGGGACGACGCAGCCGAGTGGGGGACGTCGTCTTCGTCGTCTTTCTTCGAGCGCTTCGTCGGCGCCGAATCGTCGCTCGCGGCCTCGGGGGGGACGCAATCCGCGCCGCGGAGCACCGTCCCCTCGGGACACGTTCCCGGCGAGTCGGCCTGCTTGGCGCCTCCCCCGCACGCGGCGAGGGCCAACGCGGCGACGGCGGCCAAGACCCCGCCGGATCCCCGGATCGATACGCCGGCCGCCCGCCATGTTCTCGGCTTGCTCATGGCGGCAAGCATAGCGCGCATCGTTTCCGTGGTGCAGTTGTCTAGTGGCCCCACAGGCGTCGAAGCTTGGATGCTTTGCGGCATACGCTCCCCCGGGGCCCGGCCGTCCGCCGGCTTGCCGTACATCCCCGATGTTGGGGTCAACTGCTGCGGAGCGGAATACGCAGGTAAGCCCGCGAGCGTAGTGGCTATTGCGGCGGCGCCGTCGAGGTCGAGCTGACAGGTGGAGTCTACAGGTCGGTGATCTTGTAGTCCTTGATCTTGTAGAGAAGAGCCCGGTGGCTGATCTCGAGCAGGTCGGCCGCGCGCGTCCGGTTTCCCTTCGTCTTCTGGAGCGCCCTGCGAATCAGGATCTGCTCGATGGCCGCCGTCGTTTTCTTGATGGAGAGCTCCCCGCTCGCGAGATGCACCTGCACCGGGTCCAGGGCTTCGCGGATGCGCTCGGGCAGATCGGCGACCTGCAGGACGTCGCTCTCGGCGAGCACCATGGCCCGCTCGACCGTATTCTCCAGCTCGCGCACGTTGCCCGGCCACGCGTACTCGAGGAGGAGCTTGCGAGCCTCCGTGGAGACCGCGCGCACGGCGGTGCCGAGGCGGGCGTTGTTGCGAGCGAGGAAGTGGTCGATGAGAAGGCCGATGTCCTCCCGACGGCTGCGCAGCGCAGGGATGTGAATCGACAGGACGTTGATGCGATAGAAGAGGTCCTCGCGAAAGCGCCCGGCCTTCACGTCGCTCGCGAGGTCACGGTGTGTCGCGGCGATGATCCGTACGTCCACGCGGACGTCCTTGCTCTCCCCCAGGCGGCGGATCGTCTCCTCCTGCAGCGCGCGCAAGAGCTTCACCTGGAGCCCGAGCGGCAGCTCGCCGATCTCGTCGAGAAAAAGGGTACCTCCGCTGGCCTCTTCGAAGAGGCCGCGCCGGTCGGACGTCGCGTCGGTGAATGCCCCCTTCTTGTGGCCAAAGAGCTCCGATTCCAAAAGATTCGCCGGAATGGCCCCGCAATTGATGGCGACGAAGGGCGCGCCCTTTCGGCTGGAGCGCGCGTGGATCGCGCGCGCGACGAGCTCCTTGCCCGTGCCGCTCTCGCCGGTGACGAGAACCGTCGTCTTGAAGTCGGCAATCTTGGCCACGATACGGAAGATCGCGACCATCTCGTGGCTCTTGGCGAGGATCGACTCGAACTGATTGTCCTTCTGAATCTGTTCCTTTAGAGCGCGGTTCTCGCGCCGGAGCGCCTCCCGCTCCTCGGCCTTGCGCAGGACGAGGACGATCTCGTCCGGCTTGAAGGGCTTGCCGACGTAGTCGTAGGCGCCCGCCTTCATCGCCTCGATGGCCAGGTCGACGTTGCCGTAGGCGCTCATCACGATCACGGTCGCGGGATGCTGCTTCGCCTTGAGCGTCGCGAGCAGATCGAGCCCGCCCATGCGCGGCATGCGCACGTCGGTCAGGATCACGTCCGGATCGAACGAGTCGAGAGCGGAGAGCGCCGCCTCGCCGCTCTCGGCCGCCTCGACCTCGTAGCCATGCTTTTTGAGGAGCGTGCGGAGGACGAGCCGGATGTTCTCCTCGTCGTCGACGACCAGAACGCGGCGCATGGCTATGAAATCTCTTCACGGCCAGCGTACGGGAAAAACCGCGCCGTGGCGAGAATCGCACGCCGCTCCGCAACAGTTGCGTGGCCGACGGCCGAGGCGACACGGCGTCGCCTCCAAGGGCCTCAGCCCTCGATGAGGCCCATCGTGTTCCCTTCGGGGTCCTGGTAGAGCGCCATGATGACGGGCCCGACGTCCGTTCGGGGCATGATGGTCTTTCCGCCGGCGCCCTCGATGCGCGCGAGCGCGTCCACGATGCTCTTCACCGCCGCGTAGACGAGCACCCGCGACCCCGGGTGTCCGGACCCGCCGATGCCGCCGTCGATCCCGTCCTTGCCGCTCGACGAGACCATCCCGTAGTTCATCGGGTTGTTGGCATCCACCTTCCAGCCGAACGCCTCGCCGTAGAACTCGTGCAGCCGCTCGGGCATCTGCGACTGGATCTCCCAGTGCACGATCTCGACCCGCGGCGCGGCCCTACGGACTGCGCTCTTCTTCGCTTTCTTGGCAGCCTTCTTCGCGGGTGCAAGGCGTTTGGCCGCCTGCTTCTTGCTCTTCTTCTTCGCTCCCATTCGGCTCCTCCTCGGAATCCTTCGGCTCCTCCGCGGAATCCAATTCCTGCGTGTCCCCGCTCAGCTGGCCTGCCAGCGTAGTGCTTCGGCGCCGGAATGGAAGAGTGGTATCCGTCTCGCGTCGTGCGGACTGGACTCGATCGACTCGCGACGCATCCGAAGCTCGGCGCGGAGCTGCGGGGGGCGCGCGTCGGGCTGCTCGCCCACCCTGCGTCCGTGGACCGGAGGCTCGTCCACGCACGCTGGATCCTCGACGCTCTCGGTGTGCGCGTCGCCATCGTGTTCGGGCCGGAGCACGGTTACGGCGGCGAAGCCCAGGACATGGTGGGCGTGCCCGACGCGCGCGACGCGCTCGGGACGCCGGTGCGGAGCCTCTACGGAGAACGGTTCGACGACCTTTCTCCTCGCCGGGAGGACCTCTCGGGGATCGACGTGCTCGTCGCCGACCTCCAGGACGTCGGGTCGCGGTACTACACCTTCGTCTGGACCGCCGTGCTCGCGATGCGCGCGTGCGCGCGCGCGGGCGTGCGCCTCATCGTCCTCGACAGGCCCAACCCCATCGGAGGCGACCCGCAAGCCATCGAGGGCCGCAGGCAGTCGCGAGGATGCTGCTCCTTCGTCGGGCTGGAGCCCATCCCCGTGCGCCACGGTCTCACCCTGGGCGAGATTGTAGCCTGGCGTGCGGAGGTCGAAGGGCTCCCGCCCGAAGCGGTCCGCGTGCTGGCGTCGAGCGGCATCGACCGGGAGGAGCACGCCACGACGTGGGACCGCCCGTTCGTCATGCCGTCGCCGAACATGCCGTCGTACGAGACGGCGCTCGTGTACCCCGGCGGTTGTCTCCTGGAGGGGACGAACCTCTCCGAAGGCCGTGGCACGACTCGCCCCTTCGAGCTCGTCGGCGCTCCCTGGATCGATGGCCAGCGCCTCGCGGGCGATCTGCACGCCCTCTCGCTCCCGGGCTTCCGCGCCCGCCCAGCCACGTTCCGCCCGATGTTCCAGAAGTACGCGAGGGTCGACTGCGGGGGCGTGCAGATCCACGTGACGGACGCCGTCGCCTTCCGTCCCTTTGCCACCTACCTGGCGCTCGTCGCCCTCGCTCGCGCGCAGGATCCCGAGCGCTTCGCGTTCCGAACCGAGACGTACGAGTTCAGGGACGACGTCCCCGCGTTCGATCTGCTCACCGGGGATGCCGAAGCGCGCGAGCGCATCGCGCGCGGCGATCGCCCGCGAGATGTGGCCGAAGCCGTCGCCGCGGTGGACGGCGAGGACCGCCGCATCGTCGCCGAAGCCGTCGAGGCCGGACGCGTCCGCCGGATCTAGCGATCCCGCGCTTCGGCCGAGGTACACTGTGTCCCGTATGGGCAGGGCCAGCCACGAACAGCTCGTCGGCCGAACGATCGCCGGCAAGTTCGTGGTCGAGAGTCTGATCGGTAGCGGCGCCATGGGCGCCGTGTTCCGGGCCCGCCAGATGGCTCTCGAGAAGACGATCGCCATCAAGGTCCTGCATGGCGAGCACGCCGAAGACCCCGCGTTCGCCGCCCGCTTCCACCGCGAGGCGAAGGCTGCCTCGCGCCTGAATCACCCCAACTCGATGCAGGTGCTCGACTTCGGCGCCGAGCCCGACGGGCTCCTCTACATCGCGATGGAGTACCTCGACGGACGCAGCCTCCACCGCGTGATCCGCGAGGAGGGGAGGCTCGCGCCCGGGCGCATCGCGGACATCCTCATGCAAACGCTCGCGGCGCTCGCGGTAGCCCACGACATGGGCGTCGTCCATCGCGACCTCAAGCCCGAGAACATCATGGTGCTCCGGGGTACCGACGATGACGGCAGGCCGCGCGACATCGTCAAGGTGTGCGACTTCGGCATCGCGAAGATCACCGACTCACGCGCGTACCGCTCCGGCGGCGAGCGCGAGTCGAATGCCCCGGTGACGACGGCTGGCTTTCTCGTCGGCACCCCGGAGTACATGTCCCCCGAGCAGGGGAAGGGAGACAGGCTCGACGCGCGCAGCGACCTCTATTCTCTGGGGGTGGTGCTCTACGAGATGCTCACGGGCTGCGTGCCGTTCCAGGCGGAGAGCGCGATTGGGGTGGTCCTCAAGCACATCACCGAGATGCCCCCTCGACCCTCGTCGATGATCGCCGGGGTGGACGCTCGCCTCGAGGCCATCTGCCTTCGTGCGCTCCGGAAGTCCGCGGATGAGCGGCACCAGAGCGCGCGCGAGATGCGGGGTGAGCTCCGCTTGGTGGCAGACGGCCGCGCGGCGATGGCGAGCGCCTCCGACCTCTCGAGCGCTGCGCTCCTCGCGGCAGCTCCCGGGCTGGGCCACGCCGCGACCGTCCAGCTGCCGACGTCGGTCGCCGCCACTCTCGACGAGCCTTCAGGCAAGCCGACGCTCGAGGGGACGACCTCCGCGATTCCGCGCGTGCCCACGCACCGCCGCGTGGTGCTGGCGACGGCCCTCGCCGCGTGCGTCGCGGGCCTCCTCGCGACCGGCGGGCTGCTCATCGGGATGCGCGCGAAGTCGAAGGTCGCCGCGACGGCCGCCGCTCCGGCTCCGGTGCCGCAGACGTCGATCGAGCCGCTGCCTGTTCCGGGGTCGCCCATTCCCGATATGGAGCCGGCGCAGGAGATGACCCGCGCCTCGTCGGGCACCCATGGGGCACCGCACGCGAGCCACGCCGCGATCGCTTCCCCGCCGCCCACTGGGAAGCC
>Ga0102924_1001974_pt1 | contig 22916 bp, 13 predicted proteins | sample PaiPotPPM11metaG_FD_80116 | JGI IMG/M metagenome (GOLD analysis project Ga0102924, IMG submission 80116) | Iron sulfur acid spring bacterial and archeal communities from Banff, Canada, to study Microbial Dark Matter (Phase II) - Paint Pots PPM... ...
CCCCCATTCCCTGCATCAAGGAAAGGAAGCATTGAGCCAGATCGACACTCCCGCGCAGACGACAAGAATATTTTCCACGGCCGAATTCCGCGCCGCAGTTCTGAACCTCGAGCCGGTCATCGCCGTCTTCGACTGCGACGGCACCCTCTGGTCCGGCGACGCCGGCTCCGGCTTCATGCGCTGGACTATCGAGCAGGGCATCCTCTCCCCCGAAGCCATCGCCCGCCTCGACGTCCGCTACCGCGGCTACCTCGCCGGCCAGGTCTCCGAACTCGAAATCTGCGGCGAGATGGTCCAGATCTACGCCGGCCTCCGCGAGTCCGACCTCCGCGCCGCAGCGGCCGAATTTTTCTCCACCCAGATCGAACGCAACATCTTCCCCGAGATGGAGGTCCTCATCCGCGAACTCCAGTTCCGAGGCATCGAGATCTGGGCCGTCAGTTCCACCTGCGACTGGGTCATCGAGGAAGGTGTCCGCCGCTTCGGCATCGAACCCGCCCGCGTCCTCGCCGCCAAGGTGGCGGTTGCCAACGGCACCGTCACCGACACCCTGCTCGACGTCCCCACCGACGAAGGCAAAGTCACCGCCCTCGCCCGTGTCGGCCTCACCAACCCGGACGCGGTCTTCGGCAACTCCGTCCACGACGCCGCCATGCTCGCCATCGCCCGCCGAGCCTTTCCCGTCAACCCCAGCGCCGCCCTCCTCCAGCGCGCCGCCGCCGAAGCCTGGCCCGTCTACTACCCCGCCTCCGTAGCCCCAAGCTGAAAGCCGACAGCCGACAGCTCATACCTCAAGCCTCATACCTCAAAGCTGAAAAACGAAAACGAACCGCCACCAGGTGATCCACACAGCGAACAACTAGCAACTAGCAACCAGCAACTGACAACCAGCAACTGACAACTATGCTTTTAGAAGGCCTCCAAATCCCGCTGACCACGCCCTTCCATCCGGATGGCCGTCTGAACCTGCCCAAACTCGCCGCCAACGTCGTCCGCTATTCCAAGTCCCCCACCGCGGGCCTCATCGTCCTCGGCCCCTCCGGTGAACCCACGCTCCTCTCGGACGACGACACCCGCGAAGTCCTCCGCACCGCCGCCGAAGCCGCCGCGCCCGAAAAGGTTCTCATCGCTGGCATCTCCCGTGACAGCGTCTCCGCCACCCTCGACCTCGCCAACTTCGCCGCCTCACTTGATTACGACGCCGTCGTTGTTGGCAAGCCCGGCGTCCTCGCGTCGTTCGGGATCGATCGTCCGCAACCCGGCAACCGCTGGCGAGAGATCCTCACCTACTTCCTGACCCTCGCAGACCGCTCCCCGCTTCCCATCATTCTGCTCAGCGCCCGCGACCGCGCCCTGCCTGTCGACGCCATCGTCGAACTTGCAGCGCATCCCAATGTCATCGCGCTCCTCGACGTCCAGCCTCATAACGTCCGGTCCGGCGCATTCGAGCAATTCCAGGTGCGCACCGCCGCAATCAAGCACTCCGTGAAGGTGACCCAGGTCTTCGCCGCTGTTACCACCCGGATGCAAAGAGCGTCCGCCGCCAGCACGCTGGTCTCCGCCGACAGTCTCACCGGAGTGGCCACCGCAGCCGCCGAGCCGCCGGCCGGATCGCTTCGCACCCGCACCAAGTCGGTCGGCTTCCAACTCATCGCCGGCGACACCGAGGGCATGCTTGATGGCCTGCAAGCGGGAGCCGTCGGCATTGCGCCCGCCTTCGCCGCCTGCGCGCCGCAAGCCTGCTATGAGGTCTTCGCCGCCTGGAAGGACAACGATGGACCGCTGGCGGAAGAGAAACAATCCCGCCTCGGCGAGGCCGCTCACTTTGCCGAGGAGATTCTCGGCCCCGGCGGCCTGAAGGTCGGCTGCGACCTCAACGGCTACTTCGGCGGACTACCCCGCCTGCCGCACCTGCCCCCCACCGGCGCCCAGCGCGCCACCCTCGAAGTCCACATGAAGGATCTTCGCAACTAGCCGTTCTTTGACAATCCGCGTCTTTCCTGGCACCGAGTACCCAGCGCCTGGCACCTGTTTTTAAGCCAGCGCCGCCACCCGGTTCGCATGCAGTTCCTGCAACGCGAACACACTCAGCGTCCCGCCCTGCAGTGCCGCAATGCCTTCCGCCGCCGCCCGTGCCGCCGCCAGTGTCGTAATCGTCGGAATCCGCGCCAGCACCGCCGCTCGCCGGATCGCCTTCTCATCGAAGAACGTGTCCTGCCCGCGCGGCGTGTTGACGATCATCTGAATCCGGTCGCCCTTGATCAGGTCCACCACGTTCGGCCGGCCTTCCTTCACCTTGTACACGCGCTCCGGCTGCAGTCCGGCCTGCTCCAGCACCTCCGCCGTGCCGTGCGTGGCCACAATGTGGAAGCCCATCTCGACGAACGTCTTCGCCAGCGACACCAACCCGTCCTTGTCGTGGTCGTTGACGCTCATAAAGATCGTGCCCTTCAGCGGCAGCACCTGTCCGGCGGCGATCTGTGCCTTGGCAAACGCCTCGCCGAAGTTGTCCGCAACGCCCATCACTTCGCCGGTCGACTTCATCTCCGGTCCCAGCACCGTGTCGACGCCCGGGAACTTGCCCCACGGAAACACCGGCGACTTCACATAGAAGTGCGCGCCCGTGTCCAGATCAGCGCCGCTCGCGACCGCGTCCGGAAGCAGTTCCTTCAGCTTGCGACCGACCATCAGCCGCGACGCAATCTTCGCCAGCGGCACGCCAACCGCCTTCGACACATACGGCACGGTGCGCGACGCCCGCGGATTCACTTCGATCACGAACACCTTGCCGCGCTGAATCGCGAACTGGATGTTGACCAACCCGATCACGTTCAACGCCATCGCCAGTTTCCGAGTATGCGTACGAATCGTTCGCAGCACATCTTCGCTCAGATCGACCGACGGCAGCACGCACGACGAGTCGCCCGAGTGAATGCCGGCTTCCTCGATGTGCTGCATGATGCCCGCGATCACGACGTCCTCGCCATCGCACAGCGCGTCCACGTCGCACTCCGTCGCATCCTCCAGGAAGTGGTCGATCAGCACCGGCCGTTCCTGCGAGTACTCGATCGCCGTGCTCATGTACTTCACCACCGCCTCATCGTCGTACGCGATCACCATCGCGCGTCCGCCCAGCACGTAGCTCGGCCGCACCAGCACTGGATAGCCCACGCGATTCGCACCCGCAAGCGCCTCTTCCACACTGGTCGCCATCGCGCCCTCGGGCTGCGGAATGCCAAGCTCGGTAATCAGCTTGCCGAATCGCTTGCGATCCTCCGCCAGGTCAATCGACTCAGGCGAGGTCCCAATGATGGGGACGCCGGCGCGCTTCAGCGGCAACGACAGATTCAGCGGAGTCTGCCCGCCGAACTGCACGATCATCCCAATCTCCGCGCCGCCCGAAGCCTCGTGCTCATACACCGCGAGCACGTCCTCCAGCGTCAGCGGCTCAAAGTAAAGCCGATCCGAAGTGTCGTAGTCGGTCGAGACCGTCTCCGGATTGCAGTTCACCATGATCGTCTCGTAGCCGTCTTCCCTCAGGGCGAAGGCCGCATGGCAGCAGCAGTAGTCGAACTCGATGCCCTGCCCGATCCGGTTCGGTCCGCTGCCGAGGATGATGATCTTCTTCTTCGACGTCGGCGCAGCTTCATCTTCCTCGTCGAAGCAGCTGTACAGATACGGCGTGTAGCTCTCAAACTCACCGGCGCACGTATCCACCATCTTGAACACCGGCTTCACGCCCAGCTTCGTGCGCAGTTCGCGCACGTCCGCAATCCCCGCCGCGCCCTCCAGCTTCCACTCGGAAGCCAGCCGCTCGTCGGACACACCCATGCGTTTCGCCGCGCGCAACTCATTCGCCGTCACCGCGTCGCGTCCCGTCTTCGCGATCGCCTTGATCTCTTCGGTGATCTGCTTCATCTGGTTCAGGAACCACGGGTCCATCCCAGTCAGCCGCGCCACTTCGCGCACGCTCATCCCCTTCTCGAACGCGTAGCGCACATACGCCAGCCGCTCCGGATGTGGAGTCACCAGCCGCTGCGTCAGGCGCCGCGGCTCAATGTCCGTCGCCGACGCCTTCTTGCCCGTCTCCAGCGACCGCACCGCCTTCATCAGTCCTTCCTTGAAGGTCCTGCCGATCGCCATCACCTCGCCGACGGACTTCATCTGCGGCCCCAGTCCTTCGTCCGCGCCGGGGAACTTCTCAAACTGCCACTTCGGAATCTTCACCACAACGTAGTCAATCGTCGGCTCAAAGCACGCCGGCGTCGCTTTCGTAATGTCATTCTGAATCTCGTCCAGCGTGTAGCCCACCGCCAGCCGCGCCGCAATCTTCGCAATCGGAAAACCCGTCGCCTTCGAAGCCAGCGCCGAGGACCGGCTCACGCGTGGATTCATCTCGATCACCGTCATCCGCCCGTTGCGCGGATCGACCGCGAACTGCACGTTGCTCCCGCCCGTCTCCACGCCAATCTCGCGAATGCATGCAATCGCCGCATCGCGCATCACCTGGTACTCGCGATCGGTCAGCGTCTGTGCCGGCGCCACCGTAATCGAGTCGCCCGTGTGCACGCCCATCGGGTCGAAGTTCTCAATCGAGCAGATGATGATGACGTTGTCCTTGAGGTCGCGCACCACCTCCAACTCGTACTCCTTCCAACCCAGTACGCTCTCTTCGATCAGGCACTCATGCACCGGCGACAGGTCCAGTCCGCGCGACAGGATGTCCGTCATTTCTTCGCGGTTATAGGCGATGCCGCCGCCCGAACCGCCCAGCGTAAAGCTCGGCCGGATCACCACCGGGAAGCCGATCTTGCCCGCGAATGCCAGTCCGTCGCTCACGTTGCGCACCAGCTGTGACTTCGGCATATCCAGCCCGATCTTCGCCATCGCGTCCTTGAACAGTAGCCGGTCCTCAGCCTTCTTGATGGCCTCCAGCTTCGCGCCGATCAACTCAACACCGTACTTTTCCAGCACGCCCGAGTCGGCCAGATCGACGGCAAGATTCAGCGCAGTCTGCCCGCCTACCGTCGGCAGCACGGCGAACACGCCGTGTCCGGGCTTCATCATCTCCGACTCAACGCGGATGATCTCCTCGAGATACGCAGTCGTCAGCGGCTCAATATAGGTGCGGTCCGCGACCTCCGGATCGGTCATGATGGATGCCGGGTTCGAGTTCACCAGCACTACGTCGTATCCCTCGGCCTTCAGCGCCTTGCACGCCTGCGTGCCGGAGTAGTCGAACTCGGCCGACTGCCCAATCACAATCGGTCCAGAACCGATCACCAGAATCTTCGCAATGTCATTCCTGCGTGGCATTCATCTTCTCCGCTTCTTTCAACATGGCCGCGCAGGGCACAGCCTGGATACTTCTGTACACGGGCGCATCGTTGAATCGCCCAATATAAACATCTGCGTTGTCCGGCTTATCAATCTTGTCTTTCTCGCGGCTATACAACACATGATGCGGCGGAATCTTCCCGTCGCTGCCGGGCGTCAACTCCGCTTCCGCCAGCCAGTCGGCCAACTCCACTGCAAAGGACGGATCCGCTCCGGGCGGTGGCACCGACTTCACCTGAACGCTGCCGCGAAGATCCGTCAACCGTCCCAAGGCATCGAACGTGTAGTCGAACGACAGTTCAGAATCCTTGTAAAACCGCCGCAGTTTTACCTCTTCCAGCACTTTGCCCTCAAACGTCAACTCCGCAAAAACCGTGCCGCCATTCACCTTGATCAACGGCTTGAATTGATGCAGACTCCACTCTCCGTTCGCGTCCTGCGTGCAATAGATCGGCTTCGCAGTGTCTTTCGCCGGCAACGCCGGCGACCATGCCAGGACCATCGGCAATGCGCACGCCGCCCACTGCTTCACTTCTTCCATTCCTCCATCATCTTGCGGAAGTCGCGGAACAGATAATGCGAGTCATGCGGCCCCGGGCTAGCCTCGGGATGGTACTGCACGCTGAACATCGGGTCAGTCTTATGCCGCAGGCCCGCCAGCGTATGGTCGTTCAGATTCGTGTGCGTGCGCTCCACGTTCTCCGGCAACGACTCCGGATCGACATTGAAGTTGTGATTCTGCGCGGTGATCTCCACCTTGCCGGTCTGGTGGTTCATGATCGGGTGATTCCCGCCGTGGTGCCCGAACTTCAGCTTGTAGGTCTTACCGCCCAGCGCGAGCCCGAAGATCTGGTGCCCCAGGCAGATGCCGAAGATCGGAGTCTTGCCCTGCAGCTTCTGCACCGTCTCGATCGCATAGTCCAGCGGCTCCGGATCGCCCGGCCCGTTGGAGAAGAACACGCCGTCCGGATTCAGCGCCAGCGCCTCTTCGGCGGATGTCTTCGCCGGAACCACCGTCACGCGGCAGTTCTCGCGGGTCAGCATGCGCAGGATGTTCTGCTTGATCCCGAAGTCGTACGCGACCACATGCAGCGGCTCGCCGTCCGTGCCCGCATCGTCGCCAGGCAGCAGCGAATCGCCCGTCTGATTCTTCGGTTCACTCGCATCCCATTTGTACGCCGCCTTAGTCGTCACAACGCTCGCGAGGTCGGTGCCCTCCATCTTGCGAATCGACCGCGCCTTCGCCACCAGCGCGTCCGCGTCGAGGTTGTCGCCCGAAGCGATCACGCCGCGCATCACGCCGTGGGTCCGTAGATGCCGCACCACCGCACGCGTGTCGATCTCGGCGATGACCGGGATGCCGCTGCGTTCGAGATAATCATCGGCTACTTCGGTCGAGCGCCAGTTGGAGCTCACCGCCGAAAACTCGCGCGTTACCAGGCCCTCGATGAAAGGCCGCGCGGACTCTGCATCGCTCGGCGTAGTCCCGTAATTTCCAATGTGCGGATTGGTCAGCACCACAATCTGGCCCGCATAGGAGGGATCGGTGAAAATCTCCTGATAGCCGGTCAGCGATGTATTGAATACGACCTCGCCCGCAGCTTCAACCTGCGCACCAAAGCCCTTGCCGCGAAAGATGCGCCCGTCCTCAAGCGCCAGAATTGCCTGCATTGCCTACTCCTGCGGAATCCGAAAAGGAGTGGATTCAATCGATTCTATCAGGCTTCAGCGGTCCCTCCTAACGCCCGCCGCACCACTTTTCCACTTCCGGACGCGAAAAGACCCGGCGCGCGGCCGGGTCTTCTCGGGAAGCAAAGGCAGGAGCCTATCCCTTCCGGTGGTGGTGATGTCTCCGGTGATGACGGACGGCCGCGTTCGCGGGGACAACCGACCCTGCGACAACGGTAAACGCGATGAGGGCGAGGAGCAGATTGCGGAACATCTTCATGGGGAAACCTCTTCCGAAACCCGGCCAGCCCAACTTTCAGGGCGGTTCGGGGGTTTGCATGCAGCTTAACCCATACTGACGCCGGCCGGATGTGAAAAGTTCTGATCTGCTTCAGAAGTTCCTCCGCTGGTTACCCCCCAGCGGGGGGGCTGGCATCCTCAGAGTTCGTCTTCCAGCGCCTCGGACATCCCACCAAATCCTTCGCCACGAGGCTTAGCCTGCTCGAGGTCCACCAGCACCTCATCCCCTTCCACCCGCAGCGGAAACACCGTCTGCCGATGCTTTACTGGGAACTCCGCGACCCCGGTCCTCAGGTCGAACGTCCACGAATGCCACGGACATACCACCGAATCGCCCTCCAGCCAGCCCTGTCCCAGCGGGCCGCCGCGGTGGGGACACTGATTGTCCACCGCCGCCAGCTCGCCGTCGAGATTCGCCAGGCAAATCCCGACACCGTCCGCTTCGGCCTCCGCTAACTGTCGATTCGGCGGAGCTTCCGCCAGCCCGCAAAGCCTTACCCAGCGCGCCACGTTTCTCCTACTTTTCCGCGACCAGCTTGTTGCGCAACTCGCCGATCCCCTGGATCGCAATCACCATCTCCTCGCCTGGCTTCAGCCAGCGCTGCGGAGTGCGACCCATGCCCACCCCGGCCGGCGTACCCGTGCTGATCACGTCACCCACCTGCAGCGGCACAATCCCGGAGATGTACTCGATCAGCGCCGGAATCTGGAAGATCAGCAGGTGCGTGTTTGAATTCTGCAGCTTCTCCCCGCCGATGGTCAGGCTGATGTCCAGCGCGTGCGGATCGGGCACATCATCCTTGCTGACGATCCACGGCCCCATGGGCGCGAACGTCGGAAAGCTCTTGCCCAGCGACCATTGCGTCGTCGCCCGTTGCACATCGCGCGCGCTCACATCGTTCATGATGGTGTAGCCGAAGACATGATCCATCGCCTTCGCTGCCGGAACCTGGTAGCCCGGCTTGCCGATCACCACGGCGAGTTCCGCCTCGTAGTCCACCTTGGTGCTCGCCTTCGGCAGCACAACGTCGTCACCCGGCCCAACCACTGCGGACGAGAGCACAATGAACACCGTCGGCACCTTCTGCGTCTCGGTCCCGGACTCGGCCGCGTGCTCGGCATAGTTCACGCCAATGCCAAAGATGCGCGGCGGAGCCTGGACCGGCGCCAGCAGCTTGACGCCGTCCATCGCTATGCCTGGCTTCAAACGTGCCACATCCGCCTGTACGCTCGCGGGCGCGTGCATAAACGCGATCGTGTCCTTGAAACCTTCTGCGCTCAGGTCGACGATGCCACCCTCTGCCACTAGACCCGGCCGTTGCCCGTAGTCGCCCTTTTCAAACGTCACCAGCTTCATGCCAACTCCCTTTCGTCTGCTTGTCTTTTCACCAACAATTCATAAACAACCTACGCCGCGGTCCACCCGCCATCCATCGCGATCACCGCGCCCTGCATAAACTCCGCTTCCCGACTGCAAAGATACCGTACGAGTCCCGCGATATCTTCCGGCGTTCCCAATCGCCCGACCGGCTGACGCGCCTTCAACTCTTCGCGCACCTTTTCCTTCTCATGCGCATGATATTTGTCCAGGTAGCCTTCGACGAACGGCGACTGCACCGTGCCTGGCGCAATGCAGTTGCAACGCAGTTCCTTCGGATAATCCACGGCAATCTGTCGCGTCATCGCAATCACCGCGCCCTTGCTCGCACAATAGGCAAAGCGCTGCTTCACGCCCACCAAGCCCGCCACCGAGCCGATATTCACGATCGAGCCGCGGCTCATCAGCAGCAGCGGAAGCATCGCCCGCGTCACCAGGTAGACCGAGTGGACATTCACCCGCATGATGCGCTCAAAGTCGTCCTCATTCGTCGCAGCCAGGTCGCCCACCAACCCGATCCCTGCGTTGTTCACCAGGATATCGAGCGTTTCAATCTGGTCAAGGGCCGCGCCGATCGAGCTCGCCTGGGTCACATCCATCTGCACGGCCCGCGCCCGCGGAAGTTCACCGGCAAGTTTCTGCGCCGACTCCAGATTCAGGTCGGCAATGAACACCTGGGCGCCCGCACGCGCCAGCTCCCGTGCCGTCGCCGCGCCAATGCCACTGGCTCCGCCAGTGACCAGTGCAACCTTTCCATCCAGCCGATACGGCTGTCCTGCTTCGCTGCTCATCCTTGCAAACCTCGTCGCCCGTTACGCTTCGCGTGACGGTTCGTTCACTGCCATCTTACCTTGATTGAGAGACAGGCAGGCAAAAGCGCGAAAAAAGACTTTCGCCAGCGAAAACACAATTGCCGCGCAGAGATGCCTCCTCGCCGGCACGTCTGCGGAATCAGGTCAGTTGCTTTGGCCCTTGCCAAGCCGCCGGTAATACTCCGCGACCGCGTCTTCGTAGCCCGGTGGAACGCTGGGCGGCGTCGCCCGCCGCACCTGCCCCGCCTGTGGCGTATTCGGATCGCGGCGCAGCTGCAACTCCAGCTTGTCCACGTCGTTCAGCACCTTGGTGTGCAGTTCCTCCACCATCGCCGGATTGCCCGGGAACCGCGATGGATCGAGCTTCTGCATCTCCTGCACCAGGTCCTGAATCTGCTTCTCGACCGCCGGATCGCCTTTCGCCATCGATCGCAGCTGGTTCAGTTCGCTCACACCCTGCTGGATCGCGCGTTGCGTATCCGCCGGATTCGCGCCGGTTCGCGGCGCATTCGGGTCACGCGTCGAAGCGTACTTCTGTCCGCCGGTATCGACATTCAGATTCGCCGCGGTACTTCCACCGCCGCCCCGCAACTGGCCATACGCCAGCGATCCATCGCCAACGGGACCATCCTGACGCGTGCCGCGAGGGCCGATCTGTTCGCCGCCAAAGCGCCCGCCGTTCTGCGCGTTCTGCGTTCCGCCCCGTCCGCCGTTCTGTCCGCCCTGCTGTCCTGGTTGACCGCCCTGGCCATTCTGTCCCGCCTGCTGCCCCTGCTGCTGACCGCCCTGACCGCGCTGCCCCTGTTGTCCCTGCCCTTGTTGATCGCCACGCTGCGATCCCTGTTGTCCCGGCTGCCCGTTGCGTCCCTGTTGATTCTGCCTCGGCTGGCCGTTCTGCCCCGGCTGTTGTCCATTGCGCCCATTCGGCGTACCGCGCCCCAGGCTCTCAATCTGGCTCCGCAGCCGGTCCACATGGTCTAGCTCCGCCGTCTGCGTCCCCGGCGCCTGCCCCGGACGCCCATTCTGCCCACCAGCCGCCTGCTGCGCCTGCCGCACCTGGTCGTCAAGCTTCTTCAGCCCGCCCGCAATCTGGCTCTCCGTCCCGTTCGAGTTCGGGTTGATTCCGCTCCGCAGCCAGTCCGCCGTCCGCTGCACCAGGTTGGTCAGATCCTGCTGATCCATCCCGTTCAGCGCGTCGCGCAGACTCGACGCCGCTCCCGGCTGCGTCGGCGCCAGTTCGCGCGCGGTGTCGCGCAGCCCCTTCTGCAGTTTTTCTAAATCGTCCGACATCTTCTGCCGATCATTCGCCAGGCTCTGGCGCTCCTTCTCCGCCGCAGCCAGCTCGTCGGAACTCGGCGAACCACCCGCGCCACTCTTCGCCTGGATCGCCTCTCCCGCAGCCGCAAGTTTCCGCACGCGATCCGCCTGCGAGTTCTCCTCCTTCGACAGTCGATCCGCCTCGCGTCCCATCGCGTCTAGCTTGCCCGATGCCTGCTGCTTCTGTGCCCCGCCCAGCAGATCCGTCGCTTCGCGCAGCCGATCCGCCGCCCGCTTCGCCTCGTCCGCGCTCTGTTGTCCGCCCTGCTGTCCGCCGGCCTTCATCGCTTCATTCGCCGCGCGCAGCCGTTCCAGCGCCTGGGTCACCCGCGGATCAGCATTCCCATCCTGCGTTCCCCGCGAAGCCGACTGCGATCCTGCTTGCGACGACGACTGTGATCCGGAAGCCTGCCCCGACCTCGACTGTCCTTGCTGACCGGATTGCCCACTCTGCCCTTGCTGACCAGATTGCCCGCTCTGTCCCTGCTGGCCTTGTTGCCCTTGCTGACCCTGCTGACCTTGTTGCCCTTGCTGACCCTGCTGGCTACTTGCGCTCTGCTGCCCCTGCTGCTGGCCCTGCATCTGTTCCATATCGCGCTGCAGTTGCTCCGCCTCACGGCGCAACATCTCCTGCTGCCAGCGCTCCTGGAAGGTCTGCGGCTTATTCCCCTGCTGTTGCGCCAACTCCTCTTGCCGCTTCGCCAGCGCGTCCAGTTTTGCCAGCGCATCGTCCACCTTCTTTGCCTGCTGCTCCGCAGGCGAAGCCGTCTGCGCCGTCTCGTACTGGTTCTTTTCGGTGTCCATCTCCAGGTCGAAAAGGCTCGCCAGGTCGCGACCCGCGCTTCCACCGCCGCCTCCACCGCCACCGCCGCGCTGCCCGAACGCCACCTGGATCTGCCGGAACGTCGACTCCGCACGCAGCAGCGCCTGCAGCACCTTCTGCTCGATCGGCATCGCCTCCTGCCACTGCATCGCCTTCAACTTGTCCGCCGCCGGCTGCATCCCCGCCGCCGCCTGCTCCATATCTTTGTCGAAGGTGTTGAACTCCTCATTCGCCTGCGACAGATCGCGGCTCTGCATGCGAGCGCTCAAAGCGAGCGCCTGCTGCTTCAGCGTGGCCTGCGCCTCGCTCAAGGTCTTCCCCATCGCTGCAGCCTTGTCCGCGCCTTCGCCCTTGGTGTTGATCTCTTTCCACGTCGCCGCAATCAACTCCTTCTCGCGCCGCGCAATGTCGCCCTGGTTGTTCTGCTGGCCGCCACCGCCACCACCACCGCCGCCACCGCCCTGTTGCGATTGCGAGAACTCCCGCTCAAACGGATCAACCTGGATGAAGCTGATGTCTGTCTTCGTCTCCGTGTGGTTGTCCTTCGCCGTCGCGTACAAGCTCACCACATCGCCCGGCTGCAGCTTGAAATCTTCGAGACTCAGCGTCGCGTTCCCGCTCGTATCCTTCGCGCCTGGCTGCTTCAGAATGTTCACCGTCTGGTCCGGACCGCCGTTCACCGAGTAGTGCAGGCTCACATGGGTCAGCCCAAAATCCGCGCCCGCCTTCACCCCAACCGTCACTTCTTCAATCGGACTCGCGCGATAATCCCCACCCGGCCGGTCGATCGCGATGTTGGGCGGATTCGCCTTGTTCGTTGAGATGAAGTAGTCCTCCGACAGCCGCACCTGCTGCCCCTCATCCACCGCCGCCACGTGGTACGCGCCATCCTTCTCCATGTGTATCGTCCCGTGATACACATTGCCTTCGCCGCCCGTCAGCTTCACTGGCTGCCCACCGTCGAGCACCAGTATCCCGTCCTTCAGCGGAGCAGTCATCGTCACCGTCAGCGCCGCATCCGTGCCCTCCAGCGCGCGCAGATCGCCCGCCTGTTCCTCCGACACCTCCTGCATGCCTGTCCACTTCGGATAGTGATACGTCACCTGCATCGCCTTCACCGACGGCAGATCCACTACGCGAAACTTGAAGTGTTTCGACGTCGCACTCCCCGCCTGCACGTAGTACTCCACGTTCTCGGGCAGGCCTGCGAACAGAAACTGGAAGCCCGAGCCATCCATCTGCGGCTGCATTGCTACCGTCTCCCACTTCGACGCGCTCGCGTACTTCGCAAACAGATTCACCTTGTTCGTATCGAGGCCGACGATCTGCGCGGTCACCATCTCGTCACTGTTGCGCCGCACTGCTGCATCGCCTGGCGTCACACGAATCTCATAGAGCGGCGGCACATCCTTGCGCGGCCCTGTCCAGAGCAATGAAGCACCATACCCCAGGAATCCCGGCCGCGCCGCAATCATCCACACCAGCACGCCGGCGCACACCACCCCCGCCCCCAGCATCCACATCAACTTCTTCCGCGGCGCCAACCCCTCCGGCCGCGCTGTGTCCTCTGCCACCTTCAACGTGTCTGCCGCCAGCAGTTCCAGAAAGATTCCGCTCTGCCCCGCATCCTCGGCCGCATCCTTCTCCGAGAACGTCACCAGCCGCTGTTGAAGCTCCGGAAAGGCCGTCTCCGCGCGCCCTACCGAGCGCCGTCGATTCAGCCGCCAAAGCGGCCACGCCAGCCCAAAGCACACCGCCGCCACAACTACGGCAAGCAGCACCAGGCGCGCTGGCGTCAAACCGCCTTCAGGAAACGCATACGCATTCAGAATGAGTGTGAGGACAATTGTCGCGACGAGCGCGGAAAAGAGGACCACCGCCGCCCCCCGCAGGCCTGCATCCAGCCGCAAGCGCTGTTGCACCTGCTGGATGTAGAGGTTGAGCTGCTGACGCTTGCTCATAGTTCCTCCCGCTGCGTACCCAGGTAGCGGCTGGCAAGGGCCGACTCCGCCAGCGCGGCCATCAATAATAAGAGCATAACCCACCACCACAAACTCGACACGCTCTTTGTCGCATCCGTCGCCGCCTCCTGCGTAGATTGCGCCTCGCCCGTCCCGGCGCTGCCGCTCCATAGCTTCAACACGTCTTCAGGAATCAACGCCAGATCCGACTCCCGCCTATCCGGATTCACCGCAATCAGCGCATCCCGCCCATTCGCAAAATGAATCTGATAGAACCCCGCGTGCGCCAGTTGAAACGACTCCGCCGCAGCCGCCTCCTTCAGCGACAACGGCCGCTTCCCATCCGGCCCGATGATGTCGACCGTGGCCTTACTCGCGGCGGCGCCAGTCGCCTGGTTCACCGGATTCCGCAATTGCACAAACGAGTCCACCACCCGCGCGCCGCTCACCCGCTCTTCGTCCGAGAGATACCGCGCCGTCTGATCCACAAACGCTACAAACGCCGGACTCAGTGGCAGGTCATTTGTCAGGTTGTCGAACCCCGACGCGAACAGGAGAACATGCCCCTCGCCCAACTGCTTGTCGATCAGCAGTGGCGTCCCATCCGCCAGCTTCGCCACCACGCGCGCCGACCCCGGATCGACCGCAGCCGCGTAAAAGAACTTCGTCCCCTGCCACCCATTCGCGTCCTTCATCGAAGGATGTGCCGCATCCGATGCGCCCATCGTGGTAAACCCGTCGCTCTCCAGCGCGCCCCGCGAGTAGAAATGCCCATCCGCGACATTGCCGCCGAACACCGGAATGTGTTCCCGATGCGACTCCGTCATCCCCGTTGCCACCAGCACGCTGCCGCCGTCCTCGACGTTGCGCTCCAGCGTGTGCTCCAGGATCGACGGCACCGACGGCACATCCGACAACACGACAAATGCATACTTCGACGGATCAATATCGCTCGCCTGCTCCGGAGTGATTGGTTGCAGCACAAAGGAAGCCTGCGCCGCAGCCGCCAGCGCCGCTCCAAAGTACAGCGGCGACCGCGAGTCCGACGCCTGGTGCACAAACAGCACGCGCTCCGGATCCGCCCGCTTCACCGCAAAGTTGCTCGCATCGTCATTCGAAAATCCATCTGCGCCCCCGCCGTTTGCGTCCGAGATCCGCACCGCGCACCGGCTCTCCCCGTACGGCACGTCGAGCCCTTCAAACACCACCGTCGCCCGCCCATTCGCCGGCACATCCACCTTCTTCGTCGCTTTCACCTCGCCGTTCACCACCAGCGAAACCGTCCGCGTCGCCGCCGGCGTCCCATGCCCCGCCACCACCGCAATCACCCGCGCCTTCTTCGTATCGACCAACTGTCCCGGCGCCTGCACGCTTTCCACGGTCCAGTTCGGCATGGCCGTCGCAGGTCCCACTCGATGCAGCACCAGCGCCACATTCCCCGGCATCACCATATCGGCGAAATTCCCCGGCATGTTCGGCTCCTGCATATCGCTGAACAGATGCAGTTCCATTGGCGTGTGCACCGTCTCCGCCATCGCCCGCATCCCGCGCCCCAGTTCGCCGAAGGTCGCGTGCCCATCGCCCGGCTGAATCCCCTCGACCGCCGCGCGCAATTGCCCCGCATCCTCCACCGGCTGCGTCAGCAGACTCATCTGCCCGCCCAGCGCAATCACCTGCGCTTTCTGCCCCGCAGACTTCCCCGCAAGCACCTCCAGCGCACCGCGCTTCGCCTCATCCAGCCGCGTGCCGCCACCTGTCGCACCTGCCGCGTTCATGCTGAACGAATCGTCCACGGCAACCAGCAACAACTTGTCGCTCGCCAGCACCGTCTTGTGACGGAAGAATGGCCGCGCAAACGCCAGCGCCAGCAGCAGCACCAACGCCACCCGCAGCGCGAACAACAGCAGATAGCGCAACCTCTTCTTCCGGATCGAACTCTGCGTTCCCTGCTCGAAAAACATCAGCGAACTCACCGGCCTCGGCTGCATCGTCTGCTTGCGCAGCAGATGCACAAACACCGGCAACCCCACCGCCAGCAGTCCCGCCAGAAACCACGGCGCCAGAAAGCCCATCACGCGCCTCCCCGCACCGTGCGTCCCGCGCCAGGCCACGCCGACTGCCGCAGCGACAGATACTCCGTCAGCGCGCGATCCAGCGGCTTATCCGTCGTCAGCAGGTGATAGCCCATCCCCGCCGCCTGCGTGCGGTCGCGCAACTCCTCCAGGTGGTGGTCCATCTTCGCGCGATACTGCGTCTTCACGTAATCCGGAATCACCTCCAGCTTCCGATCCGTCTCCAGGTCCACCAGGATCACCGGCCCCTTCAACTCCGGACGAATCTCCTTCGGATCGAGAATGTGAAACAGCACCACCTCACTCCCGTGGAATCGCAGCGGCTCAATCGCCTTCACAATCGTCTCCGGCTGCTCATAAAAATCCGAGATCACCAGCACAATCCCCCGCCGGTTCAGAAATTGCTGAAAGTGCTTCATCGGCTTGCCGAAGTCCGTCCGCGCCGCCGGCTCCGCCTGCTCCAACCCCGCCAGCAGCCGATACAACTGCCCCTGCCGCGTCGAGGGTCGAATGTAGTTCCGCACCTCGTCATCAAACACGATCAGCCCAGCCGGATCCCGCTGATTGTGCAGCGACAGATACATCAGCGACGCCGCCATATACCGCGCATAATCCATTTTCGTTACCGCGTGCGACGTGTACTTCATCGAGTTGCTGGCATCCAGCAGCAGCGTCAACTGACTATTCGTCTCGCCACGATACCGCTTGAGATAGCAGCGTTCCGTGCGCGCAAACAGATTCCAATCCACATGCCGCAGATCGTCGCCCGGCGAGTACGCGCGATACTCCGCGAACTCCAGGCTGAACCCGAAGTCCGGCGACCGGTGCAGCCCCGCCACGAAGCCGTCCACCACCGTCTTCGCCACCAGGTCCAGGCTGGAGATGCCGTGCAACACCGCCGGATCAAGAAACCGCTGCAGCATCGTGCCACCTCTAAAGCGTCGTCATTCTCCCCTGAGCGAAGCCGAAGGGTCAGAATCTCCGTCGTTGCCTTTGCCTTCAACTAGCAACTAACAACCAGCAACTATCAACTTTCCTTCGGCGGCGGCAGGTGTGCAATCAACCGCGTCAGAATCTCATCTGAATCAATCCGCTCCGACTCCGCATGGAAGTTCAGCAGAATCCTGTGCCGCAGCACCGGAATCGCCAGGGCCGTGATGTCCTCATACGTCACGTGATACCGTTTCCGGCTCAGTGCCCGCGCCTTCGCCGCCAGCACAATAAACTGCGCCGCACGAATGCTGCCGCCATAGTTCACGTACTTCTTCACGAAATCCGGCGCGTTCTCGCTCTTGTGCCGAGTCGCGCGCACCAGGTTCACCACGTACTTCGCCAGCGACTCTCCAATCGGCACCATCCGCACCAACTGCTGAAACTCCAGCAACTCCTCTGCATTCGTCACCGCGACCACCTGCGGATCCTTCGTCGCCGTGGTCAAGTCCACAACCTTTAACTCATCGCCCGCGCTCAGATAATCCAGCACCGCATTGAACAGAAAGCGATCCAGTTGCGCCTCCGGCAGCGGATACGTTCCCTCCAACTCAATCGGGTTCTGCGTCGCCAGCACAAAGAACGGCGCCGGCAGTTTGTAGATATGCCCGCGCACCGTGCAGCTCCGCTCCTGCATCGCCTCCAGCATCGCCGCCTGTGTCTTCGGCGGCGTGCGATTGATTTCGTCCGCCAGCACCACGTTGCCGAAGATCGGTCCCTCGACGAACGTCCACTTCCGGTGTCCCGTCGTGATGTCCTCTTCGATGATGTCGGTGCCCGTAATGTCCGAGGGCATCAGGTCCGGCGTGAACTGGATACGCCGGAAGCTCAGCCCCAGCGTCTGCGCAATCGTCCGAACCATCAGCGTCTTCGCCGTGCCCGGCATACCCGTAATCAGGCAATGCCCACCGACGAACAGCGCAATCAATATCTGGTCCAGCACTTCATCCTGCCCGACGATCACCTGCCGCACCTGCGTCAGGATCCCGTCGCGCACCGCCTGGAAGCGCTCAATGCGCTGCTGCATCTCCGCGGCGTCTTCATTCAATCCCGCAATTGCGCTCATGCCCGCTTCCTCTCTTATTCCGTCGTTGACCGCTTCTTAGCTCATAGCTGACAGCTCATCGCTCATGGCTGAAATCGAGCCAATGCCTGCTTCCCTTCGCCCTACTTCCCCTCAATCTCCAGCAACAACTTCTGCGCCGGCTTGAACCCCGGAGCAGCCTCCAGCGACGCCAGCACACTCTCCTCCGCCTTCGCCTTATCGCCCGCCGCAAGGTAGGCCTTCGCCAGGTCGAATTGCGCCGACGCCTTATCCAGCGGCTTCATCGCCAGCACGGCCGAATACTCCCGCACCGCCCCCGCCGCGTTCCCTTGAGCCAGCCACAACCCACCTAACTTGCGATGCATATCTTCGTCTTCGGGATAAATAAAGTTGAGCTGATTCAGCGTGTCCGCGGCTTCCTTCGGATGCCCCAGGTCTTCTTCCAGCGACGCCAGTTTCTCCAACGTCTTCGGGTCTTCGCCGCCAACAAGCTCGTACAAACGGAGCGCATCTGCCGCTACCTGCTTGTTTCCTTTGACTAATTGCGCGTTGGCCACAATCTCGTAGGCGTTCGCATCCTCTACATATTCCGGATACATTTTGATCACCGCTGTCGCAGCCGCAATCACACCATCATCGTCGTGCTTCTCCGACATCCCCACCAGCGCCTTCAACTGCTTGCGCCACTCGTCGAAGTTGTTCACCGTCGTGCCCACCCGCTTATCCAGCCATGCGGCGTAGTCCTTATCGAACTGCTCCGGCGACTCATGGAGGTTGTCCTGGATGGCCTCCGGCGTAGTCTTCAACGCGGCAAAGGAGTGCACCATTCCGAGGATCGCATCGTTCCCCCACCGCTCTGCAATGTAGTCGCAGACCGTCCCGGCCTGCCAGTAACTCACCAGAACCTGTGCTGGATAATCTGGAAAAATAAATCCCTGGTCCAGCTTCGTCACTGGCAGCAGCTTTTTATCGCGGATGGCCACCACCACATCCGGAGTCAGCCGGTTCGCCCACCGTGGGTCGGCCTGTCCCTCTTCATGTACCGCCAACCCCTCCGTAAACCATCGCGGCACGCGGAAGTTCGTGGCCGACAAAATAAACACGTGGCTCATCTCGTGCCACAAGGTCGCACCCCAGTTGAAGTCCCCCGGCTTCCGCCCGGACGGACTGTCCATCGCCACCACGTTGCCAAACGTTACGCCCAGCGCGCCCAGCCCCGGCATCCCCATCGTCCGCACCGCAAAGTCTTCGTGATTCGGATAAACCTCCAGTTGCACCGGCCCACTCAGCGTCATCTTGTATTTCTTCGAGTAAGTCTCGATCGCCTTGTGGAGCTGCTCTTCAAAATAGGGCCGCAGCAATTCGTCTTCGGCATTCCACAGCATCAGCGTCGTCGTCGCATCCTTGGTCGCTACAAACTTCGGATAAAGATCGAGCAGGTTCAAGCTGTTCGACGTAGCAGTATCCGTCTGGCCGTTCTTGAACGCCGTCTCCAGTTGCTCGCGCGCCTCATCCGGCGCTCCCATCCGCATCAGGTTGATCCCCAACTGCGATCGCGCCGCCCAATCCCGCGGGTCGGCCTCCACCGCCTTGCGGTAGTACGCCACTCCCTCCGGATAGCGCCGGTTCAGTACCAAGTGCCACCCGACAATCGCATATCCCTTGCTGTACGCCGGATTGACAGCCTTGATCTTCGCCAGCCACGCCTCTGCATCCGCATTCTTGTCCGACAGCAGTGCCGTCGCCGCGTGCACCGCCATCGCATCCAGCGCATCCTGCGCGAGCGCCAGCGCCGCGTCCGCCTCTTTCACCGCGTCGTCAGGTCGCGCATCCTCCAGCGCTAGGTTCGCCATGAACTCATGCGCCTCCACCAGTTTCGGATCGGCTGCAATCGCCTTCGCCGCATACTCCGGCGCCTTCTCATCGAACCCGCCCGCGCCCACGATCGCCAGCCCCAGGTACGCCCGCGCATTCCCCGGCTCTATCTGCAGCGCCTCATTCAACAGGCTGGCTGCCTCCTGGTCGTTGAAGCGCTCGTGAAACAACATCGCGTACCGCACGCGCCACAATGCCGGACTCTTCGATTGCGCGATTGCAATCTCGAACTCCTTCTTCGCGTCCTGATACTGCTCCAGCCCCCAATACCCTTCCGCCATCTCGTACGCATTCCCGCTCCGCGCCAGCGCCTCAAAACAGTCCGTCGCCTCCGCCTTCTTCCCATGCAGCCGCAGTGTCTGGCACCCCTCCGGCGTAGCAGTCGCGGGCGCAGCCCACCCCGCGCCCGTTGCGGCAAGCATAAGCAGCACCATCACTCCGAATTTGTAACCACTCTGCATCGTTGTCATTCCCGAACGGAATCTGCGTCTATCCCTGTCCGCCTTTGATCGGTCCAATCGGTGCCATCGGTGTTAAGCCTTTCGCCCTCAACGTCACTTATCCAGTTCCTGCTGCACCTGTGCCAACTCCACCAGCGCCGCCGTCAATTCCTTCTTGTACTCGCCCGGTTCCATCGCAGCCTTCTGATACTTCAGCCCATCAATCTTCTGTTCCAACTCCTCCTTCTTCGCCATCAAATCCCGTTTCGCCGGATCATTCATCGCCGTCTGCGCCGTGCCAATCCGCACCACGGTGAACGTCGTCATCAACCCGCCCTGCCTGCCTTCCATCTGCCCTATTCGCACGGCTTCTCCCTTACCCGTATCCTCAAACTCCGGATGCTCCGTCGCCAGCCGCTTCTGCGATGTGTAGAACTCCGCCGTCTTTTTATCCGCATACGCGAACGCCTCCAGCGCGGAGATCGACTCGCTCTTGTCCGTATCCGCCAGCGGGTCCTCGAGCGCCTCCACCCAGTACCGCGAGAACACCGTCGCGTTCTTCTCCGTGCCCGTCTTGGTCGCGACGATCACCGCTCTTCCCGGTCGCTCCAGCGCCGGCACCGCGCCCCCGCTCGCAGACGTCGTATCCACAATCAACTGCCGCTTCGTCGGCACCTTGTCGCACAGCGCCGCCAACTCCGCCGCCGTCATATCCGGCCCGACAAGATTAAATTTGTACTCCGTCCCATCAAAGCTCCCATGCCCAATCAGCGTCACCACCAGGTCATCCTCCGGCTTCGCCTCGCGCGCCACTTCCGACATCACGTCCGTCAACTTCGCCTTGGTGGACTGCTTCCCCGTCAGCGTATAAACATGGGCTCCAACCGTGCTCTTGTAAATCTTGTCCAGGTCCGTCGCATTCCCCGTAAACCGCTGCTCATAATCCGGCTCGCCCCCCAACCCCGCCACCGTCACGTAGAAAGTCGCCGCCCGCGCAGTCCCCACAACCAGCAGCAGCCACGCCGCCACCAATTGACAACCAGCAACTAACAACTGGCAACTGCTTCTCATACCACTCCCCACTTCCGCCGCAGCAGCCAGTCCGCCGACATCAACCCCAGCAGCGCCAGAAACACTGCCGGCATGTCCCAAAGCTCCTTCGTATCCCGCACCGAAATCCCCGCCTCCGAATACGAAATCTCCCTGGGCAGCCGCTCCATTTCACTCGGCGTCCAGTACCGCCCGCCAGTCTCGTCCGACAACTTCTGCAGCAACTCGCGATTCTGCGCAGTGTGGAAGTTCTCCGCCACTCCATCCTCGCGCCGGAAGTCGACCACATCCTTCCCCAGCTCCTTTGTCCCCTGCTCCGCCGTCACCTCCGCGACATAACTCCCCGGCTTCTCCGCCGTCCAGTCCAGCGCATACGTTCCCGGACTATTCGGCACCGGAGTCGCATCCACCACCGCCAGCATCCCATCCGGCCCAATCACGTGCGCCGAAACATGCGCATCCGCCGCCGGCGTGAACTCCTTATCCCGCGCCACCACCGTCATCTGCACGTGCCCCGTGTCCATCAGCGTCTGCTGCGGCATCGTCGCCACCACCTGCCCCGGCGAATCCGCCGCCAGCCAGCGCAGCAACTGCTGCCAGAACAAATCGTGCGAGGGATCATCCAGCGGCGAACTCATCTGCCATCGCCACGTCCCCGAGGTCGCCAGCACTGCCGTCTTCCCGTGCCCATAATTCTGGGTCACCAGCAGCGGCATCACCCGGCCAGCCTTGGTACATTCCACCCCCTTCAACTCGCGGCAATCCATCATCTGTGCCAGCACCGTCGCGCCGGGCTTCGGCGATCCCGGATCCTGATAATCCGCCACGTACGGCAGCTTCCGCCACCGCTCCACATTCAGCGCGCGATCATCCAGAATCCGCGTAATCGGCGACTCCGCACCGGCCGCCGTCAACTGCACCGTCGCCGCATCGCGATGAAACGTCCCCTTCTCATTCGGCAGAAACGTCGGAAACAAATCCGCCAGGCTCGACGACGCCCACCCGCCATCGCCCAACGAGGATCGGCCGCCCAGAAACAGCAACCCTCCGCCGCGTTTGTCCACAAACTCCCGCAGCAACTCCTGCTGCATCGGAGTAAAGTACTGCGCCTCGACACTCCCCAGGATGATCGCCTGGTACTTGAACAGGTCCTCCGCCTTGGTCGGGAACCCATCCGCCAACTCACTCGGATCGGCAATCCCCTGCCGGTAAATCTTGTTCTCCGTCGTCCGCAGCATCGAGACGATATCCACGCCTTTATCCTGCGCCTCCGCGCGCCGGATGAACTTGAACTCCCACCGCGGCTCGCCTTCCACATACAGAATCCGCTTCTGGTCCGGGCTCACATCCAGCAGCCGCGTCACTCCGTTGTTCGCCGTATTCTCCTCGCCCGGCAGGGGCTCGAGCGCGAACCCGATACTCTTCACGCTCGCACCTCCCGAGTTGAAGAACATTGTCTCGCTCTCGCCCGCGCCATCCTTGCCCAGCGTCACTTCCTTCGTCGCCAGCAGTTTGTCACCATCCTTCACATTCAGCGTCGCCTTCTGCCCCCCGTATCCGTACTGATGAAAACTCACCACCGCAGTCATGCGCGAATCCGCCATCGCCTTCGCCGCCACCACCGCATCGTCGATCTCCAGGTCGTGCGCGGGTTTCTCTTTTCCCAGCCCGATCGTGTGCACCGGCAGCCGACGATTGTGCAGCGCGTTGATCGTCTCCACGTCGATCCCGCGATCCGTCTCCTCGGTTCCAGTCTCCGCCCCATCGCTCAGCAGCACCACCGCGCCCACCGGCAGATCGCTCGTCTCCGCCACCAACTGCCGCAGTCCCGCGTTGATATGCGTCGCC
>Ga0102924_1001978_pt1 | contig 22896 bp, 16 predicted proteins | sample PaiPotPPM11metaG_FD_80116 | JGI IMG/M metagenome (GOLD analysis project Ga0102924, IMG submission 80116) | Iron sulfur acid spring bacterial and archeal communities from Banff, Canada, to study Microbial Dark Matter (Phase II) - Paint Pots PPM... ...
GGCATACGCATGGCACTGGGAGCGCAAAACTCCAATGTGCTTGGGCTTGTCTTGAAACATGGAATGTCACTGGGCTTAATTGGCCTGGGAATCGGCCTGGCTGCTTCACTCGCCCTCACCAGATTTTTGAAGGGTCTGCTTTTTAGCGTGAGCCCCACGGATCCGCTCACGCTTCTGGTCGTGGCGATTCTTCTCGCGTTTGTTGCGTTCCTGGCCTGTTACATCCCCGCGCGGCGCGCGATGGCGGTGGATCCAATCGTGGCGCTCCGGTGCGAATAAGTTTCTACCTATAAGAAAAGATATGAACTCACTGCTCCAGGATATTCGTTACGCCCTTCGGACGCTGGCGAAGAATCCCGGCTTCACGATCGTCGCGGTCCTGACTCTCGCGCTCGGAATTGGCGCGAACACCGCAATTTTTTCAGTCGTGAATGCGGTCCTGCTACAGCAGCTGCCTTATCAAAACCCTCAGAGTCTCGTCCAGGTATGGAATACGTATTTACCCGCATGGCCGCAACTTGGTTTGTCGCCTGGTGATTTTCAGGATTGGCGGCAGCAAACTCAGGATCTTTCTGATATGGCCGCGTATGTAGATATATCTCAGGGATTCAATCTGACCGGAGAAGGCGAACCCGAGCGCATCAAAGCAGCCTTTGCAACTTCCAACCTGTTTCCGATGCTCGGCATTCATCCAATTATCGGGCGCGCGTTTACTCCCGACGAAGATAAGCCCGCCAGCGCTCCGGTAATTTTGCTGAGTTATCGCTTGTGGCAGAACAAATTCGGTTCTGACCCTTCCGTGCTAGGGCGCACCGTCGTGCTGGATGGCAACGGTTATACGCTGGCCGGAGTTTTGCCCGCCAATTTCCGTTTATCGCTGCAAGCCGATGTGTGGATGCCCGTTGGCCAATATCAGGATGATTTGACCGGCCGATTGCACCATCCCTACAGCGTGATTGCTCGGCTCAAGCCTGGCGTTACAGTTGCGCAAGCTCAGACCGAACTCGCCACACTGAACAGCCGCGAAGAACTCACCTTCTCGGAAACGCACAAGGGCTGGGGAGTGCTCGTGCAGCGTATGGAAGATCTCTCCGCTGCCAAACTACGCGTCGCGCTGCTGATTCTCTTCGGCGCCGTCACATTGGTTTTGCTGATTGCCTGCGCCAATATCGTTAACTTGCTTTTGGCGCGCAACGCCGCTCGCCAAAAAGAAATCGCGCTTCGAATTGCTTTGGGTGCAAGTAAAACCAGGCTTATCCGCCAATTGCTGACTGAAAGCGTTCTGCTTTCAGTGCTGGGCGGTGCTTTTGGCATCTTGCTGGCGAACGCGGCTCTGCATGTTTTGCAAGGCTTCGCCCCAGAAGATCTGGCGAGCGTGAAAGTAGCTGCTCTAAATGGCGGCGTACTCGCCTTCACGATTGCCGTTTGTGCGTTGGCCGGCATTGCCTGCGGTTTGATTCCCGCTTTTCAATCGCTGAAGACGGATTTGCATGACGCGTTGAAGAAAGGTGGCAGAGGTCTCCACTCCTCTGGTGGAGAAAAGCTGCGCAGCTTTCTGGTGGTCTCCGAAATCGCCTTGGCGTTGATTCCCTTGATCGGCGCGGGACTGCTGCTCCGAAGTTTTCATCATCTCCTCGAGGTCGATCCCGGCTTCCGCCCCGATCATGTTTTGACCATGCGAGTCTCGCAGCCGCAACTCTCAGCCGCCGACTTAAACAAGCTAACGCCAGATCAGCAAAATCAACTGGGGATTCATCAATCACAGGAATTTGAGCAGATGGCTGAACGCATCGAAAACATTCCAGGTGTCACGCGCGTTGGCGGAATTGACGTGCTTCCGCTCGGCCTCACCACTATTGCGTCCACTCGGTTCCTTGTCGAAGGCCAGACCATCTCTGCCACAGGCGCTCGTCCTGTTGCCGAACTTCGCACCGCCAGCCTCGGCTATTTCGCCACCATCGGAATTCCGCTTGTCCGCGGTCGTTTGTTTACCGAGAAAGATTGGACCAGCTCTAACATTGTCGTCAACGCCACTCTGGCGCAAAGATTCTGGCCCGGCGCAGATCCCATCGGGAAGCGCATCAACTTGTGCTGGCAGGCTCCGGAACCATGCTGGAGCCCGGTGATCGGAGTAGTTGGCAACGTCCACCAATATGGGCTCGACACGCCGCAAACTTTGGACATTTATACTGCTGGCGGATGGACTCCCTATTTATTAATCCGCACTTCAGGCGGTCCCTCCGTGGTCGCTTATGCCGCGGTGGAAGTGGTGCACAAAATCAGTCCCGCTTTGCCCGTCACAAATGTAATGACGTTGGACGACATCCTTTCCGTCACCGTTTCGCCGCGGCGTTTTTCAACCGTTCTACTGGCAGTCTTCGCCGTACTCGCTCTCGTGCTCGCAGCGGTCGGAATTTACGGCGTGATGAGTTATGTGGTGAGTCTGCGCACAAATGAAATTGGAATCCGAATGGCTCTTGGAGCGCAGCCGCGCGATGTTTTGGGTTTGGTGCTGGGCCGCGGAACGAAGCTCGCGTTTGCCGGCGTTGCGATCGGCACGGCCGGAGCATTCATTTTGTCGAGTTTCCTTTCCAGCTTGCTCTTCGGCGTGCGATCCACGGACCCGCCGACGTTCTTGGCCGTAGCGCTGTTGTTGATCGCAGTTGCGCTCGCAGCGTGCTATTTCCCGGCGCGACGCGCAATGCGAGTGGAGCCTCTGGTCGCTTTGAGGCACGAATGATTCCAGCATGCTGAACTGCGGGGCGGTTCAACTCGGAATGGACACGCAATTTATGCAAGAGACTAGCCTGTCGGGCGTTTCAGCGCTGGCACAGGAAATTGACGAGCGGCTTTCGGCCATGCCCCGGGCCGCAACCGCGGACCTGCGCCAGTTGCGTTGCGAATTTTCGAAACGGTTGAAGGATGCCGCTCCCTATGTGGTGATCGAGCTGGCCTCGCTTCTTCTGGAAGTGCCGGGTATGGACTATCGCTTTATCGCTTACGAGCTGATTCACCATCACCCGCAGGCCCTCGCGCATTTGAATGCGTGGCAATTGGAGCAACTCGGCCGCGGAATGGCGAGCTGGGGAGCCGTGGATTGCTTTGCCGTATTTCTCGCCGGGCCGGTGTGGCGTGAGCGGCGCGTTCCCGACAGCTTGATTCACGGCTGGGCGAAATCCATTGACCGTTGGTGGCGCCGCGCGGCGCTGGTGGCCACCGTTCCGCTTAACAGCAAATCTCGAGGCGGCACGGGTGACGCTCATCGCACTCTCCAGGTTTGCCGGCTCTTGGAAACAGATCGCGATCCCATGGTCGCGAAAGCTCTTTCCTGGGCGCTGCGCGAGCTCGCCAAGCGGGACCCGCGCGCCGTCCGCCGGTACCTTGCAAGTTGTCAGGACGCGCTGCCCCCTTTGGTGCTGCGCGAGGTTCGCAACAAGCTTTCAACGGGAGTGAAGAATCCCAGAGCGAAGAAGTGAACTGGCTTTTCGGATTAGATTGCAAATAAGTGCGGAAAAGAATCATTGCGGAGTTTAGCGGCAAGGCTCCCGCGGAGATAGACAGACGGTCAATACCAAGTAGAATAATCCGTCCAGCCTAAATCTGTCGGGAGAAAAAACCATGGAAACGCTTTGGAACGATTTGCGCTATGGCTGGCGAGTGATGCGGCGGAGCCCCGGCTTCGCGGCTGTCGCTTTACTTACTCTTTCCGTCGGAATTGGCGCGAACGCCGCAATCTTCAGCATTGTGAATGGCGTCTTGCTGCGGCCGCTGCCCTTTCCCAATTCCAGCCGGATCGTCACCATTTGGGAGACGGACGCCAATCGCAACATCGTGCGCGGAACCGCTTCGCCCGCTGAATTCCTGGATTGGCAGGACATGAACCATTCTTTTGCCGAACTTTCCGGCTGGCGCTCGCTGCTCTTTACTATCACAGGGAGTGGCGATGCCGAACAAGTGCATGGTTCGCAGGTTTCAGGAAATTTTTTCAGGATGCTAGGCGTAGGCCCGATTATCGGCCGTGATTTTTCAAGCGAAGACGAAAAACCCGGCAACGAGCAGGTTGCCATCCTCACCTACGCGCTGTGGCAACGGCATTACGGCGGAGATTCCAGCGTGCTCGGGAAATCGATTCTGCTGGATGAAAAACCTTACACGATTATTGGCATTCTCCCGCGTTCGTTTTCTCTCTACGGCGTGGCCCCTGAGCTGGATATTTGGGTTCCGTTCGCTTTCAATCGCGCTCAACTCAGCCGCGAAAATCATGAGCTCGTGATATTCGGGCGATTGCGGCCCGGCGTTTCTCTGCCCCAAGCGCAAGCCGAGATGGAAACGATCTTGTCCCAGCTAAAAAAGCAATATCCGGGAATCGATCAGGAAAATGGCGTGCGCGTTGCCGGGTTCCACGAGGAGCTTATAAAGAGCCTTCGGCCTTCCATCGTTATCTTGCTGGCGGCGGTCGGGTTTGTGCTGCTGATTGCCTGCGCCAACGTTGCGAACTTGATGCTTGCTCGGGCTGCAACGCGGGAGCGTGAAATCGCTGTTCGAGCCACTCTGGGCGCCGGACGCCGCCGCATTTTGCGGCAACTCCTTACCGAAAGCGCGCTCATGGCGCTTATCGGAGGCGCGCTTGGAATCGCCGTGGCCTACGGAGGAATCCATCTCCTTCGCGGAGGCCTTCCACCTATTGGCGGACGCAACCAGATTCCTCACGCGGAATGGATTGGTATTGATGGCACCGTTCTGGCCTTCACCCTTTTCGTTTCGTTGTTAACCGGGATCATTTTTGGTTTGGCGCCCGCCATTCAAATATCGCGTTCCGAATTATTCGAATCGCTGAAGGAAGGAAGCCGCGGTTCCACCGGCGGCCGGCGCAGTCATTTTATCCAGTCGTCGCTGGTGGTTTCTGAAGTTGCGCTTTCACTGATGCTGCTGGTGGGCGCCGGAGTGTTGATCCGCAGTTTTTTTCTGATTATGTCGGATAGCCTTGGGTTTGATCCCTCGAATGTTCTCACCATGCAGATTTTTCTCCCCGCACCGCACTATCCCAAAGCGCAGCAGGTAGTCAATTTCTACCAAAGGGTTATCGAAGGCGTGGGGGCGCTTCCCGGCGTAAAATCGGCAAGCGCCGCAAATTTCCTGCCGCTCACTGGCTGGACCGGTTTTTGTGATTTCGATATTGCCGGCCGCGCGACTCCGCCTTCCGGCGAGCATTTTACCGGGCAATACCGCGTCGCCGATTGGCGATATCTCCAGACCATGGGTATATCCGTTAAACAAGGCCGCGGCCTGGTTGCCTCCGATGGAGCGGATACTCAAGGCGTAGCTCTGATCAACGAAGCGCTCGCGCGCCGCTATTGGCCGGATCAAGACCCTGTCGGACAACAAATCCGCCTGAAATTTCCTGACACACGCCAGCCTTGGGATCCTGAACCTCGGGAAGGCTGGCTGAATATTGTCGGGATCGTGAGCGACGTTCGTGACTGGGAATGGGGCGAGCAAAAGGTTGGTCAAATTTATCTGCCCTACACGCAGAATGCGTCGCGCATCATGCATTTGGTTGTGCGCTCGGAAGGGGATCCGACGCAGCTCGTTTCCGGCGTGAGAAGCGTGGTGAACGGTGTGGATCCCAATCAGCCGGTCACCGACGTGCGCTCCATGGATGACTATCTTGCCGCCTCCGTTTCGCGCCGGCGCTTGAGCATGCTTTTGCTTGTTCTCTTTGCCGGAGTTGCTACCGTTCTTGCCGCTGTCGGTATCTACGGTGTGATGGCTTACGCCGTTACGCGGCGCTCGCACGAGATCGGGATTCGCATGGCGCTTGGCGCGGAACCCAATGATGTGTTGCGCATGGTGGTCAGTGACGGCATGAAACTCGCCGGAATTGGCTTGGTAATTGGGATCGCCGCTTCCTATGCCGCCGTGCACTACTTGGCCAGCCAGCTTTACGGAGTGAAAACGAAGGATCCCATCACCGTTCTATGCGTTTCTGTGGGACTGGCGCTCGTCGCAATATCCGCATGCTATTTCCCGGCGCGTCGAGCGACTAAAGTGGACCCTTTGGAGGCTCTGCGTTATGAGTGAAACACAAAGGTGAACTATCCGCCGAACGTTGAAAAGAGCCAAGACAGCGTCAAAAATCAGGGAGAGAGCTTTCGCAAAATGATGCCACCACACACAGCTCGAACACGAATACTTGTCGCGGACGACCAGCCCGACATTCGCGAGGCACTGCGCCTGCTTTTGAAAGGCGAAGGTTTTGAGACCGAAACAGTCGCTTCACCCGCGGCGGTTCTGGCTGCGCTTGAAGCTCGCGAATTCGACGCGCTCTTGATGGATTTGAATTACGCGCGCGACACCACTTCCGGCCACGAAGGGCTCGATCTGCTTTCGAATATTCGCGCAAAAGACAGCACTCTGCCCATCATCGTTATGACCGCTTGGGGAAGTCTGGAGCTGGCTGTGGAAGCCATGCGCCGCGGCGCGAAAGACTTCATGCAGAAGCCCTGGGAGAATGCTCGCCTTCTCGCAATCCTAAAGACCCAAATAGAGCTTTCACAAGCGCTGCGCAAAAGTCAGCGACTGGAAGCTGAGAACCGGCTGTTACGCGCCGACGGCCGTCCCGTTATGATTGCCGAATCCGCAGCCATGCGCCCGGTGATGGACCTCATCGCGCGCGTGGGCCCCTCCGACGCGAACGTCCTGATCACCGGTGATCACGGAACCGGCAAGGAGGTCGTCGCGCGCACTCTCTACGCGCTTTCGCCTCGAGCAGGGCGTCCCTTGGTAACCGTAAACGCTGGGGGATTGCCCGAAGGCGTTTTCGAAAGCGAGCTATTCGGCCACGTGAAGGGCGCCTTTACCGACGCGAAATCGGACCGCGTTGGGCGTTTCGAGCTGGCTGACGGCGGCACACTTTTCCTCGACGAAATTGCCAACGTTCCCATGAATCTTCAGGCCAAGCTTCTGCGCGCGCTGGAAACCGGCGAGCTCGAACGCGTAGGTTCTTCCACCACACGCCGGGTCGATGTGCGAATCATTTCGGCCACGAATGCCGATGTGCAGGCCGAGGTATCCGCCGGCCGCTTCCGCGAAGATTTGCTTTTCCGCTTGAACACCATTGAAATTCACTTGCCCCCTTTGCACGAGCGCAAAGAGGACATTTCCATCCTCGCGCATCATTTTCTACGGCAGTCCGCGCAGCGCTATCGCAAGCATTTGGAGGGGTTCGAGCCCGTTGCCCTGCAAGTGCTGCTCGACCATCCCTGGCCCGGAAATATTCGCGAGTTGGATCACTCCGTAGAGCGCGCCGTTTTGATGGCCGAAGGTCCACAAGTGCGAGCCAGTGACCTGGGGCTTCGGCCCGCGCGCGAGGCCTCTTTGCGCTTGGACGAAATGAGCATCGAAGACGTCGAGCGCGTGCTGATCCAAAAAGCTCTCGCCAGGTTTGGAGGCAATGTCAGCCATGCTAGCAAGGCGTTGGGACTAAGCCGCAGCGCCCTTTACCGGCGCCTCCAAAAATACAGCCTTTGAAGCCTCTTCTGTATGAACGCCGCATTTTGCTTCTAGCTCTGGCCGCAGGGCTGGGTAGCACTATCGTCGCGCTGATTCTGCTTTGGGCCGGACCTTACTCCTCGAAGCTTCAGTGGACCCTCACTGTAATATTGGTGATCGCCTGGCTCAGTTTTGCATTTTCCGCCCAAAGCCGCGTCGTTTTTCCGTTGCGCACGCTCTCAAATCTCTTGGCCGCTTTGCGCGAGGGTGATTTTTCGATTCGGGCGCGCGGCGCCAATAGGGAAGACGCGCTCGGCGAGGTTCTGCGCGAAGTGAACGCCCTAGGCGAGACACTCCGGCAGCAGCGCTTGGGCGCTTTGGAAGCCACCGCTCTGCTTCGTAAGGTGATGGAAGAAATCGACGTTGCGGTTTTTGCATTCGATGGAGCTGCACGTCTCCGCCTGGTCAATCGCGCCGGCGAGCGAATATTGAATCAAGCGGAAGAGCGTCTTCTCGGGCTCACCGCTGATGAACTCGGCCTCGCCGAATTTCTGGAAGGTGAATCTCCGAAAATAGCGCAGATCACTTTTCCCGGGAAATCAGGCCGCTGGGAAATTCATCGCGGAAATTTTCGCGAAGCCGGCCTGGCTCATCAATTGCTCGTGATCACGGATTTGAGCCGCGCTTTGCGGGAAGAAGAGCGTCAAGCCTGGCAACGCTTGATTCGCGTGCTGGGTCATGAGCTGAACAATTCGCTCGCTCCCATCAAATCGGTCGCCGAGAACCTGGGCAGCATGCTTCATCGCAAAGACCGCGCTCCCGACTGGCAGGAAGACATGCGCAGCGGCCTGAACATCATTGCGGCGCGCACGGACGGTCTGGCGCGATTTATGAGCGCCTACGCGCGTTTGGCCAAACTTCCTCCGCCGGTGTTTCAGCTCGTGGATGTAGGCGTATGGATTCGCCGCGTTGTGGGGCTGGAACCGCGGATCAGCGTAAAGATCGACGCCGGCCCAGAGACGAAAATCCAGGCGGATCCCGACCAATTGGAACAGTTGCTCATCAATCTATTGCGCAACGCTGTGGATGCCGCCCTCGAGACAGGCGGCGGTGTGCATGTGGGCTGGGAACGCGAGAACGGGTCCGTACGCGTCTGGGTGCAGGACGAAGGGCCGGGCATTCCCAACGCCGCCAACCTTTTCGTCCCATTTTTTACGACCAAGCAGGGCGGCTCCGGGATCGGCCTGGTGCTAAGCCGTCAAATCGCGGAAGCTCACGGCGGATCGCTAACACTTGAAAATCGCGAATCGCAGCGAGGTTGCGAAGCGCGTCTGCGATTGCCCCTGAATAACTAACTGCTGAAATCCCAGTTTCCAGAAATAGTCTGTTTCGACCGCCGCAAATAAAAAACGGCGGCTGGAGATCATCCGGCCGCCGCTTTCAACTCAGAAATTAATTCCTATTGCTGTTGTTGTGGCTGCTGCTGCAAGTCTTTCTTGGCTAGATCGGCCTTCGTCGGGTCCGCCGTTACTCCTGAGCCGGGTTTTTGATAACGCGTCAAGTAAGGCATGAACGGTGTGATTTCAAACGGCATTTTTTCGCGCGCTGAAAGCAGCGGCAAGGGCTTCGCCTTCAGTATGTAAACGTGATCGCTCCACGGATCAAGCTTCAGGCGCGCACCGATGGGCAACGCAGCGATCTGGTCCAGCTTCGTAGGCTCCAGGCCGGGCGCCGAACTTATCAGCTGGTCCGCAAGGTAAATGCGGTTGCCCAGATGTGGATTGATCAAGACTGGAAGCGTTTTCGAATCGGCATCAAGCTGTTTCAAAAACAGTCCAGCGCTCGCCAACTTGTCTTTGTAAGGCGAGTTCTTCAACAGTTCCACCGCTTTCACGCTGTCCTGATGGATCTGTTCAGGCGTGTCTTTGAAGCTAAAGTGACTCAAAGCTTCCGTCGCGGTAACTGTCGTGGTGTCGTTGAACCCCCACTGATCGGTGGAAGGCTTGGTTAGTATGATGTCCGCCAATTCCTGTGCCAACATGGTGGCCAGGCTCGCTTCGTCAGGCAACACATCGATCAGTCCGCGGCTTAGAACGATAGTGTGCCCGATGGAAAACATTTCCAGCGTGCCGGTCAGCATCACGCGGCAGTGAACGTCCGGCTCCACGTCTAAATTATTTGTTACCTCCAGATTGTTCACCACGGTTTCCAATACTTTGTCCACTTCTCCTGGAGGCGCTACGAGGCCTGTGCGTTGCAGCCGGTCAACCACGTTGATTTCAGCTTGATGCTGCCATTCGCGTTGCGCTTCGATCGGTGAACGATCCTGTGGCGCGGCTTGGTCCTGAATGGCGTTCGGTGACTCAATGGTCAGCTCGCTGAATTCTTCCTGGCGGCCCACGTTTTTCAAATTGTAGCCCCACAGCCTGGTCTGCGATTTGAAGCGAACGTGATTGCCCAGAAAATCTTTCAGGTCCGATTCCTGGCTGAAAATGTAAGCAGGCAGCCACAGGCCGGGCTGAACATTCAAGCGCCAACTGTCAAAGTGCAGATTAAATCCGTTGATTCCGGAGACCGGTGTGTACACCCCGTTAAATCGCACGATGGCGAAACCTTGGTCTTCCGCCCACAGACGCCCTTTAAACCGCCCCTTGCCCGATTTCGGCAGCGGCGTGACGTCGAAAACCACGCAGCGAACTTCGCCCAAGAACTCGCGCCGAACGTAATCGAACTGATAGTGTTGCCGGTCGAATCCGTTGGTATCGATATAAATCATCTGCAAAAAACCATCCGGGATATACGACGAACTAAACATCCCGCTCAGATGCGAAATCGGATTCAAGTTGTCCAGCTTGCCTTTCTTTCCGTTCAACATCGAGTGATCCACTACGCCTTTGGAAAGGTCGGCTTGGCCCAGGAAATAGTGATCACGCACCGGCATGGTTCCCATTTCCTTGTCCGGCTTCATGTCCTGGATGTACGTTTCAATAACTGGATTGAACCGCCGGATGGTGGCAATCTCTTCGTGCTCACGCGCAATCACACGATCGATCGCCTGGTCCACGGTCGTCACTGGTCCGGCAGTTGCGCCGGCCTGTGGCTGCGTCTGGTCCGCGGTCTGATTGTTTTGTGCCGAAGCGGAGCCTGCGAGGCTCCCGGCCAGCAATACCGTGAGACAAAAATTCTTCAACGTACTCATTGCCTTTCCCCCCTATCAATATGCCAGTTGGAACGTGATCCGGACATTAGCGGTCAAATCTACTGGCTGCCCGTCTTGCTGCGCCGGACGAAAACGGATCTGGCGCGCGGCGGTTTCCGCCGACTCATCCAAACCGTGACCCAGCCCCTGCACCACACTCAGAACTTTAACTTCCCCGGAAGCGGTGAACAAAACCTGTAACACCACATCGCCTTCAATTTTCTTGGCGCGGCCGTCGTCGGTGTAAGCCGGCTTCGGCTTAAAAAGAATTTCAATCGGAGTCGTCTTCGATACAGCGGCAGTCTGTTTCACTTTAGGACCCGCAGCCGCTGCGTGCTCATCAGCGAAAACGCCCTGCTGCACGCTCCCGTGAGCCGAACCGCCCGGGCTGCCAACTGCAACACCATTGCCAAATCCCGTGCTGGCGATTACGCCCTTTGCGCCCTTCGCTCCACCGGTTCCGTTACCGGTTCCAGGCCCTGGAGGAAGATCAAAACTACCAGCCGCTGCAATGTTTGCTTTACGATCCGTCTTGCCGTTCGGAGCCACGCCATTGGGATCGCCGAACCCGCCGGTCTGAACCGCCTCTCGCGGTTTCCTCAACGTCGGTATTGCGGAACTCCCCATTGAGGACGGAGGGTTCTGATCTGGGAATGCTTTTGCAACTACCGGAACGTCAGGCGTTGGAGTGTTCTTGCGCGCGGTTGCCGGCTTCGCAATCGGCGCTGTTACTACCGGTGAGTAGATTTTTGGTTTGGGCGGCTCCACCACTGCCACCTTGGGAGGCTCAGGCGGTTTCACAATCTCGCGCTTCACCGGCGTCGGCTTTGGGGCCGGCTGAACCGGCTGCGGCTTCCATGCCACGATCGGCGGAGCCTCAATGGGCATTACCGAGTAACGGTGAAACAGATCCATCTTTTGAGGCAACAGCATCGGGATGATTACCAGTGCAGCGACCGCAAGACACTGCAACCCAAATCCCGCGCTGAACAAATCCCAGCGAGGCTGCGCCTCGGGGAGCAATGATTCGTTAAGAACCGCTCGACTTGTAATCCGCGCCATAGCTTTCACCAAGTATCCCCATTACTTATTTACGATTCGTCGAGACAGAATTGCGGCTGACAACAATTAGTACTAGGCCGGGAGGGTCTCCGTGAATAGGACTGAAGTACTATTCTATCGCCTGTCGTGTTGAAAGCGATAACCGCCGGGGTAGCTGTTACGACATAGTAAGCCGGGGGTTGATTCGGGATTGATGGCAGCCCATCCACAGTTCGCCCCACTTATGAATCTAACCCGGCTGGAGAGGTTAGTTGCGGAATTTATAGAACCGGTTTCGAAAACGAAGGCACGCCGGATTTATCCGGCGTGCCCTCTCTCGACCAGTTCTAGTTTACCCTACCTTAATCTACTAGCGTGGTTCAACCACCACATATCCGGTAACGCCACCGTGATTTACTAGCAGTAGTACCGGTTGTTTGTCCGCGCCTGACATTGCTTGCTGATAGTCAGACGTATTGTTTATCGGTTTGTGGTTGATTTCCTGAATCACGTCTCCGCGATTTAGCGGTGGTTGCGCAGCCGCCGCCGGACTTGACGGATCAACTGAGGTCACCACTACACCATGGGTTCCGGGAGCCAAGTTGAGCTCTTGGCTGATGTCGGAAGTGAGGTCTTGGACCTGCACTCCTTCCAGAGCAGCTCCGCTGGTTTCCCCGGTAGCTTGCTTTTCTTCTTTCTCGTTCAATTCGGCGAGCTTCAGCGAAACATTTTGTCTTCCGCCATTGCGCCAAATTTCCAATTTAATCGGCGTGCCCGGTGCGAATTGTGAAATTTGAACGCGAAGCTGGTTCGACGCGTTTACAGGTTGTCCGTTAACTTGAAGGATAACGTCCCCCTTCTTCAGTCCCGCTTGAGCTGCCGGAGTACCGGAAGAAACATCTCCGATTAGCACGCCGCCGGAGTCCTTCAGTCCGAATGCTCGCGCGAGTTCAGGCGTCAAATCCTGAATGTGGACGCCCAGGTAACCGCGCACGACCTTACCGTGATTGAGAATCTGATCCATCACCGGCTTGGCCATGCTTACGGGAATTGCGAATCCCACACCTTCGTTGCCGCCTTCCCCGCCCATACCCCCGCCGTGAGAAAGAATGGCGGTATTGATGCCCACCAGGTTTCCGTGGATATCGATCATCGCACCGCCGGAATTGCCCGGATTAATGGCAGCATCTGTCTGGATGAAATTTTCATAGCTTTCGATTCCGAATCCGCCGCGCCCCGTGGCGCTCACGATACCCATGGTGGCCGTTTCGCCTACTCCGAAGGGATCGCCGATCGCGAATATCAGATCGCCAACCTGCAATTGATTTGAATCACCCAGCGGAAGAGTCGGCAAATTCGAAGCGTCGATTTTCAACACAGCGATGTCGGTCTTTGGATCGGTTCCAATCAGCTTGGCCTGAAACTCGCGTTTATCGTTGAGGAATACCTTGATGTCTGTAGCCCCATCGATGACGTGATTGTTGGTGAGAATCGTTCCGTCCGAGCTGACGATCACTCCCGATCCCAAACTCTGCTCACGCTGCGGCCGAACTTCACCTTGGCCTTGATCGCCAAAAAACTGGCGGAAAAATGGATCGTTGAACATCGGGGACATCTGATTGCGTCCGCCCTTCACCACCCTCGAAGAACTGATATTGACCACTGCCGGAAGCGCTGGTTTCAAGACTGCCGAAAAACCATTGGCGAAATTGCCCAGGCTCACCGGCAGCGCATTCTGAGTGATTGCTATCGGTGCTCTCGGCGCGCCGAAAACCGTATGGTCCGTCCAATTTCTAGCGGTTTGCGAGAGTAGGGCGCCTCCCGCAAGCGCCGCCAGCACCACGACGGTGGCAACCCAGCGGCGAATTTTCAAAACTCTGCTTTCCATGACTGTCTCCTGTATTTTATTGATCTCGTCTGGCGCATATATCGCGATCCGCGAGTTAATATATTTGACGTACCTCGCAGCTATTGGTGTTTAGCTCTCGCGCAGGGGATCCGGCCCGATATCCCCTAGCTATATAGATGCAGGAATTATACTTGAGGTCACCTCCAAGAAATCCATAGGCTGGCCAGGAAATCTTGTGCAATATGGTCTGCGGCGATTAGTGCTCTCTGGGCACTTATAATACCCAGTAACGAATGGGTTTATGAACCGTCTAACAGTTGCTCGGAAGCAGTTTCGGCCCGTTTTCCACAGCCGGTGACGATCCCAAACTTGAAAGGGGTTTTGCGCAAATCATGCGAAAAATACTTGTGCTCGCTTGTTCAGCAATCTTTTTCTTTGCGGCTCTCCGTCCCGCCGTTGCTGCGTTTGGCCTACCCGCAGCAGGTAATTCCGCCGGTCCGGATGACGCAATGCTCACATCGCTTAGCGCCGTTGCCGGCGCTGGAATGATGCAGACCAATACATACGAAAACCTTCGCGAGCTTAGCGACGATATCGGCGGCCGTGTGACTGGCTCTCCTGAAGCTGCACGAGCCATAGCCTGGGGCCTCGACAAAATGAAAGCTGCCGGCCTCGAAAACGTTCACGCGGAAACTTGGCAGCTTTCGCGCGGTTGGACGCGAGTTTCCGCTCGCGCTGAGATCGTTGCTCCCATTCACCGCAGCCTCATGATCGATTCTCTGGGATGGGTAGGCTCCACGCCCGCGGGCGGTGCGGAAGCCGACGTCATCTCCGTGAATTCCTATCAGCTCGATGAAGAGATGAAAGACACTTCCAAGTGGAAAGGAAAAATTCTGCTGGTGGTTCACGTCGGCGAGCCGCCCGCGGATCGCATGGCCAGCTTTGCCAAGTTCGGAACGTTCCTGAAGGCTGCGCATCAAGCGGGAGCCGTCGCCGTCATTGGTGGTCAGGGAGGCGGCGTCGCTCAAGGCATGCACCTCACTCATACCGGCGTCCTGGGATTCGATACTTACTACGATATTCCCGTCGTCAGTATGGCCGCCGAAGACCAGGAGCAGCTTGAACGTTACATCGACCACGGCAAAACCGTGCGTTTGAAAATGGACGTGCAAAATCGCGCGACCGATGGCCAGGTCGAATCGTCAAACGTCGTCGGCGAAATTCGCGGCACGGAACACCCTGAGCAAGTCATCGTAGTAGGAGGACATCTCGATTCCTGGGATCTGGCCTCCGGTGCCACTGACAACGGCTTCGGCGCAGTCGCAACACTCGGAGCCGCGGAAGCCATTGTAAAATCCGGACAAAAGCCGCGCCGCACCATTCGCTTCGTGCTCTTTACCGGAGAAGAACAAGGTTTGCTCGGCTCCATCGCATATGTGAAGGCTCATCAGAACGAAATGTCTAATCACATTGCAGCCATCGTGCTTGATAACGGCCAAGGTCCGGTGGTTGGCCTGCAGCTTGGCGGTCGCGCCGACCTAATCCCTTCCGTTAAAAAACTCACCGCTTCGCTTCAGGCTTTCGGCAATCTGAAAGTGGACGACGAAGTCGAGTTCGGCACCGATACTGGTCCCTTCATCCTCGCCGGTTTGCCGGGCATCAATCTCGACCAGGATTCCCCCGAATATAAATACACGCACCATTCCGCGGTGGACACATTCGACAAGGTGCAGGCCGACATTCTCGACCGTGATGCCACCGTCATGGCCCTAACCGCTTTTTGGATTGCCGATCGCCATGAGCGCCTCGCAAGTCCGTGGCCGCAGGAAAAAACCGCGCAGATGCTCGTGGATAAACATGAGGACGTGGCGCTGAAGCTTTTCGGACTATGGCCGTTCGGAAACCTCGGCACCGCACAGCAATAGAGCTAACGTGAGGACTTGGCGCTGAAGCTTTTCGGATTGTCGCCGTTCGGCTGAAGAACCTCGCGAGGGGATTTCGGGCCAGGTTTTGTTTTTGTAGAGGCGCTCGCCGCGGCGAGCTGCGCCCGCTGCAACACGAGCTTACTTGCTGATCAATCGCGCGATTCCAAACGCCGCCGCGGCTGCCAGCCCGCCCACCAGCACGGTCTGAAAGCCGCCTCGTAATGGCTTCACCCCGGTGTAATGCCCTTTGATCGCTCCAAAAACAAAAAGCGCAAGCAGCGTCACGCCAACCGAAACCCACAGCGCCTCCATAATGTTGTGCATCAATATATAGGGCGCCAGCGGCACCAGGCCGCCCACGATATAAGACGCCGCAATAGTCCCAGCACTGCGGGCCGCGCGCGCCGGGTCCGGCGTTTCTAATCCGAGTTCAAAGCGCATCATGAAATCGACCCATTTCTTTTGGTTCGACGTAATCGCGGTCACGATCGGCGTCATCTGATCTTGCGTCAACCCGTAATCGCGAAACACCTTGGCCACTTCTTCTGTTTCGATTTCCGGTAGCTCCACGGTCTCTCGATATTCGCGATCCAGTTCCGAAGCGTAATGCTCGCTATCGGTTTTCGCCGCCAGATATCCGCCCAGGCCCATGGCGATTGACCCTGCCGCAATTTCCGCCAATCCCGCGGTCACCACAATGCCCGTGGACGCAATCGCTCCCGTCAGCCCCGCGGCCAGCGCGAACGGCACCGTAAGCCCGTCCGACATTCCGATCACGATGTCGCGCACCGCAGCCGTCGCGGTGAAGTGCTTTTCCACATGTTCCACGGATGGCATCTTCGCCCCCTCCCAAACATCTAAAATTTCGACAGTCTGTTCCGCTGTCACCTGCCAGGCGCGTATAATTATGGGGCAGGAACCGAAAATCGGGAGGTACATAATGACCCAAACTGGACAAGGAGCTGCTCCCCAGATGACTTTTACATTGCCACCACTGCCTTACGCTTTCGACGCACTCGAACCCTACATCGACGCCAAGACCATGGAGATTCACCACGACAAGCACCACGGCGCCTACGTCACCAACCTTAACAAGGCCCTGGAAGGCCATGAGGATCTTCAAAAGCTTTCCGTTGAGGAATTGCTCGCGCAAATTAACAAAGTGCCCGAGGCCATCCGCACCGCTGTTCGCAACAACGGCGGCGGCCACATGAACCACTCCATGTTCTGGAAAATTATGAAGAAGGGCGGCGGTGGCGAACCCAGCGGCGATCTCGCTGGTGCCATCAAGTCTTCCTTCGGAAGCTTTGCCGATTTCAAGGCCAAGCTCAACGACGCGGCCACCAAGCGCTTCGGTTCAGGCTGGGCTTGGCTGCTCATCCGCGACGGCAAACTCACCATTGAGTCCTCCGCCAATCAGGACAACCCCATCATGGACGGCGGAAAGGCCTTCTTCGGTCTGGACGTATGGGAACACGCCTACTACCTGAAATATCAAAATCGCCGACCGGAATATATCGAGGCTTGGTGGAACGTCATCAACTGGGCGCAAGTCGCAGAGAATTACGCCCACGCCAAGAAATAGCATTGCATCCGCTGATTCCTTAGACTAAGTTTTTCGCGGCGCCCGCGGCAGGAATGCACGGGCGTCGCGGAGAGCTCCTAAAGTCGTCGCTGAATTCATCTCTTCGTTCTCACTAAATTGAGTCGCTTCGCTTTCACTAAATTGAAAATGGAAACCGCTAGCTCAACCAGCACGTCGCATCGCATGTGCCCACTTCGCATGCCGACGCGCTGCAGCGCAGGACATAGAGCCTCTGCGATGACTCGCGCAATCGTTTGGCCGATGATTCGCGCGCTTGCTTGCACGATGACTCGCGCACTCGATTGCACGATGATGCGCGCACTCGCCATTCTTGCCCTGATTTCAGCATTCAGCGTCTCGGCCAGCGCTCAACCTGACCCCAGCCTGAATCGCATAAAAGTTCTGCAAGACATCAACGTCGAAACCGGCGAAACCGCCGTCGATGTGCAATGTTTTATGTGCAGCGTGCACGTTCGCGGTCACGTCACCGGCCACATCATCACTCTCGGCGGAGGCATCTTCATCGATGGCCAAGTGGACGGTGACGCAATCGCCATCGGCGGCCGCATCGAATCCAATCGAAATAGCAAAATTTCCGGAGAAGCCGTCGCCTTCGGCGGATATATCAACCGCCAACCCGATTCCGTGATCGCAGGCAATTCTGAGTCGTTTCCGTATCTCCTCATCCCCGGACAATATCGCCCCACGTTTGTCGGCAGTGTCACGCTCGCGATAATCAACGTCCTTTTCGTGGCGCTTGGTTATTTAATTGTTCGCGACAAGCGCGCCGAAACCGCTTCGCTCGCCATCGAACGTCGCCCCGCCTCCGTATTTTTTACTGGCATCGTTTCTCTCGCCATATTTTATGGTCTCGATTGGCTGACGCGTTATCTCGGCCACGCGGAAATCTTCGCCGTCGTTATTTTATTGCTGCTTTTGGCAGCCGTTGCCGCCACCGGCGCCACCGGCGTGGGAGATTGGGTCGCGCGTCTGGCATTCCCGCAAACCCGAGGCATATGGGCTTGCATCGGCGGAGTCTTGGCGCTGTCTCTCCTGGAACTAATTCCCCTCGTGGGCTCGCTCGTCTTTATCATTGGTTTGATCGTATCGCTCGGCGCTTCCGTGGTTACGCGCTTCGGTTCGCAGGAAATCTCCGAGCCGGTTCAAGCGTTGAGGTAGACGGCGCTGAGGTAACGCAGGAAGAGGTAAACGCATGAAAAAGTCGCGCCCTCCTGAAAAACCGCAAGAAACAACCGACGGCCAGGAAGAACTCTGCCTTTTCTGCAAAATCGTGTCGCGCGAAATGGAAGCCAAAATTATTTTCGAAGACGAAATCTCCATGGCTTTTCTCGACGTGCGCCCGCTTTTCCACGGCCACGTTTTGCTCGTTCCGAAGGCGCACTATCACACGTTGTTGGATCTGCCCGCTGCGCTGGTCGGCCCGTTTTTCTTGAACGCGCAAATGCTCGCCGGAAAAGTTCAGCAGGTGATGAAGGCGGAAGGCAGCTTCGTGGCGATGAACAACGTGGTCAGCCAAAGCGTCGCGCATCTTCACGTCCACATCGTCCCGCGCCGCAAAGGCGACGGCCTGCGCGGCTTCTTCTGGCCCCGCCTCCGCTACAAAGACGAAGAAATGCTCGCCACCCACGAAGCCCTGGCCGGCCAGTCAAAGTCCGGCGCATCAAAGTCCGACCCACGGCAGTCTGACCCGTCGGAAACAGCCCATTAAACTCCGAATAAATTTTCTCCGCCGCTTGCCCTGATTTGTAGCGGCCGCTTCAGGCGGGCGAAGTTCGCTTTGTGTCTTGGTTGCACGCCACAAAAAAAATCTTCCGCGCAGCGCGTTTAATGTGGCTCAGGTCTTCAGACCTGAGGTTCTTGACTTGCGCGCTTCACTCGGGAAGGGAGGGGATTTATCCCCTCCGTAAAGGCCTTGCAATTCGCTTTTCTACCTTTTGCGCGTTTGATCCGCGCAAGCTAGGTTTGTGGGTCAGGGCTCCAGCCCTGACATTCAATCGCGGCGCGCAGCGCCTTCCTTTTGCGCATCCTCACCCGCGCGAGCTTTTGCTGTGCCTTTCTACCTTTTGCGCAGCTTCACCCGCGCAATGTAGTCCGCTTTTGACTTTTCCTTTCCCGCCGCAGCGCCCTACCCCGCCTTCTCCACCACGACCGCCGTCCCATAAACCAGCACTTCCGTCACTCCCTGCATCAATTCATTCGAGTCGTAACGCACTCCGATCACCGCATTCGCGCCGCGCGCCACCGCGTGTTGCATCATTAGTTCCAACGCTTGCTCTCGCGTCGTCTCGCACATTTCCTCAAACAGCGTTATGTTCCCGCCCACCAGCGTCTCCAATGACGCGCCAATCGTCCCCAATATGCTCCGTGACCGCACCGTAATTCCCCGCACCAGCCCAATCGACCGCGCCACCCGGTATCCCGGCAGCTCAAACGCCGTCGTTATCATGTTCTCATTCACCCGGACGTCCATCGTCCCCCCTCGCCATCCAAAATTTTTATTCTGCCCGTTCTCCAGCTCGATTGTCCCGCGCGCCCGTCTAGTGCCGCCTAAATCAGGCAGCTAGGAATTTCGACAATGTCATTGTCAGCGTCGCCGAGTTTTTTATCCAGCATTTCCACGCTATGAGCATTCTCCAGCCTTGCCGGAACTAGCGCCGTAGGCGCGCCAGAAACTAGCCCAGCGCGTAAGCGCTGGGTATCCGGTGTATTAAGATTGTCGAGCGCCGGAGGTGCGACACATGTCCCACACATACGCCGAAAACGTCATCCACGTTGTTTTCAGCACCAAGGAACGTGCCAAACTCATTTCACAGGATCTCCAGCCGCGAATGTGGGCATATGCGACCGGTATCTGCAACAAGCTCGGAATCCTCGTTCATGCCATTGGCGGAATGGAGGACCACATTCATTTGCTCATCCGAGTGCCTCCTACCTTGGCTTTGGCCAAGGCCGTTCTCACGATTAAGTCGAATTCATCGCGATGGGCGGGCGAACAACGCTACAAATTTGCGTGGCAACAAGGATATGCCGCCTTCAGCGTAAGTACTTCTATTGTTCCGGCCGTCGTTCGATACATAAAAAATCAGGAAATGCATCACCACAAAATGAGTTTTGATGTCGAGTTTGTCGCCCTATTGAAAAAACACAAATTGGAATATGATCCGAAGTATATTTTTGGTTAGGTGCCGCACCTACGGCGCTAAGGCTCGCTCGCAATCGTTCCCAGCCCTTTCGGGCTGGGCTATCTTCTGACACGCCTCCGGCGTTTTGAAACAAGTTCTCCCGTCGGCAGTGCAACTTGAATCATGCATTCATCCCGCATCTAATCCAGTATTCTCTGGGATATCCTGTCATGAGGATTGAAAGACTCCCACCCGCGCGTCGCCTCCCTCCGGACTTCCGAGATGAACTCCCTAATTGATCGCGAGTGATGATCGTTTGGACCATCGAGGGTTATTTCAATTCCATCAAACTCGTGGAAACAGTGATCATCTGAGGTCGCATCTCCATTCGTAGAGAAAAAGACCTCAGGTACGCGAACTTGGGATGCAATGAATAGGCCGTCCTGCAAAAAGGCACCCCTGAGCGCCTCCCATTGTCCGATCAAGTGAAAAGCTGTCGGGATTGGAGAAGATCACGTAGGCCCATTTCTTGTAGTTACCGGCATCGCGGTAGAGATAATTGAATTTTACGTTGTTCATTTCCTTAAACTCCAGTTCGGACTCAGGACCCGAGAAATACCTCTTCGTTATGATACCGGAGGAATTCGATGCTTGGAGCAAATCGGCGAGGTGGAGAAATGGAAGCATCCTGATACTTCCACAAGAAGTCTCGGGTCGCCGTTTCAGTTGGCCCTCTTTTAAGTCTCGATGAGAGTTTAACCTTTAAATCGGACGTAACAGTTAGCAAGCCGCAGTCAAAGGCTCGATCATGGATAGCATTGAGGCACAGCCCGTTCCGGGGGTTCGTTCGATTCTTTAAGTCCACCGACCACGGCACAATGTGGCTGGCGGTTAGCAACTCCGCAATCGACAACCCAGTGATACAACATCGCGAACCATAGGAGGCTAAAACTGCCGCCCGAAAGAAACCTTGATTTACGCGAACACGAATGACCGTCTCGCGGCTCCTTCCTTCCGGAAATTCACGCGATTCTGATGCCAACTCAGGCGTTCGGCCCGTAAGTTGATCTAGAAGAAGTTCACTTTCAAACGCTAATTTATCCCAGTTATTGCTGAACTCATTCCAGACCTGCTCCTCGGCCCTCGATCCATGTGTGGCTCCTGAAATGTTCCTCTTTTGAAGAGCCGGGTCGAGCCTAGCAAAGTTAGCGAGCTTCCACGAAACCGCTGATGGCGTTCGACCAAGTGCCTTAGCCAACTCGATTACCAACGGGTTCCGAATGTGAATTCGTCCGAATGGTATTTTGCAGTATAGATTGAAAGCAACTATAAGCTCCTCACGACTCCAATCGCGACGAGGTATTGCGCGCATCAATTGGGGAATCCACAAGACACTGGAGGATATCTTCCCGAACTGCGAAACGCATGGTAGCAATCTTTGATGCTAGATCATTGCCAATTTATTATTGAGGCGAAGGACGCGTTAAGTGTAAGGGGCTTTGCCCGAAACTCTAGTCTGATGTCCAATTCAATGAGCTGGGCGGCAGTACTAGCCTATCCACACACACAGGTCCTTGTATTTCGTAAGACCGCGTGCTACGTTTTTTTGTGACTATTATTGAAAAGTTTTGGGACGCGCAGACGGAGCGAAAAGGCGACGTGCCCAACTTGTCCGCGGCTAGGCGCGGAATGGGCGCCGTTACAAGCCCGCTCTCCAAACGCGAACTTCCGATGCGCGTACTCTGCGCTCCGGACGTTCCTGCGGAGCGACGAGCACCGGCATCCCGAGCGAGTACGCCGCGGCGCACGATACGAGGGATCTGCTCTGCAATTCCCAATTTGAAACCATCGCAAAATTCCAAAATTTCAACCCAAATTTGCAAGTGGTCTAGACCACTTCTAATCGACAGTGCACTACCAACAGAATTCGTCGTAACTCCCAGAAAACAAACGACGGAAAAAATTCTAACCGGGGCTAGAACGCACATTAGGCCTGCCCGCCGTGGCGGGAATTTCGCAAAACAGCACTTAAGCGCTCGCCGCAGCCCTACTTTCCTTTCCCAAAATGGACCTCCCAAAACGCCGATCGCTAGTCGCAGAAGCCCATCATTCCTATCGCGCTTGCCCAGAGTCCACCTAGGGCGGACGAAAGGTTCGGAATCGCCAAGCAGGTTTCTACCCGGTCTGGCCAAAATATAGAAAGCGACGTAACTTCCAGAAAACAAACGCTCGAGAAATTTCTACCCGGGGCCACAACCACCTGTCGCCGCACAGAATCCGCGCCGAAAAATCCCTCGAAATCTCCGGACAATTTCAGAAGGAATGTGCGACGCGGGCGGCACAGCCACCGCGATTTATTCGGGGGTCCACTTGGGGTGGCTGGTGAAGATGCCGTTCACGTAGCCCATTTTATAAACGATGAAAATGCCGAAGGCCACGCTGAGCAGGCCGGAGGCGACGCTGAGGACGCGGTTCACGCGCGCGAATCGCTGCTGCGAATATTTGAAGGGCATGGCAATGGCCGCGGTTATCAGCATCATTCCAGCGATAGTCCCCACGCCAAAGACAAGAAGATAGGCGATGGCCCAGCGCGGGTCGCGAATGGTGGTGAGCACGAGCAGCGCAACTGCCGCTGAGCCTGCCAGGCCATGGACCAGTCCCAC
>Ga0102924_1001979_pt1 | contig 22893 bp, 19 predicted proteins | sample PaiPotPPM11metaG_FD_80116 | JGI IMG/M metagenome (GOLD analysis project Ga0102924, IMG submission 80116) | Iron sulfur acid spring bacterial and archeal communities from Banff, Canada, to study Microbial Dark Matter (Phase II) - Paint Pots PPM... ...
GGGTGGCGGAACATGATGACGGCATTGGAAACGCCGAGCGCGCGCGCCGCCTGGATGTATTCGAAATTCCGCCCGCGCAGAAACTCGGCGCGCACCAACCCCACCAGCCGCACCCAGGAAAACATCAGCAGAATTCCGAGCAACACGAAGAATCCGGGGACCAGCACGGAGGAGATGATGAGGAGCAAATACAGCTCCGGCACCGAGGTCCAGATTTCGATGAAACGCTGGAACAGAAGATCGGTCCAGCCGCCGAAATAGCCCTGCACGGCGCCGGCCGCGACGCCGATGACCGACGACACGATCGTGAGCACCAGGCCGAACAGCACCGAAAGTCGGAATCCGTAGATCAGGCGCGCCAGCACGTCACGGCCCTGGTCGTCGGTGCCGAGCCAGTTGTATTCAAGATTGTCGCATTTGGCGTAACCATTCTTCTCGGCAAACGCGCAATCTTTTGCATTGAGTAGCCACGTCGGCTTGGATGGAAACGCCGACGGCGGATTGTCGTTGATCGTCTTGTAGGAGAACTTGATCGGCGGCCAGATTTCGATGCCGTGATGCTCGGCGAGAAAAGTTTGCAAATGCGGGTCGCGGTAATCTGCCGCGGTGCCCATGTCGTCGCCAAACTCGGTGTCGGGGTAGGTTTTGAAGATCGGGAAGTAGTTCTTACCCTCGTAGTGGACGAACAGCGGCTGGTCGTTGGCGATGAACTCGGCAAACAGCGAGATCACGAACAGCACGAGGAAAATCCACAACGACCAGTAGCCGCGCCGGTTCGACTTGAAATTCTGCCAGCGCCGGATGTTGATGGGTGAGAATTCGAACCCTCGGGGTAGCGCGGCGAGCCCGAGCACGCCGGCCGGCTCGATGTCCGGCCCTAGTTCGAGGTCGGTGTCGGGGTCTTGACCCGGCTCCAATTTCTTGTCGTGAAAAGTCTTCGCGTCCACCTCAAACCTCTCGCGTCTCGAAATCGATGCGCGGATCGATCCAGGTATAGGTGAGGTCGGAAATCAGATTCACGACGAGCCCAACCAGCGCGAAAATGTAAAGGTTGGCGAACACGACCGGATAATCGCGGTTGAGCACGCTTTCGAAACTCAACAGCCCGAGACCGTCGAGCGAGAAGATCGTCTCTATCAACAGCGAGCCGGCGAAGAAGGCGCCGACAAATGCGGCGGGGAAGCCCGCGATCACCAGCATCATGGCGTTGCGGAAGATATGGCCGTAGAGCACCTGCCGCTCGGAACAGCCCTTGGCGCGCGCGGTCAGCACATATTGCTTGCGCAGTTCCTCGAGAAACGAATTCTTGGTGAGCAGGGTCATGGTGGCAAACGAGGCGAGCCCCATCGAGACGATCGGTAGCGCCAGATGCCAGAAGTAATCGAGAATCTTGTGCCACCAGGTAAAGTGAGCCCAGCCGTCGGAGGTCAGCCCGCGCAGCGGAAAAATCTGAAAGAACGAGCCACCGGCGAACAGGATGATGAGCAGGATCGCGAACAGAAAGCCGGGAATGGCATAGCCGATGATGACGACGCCCGAGGTCCAGACGTCGAACGGCGAGCCGTCGCGCACCGCCTTGTGAATGCCGAGCGGTATGGAAATCAGGTAGGAAATCAGCGTCATCCAGATGCCGAGCGAAATCGAAACCGGCAGCTTCTCCTTGATGAGCTGGATGACGGTGACGTCGCGGAAATAGCTCTTGCCGAAGTCAAAGCGCGCATAATTGCCGAGCATTATGAAGAAACGCTCGTAGGCCGGCTTGTCGAAGCCAAATTGCTTTTCCAGACTCTTGATGAATGCCGGATCGAGTCCCTGTGCACCGCGATATTTAGAATTGATGTCAAGCTGTCCGCCGCTTTGCGCCGCGCCGCGCGCGCCGAAATCACCGCCGGCGGAGCCGGAAATGCGCGAGGTTGCGCCGGTATCGGTGCCGGAGAGTTGCGCGATGACGCGCTCAACGGGCCCGCCCGGCGCAAACTGCACCACGACAAACGAAACCAGCATGATCCCGAAGATCGTGGGGATCATGAACAGCAGGCGGCGGACGATGTAGGCGGTCATTGTCGATCAGCCGTTTCAGCGCCGTGCGTCGGCCTGTTCACGAACGTGAAATCTACCTTGGCAGCTTTGTCCGCATCCCACCACCACACGGTGGGGAACGCGGCCCTGCCATATTTTGGCATCGTTTCGGGATGACCGTAGCGATCCCAACGCGCGGTGCGCACTTTTCCGTAAGTCCATTGCGGCACGACGTAATGGTTCCAGAGCAGGATGCGGTCGAGCGCCCTGGCGACAGCCTCGAGTTCGGCCCGGTTCTTGGCGAAGATGAGGCGATCGATCATCTTATCGACTGCCGGATTTTTAATACCGATCACGTTGAGAGAGCCGGGTTGATCGGCGGCTTGCGAACCCCAATAGCCGCGCTGCTCGTTGCCCGGCGACAGCGATTCTCCCCAAGCGGCCGTCATGATATCGAAATCCCAGTTACGCAGCCGGTTCTCGTATTGCGCTTCATCGACCGTACGAACCGTCACGGTGATACCGAGCCGGTCGAGCGACGGCTTGAAGAACAGGAAAACACGCTCGAAGTTCGGATCTTCGGCAAGGAATTCGGCAGTGAATGGATCGCCCGTCTTGGTGTTGACGAGTTGCTGATCGCGCACCTCATATCCGGCCGCTTTGAACAGACGAATCGCTTCGCGCAAGTTGCTGCGTATCTTCTCCGGAGTGCCGCACACCGGATTGGAGTAAGGAGTTTTGAAGACCTCCGCGGGCACCTCGTCGCGCACGCTCTCCAGCAGTTCGAGCTCCCGGCCGCTCGGCAGACCGGTTGCCGCCAGCTCGGTGCCTGAGAAATAGCTGTCGATGCGCTTGTACTGTCCGTAAAAGAGCTGCTGGTTCATCCCCTCGAAATCGAAGGCGTAATTGAAGGCGAGCCGAACGCGCGGATCCTGAAATTTGGCGCGCCGGATATTGAAGGCGAACGCCTGCATGATGCCGACGTTTCGGATTGGAAATTCTTCGAGCAGGACGCGCTTGTCGCTGACCGCCGGAAAGTCGTACGCGGTGGCCCAGTTCTTGGCACTGTTTTCGGTGCGCCAGTCGACTGTATCCGCCTTAAACGCTTCGAGCGCGACAGTCGTATCGCGAAAATATTCGAACCGGAGCTCATCGAAATTATCGCGGCCAATATTGACGTTGACAGCCTTGCCCCAGTAGTCCGCGACCCGCTCATAAGCGATTGAACGGCCGGGCGTGAACTCTTTGATGCGGTAAGGCCCCGAGCCAAGCGGCGGCTCGAGCGTGGTGGCTCCGACGTCGCGCTTATTTCCGTCTTTGTCGGCGCCTTCCCACCACGCCTTGGGCAGAACGGTAAGCTGACCGACGATATGCGGCAGTTCGCGGTTGCCGGCGCCTTCGAACGTGAAGGTGATCTCACGTTCGCCGGTCCGCTCGGCTTTCACGACATGCCGGTAATACGCGGCCGTCTGCGGGTTGTATTTCTTGAATGCCTCGAAGGAAAAGATGACGTCTTCAGGCGTCATCGGCGTGCCGTCGTGCCATTTGGCTGCCGCGCGCAGCCGAAAGGAGGCGGATGAGAAGTCATCCGGGTACTTCACTGCTTCGACGATAAGTCCGTATTCGCTCGATACTTCGTCAAGCGCCCCCACCAAGAGGGTGTCATAGATGAGATCGACGCCGGCGACGAGCGATCCTTTGATCCCGGCGACCACCGAGTTGAAATTGTCAAAAGTACCGAGCGCAATCTGCCGCACCACACCGCCCTTGGGCGCGTTGCGATTGACATAGTCGAAATGTTTGAAGCCGGTCGGGTATTTCAGTTCACCGAACATCGACACGCCGTGCCGCCACGGTATGTTTGCTTCTTCCGCCGCGGCGCTGCCCGGCCATGCGGACAAGCCAAGGCCGCGTGCGCCAAGCACGGCAGGAGCAAACAGGGCGGATGTGATCAGGGAGCGGCGGTTCATGTGGGTGTTCCGAAGCAATGCGGACCGGTTTGTCGGGTGGAGAACGCGGTTATCGCTGCACCGCAGCAGGCGGCGTGGCTTTTCGATTGTGCCAACGCATGGTCAGCCTGACAAGTGAGACCACAAGAAGATTCGGCCTGCGGCGATTCCAGTCGATTTTCTTCGTGTGTTTTGCAGATGTCATCACGCCGTCGCTTTGCCCAAGACAAATGGTCGATTTTCGCCTACGATTAAATGTGAGCCGATATAAGGCCTTGCCCAGGCGATAGTTCCGGAGGCTATTCATGCGACCGACCAGAATGAGAAGGATCAATCCTGGACCGCGGCGCGCCTGGCAAGCTCCGGCGGCTACAAAGCTGGCTATAGGCGCGGAAACAAGATCGGCCCTTCAGCACGAGCAGGGCGCGGAGTTGACGGCTTCTGGCGAGGTCCACGGGGACAATCCCGAACCGCAACCAGCCGCACCCGCTACGAAGCTCGGATTTGCCTTCGAATGGGCGTTTCCCCTTTCGGTCCGCACCGAATAGTCAGTCGCCCCGGTCGCTGAGGTGAATGCGTCGATCGGTCGGCGGACACGCAGCGGAGCCTGAGCCATTTGAGCGTCACTGTTGATAGTGTTCTTGTTCAGGACAAGGAGTCGTATGCGGTCGACCTTGACGGCGACGTTGTTGCCCTGAGCCTGCGCGCCGGCTCGTATTTCGGCTTTAACACTGTGGCGAGCAAAATCTGGCGGATGCTCGGCGAGCCGTGTCCTGTACGCGAAATCTTTGACGCACTTATTGAAGAGCACGACGTCGATGCCGTCACGCTGGCGCGTGACGTAATACCATTCCTGCAAACTTTGATTGAGCAGCAGTTGCTGCGTGTGATCGACGAGGATCAGGCGCGATGAAGGTGAAGGCAATGAGACGCGCTTATCTGCGCGAGGCGGCGCTCATGGTTCTTTTAGCGCGGCTTGCCGTGCGCTTCGTTCCGCCCGCGCGCATTTTTGCGTGGGCCGATCGGCCGCTGCGGCGCATTCATCGTTTCCCGCTCGACGACACGACCTGGATATCGTGGGCGGTGGAAAATATCGCCGCCAGACGCTGGATGAGTGCGCTTTGCCTGCCGCGTGCGCTTGCGACCCATGCCATGCTGCGAAGACGCGGCATCGCCAGCCGGCTTTGCCTTGGTGTCACGCGTCAAAGTGGCGCGCTTAGCGCACATGCTTGGGTCGAAATCGGTGGGACCAAGATCGTCGGGGGCGCCGCGGCCGACGGCTACATTCGCCTCGCGGCATTCGGCGGAGCGCCTTGATGCCGTACGCCTTTCTCCGATGAGCGCAATCGCCGGACTGCTGCGCTTTGACGGCGACGCGGTAACGCGGCATGGCCTCGAACGCGTCGCGAACGCGCTCCATCAATACGGCCCGGATCGATCGGATATCATCGTCAGCGGCAGCGTCGGCCTGGTTCATGCGCTGATGCGCATGACCCCTGAGGACCGCTTCGACAGCCAGCCGTATCGAGGCGCCAGCGGCTCGCTGATCGTCGCCGATGTTCGCCTCGACAATCGCGATGACATGCTCGATCGAATTGCGGTCAATCGGCGGGATGCGGCGATGTGGCCGGATTCCCGCATCCTGCTCGCCGCGTGGGAAAAGTTTGACGACGAGCTGTGGCCGATGCTGCGCGGTCCTTTCGCGGTGGCGATCTGGGACCCGCGCAGCCGTTCTCTATCGGTGGCGCGAGACCATCTCGGGCTGAACGTCGTGATGTGGCACAAAGGCCGGCGGTCTTTCGCCTTCTCGACCATGCCGAATGGCCTGTTCGCAATGGGCGACGTGCCGCGCAGCTTGTGCGAGGAGAAATTCGCCGATTTTCTCGTTCTCAATCACGCCGATCACGTCACGACGATGTACCGGAATGTTTTTCGCGTGCCGCCGGCGCATGTCATGCACGTAAAGGCCGATGGCTCGATCACGCAACGCCGCTACTGGTCGCCCGCGCAGATCAGACCGGTGCGGCTTGGCTCCGATCAGGAGTATGCGGACGGACTGCGCGAGCGTCTCGACGCAGCGGTGCGCCGACAGATGCGCAGTGCTCATCCAATCGGCAGCTTGCTCAGTGGGGGGCTGGACTCCTCGTCGGTCGCCGTGCTTGCCGCACGCGCGCTCGCCGAAAGCAATCAGCGGCTTGCCGCATTCACCGGCGTACCCCGCCGCGGCTTCAATGGCCCAGTACCGGCCGGCCATTACGCCGACGAGACCCGTTACGTGGAAGCGATCGCGAACAGCGCGGGGAACATCGATGTCACCTATGTTGCCAACGACGAGTGCGACGACTTCGCCGAGCTGGAGCGGTTCTTTGTCGCGCTCGAAGGACCGGTGCGCAATCCAAGCAATTTCGGTTGGATCGTAGCAATGCTGCGACGCTCGCGCGCGTCAGGCTGCCGGGTCCTGCTCGGCGGCCTATACGGCAATTACACCATAAGCTGGAGCGGCTGGTCGCAAACGAGCGCACATCTGCTGCGCGGGCGGCTGATTACGGCGTATCGTCAATGGCGGCTTTATTATCGGCGCACATCTCATTCGCGCTGGGCGGCACTGCGAAAGCTGTTCATCGAACCCTTGCAACCAAAGTGGCTCGGCGATTGGGCCGATCGCCGCCGCCACCCCGGGCGGATCGCTCCTTGGCAAGATCACGCCGCGATCTGCCCCGACTTTGCCGCCGCGATGGCCGTTGATGCCCGCGCCCAACAGGCCGGACACGACTTTCTGTACCGCGCGCGGAGAGATGAACGCATAAAAGGCTTGGGTCTCGTCGATTATGCCGGCGACTGGCACGCTGCGGAAAAGGCCGTGACCGGCGTCGAGGTCCGCGACCCAACCGCCGACATGGATGTGGTCTCCTACTGTTTCGGCGTTCCGCCCGAACAGTATCTCGCCGAAGGCATTGATCGCTCGCTCATCCGTCGTGCCATGTGGGGCATGCTGCCGGAGAGTGTCCTGACCAATCGTCTGAGCGGCCTGCAAGCGGCAGATTGGTATGAGAAACTCGAAAGCAGGCGCAACGAACTTGCAAAGCAGATTGCCGCGCTTTCGCAGTCGCCGCTTGCGCGCAAGGTTATCGACCTGGGGCGGCTTGAACATGCCATCCAAAACTGGCCCACCGCCGGCTGGCACACCGCGGAAGTTTTCAAAGAATATAACTTCGCGCTGATGCGCGGCGTGGCCGGCGGCCGATTCCTGCACTGGTTTGAATCGGCGAACTGACCGATCGAGACGATCGCTGCCGGCGTCGAATGGGATCAATTCCCCGTGACGACCGACGCCGGTGCGGTCACGGCCATTCGCCTTGCAGGGGGCAAACACGACACCTATTTTTAGACTGAGCTTGTGCAGGGGATCGCAGCGATTGAGCGAATCTGAAGCCCTTTTCAGCGTGTTGCGGCAATCGGCCGACGCGGAATGCGTCGCCGCCATCGAGGGCACCGTTCGCGATGCGCCCGATCGCAATCTCTGCCGTATCAACGTGCTCGATTTCGCTGCCAAGCACGGTCTTGACGAGGAGCGGACCGTCGCCGCCTTCCTGCATGCAGCTCGGCTCGGAATATTCGAATTGTCGTGGAATGTGCTGTGCCCCGGCTGCGGCGGCGTGCTCGATGCGAGCACGACGCTCAAGACCGTCAACCGCGACGAATATGACTGTGGACTGTGTGCCTCCGGCTACAAGCCGACGCTCGACGAGATGGTCGAGGTGACCTTCACCGTGAACCCGCGCGTGCGCCGCATCGCCGCCCACGATCCCGATACGCTTCCCGAAGTCGAATATTATCGGCAGATCTTCTGGAGTTCCGGCGTGGATCTGCCGGAGACGTTGGCAGACAGTCTTGCGGAGTTCACCGTTGATTCGATCGAATTGCCGCCCGGCGGGAAGGCGGTCCTTTCAGTGCAACTGCCGGCCGATTTCGTCATCATTTTCGATCCGGTGACGCACGGCACGCAATTCCTCGACATCAAGGGCGAGCCGACACGCGAACGGCAAACGCTGTCGATGGTGTTCAACAAGGTGAAAGCGCCCGTCGGCACGCTGGAGATGCGGCCGGGACCGCTGCGGCTGTCGCTCGAGAACCGTACCGACCGTCGCGTACTGCCGGCGCTGTGGATCGCCGCCGATGCGCTGCATCATTTGCTCGGCAAGCGCAAACCATTTCTCACCGCGAAGCGGCTCCTTACCAATCAGACATTCCGCGATATTTACCGCACCGATACGCTCGATATCGATCAGCGTCTGAAAATCACCAGTCTCACCTTTCTATTCACCGACCTGAAGGGCTCCACCGCGCTATACGAACGCGTCGGCGATCTCGTCGCCTACGATCTTGTGCGTCAGCATTTTGGCGTGCTCAACGAAATCGTGGCCGCCGAAACCGGGGCGGTGGTGAAGACGATCGGCGACGCCGTGATGGCGACGTTTTTGACGCCCGATCGGGCGCTTGCGGCGGCACTGCGCATGCGCGAAGAAATGACGCGCATCAACGGCGAGCGGCATAACGAGGATTTGCTGCTCAAGATCGGCATCCACGAGGGGCCGTGCCTCGCCGTCACTCTCAACAACAGCCAGGATTATTTCGGCCAGACGGTGAATCTGGCCGCCCGCGTTCAAGGCCTTGCGTCCTCGCGCGCCATCTTCGTCACCCAGGCTGTGGTCGACGATCCCAACTCGGCGAAAATCCTGGCCAAGTCGGGCCTGCGGCCGACGATGCAGCGCGCCGCGCTGCGCGGTATCGCCGACGAAACGACCGTGTACGAAATTCCCTGACGGCGTCCGGTGATATCCGCTTGAGCGGCGCTCGGCGCCGTCGCCAAACCGGCTTCAGGCGCTTTGCGGCTCGGCCATGCCGAGCGGCGCCGCACTGGTTTCGAAGCTTTCGATGAAAACCAAGCCGATCCCGCGGGTCAGCGCGGCAGCGGTAACGGCGGAGACGGCAAGACCGGCCAGCGCGCCGGCCGGGACTGCAAAGGCAAGCGTTGAAGCGGTTGCGGCGCCGAGTCCGGTTGGCACGGCGCCGCCCATGATGCCGATAATCAGCGACCGGGTGCGGTCTCGTTCAAACGGCACGCCATAGAGATCGCTGAGCTGTTTCACCATGCGCAAGATGACGGCCGTCACGCCGGCGATGTTCGCGATCGGAATCGGGACCAGTCCGCCGAGAGCGGCGTAGTTCCTGTGGCGCTCAACGATTTTTCGGGCCAGCGACCAGCGCTTGGCTGAAAGCGGCTCCGGCCGGATTGCGGCAGCGTGGGGCATGCCCGGATCCTGCCGTGACACCGATGGCGTCGCAGGCGCTTCTTCGTCGATGCCGGCACCTGCAAACGCCCGCAAGTCCTCGGGCGATCGCCTGATAGCCTTGGGCAGCGGTTTGCGGGTCATGCGGCCGCCTGCTGAGCGCCAAGCACCGAATCGAGCTCATCGGCAATCCCGGCGATCTCTCGCGCGGCCTGCCCTTTCCAGCTGATGAGGCTCGGCGTCGCCCCCCAGAGCGTGGCCTCCGGGTAGGCGACCCGGTTCGTCATCTCGCTCGCCAACACCGGCAAGCCGGCCTCGGCAAGCTCGGCACGGATATGCCTGGCGATGACCGAATCGCGCGTCGTCTGGGTCAGCAGGCAGCGGAACAGCGGACGCCGGCCATCGGCGCGATCGGTGAGGATGCTGAGAGTATCCAGCATACGATCGACGTCGAACGGCGACGGCTTGACCGGTACCAGCACGAAATCCGCCGCCGCGAGACAATCCAGCGTTGTCTTGGAGCGAAACCCCGGCGTATCGATGATGACCATGCCGCCGTTCTGCGAAAGCCGGCGCGCCGTCCTCGAGGCCTCTTCAGTCGCATCCTCCAGCACGGCGACGCCGCCGAGCGCGCGTTCGCGGGCCGCGAGCCGCATAATGGATCGCTGCGGATCGGCGTCGATCAATGTCGGGCGCCGCCCGCGAAGATGCCAATGGACCGCGAGGCAGCTTGCCAGCGTGCTCTTGCCGCTGCCGCCCTTCATCGTCGCTACAGTGATAATTGTGCCTGTCACTTCAAAGGCCTCCCGCCCAAATTCGGGGCCAAGTGATTCGGCAAAAGACCATATCTGATTCAGGCAAAACTGCCTACCTGCGAATGGCAGGTTTGTTGCGGCACGACTCGTGGCCGATTGCTGCCGTTCGGTAGATCAGTGGCAGGAGATCTATACTTATCCCTAGTCCTGCGCGGCAATGTTATTGCCGCAGCATGCGATCAAAACACTGACGGTCGGAGCGGTGATTAATGACATTGCCGGGGATGCTGTTGCGTGCGCCGCGGCTTCCAGCGCCTCGTCGGATACTTCGAAGGTGAGAATGTCTTCGTCACTCAGTCCGAGAACCTCGGTGTTGTCATTCATGTCATCAATCCATTCTCTCGCCGGCGCCAACTGCATGCTCGGGCACTTAAACCAGCATACACGCCTTTTTCGCGTAGGCTCACCGATCCGCAGACCTCCGGCGGGGCTCCCTAGCCTGCTCGCACCTGGTCCCGCATCCCTGTATTTTCCCTGTCGGCAGGGAGAGTAAGTCATGAAAGTCGGCATTGTCGGTCTCGGCCGAATGGGGGCGGCGATGGCCCACCGCCTGCGCGAACAGGGTTTTGACGTGGCCGGCTGGGATCAGAACGCCAAGGCGAACCAGGTGCTGGCAGCGGATGGGCTGCGTATTGCCGCAAATCCGCGCGGCGTTGCCGCCGAGTCCGAAATCGTGATCTCCAGCATCACCGAGGATCACGGCGTCAGGAAAATATTCACCGGCGCCGAAGGCTTTCTGCAAGCCGATGTGACCGGCAAGCTGTTCATCGAGATGAGCACGCTGCAACCCATGACGGGCCGCGAACTCGCCCCGCTCGTCGAAGCGCGCGGCGCGCGGCTGATTGATGCGCCAGTGCTCGGGACAATTCCGCAAGTACGGGCCGGAACGCTGTTTGCGATGGTCGGCGGGCGCGCCGAGGCTCTCGATCGGGCGCGGCCAGTGCTTGAAAAGCTGACGCGCCGCATCGCCCATATGGGTCCGAACGGCGCCGGCTATGCGATGAAGCTTGCGGCCAATCTCGGGCTCGGCGCCTATGTTCAGGCGATCGCGGAATCGTTGGCGCTGGGCATCCAGCAAGGTCTCACGCTCGAGCAGATGCTGGACGCGCTTGCGGAAAGCGCCACTGCATGCGGCTGGCTGAAAGCGAAGGCCGACGTCTTGAAGGGCGGAGATGCCGAAATGACGCTCGACATTCGCACTCTGCGCAAGGATATCATGTCGGCGGTGGCGACGGGCGCGCTCACCGGCGTGCCGATGCCGCTCGCGGCAGGCGCGCTTGCTTCGCTGTCGGCGGCGGTCGAGGGCGATTACGGCGACGGCGATATCGCCGAATTGCCAAAGTTCTTTCGTGAGGCGATGCTGCAAAAACTCGATCGCTAAAGCGGCGGGAGGAATTCGTGCGCGTTACATCAAGAGAGTTTGCGGCTTTGCCGCGTCTTCGGGCGCTCGCTGCGTTTTGTTCGGTAGCGGTTGCGTCGAGCGGCGCGCTGGCCGATCCGTTTCCGCCCGGCGCGCAGGCCGAGCACGTCAAGCAGATCGGCTTCTCGGCGCTGGGCGGGCGGTTCGGCGGTTTCAAGATCGCGATCAAGCACACCGCGAACGACAAGTGGTATCTCTACACGGGCCATTCCTTCAATCAGGGCTGGAGCATTGTCGATGTCACCGATCCGGCCAACCCGCGCTATGTGAAGTTCATTCCCTACGTGACCGACGACAAGAGCATCATCACCTCGCAAGTCACCTTGCACGACAATCTGATGATCACGTCGCTCAACAGCTTCACGCCGCAGAAGAACCCGCAGCCGGCCGTGCTGCTGTGGGACATTTCCGATTCTGAAAATCCCAAGCAGGTTGGATCGTGGATGGGCGGCGCCACCGGCGCGCACCGCAATTCCTATCCGGGCGGCAAATACGCCTACCTGTCGACGAGCTATCCGGGCTTTAAGGCCCACATCATGGTGATCCTCGATGTGAGCGATCCGGCAAACCCAAAGGAAGTCGGCAAATGGTGGCAACCCGGCCAGAAGGACGGCGAGTCCGCATCGCCTTATCCGCAAGGCTTTCACGGGCCGGTCAATGTGAGCCCCAACGGCAAAATGGCGTCGTTCGGTTACACGCCGGACGTGGTCAATCTCGACCTGACCGATCCGGCCAATCCAAAGCTTATCGGGCGGCTGCATATTACGCAGCCGTTCGCCAGCGTTGGCACGCAGTCGGTCCATAGCGTGCTGCCGCTGTGGGATCGCAATCTGCTCTACGTAAGTTCGGAGGCGCAGAAGGAAGACTGCAATGATGACGGCATGAACTTCGCCGGCATGATCGACAATGCCAACCCGGCGCATCCGCGGTTGATTTCGATCTTTCCGACGCCGGTGCCCCCGGCCGGCTTGCCGTACAAGGATTTTTGCGACAAAGGCGGCCGTTTCGGGCCGCACAATACCAGCCAGGAAATTCACGACCCGGCGATCCAAAAACCCGGCCAGCTGATCGACGTTGCGTGGTTTAACGCCGGGCTTCGCATCTTCGACATCAGCGACCCCCGTATGCCGAAGGAGGTCGGTTACTTCATGCCGCCCGAGCGGCCCAATCTTCCGATGCAGACGGGCGCGCACGCGTCAAAGACCGATTGGAGCGAGGAACTCGCCGTCGATGCGCGCGGCAACATCTTCATGAACGACGACAAGTGGGGGCTGTTCGTGCTGCGCTATACCGGCAAAGAGCCGAAGTAACTACTCCGCCGCTTGCGTCATGGCGTGCTGGCGAAATTTCGGCATCACGTCTTGCGCCAGAAGCCGCATCGATTCCCGCTCCCACGCGCCGTTCGGGCCGCTCCAGTCCAAACCGGTCATCAGCAAGGTGCCGAACGGGCCGACGGCATCGCGAAAGGCGACCAGCTTGTCGAGAAAAGTCTTGGGCGAGCCGTGGATCATGCAGCCTTCGGTGATGACTTCGACCGTCGCCTTTTCGTCCGGCATGTTCGGGTCGGGCTTCATCACCGACAAGATGCCGACCCGTGAGAGCACCTCGCGCATGTAGGTGTAGAAATAATGGTTGGAGCCTTGCTCGCTGTGCACGCGATCGCGCGCCTCGGTGTCGCTCGGCGCCACCATGATGTTGCGCGCCACGCGCCAATTCTCGCCGCGCGCCGGCTTGCCGGCGTCGGCGCAGGCCTTGCTGTAGGTCTGCCAGTGCGAAGCAATCGCGCTCGATGGCACATTGTTGCCGGAAATAATGCCCCAGCCTTGCTGCGCAGCGATGCGCGCAGTGGGAGAATCGCGGCTGGAGAGCGACGTCGAGATCGGCGGCCCCGGTTTCTGGAACGGTTTTGGCATGTAGCCGATGCCGAGCTTCGGGATGATCGCGTCCTTGATGTGGACGTTCCAGAACTCGCCCTTGATATCGTAGGGCGGGTCCTGCGACCAGATTTGCTGAATAATCTTGATGGATTCGACAAACTTGCGCCCGCGCATGGCGCGGTCGGCATTGCCGAACAGTTCAAAATCGGAAAGCAGTCCGCCCGGACCGACGCCGAGCATGAACCGGCCGCGGCTCATGTGGTCGAACTGCGCGACGTCGGCCGCTATTTTTACCGGGTCGTGGTTAGGCAGGCAGATCACGGCGGTGCCGAAGCTCAAATTCTTGGTGCGCGGCACCAGACCGGCCATGAACATCAGCGGCGAGGGGATCGGTTCGGTCGTCGCCGAAAAATGCTCGCCGACCCACAATTCGTCGAAGCCGAGTTGATCGGCGAGCAGCGACTTCTCGTCGTCCTCTGCAAGCGTGTCGGTGAACGAGCGCGCCGGCGGATGCACCGGCATCATGAACATTCCGAGGCGCATCTGCATTCCTCCGCGTCGCCGCCTGCTGCCGGCGGATGCCCGGTACGATAGACGGAGTTGCCGCTTTGTGAAGGGGTGGAGATGCGCTCAGTGCGGGGCGTGCACTTTCAAGGGATACAGCGCCTGATGGATCAGGCGGCCAAGCGCGGAGATCTGATAGGGCTTGCGCAGCACCGGAAATTCCAGATCGGTATCGAATACCTTGGTATAGCCCGTCGTCAGCACGATCGGGATATTGCCATAGCGCTGCGTCACCTTGCGGGCCAGCGCCAGGCCGTCAATGTTGCCGGGCAGGGCGACATCGGTGAAAACCAGATTGACCTTTTGTCCCGATGCCAGAACGTCGAGCGCATCGGCCGCCGATTCCACGGCGATCGTGCGGTAACCAAGCTGCTCTAGCAGGGACACTGCCACATTCTTTACGTCCGGATTGTCTTCCACTACCAGAATGGTGCGGCGGTCGGCCGCCATGTACTGCACGGTATCTTCCGGCGAAGGCTCGGCAGCGGCGGCATGGCTGCGCGGCAGATAGATCGTGATCTTGGTGCCGAGATCGACCTCGCTGTTGATCTGCACCGTGCCGCCCGACCGATGCGCAAAGCCATAGACCTGGGATAGCCCAAGCCCGGTGCCCTTGTCCGGGTCCTTGGTGGTGAAGAACGGCTCGACCACGCGCGACAGCAGCTCTGGCGGGATGCCGCAGCCGGTATCGGCAACGCTCAATGCAACAAAGTCTCCGGCGTTGCCCTCCGGCGCGTCGGCGGCTTCGAGCCTGACGTTAGCGGCCGAGATCGCGATGCGGCCGCCGTTCGGCATGGCGTCACGCGCATTGACGGCGAGATTAACCAGCGCCAGTTCCAATTCCGACTTGTCGACGCTCACCGGCCACGTCGTGCCGGGGACATCGACGGTGAATTCGATATTGACGTGCAGCGAGCCGGCGAGCACATCGCGTACCGCACGAACGGCTTCGGCCGGGTTGATCACCGTCGGATCGAGCGGGAGCGTGCGCGAGAACGACAGCAATTGCCGCGTCAGGTTCTCGCCGCGCTGCGCCGCCATTTGAATGGCCTGCAGGGCGCGCACGTCGCGGGTTTCGCTAAGGCGGTTCTTCAGGCTTTGGGCGTGGCCGCTGACGATCATCAACAGGTTGTTGAAATCGTGGGCAATGCCGCCGGTGAGCTGGCCGATCGCCTCCATCTTCTGCAAGTGGGCGGCCTGGCGTTGCGCGTGCTCGAGCGCCGCGGCGGATTCCTTTTCAGTGGTGACATGGCGGCCCGCGACATAGATCAGGCCGTTGTTCTCGGTCATGGTCCATTGCAGCCAGCGCCAAGACCCGTCCTTATGGCGGAAGCGGTTCTCCATCCGCACGGTCGGCACGCCTTCGGCAAGCTGCTTGCGGCCGGCCTCCGAATGGGGGGCATCGTCCGGATGGCGCAGTTTGCTCACATGCATCGACTTGATTTCGTCCTCGGTCCAGCCGAGCAGCCGCCGCCATGCCGGGTTCATGCTTAGGAAGTAGCCGTCGAAATTCGAGACCGCGAGCAAATCTTCCGAGACGTTCCAGATCCGATCGCGCTCCAGCGTGCGCTTCTCGACTTCGTCTTCCAGCTTTTCGCTGAGCAAGCGCAGCTCGCCCTCGATGATGTAGCGCGCCTGCTCGGCCTGCATGCGCTCCACGGCGAAGCCAAGCTGGCGCGCCAGCGTCAGCGCAAGATCGATATCTTCCTGGGCGAATTCGCGATGTGCCTCGTAATAGGTCATGAATTTGCCGATCAGCCTGCCGTTTGCCATCAAGGGAATGAAAGCGAGCGCGCGAATATCTTCGCCTTTCAGGACGGACCTGAGATGCTCCGGCAAATCGGCACGATCGGCGTCGGCAATCAGCACGGGTTCGGGGTTTTTTTCATCGGCGGTCCACGGCGAGTGGCCGTCGACGGCACTGCGGTAGGGGTCGGATAGGCCGCGCCAGGCCACAAACCGCATCACGCCATGCTCGTCGAAGCGCAGGATGGAGGCGCGCCGGCAATGCAGCGCGCCGAGGATCGCATCGAGTGCGGCGTTGTAAATGTCCGGCAACGATGCGGCGCGATACAGCCTGTCCGTGAACCGGTACAAGGCGGCTTGCTCGTCCGCGCGCCGCGCCAGCACGTCTTCGTTGCGCTTGCGCGCGGTAATGTCGCGGGCAATCTTGGATGCGCCGATGATCGTTCCGTTCGGGTCCTTGATCGGCGATACGCTCAGCGAAACGTTGATCCGGCTGCCGTCCTTGTGCCGGCGAATGGTTTCATAGTGCTCAATGCTCTCGCCGCGCCGGATCCGCCCGAGGATCACCGGCTCCTCGTCATGGAGTTCGTCCGGAATCAGCATCGTGATCGGCCGGCCGACGGCTTCCTCCGCGGTATATCCGAACAGATGCTCGGCGGCGGGATTCCAGCTCACGATGACGCCGTTAAGGTCCTTGCTGACGATCGCGTCGCCGGACGATTCGACGATGCTTGCAAGCTGCTCGCGCGCCTGCACGGCGCGGCTTTGCTCGGTGATATCAAGAAGCGACGCAATCCAGCCGTCGACGTTACCCGCCGCGTCGGTTTCCGGCCGGTAGGCGATCCTGAGACGGCGCGCGCCGACACCATAAAAGTCGATCTCGCATTCGAAATCCACGGTGCGGCCGGACAGCACCGTTTCGATGTGCGGGTATAGCGTGTTGAAACCCCTCTCGCCGAGGGCTTCCCGGATAGTCTTGCCGACGACTTGCTCACGCGGCTGGCCGATCCATTGCGCATAGGCTTGGCTGATGAAGCGGTAGCGCATATCGCGGCCGCAGCGGACCAGCATGAACGGTGTGCGATTGATAACCGATTGCAGCTCGGCTTCGCTCTCGCGCAGCGCCTGTTCGATGCGCTTGCGTTCGGTCAGTTCCTGAAATCCGCACACTGCGCCGACGATGCGGCCGGACGGACTTTTGAGCGGCGAGACGTTCATCAGCACCGGGATTCGCGAACCGTTGGGCCGTTCGATGACGAGCTCGGCGCCAAGCACCCGCTCGCCGGTCCGCAACACGCTGCCGACCGGCGTCGACGCAAAGGGCAGTGGGGCGCCGTCGGATGTATAGCGGCGGAACGTGCTGCCGGATTGCTCGCTGGGATCGCCAAGCCGGGGTGCTCGTCCCCAGATCTCGACGGCGCGGCTGTTGTAAAGCACGAGGGCGCCATCCGTAGTACACACGCAAAGACCCGTCGGAATCGCATCCAACGCAGCCTGATTAATGTCGTGGAAGGCGCCGATGCCGGACGGCATCACGACGGTCTTGGGGCCGTGGGCGCTACTCATATAGTTCCCCCGCAGCAAGGAACGCGGATCCGTCGGAAAAGTTCCCGGCGGTTTTGGCGTTTTTTCGTTGATTTTGCACAACAATTTTTCCGCCGGCCGGGCCTCATGAACACCGGCAGCGTGCGCTGTAATCTGCGCGGCGGGTCTGCCGCACGATACGGAAGTGCCGCGCGTCCTGACGAATTAGCCAAGGCCGACGGTGTCTTGCGGGTGCAGCGAAAGCTTTAAAGCGGCCCTCCGGCCGCCGTCAGGCAAATCGCCGAATCAAATCCTGCCCATAAGCAATAGGATCAAGAGAATGATGATCACGACGCCGAGGCCGCCGCCGCCGTAATAGCCGGTGCCGTAGAACGGCCCGCCGCCGATGCCGCCAAAACCGCCCAGCAGGATGAGAACCAGGATGATCAGTATAATTGTTCCAAGTGACACGGGGCGTTCCCTTCAAATGGTTGCGTTTTGAATGCCGGATTTTTGTTCCGGCTTTCGGTCCGATTTGGAAAACAGTTACCTGTGGCGAAAGTTCCTTGGCAAATTCTTGCAGTGCGGCTTCGACTTTCCCTTTCTGGCGTTAGCGCGGCCCGCATAATCCGATTGATTTGATGAGGATTGTGGGCAAACCGATGCCGTGCGGATCACGACCGCTTCATAGGAACTTTCTTGCCTTTTTTGCGCGCTTTCGACAGGCCGATCGCGATGGCCTGCTTACGGCTCTTCACTTTACCACCCTTGCCGCCTTTGCCGCTCTTGGCCGTGCCGCGCTTATAGCGGCGCATCTCATTCTCGACATCGCTTCCGGCGCTGCGGGAATATCTTCGTTTGCGCTTCTTCGCCACCTGATTTCCTCCAAACTACTTGTCTCACAATCAACTTGGCGCGATACTTGGTAACGCGTGTAAACGCAAGAGGTTGCCGGCCCATTGCCGAAAATTTGCACAGCCGGTATGCCTCATGGCGATGTTGAGGATAGTCGCGATCGTTGCCGTCCTGTGCGCCGCCGCCGTGATTGGCGCCATCGCCCTGGAGTGGCGTTCGGCGATCGACCCGGTAACGCGCCCGGACCTGAAAAGTTTTACCACGGCCCAAATCAAGCTTGGCGCACAGCTTGCCGCGCTCGGCGATTGCAATACCTGTCACACCGCCCCAGGCAGCCGGCCGTTTGCCGGGGGCGTCGGTGTGCCGACGCCGTTTGGCACGATCTATTCGACCAACATCTCGCCGGACGAAGACACTGGCATCGGCCGCTGGTCCGAGACCGCGTTCCGCCGCGCGCTGCGCGAAGGTGTCGATCGGGAAGGGCGGCAGCTCTACCCAGCCTTTCCATACGAGCACTTCACGCTGCTGTCGGACGACGACATCGCCGCGCTGTACGCCTTCCTCATGACGCGCGACGGCGTGCGGGCAACTGCGCCGGCCAATGCGCTCGCCTTTCCATTTAATATCCGCCCCCTCGTCGCCGGCTGGAAACTGATGTTCCTCCGCGAAGGGCCTTATCAGCCCATTGCTAGCGCGAACGACGACTGGAACCGCGGTGCCTATCTCGTTGAAGGCGTCGCGCATTGCGGCGCTTGCCATACCCCGCGCAATGCGCTCGGCGCGGAGATGGTGGAAAGAAAATTCGCCGGCGGGGAGGTCGAAGGCTGGACAGCCTACGCGCTCAACGACGCTTCGCCGGCCCCGGTGCCATGGATATCGCAAGCCTTGCTCGATTATCTGCGCAATGGCTGGCAGAGCGATCACGGCATTGCGCGCGGGCCGATGGCGCCGGTGATCGACAATCTCGCCGCGGCGCCGGATGCCGATCTGCAAGCGATGACATATTATATGACCGGCGCGTTCGGCGAGCCGAGCGCTGAGCGCCGCCGCGCCGCCGAGGCGCTGCTCATCCACGTGTACCGCTCGGAATCCGAACCGCAACCCGCTAGCGCGTCACCACAAGACCCCGGCGCGCGCATTTACCAGGCCGCTTGCGCGTCTTGTCACGACAACGGTCGGCCGCTGCCCTATGGTGGCATCAATCTGGCGCTGAGCACCGGACCGAGCGGGCCGAACGCGCGCAATGTCATCAATGTCGTGCTGCGGGGCCTGCCGCTGGCATCGGGTGAGCGCAGCCCGATCATGCCGGGATTTGCCAATGTGCTGAGCGACGAGCAGCTCGCGCAGCTTTTGGTCTATATAAGGTCGCGCTTCAGCGACAAGCCGGTCTGGAGCAACATCGACAGCGATATTCGCGCCGCGAGAAGCGCGCATGTGGCAATAACGTCCGAGCACGGCACCGATGCTGCCGGTCGCGCGGTCAGCCAGCACGAGGCGCAGCGATGAAGCTATCGATCAACGGCCGCGAATACGACGTCGGCGCGGATGCGGAAACGCCGCTGCTCTATGTGCTGCGCGACGAGCTTGCGCTCAATGGTGCGAAGTTCGGCTGCGGCCTCGGCCAATGCGGCGCCTGCACCGTGATGGTGGACGGCGAGGCAGTGTTTTCTTGCGTTACGCCGCTGTTGTTGCTGGAAGGCAAGAAGATCACCACGGTGGAAGGCCTCGGCACCGTGGACAATCCGGGGCCGATGCAGAGCGCCTTCATCGAGGAGCAGGCCGCGCAATGCGGTTACTGCATCGCCGGCGTGATGATGCGGGCGCAGGCGCTGTTGCAGAAAAATCCGGACGCGTCCGACGCCGATATCCGCTCAACGCTGCAACCGAACCTGTGCCGTTGCGGTACGCATATGCGTATCCTACGCGCGGTGCGCCGCGCCGCCGACATGATGAAATCGAAGCAAGCGGCCAGCGCCGCGGACGGGAGCGTGCGATGACCGCGCCCGCTCTGTGCATCGACCGCCGCGGCGTGCTCGCCGGCACCGGCGCACTTATTGTTAGTTATTCTTCGATCGGTCGCGCGCTGGCGCAACAGGCGCCCGAGAGTGCGCCGCCGGCCGCGCCGCCACCGCCGCCAAAACTTCCCGGCAGTCTCAAGGACTCACCGTTCCTCGATTCCTGGATTCGCGTTGACGCCGACGGCGGCATCACGGTGTTCACCGGGAAGGCGGAGCTCGGCCAAGGCATTAAGACCGCGCTCTTACAAATCGCCGCCGAGCAGCTCGACGTGAAGTTCGAGGCGCTGAAGATCGTCGCTGCCGACACGAGCCTGACGCCGAACGAGGGCTATACCGCCGGCAGTCATTCGATGCAGGACTCCGGCACCGCAATCCTCCACGCGGCAGCTCAGGTCCGCGCCATTCTGATTGCGCAGGCGGCGCAGCGTCTCGGCCTGCCGCCGGAGCAACTCAGCACCGCCCACGGCTTCGTCATTGCCGGCGACGGCCGCAATCTCGGCTACGGCGAATTGGTCGGCGATCAACTCTTGCATGCGCAGGCGCAGCCGCAATCGCCGTTGAAAGATCCTTCGACATTCAAGGTCATGGGTAAGCCGGTCCAGCGCGTCGACATTCCGGTCAAAGTGACCGGCGGCAAAGCTTACGTGCAGGATTTCCGGCCCGCCGGCATGGTCCATGCGCGGGTGGTGCGGCCGCCAAGCTATGGTGCCCGGCTTGTCGGCATCGACACGTCAGGCGTCGAGAAAATGCCGGGCGTGCAGAAAGTGCTGCGCGACGGCAATTTCCTCGCCGTCGTCGCCGAGCGGGAGTTCCAGGCGGTCAAGGCGATGCGCGCGCTGGCCGCGGCGGCGCGCTGGCAGGAGACCGCGAACCTTCCCAACCAGGCCGACCTCGCATCGGTGATCGCAGGTTTGCCTTCGCAGGACATCACCATTGTCGACAATCGGCAGCCGTCCGTGAATGCGGCGAAACGATTGGAGGCGACCTATACGCGGCCCTACCAGTCACATGGCTCGATCGGACCCTCCTGCGCGGTTGCGCGCGCCGAGGATTCCGGCGTGACGGTGTGGACCCATACCCAGGGCGTCTTTCCCGACCGCCAAGCAATCGCGCAAATGCTCAAGCTGCCGCCGGAACAGGTGCGCTGCATCCAGGTCGAGGGCTCCGGCTGTTACGGCCATAACGGCGCGGATGACGCCGCAGCCGATGCGGCGCTGATCGCGCGCGCGGTGCCGGGCAAGCCGGTGCGCGTGCAATGGATGCGCGAGCAGGAGCATGGCTGGGAGCCGTTCGGTCCGGCGATGGTGACCAAAGTGTCGGCCGCGCTCGACGACAATGGTATGATCGCCGACTGGGATTACGGCGTGTGGAGCAACACCCATTCGATGCGGCCGGGCGCCGCCGGCGCGCTGCTCGCGGCGCAGCACATGGAAGAGCCGTTCCCGGTGCCGGCGCCGAAGCCGATCCCGATGCCCGAGGGCGGCGGCGATCGCAATTCGATCCCGATCTATCGGCTGCCAAGTGCGCGGGTGATCTCGCATTTCCTGCCGGCCATGCCGCTGCGCGTTTCCGCGCTGCGCTCGCTCGGCGCCTACATGAATGTCTTCACTATTGAAAGCTTCATGGACGAGCTCGCGGCGACGAGCGGTGCCGACCCGGTTGGGTTTCGGTTGAAACATCTCGACGATAAGCGGGCGCGTGACGTGGTCACGCTGGCAGCCGCGCGCTTCGGCTGGCCGTCGTTCCCGAAGCAGCCAGGGTGCGGCCGCGGGTTCGCCTTTGCGCGCTACAAGAATCTCGCTGCCTATTGCGCGATCGCGGCCGAAGTCGCTGTCGAGCACGAAACCGGCCGGGCGCGGCTTGTACGCGCCGTCGCCGCCGTGGACGCCGGCCAAGTCGTCAATCCCGACGGTCTGGTTAATCAGGTTGAAGGCGCCATCGTGCAATCGGCAAGCTGGACATTATACGAGAGCGTCAGTTTCGATGACGCGCGTATCACCAGCATCGACTGGTCGAGCTATCCGATCCTTCGCTTCGATGCGGTCCCGGATAGCATCGACGTGCATATTATCGACAAGCCGGGACTGCCGTTCCTCGGCAGCGGTGAAACCGGTCAGGGACCGGTCGCCGCCGCCATCGCCAATGCCATCGCCGACGCGACCGGGTATCGCTTCCGCGATCTGCCGCTGTCCAAGCAGCGCATCAAGGCCGCGATCGGCGTGTAGCGCCGATCGTCGGCACCGTTATCGCGGCGCTGTCGTCACCGTGCGCGCTGGGTTGTGAACTCATCGCGCAATTCGCCGCCGAGCATGCCGCCCAGGGTGGCGCATACGGCGCCGAACAGAAGTGACATGAAGGTCCAGAATGCAAAATATTCGGCTGCCTTGCGCGCGGTGTCGGCGGCCTGGGTGGCCTCAGCCTTGGCCCGGTTCACCACGTCATCGACTCGCTTCTGCGCTTCGTCCTGGCTCATTCCGGACCGTGCGCTGACGATCTGCGCCAGGTAGGTGCGATCGTCTGGGGACATGCCGTCCGGCCCCAGTGCCTTCAACAGGATCCGGTTCATCTCCTGACGCTGAGCTTGATCGGTCGCGCCATTCGCCGCAGTTGCTCCTGACGCCGTGCCGCCAGGCGCGCCACCACCGGAGGCCGCCATTTGTGCCTGCGGATTCGGGCGCAACAGCGCGTCGGAGAAGACCGTATGTCCCTTTCTTAGCGGAGGCGACTCACCCTCGATGCGTTTTTGCGAGGGTTACCCGGCTGGGCCGGGCAGAGCCTCAAGCAAGGAGGGTGAGTCATGAGCGATCATAGCGAA
>Ga0102924_1001980_pt1 | contig 22883 bp, 21 predicted proteins | sample PaiPotPPM11metaG_FD_80116 | JGI IMG/M metagenome (GOLD analysis project Ga0102924, IMG submission 80116) | Iron sulfur acid spring bacterial and archeal communities from Banff, Canada, to study Microbial Dark Matter (Phase II) - Paint Pots PPM... ...
GAAGAGATAGTGCTGCGTCATGTACTCGAGCGGAATCACGCCGATCCGGGTTGGGCCCTGGAGGATTCCGGTCACGGTGAAGGCGTCGGGCAGACGATCCAGCTCGTCGATGTTGTTACCCACCTTGCCGCCGACACCCACGTTCCGCGCCCGCGCCACCTCCTCCGAGATCGCGATCTCATTGACGTTTGGTTTCGGCAGCCGCCCGGCGACGAGCCGGTCGCCGTAGAGGTTCAGGAGACGCTGCATGCCACTCTGGTCGACGCCGTAGAGGTCGAACTGGGCGTTGCCGGCGAGCAGGTTGATGTCGAGGTTGGAGTAGGCATCCCGGCGGACGAAGTCCGCCCCGGCGATCTTCGCGCTCGCCGCCTGCAGCTGGTCGAGACCTGGCTGGGGCGCCTCAAAGGAGCCAAGGCTGTTGGTCAGCCCGTCGAGGGCCTGCTTGAACTGATCGATGGCATTGACCGGAGAGGGCGGTACCGGCAGGTTGGAGATGGCTGCGCCTGCGTTGTTCAGCGCAGCGGTATCCCTGCCCATGTTGATAAGGGACCGCTGCAGGCCGCCGGCATCGGCCGAGGCTGAAGTTGCGGCTGCCTGCAGGCGCCCGATCTGGGCGGTGTCGGGGAGCACCGAGCGCAGCACCGTCTGGTGCTGCTGGATGTAGGCGAGCAGGGGCGTCGGGTCGGTTGGGTTCTGCGCCAGCTTCTGCTCCAGCTGGGTGAAAGCCGCCTGCTCCGCCTCGAGACGCTGCACCCTGACGATCAGGTCGGCAAGCGGCACCAGGTCGCCGCGCAGGCGAGCCGCGTAGTAGCGGGCGTTGCCGGCATCGATCTGCAGCTGCTGCACCAGCGGAAGCTGAGCGCGTACCTGCGCCGGCAGCGCGACCACCGCGTTGTAGTAGGAGGAGATGCCGCCCGGGCCGTCCAGCGTATCGAGCTGGGTCTGGACGTCACGCAGGTGGGAAAGCGAAGTCTGAAGCGGGTTGGATAGGTCCTGGTCACGCGTCGCCCTGGGGGCGACCAGGATCAGCTTCTGGTAGCTACCGTAGGTGGCGTAGGCGGTTTCCCGCGCCGAGGCCAGCAACGAGTCGGTGACCACGACGCCAAGGATGGCCAGTGCCAGTATCCCTATGACGGGAATGACTTTGCGCTTGTTGCGCAGGTAGAAGTGCCAGAGTGAAAGCGGATTTTCCATACACGCTCATTTCATGATAGGTGCCGCGATCGATCAGCTCCCTGGTCGAACTCGCCGAACCGTCTTTCGCCGGGGCGGTACGGCAGCCGGCAGGGCGCGCGGGTAGGTTCCGAGGACTTCCAGGAAAGTCGTGACGTGTCGCGCGGCACGAATCGAGGCCGCCACCGGCTTCTCGGAGCGGCGGCCGTCGAGGTCGAGGTAAAAGACGTATTCCCAGGGCGGGTCGCGCCGAGGCCGTGACTCCAGCTTGGTCAGGTTGACACCCGATTCCTGGAAGCAGGCGAGCAGGTTGAAGAGCGCCCCCGGCTCGTTTCTGACGGCGCAGACCAACGACGTCTTCCAGCCCAGCGACTTCCGCTTCAGCCGCGGCGGCTTGGGACGGCTGGGCCCGCGCCGGCTGACCAGGAAAAAGCGGGTTACGTTCTCCCGCACGGTCTGGACGCGCTCGGCCAGGATCTCCAGTCCATACAGCTCGGCCGCCCGACGGCTCGCGATGGCGGCCTGCTCGGTCCGGCCCTCGGCTTTGATCATCCGAGCCGCTCCGGCGGTGTCGTAGGCAGGGACGGGCTCGAGTCTCTCGCGAACGATGAAGGCCTCGCATTGGGCGAGCGCCTGTGGGTGTGACAGGACGCGCTTCAAGGCGTGGCGCTCGGCTTCGGGCAGAGCCAACAGGCAGTGGTCCACCTGGAGAGCGAGCTCGCCAACCACCATCACCCGGTACTCGAGAAGCAGGTCGTAGGTTTCAAGGACGCTGCCGGCCTGCGAGTTCTCGACCGGCACCAACGCGAGGTCTATGGTGCGATCGGCGACCCGATGGAAGACGTGCCGGAGTGTTCGCAAGGCGACGCCCTCCGAGCTCGGATAGTTCTGGTGCAGCGCCTCTTCCGAATAGGCGCCGGGCTCTCCCTGGTAACCGATCGTGAGTGCCATTTGAGTTCCAGCCACTCTATACAATGAGGTCGATTTGCCCCCGCTCGTCGATTTTTATCGCGTCGATGACCTGCTGAGCGAGGAGGAGCGACTGGTTCGAGCCACGGTTGGTCGCTTCGTCGACGACCGCTTCCTCCCCCTGGTTGCGGACCACTATGAGCGTGGCACATTCCCCTCCGAGATCGTTTCCGATCTGGCAAAGCTCGGTGTCTTCGGTATGCACCTGCACGGGTATGGCGCCGCCGGCCTGTCGAACGTAATGTACGGGCTCGCCTGCCAGGAACTGGAGCGGGGCGACAGCGGCCTGCGCAGTTTCGTCTCCGTCCAGGGGGCGCTCTGCATGTTTCCGATCAACCGCTACGGATCGGAGGAGCAGAAGACAAGATGGCTGCCGCAATTGGCCAAAGGCGAGGTGATCGGATGCTTCGGCCTGACCGAGCCCGAGTTCGGCTCCAACCCGGCCGGCATGGCCACCCGCGCCCGGCGGGACGGCGGCGACTGGGTGATCAACGGCACCAAGCGATGGATCACCAACGGTAACGTCGCCGACCTGGCCATCGTCTGGGCTCGCACCGACGAGGGCATCAGGGGCTTTCTGGTAGAGAAAGGTACGAAAGGCTTCGAGGCGCGCCAGATCCATCACAAGCTTTCGATGCGGGCATCGGTAACGTCAGAGCTGTTCCTCGACGACTGCCGGGTACCGGCTGAAAACGAGTTGCCTGGCGCGCGCGGCCTGAAAGGCCCGCTCTCCTGCCTCAACGAGGCGCGTTTTGGGATCGTCTGGGGTGTCCTCGGTGCGGCGATCGCCTGCTACCAGAGCGCGCTCGATTATGCGAAAGCGCGTGTCCAGTTCGACAAACCGATCGCCGGCTACCAGCTGACCCAGGAGAAGCTCGTGAACATGTTGACCGAGATCACCAAGGCGCAGCTGATGGCGCTGCAACTCGGGCGGCTGAAGGATCAGGGCAAGGCAACCGCAACCCAGATCTCGATGGCCAAAATGAACAACGTCCGCGAGGCTCTCGCCATCGCACGCGAGGCGCGCAGCATCCTGGGCGGCAACGGGATCAGCCTCGAATACCCCGTGATGCGCCACATGGCCAACCTGGAGACCGTGCTTACCTACGAAGGGACGAGCGAGATCCACATGCTGGCGGTCGGCGAGGAGATCACCGGCATCCCGGCCTTCAAGTAGGGTGGTTTTTACGGGGTTCGCTTTTCGATCGCGACGATGATGTGGGTACCCGAATCGAGCGAGCCCGTAGCCCGGCAGGCTCGCTCCTCCAGGTCGAGGAACCGCATCCAGGCTTCCTGACTGATTCCCTCGAGCAGTGAGTCAGCCCTCACGGACAAGAAGTTGGCAGACGCAGCGTCGAGCAGGTGGCAGGGCCGGTCTCTAAGCAGGGTTTGGATCTCAGCCCACGTAAATAGATGCATCTCATGTGGGAGGTCAGTGGCAGCTGATCGTGCAAGCTCGCCCAATTGATCACCGGTCTGACTCAGTTTGTCGACCTCGTCGCCGAGCCCGCGTTCGATGTCATAGACGAGGCCAGCCAGGAACTGATGGATCGAACCCCATCGACTCATGACGCTGAATAAGACGCGTCCGCCCGGTCGGACAACCGCGAGAAGTTGGTCCAGGGCGGTGCCCGCCCGGTCGAAAACGTAGCTGAGCGGCCCGCCGTAGGCCGTGGAGACATCGAATCCGGACCCCGCATATCGGCTCAAATCGACAACGTCGAGCAGTTCACGCACTTCGACCGCACTTTCCGCGCCCGCCGCTTTGACCCGTTCCCGATTGAGTTCCAACTGGCGAGGCGAGATGTCACCAACCGAGATCCGGGCTCCAAGGCGGGCTAACTCGATCGTGAACCGGCCTGGACCGGCACCAACCTCGAGGACGCGGTCGCCGGGACGGACCCAGTGACCGAGAAACCGCGTGTGCATCTCGAGGCCAACCCGACCAGCGATGTTGCGATCGAACCGACCCCACTCGGCCTCTCCGTACTCATCGTAAAAGCGCCGGACCTGCTCCGGGGAATAGCGGCTGGTCACCGCCCTAGGGCCGGATCTCCCTCGGCTTGTTGGTATAGATAGCGTTCGCCGGCAGGGCGCGCGACCATGCGAGGGCGAAGGGGTCGTCGACAGTCCAGACGCCGATCAGCTTGCCGGCCGCATGTAACTCCTCCGCGGTGTCGGGGTCGATCGAAGCCCAGTGCGGACAGAAGACATCGGCGCCGGCGTCCGCCATCACGCGCAGGGGATCAACCGGCCGTGAGGCCTCGAGCACGCCGGTCAGAATTCGAGATTCGATTTCTCGAATACTTCTGACACTGCGGTGATCGAAGGAGATGACGATGACCTCGTCGATCATCCCTGCCTCGGTGATCGCCTGGACGACCCGCTTCTCGATGCCCTCGTAGGGAAGAGGCAGGTTCTTGATCTCGATCGCCACCCCTGCTTTACCCCGGGCGAGCTCGAGAAGCTCCGGCAGGCTCGGGATGGTCTCGCCCTTGAATCGTTCGTCTTTCCAACTGCCTGCGTCGAAACCCTTTAGCTCGGCCAGCGTGTAGTCACGTACCAGGCCGCTGCCGTTCGTGGTGCGGTCGATCAGGTGGTCATGAATCACGGCCAGCTGCCTGTCGTCCGACAGGTGGACGTCGCACTCGATCAGGTCGACTCCCAGCTCGATCGCGGAGCGGAAGGATGCGAGCGTGTTCTCCGGGCATTCGTGCGCGTTGCCCCGATGGCCGCCCAGTAGCGTCCGTCCGGCGCGAAACTTCGCCCGAAGACTCCCAGCCTCAGTAACCGCCACGCGCCCATCGTACATGGGGCGAAACACGTGGCGCCTGCGATCGGTAGACCCGCAAGAATTGCGTTTCGTCGCGAACTCTTTACATCGCGGCTGGAAGTGCAAGAAAGCCTCGGGATGGTCGTGACACCAGCAGCGAAGGGCGGCGGCCGCCGCTTCGTAATCGGCCATGAGCTTACCGAACCTCCGTTCCCTGATCCTGCGTCGCCGCGTTCAGTCCATGGCGCTCGCCCTTCTCCTGCCATTCATCGCCATAGCCCAGGCGCATCTCTTCTCTCCGGCGAGCGCCAAGGCACACGCCAACTCGGCCCCGGTCCAGGTAGGCATCAGCTTCAGCCCGGGGCGGGCGGCCGCGCTCGGTCTCGACTACCAGTCCGCCTTCCGCCGGCTCGAAGCGATGCACTTCCGGGTCATTCGTCTCAGCGCCTACTGGAACCAGATCGACCAGAACGGCTACGACCAGCTCGACTGGTTGATGCAGGAGGCAGCGAGGAGCAAGCAGCCGGTTGTACTCACCGTGGGCATGAAGGGGCTCGGCTGGCCGGAGTTCTACATCCCCGGGGGTTTTGTGCCGTCGGGTCTCAAGGATGGCCAGGACGTAGCCGCCGACCCCACGCTGCGTGACGCCACCATGACCTTTGTCGAGAACACCGTCTTTCGTTACCGGGACAACCCCGCGTTGCTCGCCTGGCAGGTCGAAAACGAACCATTCAACCGTGCCGGGCCGAACCGGCTCTGGATCGATGCCGACTTCCTTAACACCGAAATCGCGACGGTGCGCCAGCTCGATGAGCACCAGCGGCCGATGATCGTCAACGCCTTCAGCCACTTCAACCTGCTTTTTGACCAGGCCTCAGCCCGCCATCCCTTCGACGTTCGCGAGCTTCTCGGCTTCCAGGCCGACAGCGCCGAGCGCGATAGTCTGCGCGCGCTGAACAAGGGAGATGTCCTCGGCCTCGACGTCTACACGGCAATCGGCTATCGCTTCCTCGGACAGGACCGCCTCAGCCGTGCCGACAGCGACTGGCCCGACCGGCTCGATTCCCTGCACAGTGTGGCGACCTCACAGGGCAAGCAGGCATGGATCACCGAAGCCCAGGCGGAGCCGTGGGAGGCGTCAAAGGACACTTACACCAACCCGAAGAGCACCAGCCCACAGGCGATCCGGAGCATCTTCAACAACCTGGCTGATTCCGGTTATACGACCGTACTTCTATGGGGAAGCGAGTACTGGCTATGGCGTGCCGATCATGGCGACCAGCGCTGGCTCGATACCGTCCGGCGGATCCTCTACGACCAGGGCAAAGCGCCGGCGATGAAGCCCGGCACGCGCCCAGAGCGGGGCGCGGCTAGCCGCCCGCCATCGCGCCCACGACCATGAATGGCTCGGCGCCGCTGACCACTTCGGGCGGGACAGGTGCGTCCGGAGACTCGTTGGAGAGGTCCTGCTCGCAGGCGAAGAAACGGATGAACGCGCGCCGCTGGAAACTCGTCTGGTCCCGGATCGTCCCGCGCAGCATCGGGTAGCGGGCCTCCAGGGCATCCAGGACGGTCCGCTGGGTTATCTCGCCCTCGGGCTCAAGTCGCACCTCGCCGTCGACCTGCGCCAGCTTCCTCAGGTGCGTGGGAAGCAGAACCCTGATCACGCCAGGGTCTGGACCTCCACCGAAAGTACCTTGGGCAGGTCGCGCACGATCGGGTTCCAGTTATCCCCGGCGTCCTTCGACGCGTACACCTGGCCGCCCGTGGTGCCGAAATACACGCCGCAGCTATCGAGGCTGTCGACCGCCATGGCATCGCGCAGCACGTTGACGTAGCAGTCTTTTTGAGGCAGCCCGTTGGTCAGTGCTTCCCACTCGTTGCCGCCACTGCGGCTTCGATACACGCGCAGCCTGCCATCGGGCGGGACGTGCTCCGAGTCGCTTTTGATCGGGACAACGTAAATGGTGTTCGGCTCGTGCGGGTGCACGTCGATCGGGAACCCGAAGTCGCTCGGCAAATTCCCGCTGATTTCGTCCCAGGACTCGCCCGAATCGTCGCTGCGCATAACGTCCCAGTGCTTCTGCATGAACAGGACGTTTGGACGAGAAGGGTGCATCGCGAGGCGATGGACGCAGTGCCCTGCTTCCGCGTCGGGATTCGGGATGCCTTCGGATTTCAATCCACGGTTGATCGGCCGCCAGGTCGTCCCCGCGTCGTCTGATTTGAAGACCCCAGCTGCCGAGATGGCGACAAAGATTCGACCCGGATGGCTCGGATCGAGGATGATCGTATGCAGGCACATGCCGCCGGCACCGGGGGCCCAGTTGGGCGCGGTCTTGTGCTGGCGCAGGCCGGGAAGCTCCTTCCATGTCTGTCCGCCGTCAGTGGTCTTGAAGAGAGCGGCGTCCTCAGCCCCGGCGTAGACAATGTCGGGATCGTCCAGTGACGGCTCGAGATGCCAGATGCGCTTGAACTCAAAGGGCCGGGGCGTTCCGTCGTACCAGAGATGAGTTCCCGGCTCGCCCTCGTAGACGAACTGGTTGCCCATCGGCTGCCAGCTCTTGCCGCCATCGTTCGAGCGCTGGATCAACTGCCCGAACCAGCCGGTGTTCTGGGAGGCGTACAAACGGTTCGGGTCGGCCAAGGATGCTTTGACGTGGTAGACCTCCCAACCACCGAAGTGCGGTCCACTCACATCCCACTTCTCGCGCTTGCCGTCCGAGGTGAGGACGAAAGCGCCCTTATGCGTACCGACGAGGACGCGAACTCCGCTCATAGTTTCCCTCCTGCCTGAGGCCGCTTAGAACACTGCCCAGTTTACCGTCGAGAGCTCATCATCGCTGAAGCTCTGTCCGGGTTGCTGCAGGTAGAGGTAGCCGAGCAGGCGAGTGACGCGTGGCTCCTGGTAATAGAAGCGGCGGTGCTGCTCGTAGGCGCTCGAGTGAATCTTTACCGCGCTCTGGCCCTGGGCCGCACTCTCCTCCGCGGTCAGGATCAGCTCGTAATTGTCCAGGAAGCGGGCCAGGCGCTGATCTCGATACCCGGCTAAACGCGCAGGGGCGCTGGCGAGGTCGGCCTTGACGCGTTCGTAGTCGCTTCGCATCAGGGCGAGAGCTCCGGGCGGCGCCGGCGTCTGGGTTTCGCGGTCGAGATCCTGGTTCAGGATGGCAAGCTCCGCGGAGACGTGGTCGAGATAGGTCGACTCCGCCGGCTGGAGGTCTTCGGGACGAACGTAAGCGAGGGCGCGGCCTCCATGCAACAGGTCGATGACTTCGTAGCCGTACTCACCATTTTTTCCAGCATCCTGCAGGAAGAATGCGTTGACGGCCGGCGACTGCTGGGCGCTGAAGCGATAGAAGCCGATCCGGTGCGATTGAACCTCCTGTTGCTTGGCACGATGCTCCGATAGACACAGGTCGTGCCATCCGGTCAGGTCAGCGCGCTGCAGCACGAAGAGGCGCGCGTTCGAATAGGCGGCGACGGCGGAATCGGTGGTGTCGAGGAGGATCGCCTCGTAGAGGGTGGCGTCCTGCTTGGTTCCCGCCAGGGACCGCGCCAGCCGATTTACGGAGGCGAGGTCGAGGGGACGCCGTCCGTAGGCATTCATCTCCAGCGTGCTGCCGCTGCGCCAGCAATGCACCGGCTGGAAGCCGTCGCCCGCGGCCGGGCAGTTGATCGCCTGCTCGCCATCATTGACCGACACCCCGCCGAAGAGGAGAAAGGCGACGCTGACCCCCAGGGCCGCGGCCGCGAGCCCGATCGTCCAAACACGAAGTCCCCTCTGCCGCGCCCGGCGCACCCAGCGAGCGAGCAGCAGCAGGAGGGCCGCCACGGGGATGAAGATCGCGGTCGATGACAGGAGCCGGAAGACGGTATCGGCATGTGCGGTGCAGGGCATTGCGGGATACAGCGCCCCGGCTCGGAGCGGGGCGATCAGCCAGGCAAGCAGTAGCAGGGGAAGCGGCCACAAGCGCCGCAGCCAGCGCCGCTGGCGGCTCGTCGTGGAATTGCCCGCGGTCACTGCGCCAGGGAGACGACCGTGGAGCGCCGCTGCGGCAGCATGACGTGGATGCCGGGGGCGACCTCACCCGCAGCGGTCAGTCCGCCGCCCGCAAGAAAGGCGCGAGTACGCAAGTACGATTCCTCGATCAACCGCTCCACCTGGCTGAAGTCGGTGCCCTCGGTGCCGAACTCAACGTTGGGAACGAGCAGACTGATCCGGGCCTGGGTCGCGAAGCGCTGGTATTCCTCGATGGTGCGCTGGGCGAGCATGATCTGGATGCTCTGTGCCAGGACTCCGGCCAGGTTGTTGCTCGGCGGCCGGCGGGGATTTGAAGTGCTGTTGTCGATCGCGATCACGTGGGTGGCTCCCAGCTGGATCGCCTCGGCAAGGCCAACGTTTTCCGCTACCGCGCCGTCAACGAACTCCTCGTCGCCGATCCGATAAGGGCTGAAAACTCCAGGGATGGCCGAGGACGCCGCCACGGCGTCGGGAACGCTGCCGGTAGTGAAGATCTCTTTGCGGGCGCGGGTCAGGTTGGTCGCGATCACGGCACATGGAAGGACCAGCTGTTCGAAGGTTCCGGGCAGGTTCGTCGCCGCCAGCCGGCGGAGATAGCGGCTGTCGAAAAAGCTGTTGTGGCTGCGGACGTATCTAACCGCCATCCGCAAAGGGTTCCGGTTGAAGAGATCGCGATTACGAATCGAGCGCCAGACGGAGGCGAGCTGGTTGATGGTTTCCAGGTCCGGCTTCGACGCCAGCGCCACGGCATTGAAGGCGCCGGAACTGCATCCCACCACGGCATCGGGCTTGATCCCCGCCTCGAGCAGGGCCCGAAGCACACCGACGGTGCATGCGCCCCGACTGCCGCCGCCTCCGAGGACAAAGACCAATCGACGCTCCGGGCCGGCGGGCTGCGAAGCGGCTGGCCGGCGGCGGCGCCACCAGGACAGCATATTTGGGGATCGCCAGAATCCAGTTTCAGGCATGGAGCTTACGGTTCAGGTCTCGGATCGGCGCAACGCAGGCTGAGTGTAGCCGGTCCGTCACCCCCGCCTCACAGCCGGAGCAGGAAGGCGAGCGTGGATCCGTTGTTTACTGATGGTGTCCTATTCGTGCGAGGCCCCTGCGGGGACTCGCGTGTTAGCCTTTGGGTATCACCTTTCATAGCCATGCGTTGTCCGTATTTAGAGCAGATCATCCGTAAGCAGAGGGCCATGATCAAGGTCTTCCAGGCCGATTGCCATGTCGATGGGAAGGTCCATCGCTTTCGTGGCCTGGCCCTCTGGCCGTCGCCGCCGTGCATCGGAAAGATGGCGACCTGCGGTCTTTACCAGCAAGCCCGCTCTACTGAAGACGTTCGGCTTCGGCGCCTGATCGACTAGCCATCGCTCAGTAAACTCGGGAGGTGGATCCCGAGGTCATCATCGTTGGCGCGGGCGCGATCGGTAGCTCGATCGCTTACTACCTGGCCAAGTCGGGTGTGCGCGTAGCGCTTTTCGATCGCGGCGGAGTCGGCCAGGAGTCGACGAGAGCGTCCGCCGGGATGTTGATCCCGCTCTCCGAGAGCACCGGGCCAGGCCCCTTCACCGACCTGGCCCTGGAAAGCGCACGGCTCTTTGAAGCGCTCAACCAGGAGCTCTACGAGCGGACCGGAATGGACATCGGCTACCGGCGAACGGCCCTGCTACGGGTGGCCCTGGATGAGCTCGAGGAACATGAGCTGCGGGAGCGCCGCGCCTGGCAGGATCGCGCCGGGATTCCGGTCGCCTGGCTTGACGCGGGCAGCGCGCTCGAGGTGGAACCAGGGCTGAATCCGCGGCTTCGGGCTGCGCTCTACTACGTCAACGACCAACAGGTGAACGCTTTCAGCCTGACTCGCGCCCTGGTTCGTGCCGGCGTCGATCTGGGTGTCACGCTCCGCGAGGGAACAGCGGTTGACAGCCTGATCCTGGATGGGGAACGCGTGACCGGCGTACGAGCCGGAGCCGATAGCTACCGTGCTGATGAGGTCGTTGTCGCCGCCGGGGCTTGGTCCTCGACCTGGGGGACGCAGCTGCGGACATCCATTCCGGTGCGGCCGGTGCGCGGCCAGATGGTCGCTCTAAAAACCAGCGGCACCCCGATCCGTAGCGTTGTCTTCTCCAGGGCCGGATACCTGGTCAGCAAGCCGGAAGGACTGACGCTTGTCGGTGCGACCGAGGAGGAGGCCGGCTTCGACGCACGCCCGACGGCCGCCGGCGTAAGCAGTTTGCTCGAGGTGATCCCGCGCCTCGTTCCGAGGCTATCGGATGCAAGCTTCGCCGGAGCCTGGGCGGGACTGCGGCCTGGGACGCCTGACCGGCTGCCGCTGCTCGGGCGCGTGGCAGGCTGGCAGGGGGTGACGCTGGCAACCGGACACTTCCGCAACGGCATCCTGCTCGCGCCGGCAACCGGTCTGCTCATATCCGACCTTCTACGTCGCCAGCGCCCACGCCTGCCGCTTCAGGCTTTCGACCCGGCGCGCTTTGAGATCCGTGCCGCCTGACGTACCGCGTAAGTTCGAGCGGAGGGCGGATGGATTTCGCCATGCCGCCCGAGGCGGCCTCTGGCTCGCACCATTGATCTACCTTGAGCACGCCCGCTACGGGCCTGGGTGGTACGGCAAGGTGGTGAGTGCCGACCGTCTCAAGCTCCTGGACTGGGGCCGGAGTAAAGGGATACCCGACCGCGCGCTCGAGATCAAGTCGATGCCCGACGTCGACTCCGGGCCGCGGCATGACCGCCGTCGAATCACCGGCTATCACATTGACCTCTGGGGTCCGCGGCTGGCTCTCGCCTACGATCCGCAGGACCTGATCAAGCTGCGCGCGCGCTCAGTAGCGATCAACCGCCTTGAGTCCGGAACCGGTGATGATGATGACCGCCCCGGCATGCAGGTTGAGCGCACGAGCTCCGGCAAGGGCCGTAGCTGAAGTAGGTTCGATCAACATTCCGCGGGCTGCCTGGGCGCGCCAGGCCCGCTCGATGGCGTCCTCACTGACGGTCAGCCAGCGACCGCCGCTGTAGCGAACGGCGGCGTAGCTGCGCTCTGCGCGGGTGGGTTCCGGGATGCGGATTCCGTCGGCGATCGAGGCCTGGCGGACCACCGGCGCAGGGCGGCCGAGAGAGGCGCCTCGAACCAGGGGCGCACACGCTTCCGACTGAACGCCATGTAGCCGAGGCGGCCGCTCCAGCTTTCCGCTCGAAACCAGCTCGCCGAATCCCATTGCCAGCCCGATCAGCACCGTCCCCTGGCCGACTGGCATGATCACGTCGCGAAGCTCCGGCCCGAGCGCCTCGAACAGCTCGTAGGCGATCGTCTTGGTGCCTTCGAGGAAGGCGTCGTCCCGGGCATGACCGGCGTCATAAGCCGTTTTGGCGGCGCTGAGGGCCGCCTCGGTCACCGCCGAGCGCGGACCAGAGACGGTTATCAGCTCAGCACCAAAAGCGCGGATGGCGCGGGCCTTGCTGGTAACGATGTCCTCGGGCGCGAAGATGCGTGCCTTGAGACCGGCCGCCGCCGCATAGGCCGCAATCGACGTACCCGCGTTACCCGACGAGTCCTCGACCACCAGCGTCGCGCCCGCCGCCCGTGCGGCCGTGATCGCGGTAGCCGCGCCGCGGTCCTTGAAGGAGCCGGTCGGGGAGAGCCCCTCGAGTTTCAGCAGCCACTGGTCCTGCTGGACGAGCGGGGTGTTGCCTTCGCCCAGGCTGACCGGTTCGCCTCTGAGGGCAAGCTCGGCGCGATAGCGCCACAGCCCGGAGCCGGTCCAGCTGCTCGTGTTAGAGGACTTTGCCAAGAGCTGGATCGAGGAAGTCGCGGGTCAACGGGAACGGCTCGTAGCTGCTCACCCGTCCGTCGCGGTCGATCAGGACGCTGACCGGCAGGCCATTCTTGAGCGCGATGCCGTAGGCGCGGCTGGCCTGCCCGGCCGGGTCCAGAACCGGTGCTGGTTCGAGGCCCATGCCCAGCCAGAAGTGGCGCACGGTGTCTGAGGACTCGTCGCCGAAGTCGATCGCCACCACCTGGAGTCCCTGGGCCCTGTGAGCCAGGTACTCGTCATGGATCAAAGGAAGCTCATCGCGACATGGCCCGCACCAGGTCGCCCAGAAATTGATCAGCACCGGCTTGCCCTTGAGCGAGGCCAGGCTGACCGTATGGCCGTCCGTGTCCGTCAGCGTGAAGTTGGGGGCGGTGCTCCCAATCTTCAGCTGGGATTGGGCGGGAGGAGTCGCGACGGGCTGGTTCGACTGGAAGTGCGAGTCGAAGGGGGTCGTCACGCTGACGAAGGGGAAGATGCTGTTGAAAACGGTAAGCCGATTGGAAAAGATAAGAAAGCCCATGCCGATCAGGAAGATCGCGGCGATTGCGTTCATAGCCGAGTAGGCGCCCTTCACCCGCGTCAGCAACCGGGTAAGCATTCCCGATAATCCCGCGGCGACCATGAAGGGGATGCCGAGACCAAGTGAGTATGCGGCCAGCAGAATCGCCCCCTGGCCGGCCGTACCGCTCGCACCGGCGCGCAACAGAATGGCGGCGAGAATGGGACCGACGCAGGGCGTCCAACCGATTGCAAAAGCAAGACCCACCACGTAGGCGGCCCACGGCGCCCGCGGCAGGCGGTGGGCGAGGTCGAATCGCCGCTCGCTCATGAGGCCCGGGATTCTCTGCAACGTCAGGAGGGCGAAGCCCATCAAGATCAGCGCGGCACCGGCGACCTCGAGCAGGACCGGCCGATACGCCTGCAGGTCGGCGCCGATCAAACCAAAGGACGCGCCCAGGGCAACGAAGGCGGTGCTGAAACCGGCAACGAACAGCGCCGCCTGGCCCAGGAGGCGGGCCTGCTCTCCGGCCGTGGGCCTTGCTCCCGACAGCGTCGCCTGGCCGCCCATGTAGGCGATGTAGGCCGGCACCAGCGGCAGCACGCATGTCGAGGCGCAGGAGATCAGCCCCGCAAGGAAGGCCAGGCCGACGTCGAGGATCATTTCGCCGCTTCGGTGTTCTCTACGGCGAGCTTGCGCACCCAGGCTCGAAGCCGGGCCGGAGCGTCATCGGTGCAACACTCTTTGCGGACCAGGCGCTTCAGCTCCGCCTGGAAGTCGAAGACCTGCTCGCATGGCGGACACGACTGCAGGTGGACCTTTACCTCGCCGACCTCGTCGTCACTCAGCTCGCGGTCCAGGTAGAGGGACAGGCGGCCCATCGTCTCATCGCAATCCGATCCGCGCCCCATTGTTTCGTCACAGTCCGAGCGGCCCATCAGGCGTGTCCTCCGACGGCGATCGAGGGCCTGGGCCGGCCCGAGTACTCCCAGAGGCGCTTCTGCAGCGCCCGGCGGCCGCGATGCAGGCGGGACATCACGGTTCCGATTTTGACGCCGAGAATGGCGGCGGCCTCCTTGTAGGAGAAGTCCTCGACATCGACCAGCATGACTACCATCCGCATCGGCATGGGAAGCTCCTCGAGAGCCCGCTTGACCTCATCGCCGAAGCCGCGGTCGACAACGATCTCTTCCGGAGACATCAGGTGCACCGGCATGCCTTCGCGGCGAAGCTGGTCGTAGATGAAGAAGTCGGTCCCCGGCTCGTCAAGCGGATCCTCCGGCGCCCGGCGCTGCCGGAGCCGGTTGCGAAAGAGGTTGGTCATGATCGTAAACAGCCACGCTTTCTCGTTCGTTCCCGGCTGGAACTTGCGTCGGTAGCGGTAGGCTCGCAAATAGGTTTCTTGCACCAGGTCCTCTGCGTCCTCCGGCTTTCTGGTCAGGCGCAGCGCGCTGCGGTACAGCGCATCTATGTGCCTCTCAAAAAGCGAAAACTCGCCATCCATGGCAATGCCCAAGACAACCATTCTATTCCGGGTGCGGAGCGGGTAAGTTCAGTTCAAGCTGGCGGAGGCGGTCCCGAGCTGCCCGGCCCCTCACCCCGCGGGGGGCCGTTGGGCCTCGGACCGCGACCGCGTCCCCGGCGGCGGCGCCGGCGGTTGGGGTCGCCGCCGCCCTGGCTCTGCGGCCTTGGAGCGGCCGAGCCATCGGTGGGAGGCGTGGCGGGCGGCCGGCGATCCGGGCGAGGTTGAGGCGGTCGCTGCCCCTGGCCAGGCGGACGCTGCGGGCGGGGCTGCTGGCCCGTCCGCGGTTGGGTTGATTGGCCCTGGCGGCCGGGCTGCGGCTGGCGCTGCCGCTGGCCACCACGTGGCTGGTTCTGTTGCGGGTTTCCGCCGGCGCTACCGGCGGCGTTACCGGCGCCACCGCTGCCACCGCCACTACCGCGGCCGCGTCTCCGCCCCCGGCCGCTGCGTCCGGGGACGTCCGAGACCGGCGGGCGTTCCGGCCGGGTGGTGACCGGGACCAGGCGGTCGAGACCGCGCGGACGCCTCCGCCGGATCTGCGGCGTGGGCCGCCCTTCGTGCTGCCGTACCCGGTCGTCCCATTCCGATAACCACTCTTCGAGCGGTCGCTTGATCTGGGGTTTGGGTGCTCGAGGTTCTTCGGGCCAGATGCGTGGCCGGTCCGGCCGAATCGCGTCCGGAGCGGGGTCGGTATCCGTCGGTTCTGGCTCTACTACACCTTCAGGCTGGAGATCGGACATCATCTGGGAGTTTAACGGGGCTCGTCCATTCGACCAAAAAGCGGCGCTTGAAGCGGAGCAGGGCAGTAGCCACCGCCGGACCGAGCGCGAGCAGGAGCAAACAGTTACCTGCGGCCCTGAAAGCGTCGTAAACGGCTGAGGTTGCCAGGTAGAACGTCCCGAAACGAGCAGCCAGGGTGGTCAACGTGAGGCCAGGGGCCCAGCCGAGCGGCGAATTCCCCGCACCCAGTAGCGCCGGCCACTCCCAGAGATCGAGGAGGATCCCGTAGGCGAAGCCGGCGACGAATCCGTAGGCGGCAAGCGGGATCATGCTCGCCCTGCTGCTGCGTTGGGAGGCGAGGATTCCGATGTAACCGGCGCCCATCCCGGTCCAGGCGCTGCCCAGCATCTGGTACGGCAGCCAGGGACCGAAACCCGAGGTGATAACGGCCGAGAGCAGCAGGGTCATCGCTCCCATTGCGAAGCCGAATCCTGGCCCCATGATGTAGCCGGCGAGGATGATCAGAAAGAAGATCGGTGAGAAGCCGAGCAAGCCGATTACGAGCACGAGGCGCAACGTGGCATCGACGGCGACCAGCGCAGCGAGGATGGCGACCAGCCGGGCTGAGAGCCGGTGAGTCTGCAGCGCAATACCGAGGACAACGATCGCCGAGACTGCGACCAGGCTGGCGAAGAGTGCGGGCGATTGCCCCGAGGCGCTTCCGAGCCGAAGGGGAATAACGAAGGCGGACAACCCCGCCAGCGAAATCGCGAGGAGCGCCGCGTCTTCGGACCGGTTGCGTAAGAGGCTGATCACACCGGCACCTCTTCGGGGAGCAGCCAGCCGTGGCCCAGCAATTTGTTGATCTGGGTGGAGAAGGTAAGCGACTCCGATAGCACGACACGGGGCGGCCCGTCGGCGTAAATCTCGCCGTCAGCCATCAGCAAAACGCGCGAAGCGGTGCGCGCCGCCCACTCGACGTCGTGGGTGGCGACGAGCACGCCGGCGCCGGCCGCCGCCCGCCGCTGCAGGAAGGCAGTCAGCGCCTGCTTCGCCGAAGGGTCGAGGCCGCGGGTCGGCTCATCGAGGAGGAGCAAACCGGCATGGTTCGCCACCACGGCGATGGCGAGTTGCTGTCGCTCCCCGGAACTGAGGTCGCGCGGATAGCGTTCCAGCCAGCTGGCAAAGCTGGTGGGAATGTCGGCGCCAGACAGGTCCCGCAGTTCCTCGCGAACCGTCGGCGCGAAGAGCAGCGCGTCGGCGTCCTGCGGGACGTAAGCCGGTTTCACGCTGGACTCCAACCGGCCACGGCTCGGCTGGAGGATACCGGCCAGCAGTTTCAAGAGAGTGGTCTTGCCGCAGCCGTTGCGACCCATGAGCACGCTCACCTCCCCGCCTCGCAGCGAAAGCGAGACGCCGCGCACGGCCGGGAGCTCGCGGTAGGAATGGCTCACCCCGCGGACGCGGCTGACCTCCGGTCCGTCAGCGGGCGGTGCCGCCGCCGGCGCGGACGAGCGGGGAAGCCCGCCGGTAAGGGGACGAGCCTCTCTCAACCCCAGCGGCACCGGTACCCAACCTGCTCGCAGCGCGAGATCGACCACCGGCGGGCGGGCGCCGCCGCCGGCCAGGGCGACGGCGGCGTCCTCATCCTTTAGCCGGCCACCATCGAGGGTCCAGATGCGGTCGACCATCGGGGCGACCCGCTCCACCCGGTGCTCGGCGATCAGCGTAGTCATTCCAAGCTCGGCCACCAGCCTGCCGACCACCTGCAGGACGTCCTCGGCCGCCTGCGGATCCAGCTGCGAGGTGGGCTCATCCAGTGCGACAGCTTGCGGATGCATCGCGAGCGTTGCGGCAATCGCGACCCGCTGGCGCTCACCGCCGGAAAGGCTGGCGATCCGTCGCCGGCGCAGGGGGGCGATCCCGACCTGGTCGAGGACCTCCTCGATGCGTTTACGAATCAAGCTGCGGGGCAGCCCCAGGTTCTCGAGGCCGAAGGCGAGCTCCGCCTCCACGTCCTCCAGGACGAACTGTGCGTCGGGATGCTGAAAAACAAAGCCCACGCGCGAGCCGAGCGTGCGAGGCGGATGGTCCCGGGTATCGAGGCCGCAGACGACAACTCGGCCCTCGAAGCGGCCGCCGGTGCTATGCGGAACCAGGCCGTTGAGGCAACGCAGCAGGGTTGACTTGCCGCTGCCCGACGGACCGCGCAGCAGGATGACCTGGCCGGGCTCGACCTGCGCGTTGATTTCGCAGAGGGCGGACTCTTCGGCGGCGGGGTAGGAATAGCGAACCCCGTCAAACGAGATCAGCGGCATGTTGCCTCCCGCCGATACCGGCGACAACCGCCGGAAGCGCCAGGGCCAGCACCGCGGCGAGGCTGGCGGCCGCTGGGATCGAGGGCGCCAGCTCCAGGTATGGGTTGTAGGCGACCGCGGGTTGATGGAGCACGGTCAGCAGGGAAATGGCAGAGGTCACCAGCACCAGGTAATCGGCGGTGTGCCATGGCAGAGGCCGGTAGCGAGAGCGCCGCCGGCTCCCGAACCCTCGGGCCTCGAGTGACTCGCCATATTGCAGAGCGCGCTCCATGGTTGTCAGCAAGAGGGGCACGAGCAGTGACGGAGCTCCCCGCCAGCCAGTGCGTTGACCGCGCAGGCGCCTCGCCTCGCTGATTGCGCGCATCGAGCCAACCGCTTGCGGCGCGAAGGCGACGGCCAGCGCCAATGCGGTACCGGCTCCGTAGAGCGGCGACGGCAAAATTGAGATCAGGTCCGGGCTTCTCACGGCTGACCTGAGAATCGCGAAGACGATCACCACCAGCAGCAGGGCAACACCGGTCGAGGCGCCAAAGGCGAGTGCCTCCAGTGTCCAGGCACCGCCGACGATGGGGACCGGCGGCAGGCGCAGCAGCACCGTGTGACCGAAGCGGCTGAGTGCGACGCTGAAGAGGATAGGTGCGACGGCCAGCATTGCGCCGAGCTTCCAGAGTCCGACACCACCACTTCTATTCGGAAGCCAGACATTGATCAGCACCATCAGCAGCACCAGCTGCAGGTAGGGATTGCGATCGATGAACGCCGCTCCCAGTGCAGCCAGTGCCCACACGCACCAGGCGATTGGATTCGTAATCACGATCCGCGCCGCCGCAGGTTCCAGACAAACAAAGCCGAAAGCACCGCAACGGTGGCGGCAAGCAGGGGCAGGGTCGGCGGCGAGCCCCGTCCGGCGGGAATCGATTGCCTGGTCGCCGCCGCGTTGGCTGCCGCGCCTGTAGGAGAGAGTGACGGTAGAAACGCAACCAGGGAGGCCGCCGCTGAGGCCGAGGCGGGCGACGACGGGGTGAGCCTGGTCGCCGTGACCGGTCCGGCCGCGGACCCAGCCCTGGATGCCTGCGTTGTCGTGCGGATGCTGGGCGCGGCTGCCGGAGCAGCCGGCGGGCAGACCTGGGCGAAGGTAATCGAGGGCGGCCGGCTCCCGTATCCGGTGGCATAGGTCCATCCCTCGAGATCGCCGTCGTGCACGCTATAGCCGGTAACGCCCATGCTGCGGGGAGCCCAGCCCGCTGTCGTGGCCTGCCAGTCGGACCAGTTGGGCCCTGACGTCGGACCGAAACAGCGATCCGGCACCTGGCGCGGTTCACCGTTGATCTGGCAAACCGTCATCGCGCCCGCGCCCCAGTCATAGACCTGGGGCGGCTGCCCGGAGTTGACGCCCGCCAGCTCGAGGAATGCGAGGCCGCTGATCGCCTCCTGGGCAAACTCGACGCATCGCCAGACCAGCTGCGGACCCGGCCACGCGGAGCCGTGCTGCACGACGAGCGCGGCCCGATGGCTCGCAGCCTGCGCAGGCGCATGCCACAGCAGCGCGCCGGCCAGCGCCAGGGCGAGGGCAATCGCCTTGCGGATCAGCGGCGTGCGCGTCGTGCGGGCCTCCGAAGGATCCCCATTCCCAGGATCAACGTTGCCAGTCCCAGCAGGACCTCGTTATTACCTCCGGGTGTACCCGTCTGCGCCAACCGGGGTGGCTGTTGCGAGGTCGGTGCGGGCGTCGGCTGGGCAGCGGGGGTCGGCGTTGCCGCTGCCGAGAGGGGACATGCAAGCAGTGACACCCTGCTTTCCGAGATTCCGGTGCGGGTCAGGGGCCTGAGCAGAAAAGCGGCCGGAGCGTAGGTCGTGGCGAAAAGTTTGCTGTAGGAGTTCGCAATCGCGCCGGCATCCGTGCCGCTGACAATTTGCTGGCCGGCCAGGTAGGCAAGCGCCTGGTTCAACATCGATCCCCAGGCCGCGTCGCTCTGCTGATTGGCTGCGAGGATGGCCTGGATTGCGAGCTCATCGGAGTTGGCATCGGGACCTGACCCGGGTGCGCTGCCAAAACCCCCTTGCCCGAACACGCTCTTCACGTAGCTGAACCCATTCTTGATCGACACGTCAGCTGCGGCGACATCGGTACTGAGCAGTGCCTGGATCACCTGCGCGGTGGTGTTGGAATCTGTCCCGAAGGCATCGGCGTTGTCGAAACTCCAGCCGCCGTCGGGCTTTTGCTGGCTCTTGAGGAAGGCAACCGCGTCCGGGGTTACAGGCTGGCCGGCCGCGCGAAGGCCGAGGATGGCGAGGGAATCACTGTAGATGTCAGCGCCGTACTCGCCCGCCGTCGGGCCAGTAGTTGATTTAGAGGCCTGCAGCTGCGCCGCGAGCGCGGCAACGGGCCCAGCGTCAGGTTGCGAGGCGCGTGCCAGGAGCAGTTCCCCGTTGGTGCCTACGTCGTTGCTGGCGGCTGTCTTCAGGTAGTCGGCGAGAGACAGCGACCCGGCCCGCATTGCCGAGGCGGGCTCGCCCGCGGCGGCCAGCCCGAGTGCCACCTCGGATGACCTTGCGATGGTGTTGCCCCCCGAGCCTATCTGTCCGGTCGCCTGCTGTTGGGTGCACTCCAGCCACTGCAGAGCCCGCTGGGCGTTGCTCGGTAAAGCATTGGCCGCCCCTGCACCGATGGCGGACAGCGGCATCAAGCTGACAGCGAGGATCGCTGCCGTGATCAGTCGTTTCATACAAACCTCCAGAGCTTGGTTGGCAACTGGAGGCCGATCGGAGTAGCCAGAATCGACGCACTGGCGCCTCCCTCTCAGCCTCGAAGAGGGTCATGGTCCCCTGACAGGCAGGTCTCCTGGCTCCGGATCAATGTCGAACGGGATTCCTTCCCAGGGCCGTATGGCCCCAGTGGATCTGATCCCTGACTCCCCGGTTACAGTGACGGGTTCGCGCCGGACTCGCACCGGCTTTCCTTTTCAGCTCGCGACGGCGAGCCACCTGTCGGCATCTTTAGTTGTGCGAAGTTACTGGCTCCCACCTCCCCCGTTTCGAAGCTGATCGCATTATAGGGAGGCCGGAGCAGGGCAACAAAAAACCGCCGGCAGCTTGCCAGGCGGTTTTTCTGGTCAGGAAATCAGGCGACGCGCGATTGTTCGAAGTAGGCTTCGAGCTCCTCGATCGTGGGAACCCGGTTGATCTCCTCCGGCTCCACGTTCATGTAGCGCTCCTGGGCCGTGAAAACCAGCTCGATCAGGTCAGGGATCTTTACCTCGGGCGTGTACGGCACTCCGTAACTGAGAAGCTCCTGTGCCACCCCGGTAGGGACGACCGTGCGCTCGTTCATGTTGAGGTCCTCGAGCGCCCAGAGGATACGGTCGAGGGCGTAGAGGTGAAGCTTGCGCTGCGCATTCTGGGCTCTGGTCGCCATCACTCGAAGGCTGGTGCGTTGTGTCTCAGTTTGAATGGCTTCGTACATGCGTGAAATGTGTTCCTCCGACTGGTACGGGATGGTCGGTCACGGCCCACGGTACGGGTGATCGGGGCCTCCAGCAAGTAAATTTCGTTAAAAGATGTAAATAGATCACGGAGGGTGACCGGCAGGGTTTAGATGGCTCGCCGGATAATACCCCCAATGGCGTTCGGATCCGGTGTCGGTGACCACGGGCCGGGCCGCGATGCGGTCGAACTCTACACGCGGACGTACACGACGCTCTTGCGAAGCTCAGGGGAGACCAAGCTAAAGGTCCTCGAGCAGTCCCACATCGGGATGTCGTCCAGCCTCCATCCAAAGGCCGGCTCCCCGGAACCCGACACGGGCGCCCTGATTTACGCGCTTCGCAGGCTGCCTCCGAGCATCACTCACGTTCGCCGGATCGTGCTGGGCCAATCCGCGGAGGTCTTCAAGCGGGCCTTGAACGTCGACGTCGAAAGCTGGGAGATGCAGAGCGCGCCGGGGCGCAGGCGGCGTTACTACTACGACGGCAGCGGTACGCTGGCCGTCTACATCGCGAGCCTTTCCGATGTCGATGACGTCGTTCCCCAGTTGGTGGCGCTGCAGATCGAGTGGAACAAGTTGCATGGTCTCCTCAGCGGGGAGAATCTGGATGGCATCGAAAGCACCGCGGCGCAGTTTGCTCTGCTCGAGCGCCTCGGCATCTCCGAAGACGACAGCTTGCGCCTGCTCGACATCTGGGGTGATCTTGCGGGGCCGCTTCGAGAGATCAAAGCCGAAGAGAAAAGCTTCACCGTCCGGATGCTCGGTGGAACCCAGGTTGGTTACGTCAAGGCGACACGGCGCTGGTGGCAGCCGATCGAAGCGTTGCTACAGGCCCAGGGCGTACGTGATCGCCCGATCTACTTCATCTCGAGCAACACCCACAGTATCGTCAACCTTCTAAGCGGTACGGCCAGGCGCCATCAAAACGAAATCGTCGAGTACATCGAACAGGGGAACAACCTGGAGTTGGTGCCCGAGCTTCGCAAGCTGCGCCAGGGGCAGACACGTGGTAACTGGGACAACTTCCTTTACTTTGCTGCGCGCGCCTTCTACGGTCCGTCTCCGGAGTCGCAGCACCGGCGTGCCCATCGCTCCAGGGAAGAGGAGGAGCGCGGTATCTACTTTCTGCCGAGCCGGGCGGGACTCGACCTGGCAGCCCAGGTGATCATTCTCGATCGTCTCCATGCGGGTGACCTCGATCCCCGCCTCGGCAATCCGTCCGAGCAGACGATGAAACAGAGTCCAGCCGTGGTCATCAACATAAACTACCCGCTCGGCCAGGGGGCCTATAACGTGCTCCGCGAGGTGGCGCAGAGCGTCGAGACGTTGCGCGGTGTCTACGTTCTTGGCAAGGCGGCCACGCTCAATGCCAGCATCGGTGACATCATGATCTCGAACGTCGTTTACGACGAACATTCGGAGAACACCTACTGGCTGGACAACTGTTTCAGCTTCAACAGCGTCGCGCCCTTCCTGGTCTACGGGTCGGCACTCGACAATCAGCGAGCGGTGACGGTTCGGGGCACCTTCCTGCAGAACCGCGGCTACCTCGACTTCTATCACCGGGAGAGCTTCAC
>Ga0102924_1001981_pt1 | contig 22883 bp, 17 predicted proteins | sample PaiPotPPM11metaG_FD_80116 | JGI IMG/M metagenome (GOLD analysis project Ga0102924, IMG submission 80116) | Iron sulfur acid spring bacterial and archeal communities from Banff, Canada, to study Microbial Dark Matter (Phase II) - Paint Pots PPM... ...
AGACCGAAGAAAAGCCTCAGCGTTCGGAGCATGAGGCCGTTCTATCAGAGAACACACTGCGAAAATCCGGTGTCAAACGTGGATAATCCACGAGTTAGCGTCACACGCGAAGTGCTATCGAATCAATGCGGACGGCATTTTGGCGAGGGACAGGTATAGGTTGCCGAAAAACTTCGTGGCCAGCACCATTCGCTCGCGGCGGGCTCGGTCCTGGGCGATAAAGTCGCCGAGGATCTTCTCAGAGTGGCCCTTGGTATAGAAGTTCGCAGTATCGATGAAGTTGCCGCCGCGCTCCAGAAAGGCGCCAAGAATCTCTGCGGAGTCTTCCGGCGTCGCTCCCCAACCGCCGCTCCGCTGCAGCGATCGGAATGTCGCAACACCACCTAACGACTGCGAGCGGCCGTTCGTTCGAGCGCCCGCCCGGCCAATCTTGGTCACCTTGTCGAACCCTGAACGAACCCGTGACCTCTGTCTTCGGATGCAGATTTTGGGTCGAGCGCCACGCCGACACGTCTCTTAGGGGGCCTCCATGCGTCCCAACGGTTCAGAGTAGGTCAACTCATTAGGGCTCAAAACGAAGCCGTTAGGCACGATGTCTGTTTATGGCGAAATACGTTTAGCGGCTTCGAATATCCGAAACTGACGTTCGAGTTCCATTTCCTGCTGAGCCTTCTCGCTGGTTTTGAGGAATGACGCACATTGTGTGGAAGCTGTCACGGTGCATTCGGCATTCATCTTTTTAAACGTATCTAGCTCAGTCCACAGGTCTTCTCCGGATAGAAAGCTGTGTTCAAGAGAGGCCCGCGCGATTCTCTTCAGGTCTAAGTAGCCCAGACCAAACTCCTGCACTGAACGTACGTACTCATGTGTGAGATCGATGCGCGACACTCCTTCGTCGTCGGTGGAGAAAGCGACGGGCACATGGTTGGCAAGATAAATCGGCAGCGGATGCTCTTTGCCTTTGACTCCGAGGATTACATCATTACTCGTGAGATTAATCTCGACCATGATGTGTTTGGCAACCATCTCCTTGATTAGTGCATGTGGGTTATCTTCATACATGATGTCTACACCGTGACCAATCCGCTCGGCGTGTCCAATCTCAACAGCCTCGCGGATGTGGAATTTCAAGCCATCTGGGGGGACCATTCCGAAGGCAAGTTCGCCTGCATGCAGGCTCAGATGAACGCCAGGGTAGACAGAGTGCAGGTAGTCAAGCATCAGCATCTGCCGGTGATACTCGGCCATAGAGAGCACGCCGTCTTCAGGTTGCGCGATGTTGACTCCAACCACTCGCGGATCCGCGGAAGCAAGCTCAAATAAGAAGAGAGCTTGTGCAAAGGCCCGCTCGGGCGGAGCTTCGCGCGCTATCGTTCCGAGATATCTAACCTCAACCTTACATGCTGGGATAGCCTGTGCTGTGTCGCAACGCTCGCGCTCTTTGCGGGTCGATTCCATCTGATCCAGTTCAGAACGACCGATCGCGATGTCGTTCATCAGTCCCTTTGCGATAAGGGCATCGCGCATGGCGGCCAGATTCGGGTTCCAAGGAGTCTCGCTGGCAGCCTTCATGACGTTGACCTGAGAGGTATTCGTCATAATCTCGAGGTACTGTACGTTCTGCCCGGCCGCGCGTTTAGCAACTTCGTCCAGCCACTCGCCTTGATGACTACGGTGGGTGCCGGCACGCAGGAAGCTCGAGAAGAAATGATCGTGGCCACTGACACCGGCGTAAGGGACGAAGCTACGCATGGACCAAGTGTCAATCATGCCGTCGCGAAGTCTGTTGTCTGAGTTCACGGTCTCGGCACTAACTAAGCCTTCCCCGCACATTGCATGGGGCGGGTTGGATTTCGTAAGCCCGGTATTCTCCGTCAGGCTGTGCGTCGCAAGATTGACGCAGAGATTGTCCTCAGCCGCATCTTCCAGGATGGTCTCCGCGTAGACCGCGCCGCCAAGATGGAAGTGCAGTTCGCCGCCCTTGGGCATCTCCTGCAAGAACGCACGCAGCTCAAGCGGATTCTTAGCCGCGCGCCTAAATGCGGAGGCAGCGCGTTGCTCACCAGAACTCATTTGGGCCCGTACCCTTCCGGCTGAAAAGAGGAACGCACAAAGGACGACGGCGGAGCTTCCGTTCCACACAGGCTTTAACATAACTCGTTCTCCTTCGGGAGCGGTTCTACCCCGGATCCCTAATCCAGCCGACGAGGCGCGTTAACTAAGACTTGGTGTAAGGGAAAATTGCCCGGTAACGCTCTTCCTGCAACTTGAAGCAATCGCAATTATGTTTGAATCCCTTCAGCGTCGCCACCGCTTCCAGCAGCGACTTGCGCATGGACGCCGCGCAGCGTTGCATATCCAGATCGGAGAGCATAGGCACGTCGAGCGGACGCAAACCTTCGCCGTAGTTCAGCACCTGCATCATCGTCGCAAAGTGGATGCCGGCCTGCTTTGCGTAGACGATATAGGTGCCATCCAGCGTGCAGGTCAGATCGGCGCCGATCGTCTTCAGCATGCGCACCTCGGCCGGTGTCTCCCAGCGATCCGTGTGGGTCTGGGACATGGTGCCGCCGTAGTGCACTTTGGCGAAGTGATACGTCAGGGCCTGATCGTAGAGCGCGCGTCGCAGCTCGGGGCACAGGACGGGGTTCATCCGGGTACCCCAGCGCTTCCAGTCCACGTCGGACTTCCCCTTGAAGAAGTAGGGAAGGATGGACTGTGGATGGTTGGGCTTCAAATCGATGAAGTCGTCGATGATGGCTGCATCCCCGAGGGCGTAGTCAGGATTGATCGATCCGATCAGGTTCCCGTGCAGGACGTTGCGTACGCCCAGCGTCATCAACGTGACCCAGATCTGCACCGTGCGTTCACCTGGAAACTGCTCCTCATCCGTCGCCGCAATCTCACCGCTGCCGGCGTCGCCGTACCGTGGGAGGTAGTAGAACGGAACATCCTTGTAGCGAAGCTTCCGGATCATTGGGCTGGTTCCGATGGGCGTGTCGATGGTGAAGCTATGTTCCAGCTTGGCCATCGACTCCAGATCGAGCCATTTGCGATCACGGTTGATGATGGCGATCTCGACCGTCTCGCCGTCCGATGCCTTGAATGCCGCACTGGGTGTCGCCATCGCAGTCGCCGGCTTATCCTGGGCCGCCGATGTTGCCGCCGCGAGAAGCCCTGTGCTGTAAAGCCCGAGCGCAAGAGCTTGGCGGCGGGTAATCGAGGTCCCTTTATTGTCGGTAGGCATTGCTTAGTCTCCTAGAACGTCATTAGGCAATGGAAGCAACATGCGGCCGAACCGGCGAAGCGAATGCGGTCATCAAGAATGCAGCGTGAGCAGGAAGGGCCACGCCAGCATCTCAAGCAGGAGCTGGCGCGGATATCCCCGGGGGGCGATGATCAGAAGAACAGCTTCGCGACAAATTGCAGTTGGCGCGCACCATACAGCGTGCTGCTCGTGGAATTGATGGTGCCGAACGGCGTCGTGGTGCTGACAACCGACGTGTATGGCACGATGCAGGTGTTAGTGTGAGAGCCGGCGGGGCAATACGTTGCCGCTGCGCCGGTCGACGCGGGCGCTGCGAAATCGTACGCAACGTTCGCGACGGCAAGACCATTCCGATGATTAACAACGTTGAATGCCTCTGCCAGGATCTCGAAGCGCATGTTGTGCTCCAGCGCAAAGTCGCGTGAGATCCGCATGTCCAGGTTATGAACGCCGGGCCCCGGGAAGCCATTGCGCTTGTCGAAAGGATCGCGTCCGTAGGCCGTAGACGGTGTGTTGCCGGTGTTGTCTCCACCGCCGGTCGCGCCTCCGTCCTGTGGGCTGGCGACCGCCTTTGCGCCGCTACCAGTGGTGTAGACGCCTGCAGGCGCCCCGTTTCCCATGAACGCCGTTACGGGGAACCCGGTCTGCTCGGTGGCCGTACCCGCCACGGTCCAGCCGTTGACCAGATTGCGCGTTAGCAGGCTGTCGATCTGGTAGTGAGATGTGTAGACGAGGCTGGCGACAAAGCGTTTGCGCATGTCAATGTCCGAGTTCGACGCTTCCCGGCTCATGTTGATGTTCGGGTTTGAGTACTGATTCCTGCGGTTGAAGGGATCGAGAATAATGTCCGTGCCAAAGAACGTTCCGGTGGCGCCGCTGACCTGGCCTCCATCCTCAGTGTGCGCCCAGGTGTAGTTGAGGAGTCCCTGAAAGCCCCATTTCATCTGCTGCTTGATGCTTGCGGAGAGCGCGTTATACCAGGTGTTCAGGCTGGAAGTGATCACCGAGATGTTGCCGTCGTTCGGTGAGGGAAGTGGAATTCCAGTGTTTCTCGAAGATGGATAGAACGGCACGATCACTGTCTTCAACGTCACACCGGACGCGTTTACGACGTCATACGTGCGGGTGGATCCATCGTACGATGTGATGTTCCGGTCAGGCGCGTAGGGCAGTCGCATCCCGCGCGTGCCGGTGTAGGCCAGAGTCAGCGACGTCGACGGCGTCAACTGCTGCTCGACCGCCAGATCGAAGGAGTGGGTGTAGGGTGGTGTGAAATGCGGATCCATGCCGTGGAAACTGATCGGCAGGCATGTGGTGGATCCGGTTGCACACGCCGGGATGCCAATCGGCGCAGGCGTAGCCGCACCGGCGAACGGGGCCACAAGAGGGGGACCCGGAGGTGTAAACAGCACGCCGATGTTCTTCGGCGCGCCGGTTGGATACGTGGTGCCGCTGGGATTCAGGTTGTAAACGCCCTGGTATTTCCCGTTCTCTACGCGGATGTTGTAGTACGAGCTCAGAGGGGCATCCGCGAAGAAGAATCCGTACCCGCCGCGAACCACCGTCCCCGGATACGGGTTGAAGGCGAATCCAATACGCGGGGCGATCATATGATGATCGATCGGAATCGTCGTGGTGTACGCAATGCCGAGGGGGCTCGGGCTTCCATTTGGACTTGTGCTGAACGGAACCGTCGGCTGCGGCACGAGTTGCAGATCATACCGAATGCCTGCCGTTATTGTCAGCGATGGCAAGACGCTCCACGTATCCTCCCCGAAGAAGGCCAGGTTCTGGTTCCAGAAGTCATCCTTGCCGTCATGGGTGATGGGATCGACCGCCTGAGCGAACGCGGTGTAATGTTGTCCTCCATTGGCTCCGGTTGCGTCCTGGACCCACGCGGCAAAATTCGGATACGAATAGAGGCCGTCGCCCTCGAAAAGCTGAATCATGATGTCATGCAGAAAGTTGATATCGGCGCCAACTTTCAGGGTGTGATGCCCGCGCATCTGCGACAGCACTTCGAAGATCTGCAGGCGATGCTCGTCCGGCTCCGAGATCCGCGGAACTCCGGTCGCTTCGCCGTACACGGCAAGGCCGGTGATCGTGACGTTCGGCCCGGGGCCGTTGGTATTGGTGGCCTCGAGATCGCGAGACCACTGGGCCTTCAACGAACTGGCCGTGTTTGCGTTGATCACACGATCCCATCCGCCAACAAGAAAGCGCGAGTGAACGTAGTAGGTCGCGTTGGTCGAGATTCCGGAGTTGTTCAGAGCAGGGGTCGCGACATAGGCGTTCGGCTGCTTGTAGTCTCCCCACAGATAGCTCAGGCTGATGTGGTCCTTCTCGGTCGGCTGCTAGTCCAGCTTGGGGAAGAAAATGTTCTGAACGATGTTGCGCGTGTAGGAACCCTGCTGGGACACCAGGTAGTTCACGGCGTTCGTGCACTGGGTGATCGTCACCCCCGTTGGGCAGCCGGTCGACTCGAACCCAGTGATGGCCGCCGTGGTCAGGCCGCTGGAAGAATACAGGGCCGGGCCCGCCCGGCGAAAGCCGTCGTAGGTGAGGAAGTAAAAGAGTTTGTTCTTAATAATCGGGCCGCTTAGACTTCCTCCAAACTGCTGCTGCTGATGAATGACCGGCTGCAGCAGAGCGGCAGCGACCGCAGCCGGCTGGCCGCCGTGCTGCGCATTCCATTTGTTGAATGGATCAAGCGCATTCAGCGACGGATAGCGCAGGTAGTAGAACAGATCGCCGTGGACCGCATTGGAGCCTGATTTCGTGATGGCATTCACAACGCCGCCCGCGGCATTGCCGAACTCAGCGGAGTAACCCGAGACCGAGGACTGAAACTCCTTGATCGAGTCAGGCGAATACACATAAGGCGCGATGATGGCGCGGCCGCGCGCCTCGGCGAAGAAGGCTTCCTGATTGCTGACCCCGTCGACCATGTTGCTGTTGTATAGGCCATTGATGCCGCGAAAGCTGACCAGACCACTGTTCGAATCCGGGGCGACGTTGGCGGTCAGCAGAACAAAGTTGTCCCAACGGCGTCCATTCACCGGCAGGTTGTCGATGAACTCCTGGGTGACGGTCTGCGATGACTCCACCTTTTGGGTATCGATGAGCGAACCTTCCGTCGTAACCTGCACGTCGGAATTCACGGACACCGCGAGCGTCGAGTTCACCGTCAAGGTCTCTCCAACGGTCAGCGTCAGGTTCTTGTGGTCGGCCTTCGTAAAGCTAGGCGCGCCGGCAAGCACTTCATAGTGTCCCGACTGCAGAAACGGCACGCTGAATGTGCCCTCGCCATTGGTGACGAGGTTATGGACCGCACCGGTGTCTGTGTTTGTAATGACAACGGCCGCGTTCGGAATTGCTGCCCCCGAGGAATCGGTGACGGTGCCGGAGATGATGCCACTCGCAGCGGACTGACCAGCGGTTGGCAGTGTAGCAATCACCAGAAAGGACAGAATACAGAGACACTTCCGGCGGAACAACCTTATAGCTGTCATTGGCGGATATCCTTGAAGTTGTTGGTGAACTGGAGACTCGATACGGCTCAAAATGAGATAGAGCCGATCCGGTACAGACTAAGAGCGGAGTCCCGCGACGAGCTTTCGCATCGTGTCGGAATAGGTTTTAGCTAATTTTTCTTACTCTAAAGATAATGTTTTCGATCGTCAAGGCAAGGGAGTCGCAGTCATGATAAAGACCCAATTTCCCGAAGTCCTTTTCTTACATTTATAGATCCACGTCACAGGCGTACAAACGTAACGGCCAAGTATCAAATCAGGTCTGCGAACCACTGGACCAATGCTTCTGGCCTTTTCGTCGTGTTGTTTTCGTGGGGCTGCAACCCGGCTCTGCCTCCACTCACTGTCATTGAGAATATCTTCGCTCAGATGTTTCTCTTTCATACGACGACGGCAGCGACCTGATTGCGGATGGCGCGGATGGCGCTGAGCGCAGCTAGGGCTGAAGTCTTTGGATTCTCAGTCAATGGCTTGTTGGATGTGACGAAGCGCATCTCGCCGAAAGCGCCACGTGCATCGATCTCATGGGTATTCGAGGAAACGGACGGATCCGCGACAAGTGTGACCTCGGTTTTTTCCAACCCGACTCCAGCAAGGGCTACCGTAGCTGCGGAGTTCGCGTTCCTGGGAAAGAGACGCGCAGCCTGCCTCGCGCTGCCGTGGAAAAGTACGACAGGTTCGATCAGGGCATTCAGATCACAAACCTGCTCCGCGAGAGTGCCTAACCAACCCATCGGAGGTTTGCGGGAGGTAAGCGTTACGGAGTCCAGGCCAAGCAGCCTTGCGGCGGATAGCGCGTCGATCCCACCGACGGCCCCTGCGAGCAGATGCGCCTGTGCCTTTCCTGCTGCGGCGGCTCGACGAACGTCGCGCGCCAGGCCGTCCTCTATAAATGCGCCAACAGAGCAGATTCCGACACTCACACCGCGACGAAGGAGCGGAATCACGTGCTCGCCGATGGCGTCTGGACCGGCACACTCCAGTGCAAAATCGGGCAGCTCCTCAATCTCGTCGGCGTTGTAAGCTACCTGAATACCTAATGGCATCTGCCGGAGTCGCTTGCTGGCTAGTCGGGCTGGGCGCAAGAGACTGGAGGTCACCCTGATCGTAGGATCAGCGTCCAGGTGGCGGAGCACTTCCATGCCGATCGATCCGAGTCCTATAACGAGAACCTTCAGCAAGGCCCCCCCTCCCCGCAGAACGCGTTTGCTTGCAAGCCGATCTAGTGAACCGCGGACTCGATGATGCCGTGCCGCGAGTGCTGCTTCGCTCGTACGTCGGTCATTGTTGTGTGAAGGCTGCGGCGCGCCGTTCGGGTCCTACGGCGGTGCCAACGATGGCCAGGATCATAGCGATGGCCGCCGTCGCCGCCATGGCCCACGCGTAACTTATATGGCTCGCCAGCATGGCCTCGATGTACACCACCGAACTCGATAGGAGCACGCCGCACTGGTAGCCAAACCCGACGAGAAAACCGCGTGCTGAATTGGGAGCCAACTCAGAGAGATGGGCGGGCACGATACCCAGGGCGCCCTGGATCATAAACTGCATGAGCACGGCTCCGGCGACGAATTCGAACTTCGATAGACCGAATGCCCACAATGGAATTGCCAGTAGCGCACCAATCAGCGCCACGATGATCATTCGACGTCGTCCCCACCTATCCGAAAAGAAGCCGAATACTATTCCGCCGATAATTGCTCCAATCATCGATACTGACGTGATCCACGCGCGATCAGATGGGCCAAAATGACGGTATCGCTCCAGGAAAGTTGGATACATATCCTGCGTTCCGTGAGTAGTCAACTGCAGGCCGGCCATAAATAGAGCCATGTAAAGCAGCAGCTTCCAGTGGAGCGCTACGACCTGAGCGAAATCTCTCCAGTTTGCCTGCTTCGTTTTCTTCCAGACATCGGACTCTTTCACGCGGAAGCGGACGAACAGGGCCAGCAATGCCGGAAGCCCTCCCAGAAAAAACAACGGCCGCCAACCGAACCTGGGAAACACGAAGACATAGCAGACGGCTGCCAACAGGTAACCTGCTGCATATCCTTGTTGCAGTAAACCCGAGAGTAGTCCACGTCTCTCTTTCGGCGCCGCCTCCATTGCAAGAGAGGTCCCAACACCCCATTCCCCACCCATCCCTATCCCAAACAAGGCGCGCAGAACGAGGAAGGTCACGTAATTCGGCGCCAGACCGGAAAGGAGCTCGACCACTGAGTAAAACACCAACGCCAACATCAAAGGTCTACGTCGTCCGAAGCGGTCGGCCAGAAATCCAAATATGAAAGCCCCGACCGGACGAAATGCGAGAGTGAGGGTTATCGAAAGGGCGACAGCCTTATCAGACTTATGAAACTCCTGCGCAATTGCGGTCAGGCAGAATACGACAAGAAAAAAGTCGAACGCGTCGAGCATCCAGCCCAGGAATCCCGCCAGCACCGCGGCGCGATGAGCGGCTCCTGTACCTCGCGCCAAATGGATATCGACCCCAGCTACTGCTTGTGTCATACATTCCTTCCAGCTTGGGTACCTTTCAGTTGAAGGGGGTGATCCAGCGGCCCTTAGTCTGCCAGCCGTGTTATGAACCCGATCTCAAACTGCTTTCACCGTCAAGTAATGCCAGCGCAGTTATACGAGCAGAAAAAGCCAGCGGGGAGGAACTTTGTATACCCGATTCCGTCAAAGTCCATCTCCTGAACAAGTCAGGTAGAAGACGCGGAACAGAAAGACTTTGGTGAACTCGAGGCAAATCGTATCCCGGATACGAACGTGCCACTACGCTTGGAACGGATCGGAACCCCATTTCATGCCACCAACTAACGGTTACGCGGGGTTACATCCCTCCCCATAACCTCCGTTCCGATCAGTACCGAACGTTGCGCAAACCAGAGAACCGCCTCACGCTCACTTCACACTTATCCAGATTCTTCACCCCTCAGACTACTGCCTCGCTTTTTCGGATCTGGAAGACATTCCTGTACCCGTGGTCTCTCTCTACCCAAATGATTTAGTGGGCACATTTGCTGCCTTGCAGGCTGTTCTGAAGACTAGCCGGGCCGAAGTAAATCGAAGGAGGAGTTACTCATGATGAAGCACATATCTATCTCTTGTGTTCTGGGTCTTTGCGCGGTATTGAGTCTGCCGGCACGCGGTCAGGTAGCATCGTCGACCTCCCTGGTGGGCACCGTCACTGATGGCACGGGCGCAGTAGTCCCCGGCGCCAGCGTGGTGGCCGTTCAGGACGCAACGAAAGTCGCATACAAGGGCCAGACCAGCGCAACTGGCGATTACGCCATCCCCTATATAGATGTAGGCACCTACACCATTGCGGTCGAAGCCCCCGGCTTCCAGAAAGTGACGCATACCAATGTTCTGGTTGAGGTCAATCAGACGGTGCGTACAGACTTCAAGTTGGCATTGGGCGCCACCTCCCAGGAGATGACTGTCTCCAGCACACCGCCGCCCATCGCTACCGACGATGCCGCACTGACACAGACCCTGGACCAGGCAGCCATCACCTCGCTTCCGGTTGCCGGCCACGATGTTCTCAAACTGGCCCTCACGTCTGCCGGCGTTCTGCAGGACGGGGACGCAACCGTAGGTGATCCACCGGGCGAATCCTTCGCGGGCCCCGGTACTCGCGGCGAGCAGAATGACGTCACGTTGGACGGCGTGACCATCATGGACACTCTGCATACCACTGAGGACTTTCCTCCATATCCTGAGGCTGTACAGGAAGTGAGCGTTCAGACCGGAACTTACTCTGCGCAGTACGGCAACTACTTGGGCGTTCACATCAATGCCGTCTCCAAGACGGGCGGCAACCAGTATCACGGTGCTATCACCGAGGCCGTGCGCAATGACATCTTCAACGCCCACGGACGCTTCGACACGCCGGGAGCAAAGATCAATCCGTTACGTCAGAACCAGTTCGGCGGCGAGCTGGATGGCCCGGTCATCGTGCCACGGCTATACAACGGTAGAAAAAAGACCTTCTTCATGGCGGCATATCAGGGCCGTCGTCAGATCTCCAAGAGTACGGGTATCTATACCACCATGACCCAGGCGATGCGCAACGGCGATTTCAGCGCCATTAACCCCGTGACAAGACCTCTGCGCGATCCTGTCGACCCCACGTGCATCACCAACAATGTCATCGCACAGCGCTGTATCAATCCACACTCGATCGAGTACCTGAACTTCTTGGGTCCTCCAGCGAACCTGCCGGGTTTGACGCAGAACCTAAGCGCGATTACCAGCAGCGGCAACAACTGGGACCAGTACTATGGCCGCGTCGACCAAGTGCTGAACGACAAGACACGATTCTACTTCCGTTACGCATATCAAAACGCTAATCCCTTTACCGGAGCCATCTTCTTCCCCGACTCAAGCTATAGCCCCACCAAGCAGAACAATTTCGTGGGTGGCTATACGCAGGTATTCACGGCCAACCTGGTCAATCAGTTCCTCTTCGGTCGCAACCAGGTCAGCGAAGTCAGCGCTAATGGGTACTTGGGTAATGCTGCGCTGGACAGCACGCTGAACACGCTAACCATCCCCGGCTACCAGAATCCTCTGGGTAACCCCGGTGATCCTTTGCTCACTATCAGCGGCTACCAGGGAGCCGGCAGCGCTTCCCGTAATTCGACGCAGACCGACGAGGTGTGGACTGGCACGGACACGATCAGCTGGAACCATGGCGCGCATAACATTATCGCCGGCGCGGACCTCTCCCGCGTCTATACCACTCGCGCGGCAGCCAACAGTCCTCGTGGAAGCTTTACTTTCAATGGAACAATAACCGGCACTCCAGCCAATTCTTCTGCCAAACCACCCGTTGCGGCAGTAGCGGGCGATGCCGCGGCAGACTTTATGCTCGGTCTCGCCGTCAGCGACACCACGCCGGTCCTCCAGGCGAACTCTTCGGGCCTGCAGTGGCGCGACGATTTCTACGTCCTGGACAAGTGGAACGCGACCCACAAACTGAGCCTGAACATCGGCCTACGTTATGAGTTGCCCACCGTGCCCACCAGCCCTACCGGCATCGCAAATGATCTGGCCCCGGATGGAGTCACGCTGGTCCCCACGACTCCGACGCCCTACTATAAATTCACCAACCCAAACCATGTGCAGTGGGCACCCCGCGTAGGTTTTGCCTATCGCGTAAGCGAAGCCTGGGTAGTTCGTGGGGGGATCGGTATCTACTACAGTCCGGATACGACCAACACCATCACGATCCTCTCCCTCAACCCACCATTTGGCACAAACTTTACCTACAACGCGAGCCACGCCAACCCGGTGATCTCGTTCAGCAATCCCAATCCGGTTGCCGCGCTCGGTACCGCCAGCCCGACGCCGGATCTCGTCATCATCGACCCATACTTCCCGTCAGGCACCATGAACCAATGGAGCCTGGACGTGGAGCGCGGCCTATGGCGCGACGCCGGTATCGACGTGCAGTATGAGGGCAACCATACCTACCACTTGGATACGAGCGTTCAGGAGAACGCCCCTCTGCCCGGCCCCGGAGCCATCCAGGCTCGTAGGCCAAATCAGCACTGGGGCAACATCCGCGATCTCAAGAATACGGCATGGTCCAACTACGATGGCTTGAACGTGGTCCTCACCCAGCGCATGCACCACGGCTTGAGCATGCAACTGAACTACACCTGGTCGCACAGCCTCGATCTGAGCCCCTACTCCACGGGCGGCGGCCAGATCGTAAATCCCTATAACCTTCGCTCCGACTACGGAGACGCCAACCTCGACATCCGCAACCGTTTCGTCGGTAACTATGTGTGGCAGATGCCCTTCTTCGGGCACTCCAATCAGTTGCTCCGTACGGCTCTTGGAGGCTGGTCGCTGAGCGGCATCGCCACCGTACAAGGCGGCGTACCGGTCAACGTCACCATCTCGGCCGACGTAGCCAATACGGGCGAAGCCAGCCAGAGACCGGACCGCAGCGGGGTTCCGATTGACGCCTCGAAGTGTGGTGCGGTCCTAGTCAACTGCGTCAACGCCAGTGCATTCGTTCAGCCACAGCCATACACGTATGGCAACACCTCCCGCAATGTCTTCCATGGTCCTGGGTATGTCGACTTCGACACCGCGTTGGCGAAAACCTTTCAGATCCATGAAGCTATCGGGTTCCAGTTCCGTGCCGATGCCTACAACAGCTTCAACCACGTCAACTGGAGCAATCCAAACGGAAACTTCACGACGCTGGCCACATTCGGCAACATCACCTCTGCTAATTCGATGCGCGTGTTCGAACTGATGGGCAAGCTCACCTTCTAAATCTTCACTCGATCTGTACGCCTTTGGACTCTCAGATTCCGACGGCGTGAAGGTCAGACTCTTCAAAGGAAAGTTGGCCATGGCTCAGGATAAGACCTCTTCAAGACGGCCCCAGATCGCGGTCGTAGCCAACATTTATAAGACCCACCTTCACACGCAACATATCGTTGACCGCATCCTCGATGGATATGGTTACGGCGGAGTCTATCGCAAACCTGCGCTGGACGTGGTTTCGATCCAAGTAGAAGAGCGTGGCGAGGGCGATCTGGTGCCGGAGCGTGCGCAACGCCATCCGGGTATGAAGGTTTACACAACGGTTGCCCAGGCGCTGACCCGGGGCACGGGTAAGCTGGCGGTCGATGGCGTGGTCTACATTGGTGAGCAGGGCGACTATCCGCGCAACGAGAAGGGCCAGACGGAGTACCCCCGGTACCGGTTCTTCGAGGAGATCGTCGACGTTTTCCACTCCAGCGGCAGGACGGTCCCTGTCTACGTCGATAAACACCTCTCCTACAAATGGGATTGGGCGAAGGACATGTACGACACTTCGCGCAAGATGGGCTTCCCGCTCATGGCCGGATCGAGCGCGCCGGTAACTTGGCGCATTCCTTCAGTGGAGATACCGGATGGCGCAGTCATCCGCGAGGCTGTCTGCGTCGCCTTTGGTGGTCTCGACAGCTATGATATCCACGCTCTAGAGACGATTCAGTGCATGGTAGAGCGCCGAAAGGGTGGAGAGTCGGGAGTCGAGTGGCTGCAGACGTATCGTGGCGACAATTTCTGGCAGGCCTATGAGGACAAGCTCTGGTCACACGAGCTTTTCAAGGCCGCGCTCTGCCGGAGCCACACCATGACGCCCGCTCGGGAGGGCTACACCAATCTCTTCCCGACCACCCGGGAGTTGAGGATGCTCGCGCCCGATGCCGTCGCGTATCACTACCAGCATAAGGACGGACTGCGGTGCACCATGATGCTTTTGAACGGCCTGTTGCAGGACCGAAACTTCGCGGCATCGATCGAGGGACAGTCAAAGCCGTTTTCCACCCAGATGTATTGTTCCCGCCCGCTGGAGAATGCCACCCTCGAAGACTATTTTGCCCCGCTGGTGTACTACATCGAGCAAATGATGCTGACCGGAAAAGAGCAATATCCGGCGGAGCGAACCCTACTGACTACCGGATTGCTTTGCGCAGGCATTGACAGCCTCTTCGAAGGGCAGCGGCGTCTGCAAACGCCGCATCTCGACGTCCACTATCAACCTTTAGCCTCCACCATGAGGAGAACTTAAATGCTGACTCGCCGCCGCTTTATCGGATACTCCGCGCTCACCTCCGCCGCGCTGGCCTATCGTCCTCTTCTGCTCCCCGGCATGGCGCAGACGCCCAGGGACTCCTCCAAGCCTCTTGTGCGGGTGGCCGTCCTAGGCGATGCCTACCAATATGGGTCACAGCTCCAGTCCATCGTCGATCGCTTTCTGGTTGGGTATCCATTTGAGGGAGATTGGCACGTGCCGGCAATACAGGTGGTCTCGATGTACATCGAGCCAAAACGGCGTGCCCAGGTGGCGGTCCCGATGGCTCCACGAGCGGCCGCCTCAAGATCCGCCCAGGAGAACGGGGGGATCACGATCGCCCAAAGCGCGCAACTTGCACCGCGCGGCGGCGGGACGCGTGCCGTCGCAGCACCGGAGCATGCGGGAACTCCCGGCCAAATGGACGACCTCAGCGTTGGTCGCTCCGAAGAATTTGGCTTCCGTCTCTGTGCTAATATTCCGGAGGCGCTGCGCTGCGGCGGCGACCGTCTCGCCGTCGACGCAGTCCTCTCAGTCGTCGAGCAGGGTGACTATCCGCTCAACCACAAAGACCAGATTCTCTATCCGCGCTACGACTACTTCCAGCAGTGTGCCCAGGTCTTTCAGGATGAGGGTCGTGCCGTCCCCTACTTCAACCATGACAACCTCTCGTTCAGCTTTAGTGAAGCGAAAGAGATGGTGAACATCTCGGAGAAGCTCAAGTTCCCCATGCTTGCGGGCTCTGCACTGCCGGTCAGTTGGCGCCTGCCCGACACCGACATCCCCATGGGTGCGCAGATTCAGGAGGCCGTAATGGTCGGCTTCGGCGGCATCGATAGCGGGGACTTCGATGCTCTGGAGGCCATGCAGAGCATGATGGAGCGACGCAAAGGTGGCGAGACCGGAGTCAAGGCAGTGCAATTACTCGAAGGCGATGACGTCTGGGCTGCCGGCGAATCCGGCCGCTGGTCAAAGGAATTGCTCAGCTCGGCGCAGTCCCGCAGCGACGCCCCGCAGGGCCTTACTGTGATCGATGGCCGTCCGCAGGATATGGTCTCCGCTGGCGTGCTGCCGCAACTGGTTAAGGACCCGGCTGCCTACTGCATCGAATACAACGACGGCACCCACGCCACGCTGCTGATGCTCAATGGCGCAGATCAGAATTTTACGTTTTCGGCGCGAGTGACGGGCCAGGGGCTCATCGCAACTCAATTTTTCAACTCGCCCTTGCCGAACCTCACATTTACAGCCGCGCTGGCCTCCAAGATCGAGCACCTCTTCACCACCAGGAGTGCTCCCTATCCTGTGCAGCGCACCCTGCTCACCAGCGGCATTCTAGAGGCCTGCCTCACCTCCAGGGAGCGTGGCAATCAACGGCTCGAGACGCCTCATCTGTCCGTGAAGTACCAGGCTCCTGCCGAATCCCAATATGCGCGCACATAAAAGGACGCCCCGTCCATCCTTCACGCGCACAAACTTCATCCGCAACGTGACATCGAGGAATTGCCATGTCTCAGAATACGGATCCTACAAGACGACCCCAGATTGCAGTTTTGGCAAATATCTACGGGAGGCGCCTCCACACAGAGCACATCGTGGATCGCATCCTCGACGGCTACGGATGGAACGGTGTCTATCGCAAACCCTCGCTGGAGGTCGTCTCCATATTCGTCGAGCAGCGCGGCGAAGGTGATCTGGTGCCGGAGCGGGCGAAGCGGCATCCGGAGATGAAGGTCTATAACTCTGTAGCGGAAGCTCTCACTCGCGGCACCGGCAAACTAGCTGTCGACGGAGTCGTCTATATCGGCGAGCAGGGCGACTATCCGCGCAACGAGAAGGGACAGACGGAATATCCTCGCCATCGGTTTTTCGAGGAGGTCATCGACGTGTATCGCGCCAGTGGACGCTCCGTTCCTTTCTATCTCGATAAACATCTCTCCTACAAGTGGGAATGGGCGAAAGAGATGTATGACACCTCGCGCAAGATGGGCTTCCCGTTCATGGCCGGCTCCAGCCTGCCGCTGACCTGGCGCATCCCGCAGGTCGAAATGCCGCTCGGCGCCACGGTCCGCGAATCCATATGCATGGCTTTCGGCGGCGTGGACAGCTATGACATCCACGCTCTGGAGTCCGTCCAGTGCATGGTCGAACGGCGCAAGGGTGGAGAGACCGGTGTCGAATGGCTGCAGGCATACCGCGGCGAAAACTTCTGGAAGGCTCACGAAGAAAAGGTCTGGTCGCCCGAGATCTTCAAAGCCGCCATGTGCCGCAGCTTCACGCGCTCGCCCGGCCGCGCCGGCTACACAGACGTCTATCCCACCTTGCAGCAGATGAAGGCGCTCGCCCGAGACCCAGTCGCCTATCACTACCGTTACAAGGATGGCCTTCGCTCTACCATCATGCTGCTCGGTGGCCTCATCGAAGACTTCAACTTCGCCGCGATCATCGACGGACAAGCGAAACCGCTCTCCACAATGATGTATCTCTCCAAGGAGATCGAGCACGCAACCCTGGAGAGCTACTTCAATCCACTCACCTATTACATTGAACAAATGATGCTGACCGGGAAAGAGCAGTATCCCGTGGAGCGTGTACTACTGGCGACCGGTCTCCTCTGCGTTGGCATCGACAGCCTCTTCCAGGGACAAGTGCGCCTTCAAACGCCGCAGCTCGACATTCGATATCAACCTACAGAGTCCACCATGAGGAAGACCTAAATGCTGACCCGCCGTCGCTTTCTCGGCTATTCTGCCCTGGCGCCAGCCTTGCTGACGTACCGACCGCTTTTGAGCCAGGTTGCTGCCCAGGCTCCGAGCGATTCAAGCCTCCAGATTTCCGCGCCCCAGATTTCCGCGAAGGCGCAGGCGATTCATAAGCGCGCTCTCGTTTTCGACGGCCACGTGCATGCTTTGGATCGCGAGTTCTATCAAGGCGGTAGCATGGGCACGCGCTACCCGAACGGCTATTGGGACCTGCCCCGCGCACGCGAAGGAGGGGTCGGCGCATTCTTTCTCTCGGTCTATGTTCCGGAGGTCTACTACCCGGGCCGGTTTGAGACAAAGCAGGCTTTACGCCGGATCGAGCACGCGCTGGAGCAGTTGGAGCTCAATCGAGATCAGGTCGAACTCGCGCTCAACGGCGATGACGTGGAGCGGATCCACGCCAAAGGCAAGATCGCCGCAGTGCTCGATATCGAGGGCAGCTACGATCTGGATGGGGATCTTGGCGTGCTCCATGACCTCTATCGTCTGGGTCTGCGCTCAGCGCAGCTTTCGGCGCACAACTGGAATCAGCACTACGCCGACGCCTGCTGCTCCGCGGCGCAGTGGAATGGCCTCACCGATCACGGGCGCGAAGTGGTTCGCGAGATGAATCGTTTGGGCATCGTGATCAATGTCTCCCACGCCTCCGCCGAGGCGACCTCACAAACCATCGACGTCAGCTCTGATCCCATCATCGCAACGCATCAGGGCTTGCGCAGCATCGTGGATATTCCCAGGAACATGCCCGATGCGCTGCTGAAGAAAATGGCGGCCAAAGGTGGGGTCATCGGTTTTGAGATCGGCAATGAATTTCACAGCCCGGAGGAGTACGCCTATCAGAACGAACACTCGAAGAAACCATTCTTTGATACATCGGACATCCCAAAGCAGGTCGACGGTTTGTCGATCTACGAGGTGGATAAGCTGATTGCGTCCGAGTTTCCAAGAACCGGTATGGTTGTGCCGGATTCCCTTAGACTGACAGCGGACCAGTGGGTGGGCGTTGTGGATAAGGCCATCCAGATGGTGGGAGAGGATCACGTGGCCATCGGCACCGATTTTGACGGCGGCCCCAACCTTCCCCGCGGCATGCGCGATACCCGCGACCTGCCCGTGTTCACGGACGCTATGGTGCGACGGGGATATTCGGAAGCCAGAATCGACAAGTTCTGGGGAGGAAATCTCTTGCGTCTCTTTCGGCAAGTAACTCAAAAAAGAGTATAGGCGGGTTGATCCATTGCTGCAGCTGGTCGGTTCGGCCCTTCGTTCTACCCCGCGTTACCAGATTTTGACACTTATACGAGCCGATCCTCCCCTGCGCTTCGCATTTTTACTCTGACCCTCACGGGGGAATCCCCCAGCACCTCAGCGCGGTGCCCATGGCCAGCACATCGTTCTTTCGATCCGCGTCGGTTGCTTCCTTCTAAACTGCGCAGAACGGCCTGCGTCGTAGTCCGGCTGGGAAAGCCGGAGGGAAAGAACTCCAGATACGCCCGGTTCGTACTGTCGAAATCGTCAAGATAGGAGAGATGAATGCCCACTTTGACGGCACTCGTCAAGTTGTTTCCCGTAACTTCAAGGATCCCGTCAATGTTGGCGAGTCCCCAGGCGGAACTCAGATTTAATGGCGCCTAGCTCAAACTCCTGGGTGACTGCATTGATGGCCGCTTGCACTGCTACAAAGACGAACCCGCCTGCAACCACCGCATGTGCGTAATGGTCCCAACACTCATGGAAAACTTGGCAAGGCGATTACCCGGCAATCAAGAACCGTAGCGGTTGCAGATTTGGGGATGTTACGAGACGTTATGAAACCCTTTGCTCTCCAGACCACTTCCATACGGTGAATTTCACGTGATAGCTTAGAATATGGCTATCGAACTCTCATCTAGTCCGAACGAATCCGGGGAGGTGGAGAGGCGACTGGATGTTGAAGCTGAATTGGATCGGATCCTGCACAGCCCCGGATTTCGGACTTCAAAAAGATCCCAACAGTTTCTGCGATATATCGTTCTTACGGCGCTAGATGGCCGCTTCGACGATCTGAAAGAGCGTGTGATTGGACATGTGGTATTCCATCGCGTGCCCGACTACGATACCGGCGAACACTCGATCGTCCGTGTCAAGGCGAACGAACTTAGGAAGCGCTTGGCCCAGTTCTATAGCGAAACGAGTGGGCCTTTCGTCGTGCAGATTGATCTGCCGCGAGGTTCTTACACTCCTGAGTTCCGCTGGGTAGATTTCCCAATGCCGGATGTCGATCCGGAGACGGTTACGTCCGCCGATGAAGCACAATCGGCTAAGATATTTCCAAAACTACGTCATTTCGTGTTGGCGGCCCTTGTATTTGCGTCTCTGTCAGTCGCTGCTTGGTACTTTGTCGGGACGATGCATACACCGGACATCGTCGAACAGTTTTGGCGGCCGGCACTTCAGGAAGCAAGCCCTCCGGTGATATGTGTGGCGGACCCCGAAGTGTTGAAGTTGAACGACAACTACGACGCCTTGGCCTTCAATGGAACTCTGCCTGCCAACGTTCCCGCCTCGGCGCTGGTTCGAGACTCAGGACATTACGTGGGCTGGGGTGATGCCGTGGCATTGACTCAATTGTCGACGTTCTTTGCTCTGCATCACAAACAGCCGGAGATCAGGATGAGCAATGACGTGTCCTACACAGAGCTGAGCAGAACCCCAGCGATCCTCATCGGTGCTCGTTCGAACCCGTGGACCATGCAACTCGCCAACAATCTCCGCTTCGCCTTCGAACGGACACAGACACAGAGTTACATCCGGGATAACGAGAATCCGGGGAAAATATGGAGTTTCGAACTTGGCCCCCCAAAGGTCGACTACATCGTAATCACTCGCATCTTTGAATCGAAAACAGGAAAAATGATCGTGCTGGCTGCCGGTCTGTCCCACTTCGGTACCCAGGCAGCAGGAGAACTCTTGACCAATCCAACAAGCTTAAGCAAAGCGCTCAAAGACGCTCCCGCAGCCTGGCAGAAGCGAAACCTGCAGTTGCTCTTCAGAGTGGAGATTTTCGGGAGTACGGCTGGGCAGCCTGCCTTAGTGGCGAGTAAGTTTTGGTAGCAGTCTCCGGACGGTAGTGGTCCTCAGGTTTTTTGAGTCACTTGCCGGAACAGGCGCAGAAGGGTTCCCTCCCCAAGACTTATCGATCCTTGCTTCCGAGTAACTACGGTGCGCCATTGCAGCGGCAATCATGGGCCGGTCCCTCGCCAAAACTCCGTCCGGCCGAATACTTGGGCCTGCTGAGCAGAAGGCGGATTCTCCAGTGGTTTTAGAGCCGCAAATGTTCAGAGAGTGACATGGTAGGTATCGAGAGGCATCACGAATGTCTTGAGACGAAGGCCGGCACGTATTCTCCTGCCACCTTCCTCAGATGGACCATCCGGACAGACTATTGAGCTTCAGGCAACGAGGTAGTAACGATGGTGCAAGTCCCCAAGCCGCGGCATTGAAAGGACACGGCAACCCGGACTCATACCCTGAACGATCACACGTTCATTGATGGAGTCTGCTTCTCCAGCCCGAAATGTGTCCGGTCGTGGTGGTAGTAGCGAATATACTCGTCCATCGGACGTGTTAGATGCCGCTCGCTGAGCGCAACGACGTGGTCGAGCAGATCCATGCGGCAGCTACCGACGACTCCGTTCTGCCAAGGACTTCGGAACTGGTCTGCTTGGGCAGAATGCCGAGGCTCGGAATGATGCCGACCACCTCTCCGCCGAAGTTCGCGGCACGGTCGAAGATCAGGTATTTAGGCGAAGAGTCGTAAGGAGATGTCTCCCGCACTTGCTGAGACACCCAAGGGTGCTCGTTGGATGTCGGGTCACATTGCAGTTCAGGATGCACCTGCGGTCATGGCAGATTACAAAAAAGCAGTAGAGCGTGCCGAAGGTGAGCGACGGCACGGTGAAGAAGTCCATTGCAGCGATGGCCGAGCGCTTCAAGCTGAAGGTTGACTGGGACACGCGCGACAGGCAGACGTACGATTTGGTGGAGGTGAAGGCGGGAAGGTTGCGGTCGACAAGCGGGGTGCCGAGCGCGGAGGCCTGAACTGATTCGTCCCCGGCACTGAACAGATAGATACCACGGCTCATTTCATTTGAGAGGGGATTGCAAAATTCGAAGGAAGTGGGGTGGTTGCCTTGCGGCGGCAGGGACGGTCTGCCCAAGCGCGACAGACGCACACGGGGGCTAGCGGAGCGTAATGGCCTGATATGGAGTGACCGTGTCAACCTGAGCAATCCGGGGGTTGTTGTTGTCGTTGTTTTCGTCGTTGTTCGAGGACAGAGCGAGCAGCAGTCGGGGCAGTTTTCAGCGACGATTGATCAGTCTGATATTCGCGGGTCGGAACCGCATAATCTTGATCCGTCGGGAGCTGCCTCTGACTGTTATCGCGAGTCCGGCTGAGCCTGTCGCATAGGCCATACGAGGATTCTCCTTCGTGCTTACCTCGGCTGCTGCTGGCTCTGTGCTCGATTTGGACGACGAGTTTCATCAGTGAGTTCGTTTTTGTTTTTTCCTTCTCGGGAAGGTTCTTGCTTTTCTCAAGCTGCTATTCGCTGGCTTACAGTGGCTTCCGCTTTGGTACCAATGGCCCATATAAAACCCAGCAGTTCGCGGCCCACCGCGGTGACGATCTTTCGTTTGTCTTTACCCTTCGCCGCCAGTCTCGCGTATCGCTTGTGTAATCGGTGTTGCGCCTTCCACGCAATCTCCGTAGCCTCTTGCGACGCACTCTGCTGTCGTTTTCGCAATCCAGCCCAGATGGCAGGAGGGCGATGATAACTCCATGCTGCTTCGACGACGATCCGTCTCAGGTGCGCGTTGCCCGTCTTCGTGATGCTGCCTCGTCGAGTTCGCTTGCCACTGGAGTTCTCGCTTGGCACAGCGCCGCAATAGCCCATCAGCTCTCGAGCACCCGCAAAGCGAGAGACCTGGCCTAACTCAGCCGCGATCGTCACCGCCGAGATATGCGCGATGCCACGTAATTCCTGAAGATCCGTGATCACTTCCTGCAACGCCGGCGAGGCCAGCTTCACCGCTTCTACGATGGCCTGCTCCAGTCGCAGAACCCGTTCTCGCATGTGCTCGACCTCGTGTAAATAATCGAGCCGCGTCGACTCCTGAGCCGGTTGCGCAAATCGTATTTGCGACACCCATGTCAGATGGAGATGAGTCCAGGACCGAACTCCCGCCGGCGGACGGTGACCCGAGCGCAGTAGAAACTTGCCCAGCCGGTGACGAGCTCTTAACTCATCCTGCTTGGCCGCTTCACGCGCACGCACCAGGTCGCGCAGCGCCTCAGAACCCGCGTCCGGAACCCAGACCGCTGTCAGATCGCCAGACCGGTAGCTTCGCGCCAACTTCTCGGCGTCGCGCCGATCGGTCTTCACCCGGTCGCCGGCCTTCACGGGTACCAGGGACGGGGCAATTACCTCGCACTGAACGCCCAGCTCTGCCAACTGCCAGTACAGCACATAGCCAGTCGGGCCCGCTTCATAACAAACCCTCAACTTCTCCACTGGACCCAGCTTCTTCAACAGCTTGCGTATCGACTCCATGCGGTTAGAAATCGTGCCAAGGCTTCGCACCTCGCCATCGGGCTCAGCTATCGCCGCGGCAATCGTTTCGGCATGGACATCCATGCCCAGAAATCGTAACTTCTCTCTCATGACCGGCTCCTTCCGCTTGTGGCTCTG